>ENA-OUOG01001692-OUOG01001692.1-marine-metagenome-genome-assembly--contig:-NODE-1692-length-24794-cov-6.189788_pt1 | contig 24794 bp, 17 predicted proteins | sample MGYA00248635_ERZ508505 | MGnify/ENA primary metagenome ERZ508505 (study PRJEB26176, sample SAMN06267871) | marine metagenome | isolation source: Saanich Inlet, British Columbia, Canada | place: Pacific...
TGCCGTGTTCACACCCACTGCACACCGTGCAGTTGGTCTTCATCTTGCCGTGCGGGCAACCCGTGCAGTCCACGCAGTCGTACTTCAGCTTGCCATGCGGGCAGGGGTTGCAAGCCGCGCAGTCGTATTTCCGCTTGCCATGCGGGCAGGGGTTGCAGTCCACGCACCGGCGCTTCAGCTTCCCGTGCGGGCACGGGTTGCAGTCCGCGCAGCTGCGTTTGTGCTTGCCGTGCGGGCAGAGGTTGCAGTCCGCGCAGTTGTCTTTTCGCTTGCCGTGCGGACACGGGTTGCAGTCCGCGCAGTGGCCTTTCCGCCTCCCATGCGGGCACCACTTGCAGCCTCCCATCGCCTCGCGAGGGCGCGCGCCACGGGCGCGCGCGCGCGAAAGAGTGTCGTCGCTTCCAACGAAAGACGCAAGTCGTGGCTTTTTTTTGAGGCGACGTTTCGTCCCCGCCGAGAAGCATGGTTTGAGCCCAAAACGCACGCTCCGCGACGGACGAGTCACAACGTGGTTCGGCGCCGGAGACGCCGCGCGAGAGCGCAGGAGGGCGGAGGGAGGAGGGAGGAGGGAGACGCACGCCCGGGCGCGTCGCGTCTCGGGTATCCTCGCGATACCTCCGATATGTCCCTCGGACCCCCCTCCGCGGGGCACGATGGCGTCCCGTCCGAGACGTCGTTCGCGTTCGCCGGTCTCACGATCGAGCCCGCGTCGCGGAACGGCATGTCCGCCGCGGCGCAGGCGGTGGGCGCCTCCGCGCGCACGCGGCTCGGCCACGGCCCGCGCGCCAAGGCGCACGTCGACTACGGCGCGTGGAGCCGGGGACGTCTCAGCGGGGTGTCCTCCCGCTCGCGTCTCTCGGACGGAAGCGCCGTTCACGCCTCTCCATCGCGTCGCGACGCGAGACGCGACCTCCTCACGCGCGACAGTCACGCGTACGACACGAAGGGCGCGGACGGAGTGGACCACGACAAGAGCGCGTTCGTCAACGGCGCGCTGGTCTCCGATTTGCTCCCCCTGCTCGACGCCCTGGGCGGCGCGCACCCGCACCCGGCGGTGACGCTGTTGAAACGATGCGTCGCGTCGCACGAGGACGCGCACGGCGCCGGCGGGACGTGGAGTCTGGTGCTGGGCACGGCGCTGTGCGGCGCGGCGGATAGGTTGCGGGAGACGCACGGCATGGACCCGCGTTCGATCCTGGACGCGTTCCAGGAAGTCACGTCTTTGATTTGTGACAAAGTGGTGCCCGCGCTCGCCGCGCCCGCGTCCGCCGTCGTCGCCGAGTCGTCGGACAAAAACGCGCTGGACGCCGCCGTCGCCGAGGCGCGCGCGCTGATTCGCCCGGAGCTCGAACCCGGGACCTTACCGCGGGACGACGCGCGCGCGCTCGCCGCGCTGGTCATCGGCCTCGACCGCGGGAGACACCCCGGGGACGCGCCTCTCGCGCTCGCCGCCGCGCTCGTCCTGGCGCGAAGGCAGGCGCGAGACGGTTCTTTGGACGACGAAACGTCTGATGACGTTTCGATGCATGTACAAAAAAAAATGGCGAAAGAGTCGGCGTCCGCGTCGTCCCCCGTCACTCCGAATCGTCTCCTGTTGGACCACCGCGACGCCGCCGTGGGCGTGGTGACGCCCGGGCCGTGCGCGTCGAGGTCGTTCGTCGCGAAGGGCGCGGTCCTGCTCTGTGACGATCCAGTCTGCGGTTTTCGCAGTTTCGAGATGGAACGCGCGTTCGCCGAGGCGACGATTGGCGAAGAAAACGAACGGTTCGACTTTGCGCTTCTCCTGGACGACGAGGCGCTTCGCGAGGAGGACGTCGACGACGTCGCGGACGCGGTGATCCGCTGCGTCGGCGCCGATCGGCACGAAGACTCGTCGATCGACCGATCGACGACGCGGCTGGTGCTTTTCCGCTCGGAGGCGGCGAGCGAAGCGCGCGTCGCCGACGTCGCGGCGGCGCTGCGGCGAAAACAAAAAAACAAACGCGAGATTCTCGCCGTCGTCGGTCCCGGCGTAAAAAAAACAAACCTTCGCGCGCTCGCGCGGACCATCGGGGGCTCGGTCGTCCTGGACGCGCGTGCGGTCGAGACGGGGGACCTCGCGCGGTCCGTGTTTGTCTCGAGCGCCGCCGCGGGCTGGAACCCGGACGACACCGTGAACCCGGTTTCGACGCGATACGCCAAAAACGCTTTTTTCGGCGGCGGATCGGACGCGCCCCGCCGGTTCGCGATCGTCTCCGGGACCCGACCCCGAAACGCCACCCCGGCCGCCTCTTTGGTGCTGTTCGACCGCACAGAGACCGCCGCGAACGCGCGCGCAGCTGAGTTCCGACGGACCGTGCGCCGGGTATCGCACGCGCTCGCCGACGACGGCGCGGAGGAGTCTTTTTTTCAGCGCCTGTTTTCGGAAGACGCGTCGTTCGGCGGCTCGCGCGCGAAAAAAAAACACGACGAGACGCCGGATGCAGATTGGATGCGGGAAGATGGCGAGCCGAGGCTGCGCGTCGGACGCGTCCTTCCCGGCGGCGGGTGTTTCGAGCTCGCGGCGGCCGCCGCGGTGACACGAGCCGCGCGCGCCGTGCGGGCTCGAGCCGTCGAACGCGCTCGCGCGCTCGACGCCGAGGAGGCGCGCGAGAAAGCTTCACCGTACGTCTCCTTTCCGGCGGAAACGCGTCGCGCGGTGATAGAGAAGGAGATGGATCGCGCGACCGCCTTCGAGGCGTTCGCGGAGTGCCTCCGCGATGTGTTTCGAGTCGCGTCGCAGAACGGCGGCGCGCGATTCGAAGACGCCGTCGCGCGAGGCGCGCGAGCCGAGGCGGCGTTCGCCGAAGCCTTTTCTTTTACGTCGTCGGAGGAGGCGCGTATCGACGACGACGCGTACGCCTTTCCGCGCGTACACGTTTCCGTCTGGCGCGTCGCCTGGGCGGCGCTCGCGGATGGCGAACCGTTTTCCGAAAAAAAAGCGCGTTTCCCGAAACTGGAGGAGTCGCGCGCGCGCGTCGCGGGTCTGCACACCGCGATGGGCGTCGCGCGATGCGTCGTCGCCGCGGGGCCGCTCGTGACGCGCGGCGCGTAGCGAGACGGAATCTAGCTAGTAGTACTTCCGTCTCCGCCGGAGTAGTCTTAGGTCGTCTCTAGTAGCTCGTCTAGCTAGCTACTAGTGGCACAGGTGAAGCGAGCGTTTTGACTTCGTCGTTAGACCGCGTCGTTTTCTTTAGCGGTACGCAGTACTGCGCTCTCTCTACTACACGTCGTTTTACCTCGTTTCGGTGACAACCGCCGCGTCGAACGCTTCAATGTCACGCTTAAGACGTCACTTTGTCTCCGCCTCCGCCCAGGCGTCGTCGTCGTAAGGCGCGTCGCTCGGCTCCTCGTCCCAGCCGTACGTCTCGTTCTCGACGTCGAACTGCGGCTTCACGCCGCGCACTGGTATAGAGACCGCGTACATCGTAGTGATGGCTTCGCCCGTGGGGTCCTGCGTGGTGGAGATCTCGACGTCGAGGTTGTCGTCGACGTCGAGAAATTCGGAAACTACGTCCACGACTTTTGACTTCATCGCGCTCATCGCCGCGCCGGACATTGCGCAGCGGTCGGCGACTAAGATCATACGCAGACGCTTCTTCGCCTCGAGCCTCGCCGTCTCTTCCTCGGAGGGAGGGAAGAAGATCGCGAACGCCGCTTTGACCTTGCCCCAGAAGGAGGTTTTTTCCGAAGCGGCGTCCGACGCCAAAGCCGCCGCGCCGGCGCCGCGGCCGAACGTCACGTCGCGCCCGACCGGGTTACCCATCTCGTCAAAGCCCGCCATCGCGACGGTCGACAATCGAGACGTCATCGTTCGGCGGTTCGCGCGGACGCGCGAGGCTGAGATCGCCGTAAAGCGGTGGGTCCTCTCGCCGCGCGAAACGCGCTTTTTAAACGCCTGCGTTAAACGTCGACGGGTGGGACACGCGTCAGTGGGGGAAGCGCATATGCGTTTCGTCGTCGTCGCGGCGGCGACAAAGGGAGACGTTTCAAGACTCGACGTTTCGTCAGAGACCCGAGATCGATCGGTGATTCCCCCGGGACGTCGCGACGACGCGAAAGGCCGGTGGGACGCGCGGGGACGCCGCGTTCGCGGTTTTCGGCGTGGCGTCGACGTCCGTGACCGAGGAAGAGCGCGTCCGGCGCCACTCGCGTCTCCGAGAAGCCGCGGACGTACCGTGCCCGTCCCGCGCGCAATCGCGGGGGAAGCTCTCGCGGCGAACATGACGGTCTCCGGAGTTCCTTACGCGAATCGACCGCCTCGGAACGAGGGCGCCCGCGCTCGGCTCTCTGCGGCCGCGCGTACTCTGCGCGCTCGCCTTCACGCGGGGATCGTCTCGCGAAACGAAAGCGCCTGGCGGTCCGCCGACGGACCGACTCGGCGCGCGCGTGTGTGACGCCAACGCGAACGCTCGTCGACAAAATATCGCGCGCTTTTCTCGCAGACTGCTGTTCCCAGAAAAAGCGCGCCGAACCAGTATTTCAAGATGGTCGCGAGAGGCGAGATCGTCAGAGACCTCGGCGCGCGCGACGGCACCATGACTTCCCCCAGTCGGTACACGGGGGTGACGATGTCCCCCACCAAGCGCGCGTCGGGCATGAACGGGCTGGGCCACGCGGTGGGCTCGCCCACGCCCTCGCCCATGGGGGTCACCACCCCCCCCGGTGGCTCCCCGGGCGCGCTCGTGGCGGACCGCGATTCGTACTTCGCGCAGATGCTCGAGCGCAACTGCTCCGTGGGCAAAGGGAGGCGCGTGCGCGGCGAGAACGGTGAGATTTTGGACACTGAAGTGTACGCCTCGCTGGTGGACGAGCGCGTCGAGCGGTGCGGCGGCGGTAAAGAGCCGTTCCTCATCGGCGTCGCGGGAGGCACGGCATCTGGGAAAACCACGGTGTGCGACTTGATCATGCACAACTTACAGGAGAAAAGAGTCGTGCTCATCGCGCAGGACTCGTATTACCGCGGCTTAACTCCCGAAGAGCACGATAACGTGAGTTCGTACAACTTCGACCACCCCGACGCCATAGACGTCAAGTCTTTAGTGGAGACCCTAAAGGCGCTTTTGCTGCGAAACCCGGTGAAGGTGCCTGTTTACGATTTCGTCACGCACTCGCGCGTCGAGGAGACCATCGCGGTGGAACCCGCGGACGTGATCATCATCGAGGGCATCTTGGTGTTGGCGATGCAGGAAGTCAGGGACTTGTGCCACATGAAAATCTTCGTCGACACGGACGACGACCTGCGTTTGGCCAGACGATTGAAACGAGACACCGTGGACCGCGGCCGATCGGTGGATGGCGTAATCTCGCAGTACACGACGTTCGTGAAGCCGATGTTCGACACGTTCGTGTCGCCGAGCAAGAAGTACGCGGACGTGATCATCCCCTGGGCGCAGGGGGAGAACACCGTGGCTATCGACCTCATCGTGCAGCACATACGCACGAAGCTCGGTCAGAACGACCTGCGGCGGATCTACCCCAACCTCATCGTGTTGCCGCCGAATTTCCAAATCAGAGGCATGCACACCATCATACGGAGCGCGCGGTGTAACCGAAGCGATTTCGTCTTCTACAGCGACCGGCTCATCCGGCTCGTCGTCGAGCACGCGCTCGGCCATCTGCCGTTCAAGAACGAGTCCGTGCGCACGCCGAACGGCGACGCGTACGACGGCGTGTGCTTCTCGAAGAAGATCTGCGGCGTCTCCATCATCCGCTCGGGCGAGGCGATGGAGAACGCGCTGCGCGCCTGCTGCAAAGGGATCAAAATCGGAAAGCTGCTCATCGAGCGGCGGGACAAGGACGGCGTCCCGCGGAGCTCGGGGGGTACGCCCCTCGGAGGACTCGCCCCTCATCACGCGAACAAGATCAAGCGAGCCGTGGGCGGGTCCGGAAGCGGGGACCTCGCGTCGCCGGGAGGACTCGCTCCGGGTCTGGACGACGACAATGGAGGGAGCGCGATTCGTCGCGTGGCGCGCGAATCCGAATCGGAGACGCTTCGTCGTTCGTCGGGCACGGTTTCCCCCGGCTCGGTGCCTCGCGTCATCTACGAGAAGATGCCGTCCGACATCGCCGAGCGGTACGTCTTACTGCTGGACCCCATCTTGGCGACGGGGGTGTCGTCGACGGCGGCGATCGATCGCCTGCTGAAACTGGGCGTCCGCGAGGACCGCATCATGTTCGTCACCGTGATCGCCGCCAGCCAGGGGATCCACACGCTGGCGACCAAGTACCCGCACATGAAGATCATCACCTCGGAGGTGGACGCGGGGCTCAACGAGCTGAACCGCGTCGTGCCCGGCGTCGGCGAGTTCGGCGACCGGTACTTCGGGACGGAGGACACGACGGCGGTGTACGATTTCGGCGAAGACGACGCCGCCGGCGCCGGAGGCATGGAGATGAGCTTCGAGTAGTATTCGCGCCGGACGCGAGTCCGACGTTGTTTTTTTTTCACCGTATGGTAATATCAAAGATACATAGTCTACACCGCATCATGAGGATGTCTTTTTCTTCTTCTTCTTCGCCAGCGCCGCCGCCATCTCGGCGTCGGAGACGTCATCGGGTCGCGACCGGCGCGCGGCGACTGCGGCTCTCGCGCTTCGCTCTCGCTCTCGTCGCTCGGCGTTCATCGCCTCCGTGGCTTTGTTGTGTCCCCCGAACGACACGCGATTTGGCGCGCCGCGCGCGACGAAGGACGAGCGCGGCGCGTACGTCACGGTCACGTCTTTCCGCGGATTCGTCGTTTGCGTTTGTTCGCTCCTCGGGGCGGCTTTTCTTTCGCCGGACGAAGGCTCCTTCCCGCGCGCATCCTCATCCGACACCGCCGCGTCTTTCGGAAGCGCGACCCAACGCTCAGCCGCCTTCTTCGCCTCCGCCTGCGCCTCGGCGTTCGCCGTGGCCTTCGCGAGCGTCTCTCGCTCCTGCGCGCGCTGCATGAACTGTGTCGTCGGGGTCACGCGGGGGGGGGGGCGCGGAGGCGTGAGCGGTGGCGAAACGCGGGAGGCGGCGGTGCCGTCCGAGGAGGAGACCCGGGCATGGCGAGACTGGCGACGCGCGGGAGCGACGCGTGAGACCCTGCGGAGCGCGAACCTTGAGTCCCTTCACCCGGGATGACAGCGCCGCCATGGTGGCCGTCGGGGGCTGTCGCAGGCCACGCGCGACGGAGAGTGGCGTCCGGTCCTGCTCATCGTCGAACCCGACGCCGACTTTTTGGTCGGTCGACTCGGACTCCGGGTTTCGACCACGACAGTTTTAAGATTCAAATCAAACGCGCGCCTGGCACTTCTCGTGCATGCTCGGTCGAGGCGTCCTCTGCGCCTTTCCCGTCCGCTTCCTCCCCCGAACCGCACCGGTTCCCAAGCTCACCCGAAGAATGTCCGTCGGCGCGGACGCGAACCAGCCCGAAGTGCACGCGAGCAAGATGGCGCGCGTGGAGGACACCCTCCGCGTGAAGAAGATCTCCGAGCACGCTGTGCTTCCCGTGCGCGGCAGCGAGGGCGCGGCGGGGTACGACCTCGCCGCGGCCTACGAGTGCGGTACGTCTCCGATGCGCGTTGCTTCCCCGCGGGCGAGACGCGGGCGAGACACCGCGCGTCCTTCGCCTCGACGACGCGAGATCGTCAGGCGACAGCTCGGACGTTTTCAAACAGCAGCTTTTTCGGACGCGCGAACGACAGAACGACGAACCCTTCACGAACCCTCTTTTCGGTCGCGCTGACCGCCTCGTGATGCTTTTTCATACTTCTCGCGTCGTCTCGAAAAACATCGCAGTCATTCCCGCGCGCGGCAAGGGCCTGGTGAAGACGGACCTGTCCATCGCCATCCCCAAGGATACGTACGCGCGCGTCGCGCCGCGATCCGGCCTCGCCTGGAAACACTTCATCGACGTCGGCGCGGGCGTGGTGGATTACGATTACCGCGGCAACGTCGGCGTGATTCTCTTCAACCACTCCGACGTGGACTTCGAGATCAAGCACGGCGACCGCGTCGCGCAGCTCATCCTCGAGCGCATCGCCACGCCCGAGGTGGTGGAGGTGGAGGACCTCGACGACACCGCCCGGGGGGCGGGCGGGTTCGGAAGCACAGGCGTCTCCAAGTGACTTTTTTTTTAGGTACATCGCGATCGCGTCGAAATGTAACGGGCCTCGACGTCGTATGTCATGTCATCCGCGCTTCGTATGCATACAACGACAAAGAATCGACTCGCATCGTCGCTACGTCGCGTCTTCCGCGAACCCCTCGACGACGCGCGCGGGACCGTCGGTGCCGGATCGCGCGGGACGCCTCGCGGCGCTCCGCGGCGCCGCCTCGCCGCCGAAGCTGGAAAACGCCATGGACGAACGCAGAGACCCGGAGCCGAATCCCGACTGCGATGTCCCGCGGCGGTACAACTCCGACTCCGAGGCATACGCCGCCGCCTCGCGCGAAAGCTCTTCTTCGCGCGAAAGCTCTTCCTTATCGTCGCCGAGACGCTCTGCGTCGTCCATTCCGGTGCCCGCCCCGACCGGGGACCCGAACCCGCCGGAAAAGGAAAGCCTCCGCGTTTGGGACGGACGCGCGAAAGAAGAAGCCGCTTCTTCGTCGTCGCCGTCGAACCGTCGGAACCCGAAACCGTCGCGATTCCCCGATTCGTCCCCCGAGTCTCGCCGTCCGCGCGCCACGCGCCTTCTGCTCCGCCGCCGCCCGCCTCGAGGCGCGTACGCGCTCTTGTACAACAGCTCGTCCCGCTGGAAGACCCTCTGCCGCTCGGCGGCGTCGCCGCGCCCGTACAGAAGCGTGCCGAGCGTGCCCATCACGAACCCGGCGAAGCGCATGGAAAGCAACTTCGCCGGCAAACCCGCCTCCCCGGGGAAACACGCGCCGCCCTCTCTCGAGGCACCGCACTCCAGCGTCGCGGCGAGTAACCAGCACAGCAGTGTCCTGCTCGTCTCGAGCTTCGTTCTTGACATGACGCCCATGACGCGAGACAGAGACGCGCCCGCGTGGTTGTACGCGGCGAGGCAAAAGAGGTGGCACAAAACGAGCGCCGCCAGGTTTCGGTTCGCAAACAAAACGCGCGCCGTGGAGAACGAGTCCTCGCCCGCGGCGGCGGCGATCGTACGCATCGTGTTCCTCCTCGTCGCGTCGTCTTCAGAGATGTCGCCGCCGCCGTCGTCGGCAGAGAGCCCGCTCAGGACCTGCGCGAGAGGCATGACGATGAGCAGAAGGAACGCGGTCCCGGCGGCGCCCTCTATTCCGAGCGCCGTCGACGGCGAGGGAAGTTTGCTCCGCCGCGCGACGAGCCTTGGCGAAGCGCCCGCGCCGTTCCGCGCCGTTCCGTCGGTTTCCGTGACGACCCACACGTCGTCGTCCGCCACCGCCGCCCTCGTCTCGAAGGTGAGCGTGAGCGTCTGCGCTATTTGCGAGAGAAACAGGCACGCCACGCCGACAGCCGCGCGCGCGCGTCCCGAGGCATCCGCCTCGAAGATCTCCACGGACAGCGCCACCAGCGCCGCGCCCGACAACGACAGCGAGACGCCCAGTTTGTGCAGCGGGTTCAGCTCGCGCCGCAGCGCCACCGCGACGACAGCGGCGAAGACCAGCTGGAAGTGCCTGAGGCTTAAAAACGCGCTCAGGGGAAGACGCAAAATGGCGTGGCTGATGAGCGCCGTCGCGAGGACATCCGCGAACGCGGCGGGCGCGAGTCGCGGGAAAAGAGACGCGACGCGCGAGACGAAGCCAAACCCGTTTGCGCTTCTTCTTCCGGCTCCACTCGCGCGCCGCTCGGCCAGCGCCGCGTCGCCGTCCGTTCGATCCAAGTCGGACAAAAACGCGTCCGTCTCGTCCGCGTCCGTCTCGTTCGCGAGGAGCGGCGCGGCGAGAGAGCTTCCGCCGTCGGAAGCCGCGGGAAGATTCGGATGGTCGTGGCTCGCGCGGCTCGCCTCGCGCGAACGCCGCGCGTCGCGCGACGCCTCGACGCGCGCGCGCTCTCGTCGTCGCTTTCGTCGCCTCGCGTCCCGCCTGAACGCGTGCCACAGCTGCGGGAGCGCGCAGAGGGACATGGCGACGAAGGACACGAGGGTCATGAACAGGGGTTTGTGGAAGGGCGCATCGTGCGTGCGCATCTCGTACGCCAGCTTGGACGCGAGGCTGGTGATGACGCCGAGAGGCAAGAGCGCCGCCCCGCCGACGCGCTTGACCCTCCGGCGGGACACGCGGAGCTCGCGCGACAGCCGGAGCTCGAGGGCGGTCGGCGCGTGACTCGCCATGGCTGTTGCCGGGCACGCAACCGACGCAAGGGCGAATGGATATCGTGGCAACCAAGTTGAGCGCTTTTTCGTTTCCGGACGAGCGAGTTCGAGTTGACAACAGAACTCGGGCGCGCGCTGGCGAGCGTCGCGTGGGGTTCGGAGGCGGCCTCGCGGCGAGCGCGCGCTCCCGGGCGGGAGACGCGACTCCGCGGCGGTGCGCGGCTCTCGGCTCGATCGGCGCGCACCGACTTATCGTCGCCGGGAGCATGGCACACTCCCCCGGGGATGCGCGCGCGCTGGAGTCTCCCGGCACCGCCGCGTCGCGCGGGTGGATGTCGCGTCTGTTCGACGCGGCGGACGCGAAGCCCCCCTCGAACCTGAAGCCGCGACGACGCGAGGGCTCCGGGCCCGAGCCCTCGTGGTTCAACCCCGAGGCGCACACCGAGGCGAAGCGGAGCTGGCTGCGCGGGCGCGCGGACCCCGGGGCGGTGACCCCGGGGAAACGTCGCGACGGTCGTGCCGACGAGACGCACGAAGAAAAGAAAAACAAAGACGAAGGTCTTTCAGTCTCCTTTTCGTCTCCTTCGGTTTTTTCGCCGCCGGATGTCCGCGACGCGAGCGCGAGCAGTTACGTGGACGATTTCGGCGAGGACGACACCGGCGGGTTTCTGTTCTCCCCTCCGTCGCGAGAGGAGAGAGCTGCGGAGACGGAGACCGAGGCTGGAAAAGAGGACGTCTCGAGACGGAACGACGACCAGTCGCCGAGCGGGCGACGCGATGAGAATGACGAAAAACGAATCGCACCCCCTTTCGAGCGGTTCTTCGTGATCGGCCTCCCGCCGGATGCCGAAGTCACCGCCACCGCCGAATCGTCAACCGCGGCGCGCGCGGCGAACGCCGCGGGCTCGCAGGTGGAGGCGTTTCGGCCTCACAAGAAGAAGCCGCACAGGGGCGCGTCGGGGGTGACCCACCCGGCGCGCGTCCTCTTCGCGTACCCGCCGAGAGCGTCGGACGCGGATCACGGAAACGCGAACCGCCTCGAAGAAGGAAAGAACGAAAGAAACGCCCGTTTCCGCGCCGACCTCGCGAACGTGGAATCGTTCTGCTTCCCCGACGGCGTCGCCACGAAGCTCGTCGAGCGGACCGCGAGCATGTCCGCCGTGCTGGACGTGACCTGCGGGTCGGCCAAAACGCCGGGTGCGCCCGGAGGCGGGGTCGAACGCAACGACCGGTCGTTCGTGTTTTCCGTCGGGGGGGGTGACGGCGCGGGGCCCGGACCCGGCGCGGGTCGTTCAAACGCCGGCGGCGACGGAGACTGTTCGCCCGTACGCGAAGAACGTGAAGAACGCGTCACCGACGGAGACGGAGGAACCCCGCGCGTTCTGTACGGCGTCTGTGTCTACGCGGAGGAGCTCGTGCGCCGCGAGCCGGGCGTGTGCCGCGCGGACAGACTCGCGAGAAGGAGCGCTTCTCGCGCGGCGGACAAGAAAACAGACGAAAACGAAAACGAAAACGAAAACGCGCTCTCCGAGAAGGAGAAGAGAAGAGAAGAGAAAAAGGCGGATACCGTTTTTTCTTTCCCCGCGCCGCGCGAGCGGTACCTGGTCTCCGCGGACCGGTGCTACTGCTTCCTGAGTTACCGCCCCGCCTTCGAGTGGCACTTCGAGGTTTTGCGCGCGGTGGCCGCCGCGGAGCGGTTCGAGCGCGCGCGCGAAGCCGCGGAAGCGATCAACGCCCTAGGCGACGAGGACGACTTCGACGCGAACGACGAAGACGACGACGACGCGTTCGATTCGACGGGACTCGATGACGTGTTCGATTCCATGGCGTGTCTTTCCGAGTCGTTCGCGGTGGTGGCCGCGTACGAAACATTCGACGTCTCCCCCGCGCTCCAGCGCCTGGGCGGCGCCGCCGGCGTCTCCAAAGAAGCCGTCGCGCAGTTCGGGACGTTTGACGCGCAAAGGCGCGACGCGGAAAAAAAGAAAACGTGCACGACGACGCCCCCTATGACGTTCCCCGGTGAGTTTTTCCCCGCGGACGCCTTTTCGGTCTTCGAGCACAGCGCGGACCGGTGGCGCACCGCGACGGCGTGTCGCGTTTTGTCGCTGGAGACGCTTCTGACCGCGGCGACGGCGGCGCTCCTGGAGCGGCGGATGGTCGTCGCGCACCCGAACCTGGGAGAGCTCTCCGCGATCGTCTTCGCTTTGACGAGCGCGATGCTGAAACCGTTGACGCATCGCGCGCTGGTGGTCCCGATCGTGCCGGACACGATGTACGACCTGCTCGAGGCTCCCGTGCCGTTCGTGCTGGGCGTGCGGTATAAGACCCCGGAGACGCGCGGCGCGCTCAAACAACCAGGCGTGGTTCGGCTCAACGCGTACAAGGATGCGATAAAGGTGAGCGGCGCGAACGACGCGCCCTTACCCTCGTTGCCCGGTCGCGCCGCGTTGCTGGAGGCGTTACGCCCGAGTTACGAAGCCGCGCGATCGGCGGCGCTGCGAGCGGAAAAACACGGTTCGCCCTTCCCGTACGCCCTGTCCGTCTCGAGCGCGGCGGCGTACCTGGACGACGTCGAGACGAACGCGGAAACGAACGAACGCGATGGTACGAAAGGAGACGAAAAAAACGATTCGCGAAACACGGAGCGCGCGTCGCGCGAACGCGCGTCGGCGCGTTCGGCGGCGCGCGAGGCGAGAAGCGCCGCCGGCGCTTTTCTCGAGACTTGGCGCGAGTACCTCCACGCGCTGGTTTCCAAAGAGACGCTTTTGGCGCACGCCATCACGGACGTGACCGTCGTCGGCGACAGAGTGACCGTCCTGATGAGAGATTCGTTCGTGGAGTCGTTCCGATCAACGGACAGACACTTCGCCGACGCGCTCGTCGACACGCAGGCGTTTCAAGCGCACGCCGACGGAGCGTTGACGACTTTCTGAGGTTTTAGACTTTTAGAGCGGAAGCGCGTTCTTAGTTACTATTCGCGGCGTATTCGCAATAGAACTTTGAGTAGACTATAAAAAAATAGTGAGTGACTAGCTAATCTCGCGCGCGGCGACGGTTCCGTCCGCTCTGGTCTCGCCGACGTACGCGACGTCGGCGCCGAGCACGAGCCCGTGCGCGGCGACGCCGTCGACGGAAAACAGCTCCGCCGCGATTTTGGACGCCGAGGCCTTTTTACCGAACAAAACAAAGCCGTCTTCCCACCTCTTCGGGGGTTTTTCGAGCGGGTCGTTGAACACCAAATCGATGATGGTATACTTGCCGTCGGGGCTGACGTACGGGTTCTTGCCCCCGCGAGGGTTCGCGTCCAGCTCGGCGCCGCGGCGCCACACCTCCGCGTCGCCGAGGAACACGTCGTCCAACTCCTCGGCTAACTCCTCGAACGTCTCTTTGTCTTCGTACCGCATCGCCACCGGGACTTTACCGCCGAGAGGTAAGAACAGACTGTTTAGTCTATCGTTCTCATCCTTCTTTCCATCCGTCGAATCCGTCGGTTCGACCAGGTGGTTAAAGTCGCGGATGACGTTTCCGTCGCTGTGCGTCACTAACAACGCCACCTTTTTGGCTTCCGCGACCATCGCGGAAGTGGTCAGCAGGTCGGGCTGCACCGGCCGTTGCGGCCGGCCGAAGACGGCGTCGATTGTTCCGTCACAGTTCACCACGAGCTCATCCGGCTGCATCGCCAGCACGTCCAAAGACGAGGGCCGCAGCTTGCCGTCGTCGTTCTTCAGGAAGGGACTCACGGTGACCCCCGCGACGGCAGCCTCTTTCGCGGCGAGCGCGTCCGCGGGGACGGCGACGACGTCGCGCAGACGGCCGTCCACGACGCGCGCGTGGATCTCCGCCAGCACGCACGACACCACCGCGCCGGACGTCACGCCCACGCGCATGCCCGAGGTCACCTGCGCGTCCACGAACGCGGCCGCGACCGCCTTCGCCGCGGCCTCGGTGGAGGCGTCGTCGGAATCCGACGCGGCTTTCGGGACGACGGCCGCCCGCGCGGCGCGACGCGCGCCGGGTCGATCGCGGCGATCGAGAAGCGGCGCGCGACGGTTGGCGACGGCGGTGCCGAATCGTTTCGGGGCGGCGTCGGCGCGGCTCGATCGAGAAGCGGCGCGCGTGCGCGCGGAGCGCACGGGCGCGACGACGCGCATCGCGAGGCTGGCCATCGCGTCCGAACGCGTGTTTGGGGCGAGCACGACCCGGTGCAGCGCGAGTGGCGCGAGGGGAGGGCGACGTGCGCTTTTGGATAGATTGGATGGAATTGATCGACGGAATCCTTCGGAAGTTTCGTTCGCTCTCGAGCCGCGGCGGATTTCCACTTCGCCTCGCGCCCGAAGCGCGGGGTTCGCGCCCTCGAGGAGCGCGCGATGGCGAACTCCGCCGGGAACGGTTCCGGCGGGGACGCGGGGATGTCATGGCTGGATAACTTCAAGGATCCCTCCCCCGCGCCCCCGGAGCAGCCGCCTCCCGCGTACGAAGCCGCGATTCGGGACGACGATCCCTCCGGGACCGCGGAGGCTCCGGAAATCGACCCTCCGTCGTCCTCCACCGAGGACGCGTCCGCGGCGCGCGTTGACCCGCCGCGGGAGGCGCCCGAGCCCGAGACGGACGCGCCGACGGCGCCCGAGCCGTCCCCGGGGACGAGCGGACCCGCTCGTCCCGACCCCGACCTCGAGCCACCTCGGCCGGCCGAACCGCCCGGGACGTCGCCAATCGCCGTGCCGTCTTTCGCGGAGGATCCGAAGGAAGACGCCGCCGCCGCCGCCGCCGACGCCGCCGCCGCGACGATCCGGTCCCTGCGTTCCGAGCTCGCCGTCTCCGCCGCCGCCGCCGAAGACGCGACCGCGGCGCTCGAGGCGATGACGCTCAAGGCGGACACGCTCGCGAGGCTCCTGGACGAGGCGTCGGAGGGAGCCGACGCGAAGGATGACCTCTCGTCGTCGCAAACGCGAAACGACGTCCAAAAAACAAAAGACGAATTACGCGACGTCTCAAAACGACTCGAGGCGTCCGAGTCGAAACGCGCCGAGCTGGAGTCCGCGGTTACGCGCTTAGAGACGCGCGTCGTGTCTTTGTCGAACGACCTGAGCGCCGCGCGCGAGATCGCGCGGAGCACGGGCGAGCTGGCGGACCAGTCGGCGACGTACATCGCCGAGCTCAAAAAAAAACACCGCGCCGTGGAGACGCGCGAGAAGGAACTGAGAGCCGAGCTCGACTTGAAAAACGCGGAGGTGAGGGACGTGCGCAAAAACACGCACGACAGTAAGCTCGAGACGGAGCATTACCGCGTCGAGCACGAAAAGCAGACCTCCTACATCGCTACGCTGGAGAAAAAGTTGAAAACCGCGGAGGATGCTTTGGAGGATGAGCGGGTTTTTTCCGAACGCGCCGCCGTCTCTACTTTGCAAAACGAGCTCGAGGCGTTACGGGAAGAGCGCCGCGCTCTGTTGGATGCCAGTCAGGATTTTTCGCGGCGGCTCCGCGACGCCGAGGACGCCGCGGCGGACGCAGAGCTGCGCGCGGCGGATGCCGAGCTCGCGTGCGAGGCTGTCCGCGCGGAAGCCGCCGCCGAGCTCGAGCGCGAGACGGAGAAGCTCCGAAGCTCCGATTGCCGACGCCGAGAAGAGACGTCGTTAATCGCGGAGCGCGAAAAGAAGAGCTCTTTTTCGAGGAGAGAGGAGGATGACGAAGACGCCGTCGTCGCGCTGGAGGACGCCGAGCGGCGCGCGCGCGACGCTGAGGCGCGCGCGCGCGCGCTGGAGGCGGAGCTGCGTGCCCGGGACGAGGGGGCGAACAAAACGGGAGCGTCGCCGAACCCAGACGCGACGAAATCTTTTTCGTCCAATTCAGAATTGGACGAAAAAGAAAACGAAACGCGCGCGTTGCGTTTGTCGTTGGAGCGTTTGACTTCGCGCGCCGAGCGCGCCGAGCGCGCGCTGGAGGCTGCTCAGCTTTTGGCTCGTCCGAGCTCGGTCACCGAGTCCGACGCCGAGCTCGTGCGTCTGCGCGACGCCGGTAAGCGCGCCGCGGAGACGGAGCGGATTCTGCGGGAAACGCGTTTGAAGCTGGAAGCGTGCGAGGCGCGTGTTACCGACGAAGAAACCAAACGTTTGTCGGCGGAATCCGACGCGCGCGTGTTGATGGAGCGCATGAACGAACGCGAGTCTTCTTTGCGTTTGACGGAGGCGCGGGAGTTGGAACGAACGAGCGTTTCGACGGAGGAGACGGAGTCATCGTCTTTGCGTTTGGCGCACGCCAAGGCGATGACTCTGAAGTTCCTCGAGGCGCCGAGTTTCGACGAACAGCAAGCCGTGCTTCCCGTGCTGGCGGCGGTACAGAACTGGGACCCGAGCGAGGTAAGGGCGGTGGACAAGGCGCGCGCGCTGTACTGGGAGCCGGCGGAGAAGGTGCTGGCGGACAGACTGAGCGCCATGGCAGAGGTGGACCTGGGCGTGACGAGCGCCACAAACGCGCTCGCGGGGGCGCTCGGTTTAGGAAACGTCTTGTAATGACCATCGAGATGAGACTGTTTGCTCACTTCTTTTTCTTTTCCTCGAAAGCTTGGAATCTTCTCGCCTCTCTACTGGGGGTTCTGGAGCACGACGAGGGTGTAGTCGACGTCCGGCGCGATGAGGATCTCGTGTTTCTTCGAGCGCACGCGCACGAACGTGAGCTCGTTATCGGGGTCCAGCGCCTTGATCACGCCCTTGGTCTTCTTCGCGAAGTGCGTCACCAGAGCCGCGTGCTGCACCGTCTCCGCGGGCTCCAGCGTGGTTTTAATCGGGATGCCGTCGTTGTTCACTATCAAGATACCGAGCACGCCCTTGTGCGAGTTTATGCGCTTCACAGCCTCCTCCACCTCGTTCGTCGCCATGGTCACCGGCGGGTCCGCGGGGGGCGCCGCGAGAGACGAGCGCTCGGCACGCCCGCGCGCGTCGAAGTGCGCGGGTGGAAAACGAGGCACGCCGGAAGAGACCCACCGCGCCAAAAGCGGAAACGCGTCGTCAACGGCGATTTGCGCGATTTTTTTCTTTTTGCAGAAAGCACAGGCAGAGCATCAGGCGCGCATTTGGTCGCGCGACGACGTCGAGGTGTGATGATGGTACACTTGACTGATGACACTTCACGACTGTTCCGCGGTCTACGCACGCGACGACGAGACCCTCGCGGAGAGGTACACGCGTATGGATTCTGAACGGGTTTTTGCGTCTCTGTTTGCGTCTCCTCTCTCCGCGAAGATTACGCGTCGTCGTCGTCCTCCTCCTTCTCCTCCGCCGCCATCTCCGCGGTGGCCTCCAGCTGCTGCTTCAGGGTCTGTCTAAGATCCGCGAACTCGTCCCGCAGCTGCGTCACCTCCGAGTTGAGCGTCTTGCGCAGATCCCCAAGCTCGCTCCGGTAGCTCTTCACCTGGTTGTCGAGCTTGAACCGCCACTCCTGCAAATCGCGTTTCAAGTGCGACACGCGGCTCAACAGCTCGTCTCGGCTCTCCTGAAGCTCCCCGAGCTGCTTCGTCTCCAGCTCCAGGGAGAACTTCTCCGTGGGGTCCTCGTCGCCCTGCGGAGATAAACGCGGCGGCGGTTGGGTAGCGGAGAAGAAAGAGACGACACGAGAGGGGTCAGTGAGAGGCGCGATATGTCGGGGCGCGGCGCGCGCGATCGATGAGGGCGCTTTGACTCGGTTCGAGCCTCGGCGAGGGGAGGGGGGGACGAAAGGAGCGCGTCGACGCGCGATGCGCGGGGCGCGCGTCGCGTCGGAGAGAGGGGAACGGGGGTCCTCGCTCTTTGAGCCCTCTCGCGTGAGACGTACCATGGTCGGTCGGGACGCGCCTGGCCGGGCGGGCGCGCGGAATCACGCGGATGCGCGGCGCGGAGTGCGCGCGGAAGGAGAAGGCACGCGAGCGAAGAAGCGGTGCGTGCTTTGTTCGTTGACGTTTGTTTCGTCGGCCCTTTCCTTCTTCGGTCAAATCGAGTCTGATCGGTATGTTTGATCGACCTCCGCGCGTTCTCTCCTATCGAATCTTCCGCCTCGACGGTTTCAAAGGGAACTCGATCGCGTTATGCTCGCGGCTTTGAACGCCGTGACGCTGGCAGTCTCGACGTCGGATTTCCGCCCAGCCTCAGCCGTAGCACTCGTCCCCGCGCGGCGCGGACACGCGTTTCGGCTCGATCGCGGCGAGGAACATGTCGAGCGCGATGGCGGCTTCGATCGCGGCGCCCGTCGCGGGCGCGGCGGCTCGGGTGAGACGCGCTCCTCGGGGCGCGATCATCGCGATCGCGCCCGGTCTGCGAGCAACAACCGCGCGCGGATTGAGGCGCGACCGATCTCGATCGACCGAGGCCAAGCTCGCGTTGCGTTGCCTCGCGAAACCGGAGACGCGCGCGTCAACCTCGGGAAGCGCGCCCGCGTGTTCCAGCGCGAGCGTCCCGTCGAGTCTCGGCGCGCGCGGGGCCTCCCGCGCGCGGGGCGTCTTCGCCGCGCCGGCCGCGGCGGGCGCGCGTCCATCCCCGGAAACCGAAAACGATCCCTCCGGGGGCGCGGATGAGGAAAACGCGTCTCCTCAGACGAGCGCGGACGGGGGAGACGATTCCGGGAACGACGACGGGAACGACGACGGGACCGGCGGCGGCGGGGGGGGCGGCGGCGACGACGAGGGCGGCAGCGACGGCGACGAAGAGACGAACGACGACGACGACGCGATGCGCACGTCGGCGGAGGCTTTGGCGCAATGCGAACGCGCGGGCGTCTCTTTACCCGAGGACGTCCGGACCATCGCCGAGGCGGAGGGTCTTCGCGCTTCCGTTCTGGACCGGTACATCGCGCTCACGCGTGGCGGCAAACTCGGGGGCGCGTTCCTGGCGACTCTGTTTAATCTGTTCCCGGCGATTCGCGATCGCGCGCTCGCCGATCCCGCGTTTCTGTTTAAGCTCGGCGTCGAGGTGTGGGGCGACGTCGGTCTCAGCGTCGCCGGCGAGCTCAAGGCGAAGAACACGAACGCGTCTGTGTTTTCCGACGAGGCTGAGTTTTTCTTCGCGGACATCCTCGCCTCCGCCGCGCTCAACGCGGCGACGCTCACCATGCTCAGCCCCACGGTGCGGTTCGGGACGTCGCCCGGAGGAGGGAGAGCGTTACGAACCGCGAACCGCGTCGACGGGAAGCTCAACGATTTTTTGAGGCTCGTGTTTTGCCGCGCGTTACCGCCGCGCTTCCCAGCTTCGGCGTTCCAGAAGGGCGACTTCACCGCTGTGAACCGCGCGTTGACGGTCGGTTTACAGGGCGTGCGCGTCGGGGGCGTCTCCGTGTTAGCGGGCTTCGCGGGGCAAGCCGCGGCGAACACGGTGTGTCGCCTGCGCCGGAAATACTTCGCCTGGGGCTACTCGGACGGGTACGCGGAGTGCATCCACCCCGAGGCGCCGCCTTTACTGGAGCCGGCGGCGGAGTGGGGCGCGCACATGGCCGTCAGCGGGAACATCCGACAGCAGCTCATCATCGGTGTCGAGTCTGTGATCGAGTCCACAACGGTGGGTTTAAAAGTCCCGGCGCTCGCGCGCGCCGCGACGGCGGTGCTGCGCGCGGGAAACAACGCGTGGGGGGGCGCGGCGTTTGCCGAGAAGATGCGCTCGATGGAGGCGGAGGTGTACGGCGCGGACGAATTAAAAAACGCCGCGAAGAAGAAGTGAAAAAGTGAACGCGTTTTACGTGTTCATGACTTCTAAAATGGTAGACTATACCTATATCATAGAGAGGAAGAGTTTGTTTTACCTACGGTACGATACGACACAAAACACGCGTTCGTTTTGTCCTTGTTCGACTAGTCTACGAATCACGAAAACGCCGCGCGCTCGGGCGCGGGCAGCGTTCCTTCCCTGTCCACCTTCTTCTTGAGGTACACGGGCGTGCGCGCGGGCTTGGGCGGCCCCTCGGGGAACTTGTGCGGCTTGAGCAGAGCGCGGAGTCCGAGCCGGTTGTAGTGCACCTTCGTGACGCGCCCGCCGAGCGCCTCGACGGTTTCGCGCGCCGCGCGCGAGACGCGCGAAACCTCGACGTCGACTTTGGCGGTGAACCGTTTCGCAACCGGCTCGCCGTTCGCGTCCGTCGCGAGTTTCAAGTCCCCGTTTTCGTCCCTAATCGTCTCGAACGCCTCGAGCTTCGCGAGCAGTTTCACGCCATTTCCAACTCTTCGGTCCACCAAACCGGAATCCACGAAGTGCTTCATGGTGAGCGTCTTGCTCGCGTCCAGGCGCCCGTCGTCGATCCACCGCTGCAGCTTCTCCAGGTTGAGCGGCGCAAACGACATGCGTTTGGGGTTCACGAATCCGCGCTTCGGGAGCGTTAAACGCAGAGGGGTCTGGCCACCCTCGAACCCGATTCGAAGCGAAGACCCGCTCCGGCTCTTCTGGCCGTTATACCCGCGCCCGGCGGTCTTGCCCTTGCCCGAGCCACGACCGCGCCCCACGCGAACGGCGTCGCGGCGAGCGCCGGGCACGTCGCGCAGATTGTTCAGCGCGAGCACGCCCTCCGCGGGGACGGGCGCGCCGGGGGGGACCACCAGACCGCCGCCGGGGTTGTCCCGGGGACGCTGCCCGCTCTCGCGAGAGCAGGAGGTGGTGAACGGCCGGGTCGACGCGGGGTCCGTCGTGCCCCTCGCGGGCGCGCGCGCACCCAAGCACGCGAAGCCGCGCAACCCGGCCGCGGCGCTCGCGGGACGGCTCGACCGCGCCGAGGTGGCGGCCCAGACCGATTTCGCGCGCGGAGCGTCGGCGATCGCGCGGGTCCAGGACCGAGCAGACGCGCCGCCCGCCGATCCCCGGGACGCGCCGCACGCGCGGACCGCGTCGAGCGCCGCGCGGAGGCGCCGCGCCGCGCCGACGGTCGAGGACCGCGACATCACGACCACGCGCGAGGTGAACTGAGGGCGATCGAAGACGACTCGCAGCGGCAAGCAAGGTCAATCGCGATCTCAGCAGCTGCGTCCCTGCGAGTCGAGGCGCACAGATCGCGTCCTCAGCCGTTTTCTCGCGTCGTTGTTGTAAACCTACAGTACGTCGCGACGCTCGGGGCAGAGGCAGCGTCGCGATGGCGTCGGTCGCCGCGCGCGCCGCGACGCGCTCGCACGCGTGCGGTGTTCTTCCACGCACCGCGCGCGCGTCTCGCGTCGCGCACCCCCGCCACGCCGTCGTCGCGCACGGACGGGTCGTGCGTCCCCGACCATCGTTTCCCCGGAAGGACCGACACCCCCGCGGTTCCGCGCCTCGCGGTCCCCTCGACCCGACCCCGACTCGAGGCGACGCCCTCGTCGCGCGCGCGCTCATCGCCCCCGAGGATAGCCTGGAGCTGTACACCGCGCTCTTGACGTGCGCGTCGCTCGGCGCGTACGCGGACAAGACCGCCGTCGGCCGCGCGCTCTCCGGTCCGGTCTGCGCGATGGTTTTCGGCGCGCTCTTCGCCAACGCGGGCGTTTTGCCGGCGCCGGGGCCGCACTACGCCGCCGTACAGACCCTCACCGTCTCGCTCGCCACGCCTTTGTTGCTGTTCGGCGCGGACCTGAGAGCGGTGTTGCGATTAACGGGGTCGCTCAGCGTGGCCTTTTTAGTCGGCAGCTTCGCCGTCGCGCTCGCGTCGTTCGCCGCGTTTTACGGATTATCCGATCCGATGCACGCCGTCGGCGTCGCGAGCAACGGCGACGGCTGGAAGTTAGCCGCCGCTCTGGTCGCGAAGAACGTGGGAGGGGGCATGAACTACGTCGCGGTCTGCGACACGCTCGGTGTCTCGCCCGCCGCGTTCAGCGCGGGCATCGCCGCGGATAACGTCTTCGCCATCCTCTACTTTCCGCTCACCAGTTTCCTGGGGGGCGAGCCCGAACGGGAGACTCGCGACGCGGACGTCTCGTCTTCCGACAGCGGCGCCTCGGATTGGCGCGACGACGATTCGATCGCGAGCCCGAACGCGTTACACGAAAACGAAAACGTAAACGAAAACGCCTCGGACTGGCGCGACCGCGACGCCGCCGCGGTCGCGAACGGGAAAACGGCGACGAGAGCTCCGGCGCCGAAAACGTCGATTAACTCCGTCACCGTCGGGAGCTTGATTCTCGCGACGGCGGTTTCGTGTTTCGTGTTGAGTTGCTCTATGCGCATCGCGCCCCAAAGTTTGGGTGTCTTGCCCACCGCCACGGCAATCACCGTGCTTTTCGCGACATTAACGCCCCCCAAAGTTTCCAGGTTCCTCAAACCCAGCGGAGACGCGCTCGGATCGTGTTTGCTGTTTGTTTTTTTCGCCACGGCGGGCGCCGCCGGCGGCGCGCTGGAGAAGGCCTTCTCGCACCCCGCGCTGTTCGCGTACCTGTTTTTTCTGTACGCGGTGCACCTTCTTGGCATGTTCCTCGTCGGCAAGAAGCTGTTGCGGTTCACGACGAAGGAGCTGTTAGTGGCGTCCAACGCGAACGTGGGCGGGCCCGCGACCGCCGGCGCGCTCGCCGCGGGGAAAAACTGGACCGACCTCGTCGTGCCCGGGATGCTCGTCGGGAACCTCGGGAACGCCATAGGGACGTTCGTCGGGTTAGGCATGGCGAAAGCGTTCTACCACCTGTGCTGGTAAGTAGCGCGAGAAGAGTTGTCTATGGGGGTTGTCTATGGAGCAGACGACCGACCTCTGTGATAGGATTATATTAGTGCTACAACTAGAGTCTGCTTCGTGCTACAGAGCGCGGCGCGGCGATAGGCTTATTTATCTCTGTTCTTTTTAGCGCATCAAAGACGGATCATCTTATTGTCTACGATGATCCTGACGACTCCTTACTCTCCGCTTCGGCTCTGCTCCGCGCGAGCGCCTTTTGCCACGCGTCGAACCCCGGGTACTTCTCCTCGAACTTGGAACCAGGCGTGTTCACGGTGACGATCACCGACGAGTCGTTCTGTTTGTCAAACTCGTCGACGTACGCCAAACGGTCCAGCGCGCGCTCGGAGGCGCACAAAATGCGCGACAGACTCGCCGGCTTCTCGGCGTAAAACGCAATGGCGCCCGGCCTTAGACTCTCCAGCCGCGTCGCGCGCTTCGCCACCGTGCGCCGTATGTCGGAGGTTAACAGTCGGGGGTTGTGCACGACCATCACCTCCACGGCGGTGTCCACGACGCCCGCGACGCGAAGCATGCCTTTGAGATCGGCGAGGTTACCGCGCACGCGCGATTGGACGTTGACGCTGAGAATTTTCGGGTGCGTCTCGATGAGTCGCACGACGTCGGAGTTTGGGAGTAACACGCTCAGCTCGCGCATCTTCGCGGGGAGCGTGTGCGTCATGTCCATCGCCAAAATTTGCGGGTTCCGTTCGATGAGCTTCTTTAAGTCAGCGCCCGGTAACAGGTCACGTAGTAACCTCAGTCTTTCGACCAAAAAGTCGGGGTCGAAGTACAGGGACTTGGGGTACCGACCGACCACGGCGCCGACGGCGAGTTCGGCGACGCCGACGGCGCGCCACATGACATCCTCGAGCTCGACCATCCGCTCGACGAGCCGGTCGGGGTCGCGGAACAAACCTTTCGTCTCGCCGACTTTCGTTAACGTCGCTCGGTGCGTCTTGGAAGACACGCCGTGCTCGCGCCAGAACGCGTCCAGCGTCGCCTTCTGCGCGTCCGTCAAACGCACGCCGCCGGGCGCGACTTGCGACGGGTCGATCTCCAGGCGGTACCCCGACCGCGAGCCTCCGCCGTCGGAAGACGCGGGGGTGGCGACGCGTCCGTCCGTACGCGTCGCGCGCGCGGATCTTCGGGGAGCCGGCACCCCGGACGACGCCTGCGACCGGAAGACGGTCCAGCGCGGAGAGACGCGCGGCGCGTCGTGCGCTCGCGTCCGCGCGACCGAACCACCGACGCATCCCGAGCGCAGCCTCCCGACGGGGGCGTGTCCCGAAACGAATCGGGCGGAGCGGCAGCCTCGCGTCTGGCCTCGGCGCGCCGCGGCCTCGACGGCGGACCGCACGCGACACGGGGGGGCGGCCCGCGCGGGCGCGGCGCAGAGACCCGCGCGCATCTTCGCGCCGCGGAGTCTGGCGGGGATAGGGCGCGAGCGCACACGTCGGAATATCCCGGAGCGGATAAAAAGAAGACGGGAACTTTTTTCTCTCGGAGCAGACGTGAAGTCAGAAAAAGCCACGACTCACACTTTAGCGCGCGCACCGCACGCGACACGCGGGGTTGGCCCGCGCGGGCGTGCGGGGACGCGTCGAACTCGGAGCATGGGAAAGAAGAGGAAGCGATGCGCGCACGGGAGGGAGAAGTCCAAGTGCGCGGACTGCAACCCGTGCCCGCACGGCAAGGTGAAACGCAGCTGCGCGGACTGCAAAGGCTGCCCGCACGGCAAGGCGAAACGCAACTGCGCGGACTGCAAGGGCTGCCCGCATGGCAAGCTGAAACACGACTGCGTGGACTGCAACCCCTGCCCGCATGGCAAGCTGCAGAAGCACTGCGCGGCCTGCAACCCTTGCCCGCATGGCAAGCTGAAGAGGAACTGCGTGGACTGCAACCCCTGCCCGCATGGCCAGCTGAAGAAGAACTGCG
>ENA-OUOG01001694-OUOG01001694.1-marine-metagenome-genome-assembly--contig:-NODE-1694-length-24758-cov-5.905109_pt1 | contig 24758 bp, 21 predicted proteins | sample MGYA00248635_ERZ508505 | MGnify/ENA primary metagenome ERZ508505 (study PRJEB26176, sample SAMN06267871) | marine metagenome | isolation source: Saanich Inlet, British Columbia, Canada | place: Pacific...
TTTTAAAGCTGTTTTTTTTGGTGTTTCTGTGCCTGGTTTTTTAGGAGAAACACTCTTTATCTTAGGGGAAGGAGTTGGTTTTTCAAAAACCTGTTTAGCACCTTCTTCAGTTGCCAAAATAGAGGGTTTACTCAAAGCTTTATAGGCCTCCTGTACTTTTTGGTACTCTTCTATAAAAAACTCTTGATTATCGTTATTTCTAGGGTCTAATTCTTTAGACAAACGCTCGTAAGCAGTTTGTATTTCTTTTTGCGAGGCGCCTTCTTGGAGACCTAGTGTTTTGTGTTGCTCACTCATCATCTAGCTTTTATTTTATCATTAAAAAGAAACACTACTAAGGATAGTGTTAAAATTGAAATAAAGAAAAGATATAATTTGTCTCTAAATATTTGCTGTAAGTGGGTTTTAAAGCTAAGACTTTTTAGCTCTTTAGGGTAATAAAACGTTCTACCTGTATCAGGATGATTTATTAAGTCCTCAATGTCATATGGATAAGAATTATAACTGATCGAAGCATTAGGTCTGCGTCGCGCTTTTTTATATTCTAAATTTGAAATATATACCTTTTTGTCAATATTAACAATCTGCTCTGTTTCTGGAAATAATGAAAAATGAAGAACAAGTTTTAAAATTATAACTAATACTATAAAGGTTATGATGTTTCTTTTTCTACTCATAAAAAAAAGGAAAATGAATAAGATTACAATATATATAAATATGAAAATAAAATAATTAACATTAAAACACTCATCATTAATTGATTGCTTAAAACAGTAAAGTGACTGGTTAAAGAAATCCATTTCTAGAAACTCAGCTCTAGTTATTTCTGAGTATTTTGTAAGGCCATTATAACTCGTTCCCAAATAGCAATAATAGTAAACAACCGTTGTTGGACCAAGTCCAACCAATAAAAAGAAAATGAATACAAAATAACCTTTCCAGTTTTTAACTGACTTTAAATCTTTGCCATTATTATTAGGTTCTCTGTTATTTTCTTCTGTTGAGATTTTAGTTGTGTTACTTAACTCCGATCCTCGTTCAGTTGCCAAAATAGTGGAGTTACTCAAAGCATCATAAGCCTCACATACTTTTTTGTACTCTTCAACAAAAAACTCTTGATGGTCGTTATTTTTAGGGTCTAACTCTTTAGACAAACGCTCGTAAGCAGTTTCTATTTCCTCTTGCGAGGCGCCGTCTTCTAAGCCGAGAGTTTTATAATGTTTTTTCATCTAATCTTTTTTTATATATTTTCCTCTGTCGTAATTCATCACAAATGTTTTACCATTTTTTAAATATAAAATTGATTTACCGTTAACTCTACCCTCTAAATAATATGATTCAGAGCTCAGTGATCCGTCTTTTTTGTACCATATCGATTTTCCCTCACATATCGCGGTGCTACAATTAGTGGCAGAGGGGTTGTTGTTTTTAATATTTCCCTCCCATTGTAATTGATCATTTGAGGTGTAATAAGCCCTTACTTTGTAAGTCATACTTGAGGAGTCTAATTTTGCATATTCTCTGTAATATTTAGATTTAGTGTCGGTAGTTAAATTCCAACTTTCATCATAATAATACCTTTTTTTTGCCTTACTGAAAATGTTTAAAAAAGTGATTTCTTTTATGGCAGCGACCTTGTAAGTGGAGTTTAATGTATAATATAAATTACTATTTTCATTAGCAATCCTACAACAGATTCGATTAGGAAGGCACTCTTGATTTTCTTCTAAACACCCTGTTTTAGTTGATTTATGTTCTCCCTCAAGCCAAATACCTTTTTTGATGATATGTAAGTTTTTGTTTTTACTAATTCCTAGGCCATGTTTTTTGCCTAATTTCCAGCTCCCTCTATAAGTTTCTCCTGATGGCCAAGTATAAATACCATAACCATCTCTATATCCTTTTTTAAAATCTCCCACATAGACATCGCCTTTCTCCCATCTTTGCTTCCCAAATTTCTCTGCTTTTCCAAATTTATAAGTTCCTTCATGTGAATATCCTTTATTATCTTTATAAATTCCATCACCATGTTTGTATCCAAATTGCCAAAGTCCTTTATAAATAGTCCCTCCTGTATTTGTCATTGTCCCTTCTCCGTGTGGTTTATCATATTTAAATTAAAGTTTATTTGGGTGCACTAAAAACTTAGGTTACTGCATCTTACCAAATGTAATTAAGACGCTGTTTTTAAAGCACTTAAAACCCTCAACAAAAAGTCAACGAATGAAAAAAACGAAATATAAAGAGTGGAAATATTGTGAAAAATGAGTGTGTACTTGACTTTGCAAAGAATCAAAAAAAAATTATTTTTAATTTAAATAATTATTGGTTTTGTTGAGGTGTTGTACAGTGAAAATACGCGAAAATACGCCCTAAAAACTACCGAAACAGGTTGTTATTTTACCTGAAAAGGGAAGTTGGCGGTTGCTGCTTTTGAAATTCCATCATCGACATAAGCAAACAATCGATAATTTCCTGCCTCCTTGGGCGCTTTAAAAAGCAATTCTTTTGGTTGCTGAGAAACGATTTGAAAAAGAATAGAATTAGGGCGTTTTTCGGGATCACCGCCTTCCTGTAAATCGGTACTTTCCAAAAGGATTTCCCATCGAAAATGCAAGTTGTTTTTGGAATGTAACGAAGAGGTTTGAAGAGAAGCTTTGCACAAAGAGTCGGGAGGCAATACAACATTTTCCAATGCTTTTTTACCATTGATCGTAAGATTGTTGATGCGCGGACATCTTGTTTGTGGCCATTGATGGCTCCATAAAAAATGCATCACGTCAACCGATTCCGTTTCTTTTCCATCCTCCAAAAACAATCCGTACCAGGTAGGTGTTCTCTCTTGCTTTTGTCCCCAAAGAAACACATAAGACCCAACACATTGTTGTGTTTCAGCCGCAATGGCCTTCTGATATCTTTTCAAATAATGCTGTGCTTTGGTGTGGCTATTTTCCTCAATAGGAGCATCCCAGGAGGTTGTAGGGACTTCCCAGTGCCCAGTGGCGCCCCATTCGGTAACCATATAAGCGCCGTCCCATCCGTAGGCTCTTATTCGATTTGGAAGGGTCATCAGTTCGCCGTATTCTTGAACAGACAATAGGTCTAAATCGGGAGCGCGGTTTTTAATCTGTGTGATTTCTTCTTGCGTAATTCCTGCCAAGGGTGTTGTGGTCAGATGATTTGGATCCAACTCATGAATCATAACAGAAATATCATTGACCGCATCCCATACTTTGGGATTGCTGTAATGAAGATTCAGTTCATTACCAATGCACCAAATCAAAAGGGCTGGATGCTCTTTGAGAGTCAATACTTGTTCTCGGATGAGATTTTTTTGTGCTTCAACAGCAGCAATATCGTTGTAGTCGAATCCGTGGCGTTCGCGAGCGACTTCAATACCCATAGTAACCATAAGACCGTATTTGTGAGCTTCATCAAGCACTTGGAGTGCCGATTGTTGGCCATTATCGGTGCGCCAGGTTCGAAACGAGTTTCCGTGATGGGCTGCTAGAGAAGAAATGTCCCCAAACTCCAGTCCTCCCCCTTTGATATAAAACGGTTTTCCATTTACCATCAATTGATAGTTACCGTTGGATTGTATAAGTCTTACTTTGGAAGGTTGATTGTTCATGTTTTAGGTTGAAGTAAATGAATTTTGGGATTAGTTCTTTACAAATTCTAGTTCAATTTGCTCCAATGATTTTCCTTTGGTTTCGGGAAGTATTTTTAATAAAATAAAGAACCCAACAAAGGCGATGGCTCCAAAAATAAAGAAGGTAAGAGCGCTGCCCAAATGGGATAATTCCCAAGGGAAAAGTTGTTGTACGCCCCAACTGGTAAACGAGTTGACAAATCCTATAACACCAATGGCCAATCCGCGATAGGCATTGGGATATAGCTCGGACAGCATTACCCACATTACGGGTCCTAAAGAAAACGCAAAACAAGCAATAAACCCAAGTATTCCCAAAAGAACAATCGCAGCATTCATTTCAATAGCAGCCTCCAAAATCGCGCCTTCGTTTTTAGCATATACTTGATTTCCTAAAAGTGCTTTTACATCATTTTTAAACACAACATCGCTTGTGTATCCTTTGTTTTGGATGGGTTTCAATAAATCTGGCTGGAAGTTTTGAAATGCGGCTATTTCTTGTGAAGTCAATTTGTATTCGGCTTTATGAAAGCCATAGGCACATACCAAAAGACTGGTTGCAATGCCCGCCATTCCTATGAGCAAAAGAGGTCTTCGGCCCATTCGATCGATAAGAAAAATTGCTGCAAAAGTGAATATCACGGTTGTAAAACTCAGAAGGACACCGGAAGAAAAAGCGGCATCGGTTCCGATTCCGGTTTGTTTGAAAATAGAGGTTGCATAGAAATATACGGCATTGATTCCGGTAATTTGTTGAAGGACTCCCAACACCAAGCCCACAATAAGAATATAACGCAACGCTGGTTTCAATAATTCAAAAATGGATGTTTTTGAAGTTATTGTATGTTGATTGATGGATTGTTGAATAGAAGCTGCCTCGGTTTGAGCTTGTTCAAGTCCGTGAATTTGTTTTAATACCGCTATGGCTTCCTTGTTTTGCTGATTGCTAAACAACCAACGCGGGCTGCGAGGAACAAAGAATAAAAGTATGAAATACACTAGAGCAGGGAGCAGCTCAACACCAAGCATCCACCGCCAAACGGTTTGGTCGGTAAAAAAAAAGTTGTTAGGCGTGTTGATACTGTTTAAATAGTAGTTGCTTAGAAAGGCCGCAAAAAACCCAAATACGATATTGAGTTGCTGAATGGAAACGAGTTTTCCTCTATTGGAAGCATTGGCTATTTCTGCAATGTAGGTTGGCGCTAATACAAGAGCCGACCCAAAGGCCAATCCTCCTATCATTCGGGCGATGTAAAGCATTTCGTAAGAAGTTGCTAAGGCAGATAGAAGCGCAGAAATTGCGTAAGCAAAGGCCACAAAAAGCAGTATTTTTTTTCTTCCTAAATGATCGCTTAATTTTCCAGCAATCAGCATGGCAATCATGGCGGCAAAGGAAGGTGAACTTACTACCCAACCGATTTGAGCATCGGTAAGATTCCACTCGGGACCTACATAGGAAACAACTCCTGAAATAATCCCTGCATCAAATCCAAATAAAAAGCCTCCTAAAGAGACTACAAAAGCAATGAAAATACTTTTTTTAGACATCAATATCCTTTTTGATTTTATAAAGATAAAGATATTGTGACTACTATCTACTATGGGATTGTGTCAAATCACGGGTACAAGTACGTATTATAAAGAAAGTAAACGTTTCCTGTAAAGAAAAAAAATGTGTAAAAAATTACTGATAGACTCGAATGTAGTCAATTTCCATAACGTCGTCAGGAAAGTTAAAAGGTATATCACCTCCTAGTGTACCACCCACTGCAACATTAAGAAGAAAAAAGAATTTTTTATCAAAAGGTTGTGTGGAATTGGTAGGCATTGAAAAATATTCTACATCGTCCAAAAGCATTTTAATACGAGTATCTGTCCAATCAATGGAATAGGTATGAAACTGCGTAGATGCATTTTGAATAGCAATTTCACCAGCTTGTATATTTTCGCTTGATGCATTGGATCTGTTTGGATAGGAAGAAGTCCCATTTCCATTGTGCCAATGGGCTGTAGCTAATATTTTGTTTTTATTTGCGCCTGTTTGCTCCATAATATCAACTTCTCCGCATCTGGGCCAACCTATGGATGAGTGAGAATTACCCAGCATCCAGATTGCAGGCCATGTCCCTTGATTCGAAGGAAGTTTAGCACGGACATCGACTCTTCCGTATTGAAAACTATATCCGTATTGCGTTTTTAAACGCGCGGAAGTATATTGAAACCCCGATTGATTTTCCTTTTTTACATGGATCTTGAGAGTTCCGTTAGAAACATTTATGTTGTCTTCCAAATAATATTGAGATTCTCCATTGCCCCAACCCCAGTCTCCGTTTCCTGTTTCTATAACCCAAGTATCGCTATCGGGAAGTCCCTCATAGTCAAACTCTTCTGACCATACCAAAACATCGTTGTTCCCAGATCCTTGAGCATTGTCTGGAATTGTTGGAGGTGCAGGAGCGGATGAATTATCATCGCTACACGAAAACAAGAAAAAAGCTGTTAAAGCAAAAAGTTGATACGTTGATGTCTTCATAAGAGTTGTAAAAATAAATAAAAAACATACGGCCAAATAATTTTAGACCGTATGTTTTTAATAATTAAGATATTAAGTTGTCAACAAAAATTAATTGACAGTAGTAACAATAACATCCGCAATGGCAACAGGAACATCTCTATCTACGATATACATCAAGAATGAGCTGTAGTTGTCTGGATTAGCGGGAACGTCTGCTGCAGGAATTGTAACCGTGTAATCAGCAGTACCAACAGTAATAGCTTGAGTAGCTTCAAAACCAGGCGCAACATCTGGGTGTGCCGCTTTTTCAAATCTAAATCTAACCGATGTTGCGGTTTCAGTCGTTGCTGAAAAAGTAACCGTTACACCCGCTGAACAGTCTAATGGATAGATAGTTGCATCACTGTTTGCCCATCCTCCCCAAGCTTCAGCTCCAGTAGGAAATGTAAAGACTCCACAGTCTACAGTAGCACCACCAAATGCACCCATAGGAAGACCGTTATCCGCAGGACAAGTTGTAGTTCCGCCCGTGTAGGCAGCTCCAGCGTCTTTTACAAATTTAATTGTAAAGATATTACCCGCATCGTCATACCCGATAGTAATAATCAATATTCCAGCTGTTTCGTCAAAATCGTAAACATCATAAACCACAGAAGTAACGTCTGAAACAGCTTCAGGGCTTTCGTGAGTAGCTCCGTTAAAAACTTTGGCAAGTCCTAAGTAAGAAGCTGCACCTGTAATTGTAATTTGATCACCGTCAAACTCAAAAGTTCCAGGTGACGACCCATTAGAAGGTGCTACTGGAGTACCACATCCTTCAGAACCCACTCCTTGCCATGGTTCAATCCATGTGTAATCACCTACAACGTTGGTAAAAGAATCGTCAGCACCAAAAATGTATTGGTCGTCTAACAAACATCCTCTTTTAGCAACATCATCAGCTGACATTGACCAGTGTACAGTCGCTCCGTCTAAAGTACTCACTTTTATGGCTTCTGCTTCAGAAGCAATGTACCAAGTTCCCACCAATTTGGCGTTGTCGTTATCAGCAACAGGATCTTCTGTTGAATCTGTTGGTGCTGGTGCTGAAGAGTCATCATCAGAACAAGCAACAACAAAAGTTGCTAACATTAATAATAGAAATCCATTTTTAATAAAATTCATAATTTAAAATTTAAGTAATTAATAATTGAGTTAATATTTGTGTTTGTAATTAATATCCTTGATTTTGTCCCCATCGCTCAATAGCATTCGCTAATTCCAATTCTACAAGAGGAATGGGAAACACTTCGTTTTTATTGACCGTGAAATTTATTTTAGTAAATTCTTTGACAACTTCCCCTGCGTTCCATGTAGGATTGTTATCATCAATCCATTGGTTGTATGCGTCAAATGCAGCTTTTACTTTACCTGTTCGCACCAAATCAAAGAAGTAGTGTCCTTCTGCGGCGAGTTCCAGTCTTCGCTCTTCAATAATAACATCTTCCAACGACCCTTCAGCTGCCGTATAATCTTGAGTGTCGTTTCCAAATGCGCGTGCTCTTACTTCGTTAAGATACTGCTCAGCTTTAGCGGGGTTTGATGACTTTGCATAAGCCTCAGCAGCCATTAGCAATACGTCAGCATAGCGAATTGCACGATAATTATTGTCGAAATTAAGTGGGTCTGAACCTGCCCGATTCTCATCGTTTTGATTGGTTGCCAAATATTTTTTAGTGAAGAAGCCTATGTCTTCTCGGCTTTTTCCTCGCGTACTGTCACCTCTAAGATCTAGGATGGTTAAACTTCTCCTTGCATCTCCGCTTTTAAAAGCGTCATAGAGATGATCGGTCGGTAAACTAAAACCCCAACCTGTAATGTATAAAGATCCATTATAGGGATTTCGAGGGTTATTAAATTTTGGCATGTAAGTCCCTTCACTACAAACAATACAGTCCCAAGATGCACCCTCAACGCTGGTATATTGAATTTCAAATATTGATTCTGCACTGTTTTCTCCCAAAACAGTCCACATTCTATTGAATTCTAATCCGTTGCCCAAAAGTCTATATTCGTTTGAATCAATAACTGTTTGTAATGACGTTGCGGCAGCTTCGTATTTTTTATTAAACAAAAGTACTTTTCCTAAAAGAGCATGAGCTGCCATTTTCGAAGCTCTCCAGTTATCGGCTTGAGTTTCTGAAAGCAAAGAGATTGCTATGTTTAAGTCCTCTTCTATTAAATCAAAAACTTTAGCAACACTTCCTACTCTTTTGATTGAGTACTGTTCTCCAAAAATAATTTGCTTATCCTGGATTCGATTGGGGACTACTTCTGTGTCAACCAAAAGAGGAACATCTCCAAAAAATTTTGCTAATTCAAAAGCAAAATAAGCTCTTAAAAAATAAGCCTGTCCTAAAATGTTATCTTTCCCCTCAAAGTCTAATTTGTCTTTTGATTCTAGCAAGAAATTGGAGCGATTAATTCCAGCATACATGTTCTGCCAAACATCTCTGATTTGTACATAGGTAGATTCTGTATGAATCATTTTGTCAACATCTTGAAGTGTGGGTTGGTCATAGTTTTCGGGGTCTCCACCGGCATTAATGTCCGGAGAAGCAATTGTTGCAAGCTGTACATTCCAAAAAGTGGCTTGTAAAATGTCGTACGCACCTATCAATGCCAACTCAAAGTCTTCTGGCTCATTAAAATAAGTGTTGGCAACAGGGCCTATGGGCTCTACTTCTACAAAATCTTTACAACTGACTGTGAAAATGAGTAATAATGCAATTCCGAGTATAAGTAATTTTTTCATTTTCTATTATAATTTAACGTTTAAACCAAACATGAATGAGCGAGAAACAGGATAAAATCCTTTGTCAATTCCTGCACCAATAGGACTGCCACCACTTGCTGAAGGATCAAACCCATTATAATTAGTGAAGGTAAATAAGTTGTTTATTGATACATACATTCGCAGGGCGTCTAGTCTTAAAAAATTATTGATTTTATCATTTGCTGTATAACCCAGCTGTACGTTTTGAATTCTTAAATAAGAGGCGTCTTCAACAAAATAGTCTGAAAAATATTTATTGTTGATAGAGCTTCCTCCCGATGCTCTTGGAATGGTGTTACCTCCTGTTTCTGGAGTCCATCGATTAAGCATATAAGTTCCTCGATTCGCCCCCGTAACTTGGCGCTCATAATCACGTACCATATCGTTTCCAATAGAAGCATATGCTGAAGCACTAAAATCAAAGTTTTTATATCCAAAGCCTATAGAAAGACCCATTGTAAAGTCTGGGATAGGATCTCCTAAATAAGTTTTGTCTTTATCAGAAATGTATCCATCACCGTTAACATCAACAAATTTAAGATCACCTACTTCTGCTCCATCATGATAGTCAATGCTTTTACCATCTAGATCAAATGCTTGGCTGTCAAGTGCATCAATTTCTGCTTGATTCTGGTACAGTCCGTTGGTTTTGTATCCGTAAAAATATCCTAGAGGAAATCCTGCTTCCATTCGAGAGGGAATTACTCCAATTCCAACTCCCCAGTCTCCCCCTTGCTGAAAACCGTTTTCACTTTCTACAAAAAGTACCTCATTATCAACCGAACTAATGTTGTAACTGATATTAAAGCTAAGGTCTTTGGTAAAATTTGTGTTGTATGCAATGGCAGCCTCGAGCCCTTGATTTCGAACTGTTCCTGCGTTAATAAAAGGAGAACCCGACCCAGGAGCAGATATGCCAAGTAATCCTGATACTTGGGCATCAATAAGAAGATCTTCGGTTTCGCGTTGGTAGGCATCTAATGAAATTCGCAAACTGCTGTCAAACAATGATATGTCAACACCTGCATTTCCTGTTTTTTGTTTTTCCCATCGAATATCGGGATTGGCAATTTTTCCAATAGCCACCCCTCTCAAAAGGTCATCTTCAGTTTGTTCAAGGTTATTAGAATAAACCGCTTCTCCATTCAATCTAGAAATAAATCCAAAATCTCCTATTCGATCATTTCCTATAATACCATAGCTAAGTCGAAGTTTGAGGTTGTTGATTGCTTTGCTAGTAAAAAATTTTTCTTCCGAAATATTCCAACCTAAAGAGGCCGAAGGGAATATTCCAAATTTATTTTTTGGTGAAAATTTAGAAGACCCATCTCTTCGTACAACTCCCGAAAACAAATACCTGTTATCGTAATTTAACTGAACTCTGTAGAATGATGAGGCTAGACGAGATTCAAACACATTGGCACCTTTAGAAATAGCATCCTCGTTGAATCGTATAATACTAGCTTCGTCCCCCTCTTTGTAGCTATATCCATAAAAGAGGCCTTTGGTTTGAAAAATAGAAGTTCCAACTAGGATTTTAACATTTAATAAATCCGCAAGGGTGTTTTGATATGTTAAAAAATTGTCCCACGTAAAATCATCGAAAGTAGCGCCGTGATCGACCAATTCATAATTGATTCTGTTGGAAGATTTGGCGGGGCCATAACTTGCAACGGGTCTAAAAATATCATCCAATACGTTGGCATGATTTAGCTGAAATACTGAATTAAACTTTAAATTCTTTGAAGGAGAATAATCGACCCCAAAAGAAGCTGAATATTTATCTACTAATGAAGTATTGCTGGCGTTGTACATTTGAGCAACTGGATTAATAATTTCAATTGCGTTTATTAATTTTACAAAAGTGAACGACTGAGGGTTGCTAATCGCATCATAATTAGAGGTATTGTAAACAGGGATGGTTGGTCCCATATTAATTGCATTATATAAAACCGATCCAATACCGTTTTCAGGCAGATTGTTTTTTGTGGAATGTGTATAAATGAATGCCGTGTTTAACTTAAGGTTGTCCGAAATATCATAATCAATTTTAAAACGAGATGTTAGTCTGTTAAAATTAGACTTGGAAAGTCCGACAATTCCATCTTGGTATAAATAGGAAACACTTGCTGCATAACTGAGATTGGAGGTTCCACCTGAGGCAGATAGATTTGTACTGACAATTGGGGCATAATCGAAAACCTTTTGTTGCCAATTGACATAGGTTCCTAGTGTATTGTCTTTAATTTTATTGCTTCGGATTTCATTTGTATATGCGGCATAGTCAACAGTACCCATTAAATCCATCGTTCTACTGCTGTTTTGAATACCAAAGAATGTATCCAATTCAATGGATAAATCAGAGTTTTTTCGTCCCGATTTTGTAGTAATAAGAATCACCCCGTTGGCTCCACGAACTCCATAAATTCCAGCAGTTGCATCCTTGATAACGTTGATGCTTTCAATATCCTTGGGGTTGATAACAGATAAATCCTCAATAACATTCCCATCTAATAAAATCAAAGGCCTGTTGTCACCATTGGTTGAAACTCCACGAATTTGAATGTTTAAGCCGCTCCCAGGAGCTCCTGAACCAGAAGTAACATTCACTCCCGAAACTTGTCCTTGCAGAGCCTGTTCAACACGTGTAGGATTTAGTTTTTCAATATTTTCAGAGCCAAGCACTGTGACAGCTCCAGTTACTTCCTTTTTAGTTTGCGTACCGTAACCGACAACTACAATTTCTTGTAATTCGTTTGATGAAGAAGTAAGCATAATTTCGTAGGACGAAGCTGCAGTTACCTTAAGCTCAACATCTTTGTATCCAAGATACGTAATTACCAAAACCGAATCTTCAGAAACATCCGCTAAAGTAAAGTTCCCGTCAAAATCGGTCGTTGTCCCCGAAAGAGTATTTTTAACTAATACTGTAGCACCTGGTAATGGATCATTAGTATCAGCATCATATACGCTCCCCGTAATTTGTTTGGATTGTGAAAATCCGCTGAAGAGCATTGTTGTAGTGAAAATTAAACTTAAAAACTTTTTCATTAATATAATTTAGTGAACATAAAATGTATGGTGTAAATATATATAAGTTTAATTTTATGTTAATGTTTAAATAACTCAACAAAATATATACATCGAAAATTACAGGTTCAAAAGTTAACATATCTGTAATTTTTATAAAGAAAAAATGTTGATTTGTTATTTATACTAGGGTTTTGCATGACGTCTTTTTTGGTCTAAGCAAAAATTGTATAGCTAATGTTAAGGAAAAAACACCTTTATAGTTGTTTTTTTATAAAGTCATGATGTAGTCAACAAGACTCTCTTTGTGTTTTAAATCCATCTTTTTTCTAAGACGATATCTTTTAATTTCTACACTACGAGAAGAAATATTGAGTAGTGGGGCTATTTCTTTTGAAGATAAATTCAATCGCAAATAAGCACACAATCGCAAATCGTTGTGGGTAAGTGATGGGTGAATTTGTTTTACCTTTTTAAGAAAGTCTTTATCCGCATTGTTAAAAGCTTCTTCAAAAAACTTCCAATCGTCTTCATTGTTTAAATTGCGGTCGATGGTTCTTATTACGGCGCGAATTTTTGGGGTGTTGTCAGCTTCCTTTAAAGAATCCTTGATGCTCCCCAAAAATTTATTTCTTCGGATAGTGCTCATAGTAGATATTGCTAACTCCCTGTTTTTATTCTCAATATCTTTATGGAGTTGCTCATTCTTGAACTTCATTAACTCCTGATTGCTCTCCAATTCTTTAATTTCAAGAATACGATTGTTCTTTTCAATAAGTTTTTGTTGTTGTTTTCTGTAGTATCTAGTATATGATTGGTTGATTGACAGCGAAATAAATATAAAAAACATGACATAAATTATCACCATTAGGTTGGAGAAATACCATGGTTTATCGATGCTGATTTGAAACGAATCTTTCGCTTCAGTAATCACGTCCCCTATTTTGGCGCGAACACTGAAAGTATAATTTCCGTATGGTAAATTTTTGAACGTAGCTGATGGACTTTCTGACCATGAGCTCCATTTATCAAAATATCCTAAAAGTTTGTATTGATAAAACACTTGATGAGATTTTTGATAATAAGGCGTGTGATAATAAAAACTAAGATTGTTTTCATTTGGTTTTAAATCAATCGGACTGTCTAATGGAAGCAGCGTTTCTTTTCCATCCAAAAACTGCAAAGAAATTTCATCCAAATTAACCGGAGGTGCTTGGTCGTGGTATTTGGTTAAATCAATGGTTAAATACCCGTCTGTGGTTCCGTACAATAACTTGGTTTTAGAAAGTGGAAAAATGTGCTCATATCCCTCCATTCCTTTGCTTAATTTGCTTGGAAACGATAAGGTGTTTAATTTTAACGAAGAGGACAAAATATCGGATGTTACATAATAAAAATGGTCTTTGGCAAACATCCACAGCCTGCCTGAACCATCATTAATCATTTTTCCTGAGGTGTATTCTTCCTTTGCAAAAGATTGATTGAGTAAGGTGTCTCTTTCAAAGCTATTTGTTTCTTTGTCATATAAAAAAATACCCGCTTCTGATTTGTATAGAATATACCCCTCAAAAGAAACCAAACAGCTATGGCTTCCTTTTTTTACCGATTTTTCTTCAACCACTTTGAGAGCTTTGGTGTATTCAGAATCCAATTTAATATTGTAAACTCCTTTGTATTCATGGCTCATGAGCAAAGTAGTGTCATTTACCATTTCAAAGAATTTGGAGGAAATATTAAGCCCTTCTATTTTATTACGAACAGACCAATCGTCGTTTATTTTCTGAATCACATACATCCCATTATAGTTTCCTTGTAAAGCAAGGGTTTCACTATTATTCAATGGCTTGAAGTTCCAAGCACCTTGAACCAGAGAAAATCGAGAGGCTTTATCTCCTTTTATGAGAAAAGTCCCCAAGTCATGACCGCACAACAAATCTCTATCCAATAGGGTTAGGTTCCAAACCTGACCAGCTGTTCCAGAAACAAGCTTAAATGGTTCTTCCGACGCAAGGGGTTTCCAAAAAAGACCTTGATTGGTTCCCAAGTACAAATTGTCTTCATGAGTAACGGAAGTATAAACCGATCCGATAGGCTCATTGTTTACATTATAGGAGGAAAAAGGTGAGGTAAGATTCAAACAATTGATTCCATTGTCAAGACCCAGCCAAATATTTTGGTTCATATCCTTAAAAACAGAAAGCACTGTGTTGTTTGAAATTCCTTTGGATTGATTCAACTCGAGCAATACTTCGCCTTCACTGTTAAGTTGGATAAGACCTTTGGATATGGTTCCGATAAAAATACTTTGATCTTCGAGCTGTATTGCACTGTAAATAGAGGTTTGTTGAAAAATTGAATCGGCTTTTACTTTCCACCTGTTTAAATTTCCATTCTCCAAATGATACAAACCTGCATTATCGGTTACTATCAAAAATTTATCGTTTATATTAAAAATATTTACAATAATGTGATTTCTCAAAATCGGATGCGAAGAAACCAACGAAGGTTTTCCCGATTTGAGCATATAAAGACCCTTTTTTTGCTCATGAAAATAAATATTTCCATTGCGCTTGAAAGATTTGGAAAATGTTGAGGTTGCTTTTACAAATTTCACCTCATTAGTGGTAGGATTTACAAAGATAAGACGATTAAGGGACTGAAAAAGCAACCAATCATCATACTCCAAAATGTTCCAAAATTGCTCATCCTCAATCAATTCGATGTTTAGGGACTCTGCCAACGATGTATAGGTTAGCTGGCCTTTTGAGTTTTGCTCCCAAAAACCAAAGTCCATGAATGAGCCTGTGTATATTTTATCGTTTATGGCTTTGACTGCACGAATAATTGAATTGTTTGGACTGGGGTAGAGTTGCCAACGAGCTCCGTTGTACTTTAAAAGGCCATTATTGTTGGCTAAATAAATAGATGCGTCGGGCGCTTGAGCAATCATCCAGTTTTGATTTCCAGCCTCATAGAATTGAGGGGGGAATTTTTGTATAGGTGGTAGTTGTTGCGAAAAAGCAAACAATCCTCCTAATAAAACTACTAAAAACAACTGCCAATACTTCATTAAACAATGATTTGAATGATTCTGTCTTATAAAAGCAAATATACTAATACATTTTTTAATGTATAGGTTTACATTGTGCCCTCATCAATGAGAAAAACAAAAATATCATTGTAATTCGTATAAAATATACGTTAGCTAACAAAAAAAGAAGTGCTTTGGGAAGCTCCCCGATGTTTAAAAATAAAATAACACCCATAAAAAAGGGCTACAATAAAAAATTCCCAATACAAAATATAATACGGCCATTCTCCCATGACCAATACATGATTTACTCCCGGAGGTTGAGCCAAATACATATAATTTGAGCCCAAGGCAAAGTTCAAAGGCATAATAACTAAAAGAAGAACATTCAAAATTAAAAACGATTGGAACCAAGAGAATTTTTGAAGTTGCATCCCCAACAAAAATCTCATAAATAGTGGAAACACAATGATGGCTCCGTGTCTAAAGAAAAACTGAAAATAAATGTAGCTTTCTCCGTTATAATTGTTAATCAGCGGAGTCAATAGAGCCTGAAGACCACCAATAATTCCACAATAAAAAAGAAACTCAAACAATAGTTGCTTGCGGGGTACAAAAAGAATTACACAACAAATCAAATTTGAAATTCCACACAAATGGAGCGGCAATTCTTCTGTAACTAGCCAATTTCCATTCATTGCTTGAAAAAAATGTCCAAAGACAGTAATGGAAATCATGAAAAAAGCCAAAACTTTAAGCAATTTATGGCGATTGGGCATTGAAAGACGACTGCCTACAACTAAAAAAGAGAGCATTCCAAGCCCCGTAATTGATATTGTTTGTACCCATTCTTCAGATAAAAATGCTACCGTATGCCCCACCATTTTTGTTCAATTTTGATGAACCAATATACTATTTATTGAAAAATTAAAAAATAAATATATTCACTATTGAGTAATATCTATTGAAAATGGTAGCCCTGCTAGGAATCGAACCTAGATCTAAAGTTTAGGAAACTTTTGTTCTATCCGTTGAACTACAGGGCTATAATAAGGCAAAGGTGCCAAAAAACAAAAACTGAATAATGAGTAAGTGGTATGAAAATGTGGAGTCCTTTTCTTTGACATAAAAATGATAGGCCCATTGAATCGGGAGAGCTACTAAAAACCAGCCTAAATAATTTTGGAGTGGAGCTGTCGGAGTGTCAAAAGACCAAAAATCAAATTTGGGAGCTACCGGTTCTATGAATAAATCCAAAACAACCATCAATAACGCTCCTACTATTCCCGCCATCCATGGGTTTGAAATCCATCTTGAGGTTGTTGCTCCAGTAATAAAAGTCAACACAATCCAGTTAACTCCTATTAATAATGGAACTCCAAAAACTTTTACGCCTAAGTTTTCACCATAAATATAATTCCCAAAAATCAATCCATAATTAACCCCAAGGATCTCTGCCAATAAACCGACGCCAAAAGCAATTCCCGCAACTCTAACAACCATCGCGTCCATTTTAGGCTGATTGACAAACAACAACATAAACGTCAAAAACAAATTGACGGGGGTGAACGCAATAAACAATTCGCGGTTGCCAAACAAAATACCCAAAACCCCACAAACATGGAACAGCCATATAAGCGCAACAGAAATTTGAGTATTGATGTTTTTAGGGATCACTTTATATCTTTTTTTACAAGGTCAGAAACTATTTTTGCCGACAGCAAACACAGTGGAATCCCTCCACCTGGGTGAACACTACCTCCACAAAAGTAAAGATTTGAAATGGAACTTGAAAAATTAGGGTGTCGTAAAAATGCAGCCATCGTATTGTTGCTTGATGCACCGTACAGCGCTCCTTTATAAGATTGCGTTTTTTGCTCAATAATGGGAGGGGTCATAATAAATTCCTCCTCAATAAAAGGCGCTACATCCTCTCCCAAAATACGCTTCATTTTTTCCAGCACCTGCTGCTTCAAAATTTTTACTTCAGCTTCCCAGTTTTGACCATTGTCATGCGGAGTGTTGATCATCACAAACCAATTCTCACAATTTTTAGGGGCATCTGAATGCACATCTTTAGAGGTAATATTTATATATATTGTAGGGTCTTTGTAAAGTTTTTTCTGATTAAAAATGGCGTCAAACTCTTCTTTGTAATTGTTAGAAAAGAAAATATTATGAAGATCCAACCCTTTGAATGTTTTTTGAATTCCCCAATAAAAGATAACTGCCGAACTCGATCGTTCTTGTTGCAGTGTCTTTTCGGGTGGCTTTGCGTTGGGGAGCAATTTGCGGTAGGTAGGCACAATATCCATATTGGAAACAACCATATCGGAATCATGAACCGTGTTATTTGCAACCACTCCTTTTGCTTTTTTATTTTCTATTACTATTTCAGAAACAGTTGTGTTAAAATGAAATCGAACGCCTTTTCTTAGAGCCAATTGATATATACTTTGACTGATATCTTCCATTCCCTTATTAGGAATAAAAGTGCCGTAGTGTTGTTCCAAGTGCTGAACAAGTGTCATGATTCCTGGGGTTTTAAACGGGCTGGACCCATTGTATGTAGCATATCGATCGTACATCTGAACCAAATGCGGTTCTTTCAGGTGTTTTTGGTTGACTTCGTGAAGCGATTTTCCAATTTCAAATGACCGATAATGAAAAATTCCCTCCAATGTGTCTTTCGACAAATAGGTAGAAAGCTTATGCAAAGACTGCTCTAAAAACAACGATTGCGTTCGCTCGTATTTTTTTTGAGCATTTTCCAAATAAGTCAAAACGGTATCAGAAGGCACTTTCAATTGTTTTTCAATCTCGTTAACCAATTTGTTTCGGTCTCCGTAAGCTGTCAATTGCACGCCGTCTTCCCAGAAATACTGACAAGCTATTTCTTTCTTTTTGTAGGCAAAATGTTCGGTTGGATTTTCTCCAGCCAATTCAAAAAGTTCCAAAACAAAATGAGGCATTGTAAACAGCGAGGGACCAGCATCAAATCGGTATTTCCCTAAAGAAAAGGCGGAAAGTTTCCCGCCAGGATAAGCATTTGCTTCAAAAACAGTAACCTGAAACCCTTGACACGCCAATCGAATACTGGTCGCCAAGCCTCCAATTCCAGATCCAACTACAATGGCTTTTTTCATATAAGTTGTTTTTTTTGAATGCCAACGATGTGAAACCGCGCAAATAAATCTTCTTTATACCAGTTTCTTTTTCGTGTCTTAGCCACAATACTGGCATGAGGACGGCTTCGGTAAGCGAATTCTTGAACGGCATCTTCATTGTCCCAAATGCTAAAAGTAGCTTGTTGAATAAACGGCCATTCTCCAATGCCTTTAAACCAAGATACTCCCGAGGCATTTGCAATTGCTCGGGAAGCTTTGGGTACGGATTTCCAAAATTCTATCAATCGACTCGTATTCAGGGTAGCGCGCGTAATGATTCCTATTTTTCCTTCAAACTTTTCTTTTGGATCGGAAGTAATAAAAGGATTTGCGCCGTCCCATTTTCCGTGGCTTTTTATCGTTTCTAAAAAATAAGTGGTTTTGAAAGACGCTTTGGAATCAAATTGTTGAGACAGTGGGTGATTGTTTAAAAATGCTTCCGCTTCCTTTTGGGAATTCCATACCGTCAATAAGGCATAGGTTGAAAAATCGGGCCACAAACTAAAACCATTTCCCGCTCCGGTTCCCAACATTTTACAAAATCGAAGGTCTTTTATACCCGACAACAATGGATACGCAAGTTGCATTTGGGTAAAAGCCCAAAAGCGATTTTTTGTAAACGTATAAAAAGTTAGTGTTGTCATGAGTAAAAATCCAAAACGTTTCTTGCAAAGGTAGTCGTATCCGTTAAGACTAAAAAACGAGCGTGTCTTATAAATTTTGTAACTTTATTCATCTAATTTGTAATATTTATAACAATGAATTTGCTCCAATACACAGATGGATTTTTTAAAGTCAATGCAACCCATGGCTTTTTGCCTTGCCAACCTCCTTTGGCGAAACTTCCCAAACGCTACAGCAGCCTTCAGAGACTTCTCGACGATATGCCCAGAATAACTCATGATCAAAAAGAAGGATTGTTAAGTATTGAGGGCGCTTTGGAGTCACGCGTATCTCAACTCGAAGATTTCAGTCAAATCGTTAAAGAAGAAACCGATCCTTTTGTGCTTCAAGCGCTTTTTAGAGGATATGCATTTTTAACCTCAGCCTATACGCTCGCTCCTGCGCATTTTGAATTTCTAAAAACAGGGAAATACGGGAAGGCCAATCGATACGTTCCTTCGCAACTCGCCATGCCCTTTTGTTGGGTTGCACGACAACTGGAAGTTTTCCCGTGGCTCGATTATCATTATGCGTATTCGTTAGGGAATTATGTAAAAAAAGACCCCAAAGGCGGACTCAACTGGGAAAACCTAGACATGGCTGTAAAATTTTCGGGAATGCCCGACGAAAGAGGGTTTATCATGCTCCATGTTGATATCAATCAACACTCTCCCAAGCTGGTTGAAGGTGTTTTAAACACGCTCGAGGAACTTCCTCAAAACAACGCATCGAATATTACAAAAAATCTGGCCCTGTGTCGATTGACTATGAAAAAAATTAACACACGACGCAAAGTAATGTGGGAAGCTTCTCGCTGGAAACATTATAACGATTTCAGGGTATTTATTATGGGAATTAAGGGAAACGAAGAAATTTTTGATGAGGGTATTTTCTATCAAGGAGTCTATGACACTCCCAAACAATATCGAGGGCAAACCGGTGCGCAAGATAACATCATTCCCATGATGGATATTTTTACTGGTGTTATTAAACACTACCCAAAAAATGAGTTGACAAAATATTTGATGGACTTAAGGTCGTATCGACCCACGTGTATTCAACGGTTTTTGGAAGATCTTCGTCTCGAAGTTCAAGGGCTTCACGAAGAAGGTGTTTTGGGAATGCTTGTCAAACAAAACAATGTGGCCGGAATGATTGAGTTGGCGGGAATACTCCAAGAAATCTATTTCTTTCGCAATGGACACTGGCAATTTGTTCAAAAATACATCATGCAAAACACCGCTTACTCAAAAGCCACAGGCGGAACACCTATTATTTCATGGATTCCTAATCAAATTCGATCGGTTTTGAATGCCTTAGAATCCTGTTTGGATCAAATTCCTGAGGAAACAAATTCGGATTTGTATGTGCAAATTAAAACCGATTTTCCCATCAAAGTTCAACTGTTGGACAAGCAATTGAAAATGCTTCATCAGCCCGATTATAAAGCAAAAGAAGTTTTTGATTTGAATAAAAAAATGAAACTTGCCGACGACGAGTAGTTGCCGAATTTTTTAGGCAAACAACATAAACACCGCCATTGCAATCATCAATGTGTTTTCAATCAATGTGGCTTCGGTCATAGGAAGTTTGAGTGCGGTGCCCAAGCAGGCGCATTTAATTTTTTGTTTGTTCATCAATGTTTTTGCCACTCCAATCGTAGTAATTCCCAAAACAACAAGTGTCGCCCAGAGTGCAATCGTTGTTTGCCATCGCGTCAAAAGCATAATGCCTAAAAGAGTTTCTAAAAAAGGATATACCCATCCGTAGATTGGAATGCGTTTTGCCAACGGATCGTACATTGAAAAAGAAGGTGGAAATCCTTTCAAGTCTAACAATTTAAAGAACGCAAAAACGATATAAAAAAGTCCCATAAAATCAAGCATGGCAGCGGCGGTAACTCCGGTTTGATAATTCAGCGCAACAGTGGCACATATCAAATAGAAAAATAGTAAAAAAAGAGGCTGGAGTTGACGCATCTTAGAAGGCATTTGGGGTATGATTTGAGCGATGGGTTGATTCTGAACTCGGTATTTTTGGGGAAGTACCTGATTGAGTATTTCGACATCAATCGCTTCACTCGATATTAGGGAAACTTCGGAATTTTCCAAAGAAACTTCAACTGCTGATACATGAGGAACGGTTTTTAAATAGTCGGAAACTTTGGCTTCGCAACTTTTGCAATTCATCCCAGTAAGCGTAAATTTTTGATTCATAATCAGCTATTTAAAAAATCATGGGAACTTCTATAAGAAGTAACTTTGTTTGAGAAGCTGCTTTTATAAAGATACTATCTGTTTCCCAAACTCCCAAAGCGTCGCGCAGGTTTAGTGTTTGGTTTTCAATATGAACACTGCCTTCAATCACAAAACAATATACTCCGTTGGAAGGATCTTTTAGGCGGTATTCTTTTTCAACGGTAGTGTTGGTGTAAAGCAAATGAAACCAACTGTTTTGATGAATCCAAACGCCTTGATCTTCGGAAGAAGGAGAAAGAATTTGAAAAAAATCGTTTTGGGTGTATAAATCTCGAATGGTTTGCTGATCGTATCGGGGCGTTGCATTTTGTTTGTCAGGAAAAATCCAGAGTTGTAACAAATTAATTGGACGGTCATCGTTTTTGTTATACTCGCTATGCTGTACTCCCGAGCCTGCACTCATCACTTGAATTTCTCCTTCTTTGATGACCTCAACATTGCCCATGCTATCTTGGTGTTCAAGATCCCCTTTCAAAGGAATGGTGATAATTTCCATGTTGCTGTGAGGATGCGTTCCAAAACCCCTTGAAGGAGCTATAATGTCGTCATTAAGAACGCGCAATGCGCCAAAATGGGTCCGATTGGGATCGTACCAATTCGCAAAACTAAAGCTATGCCGGGCTTCAAGCCAACCGTGATTGGCGTATCCTCGTGATTCCGATGGGTGATATACGGTTTTCAAATTTGTAAATTTTATTGTTGTGTAAATGTAGCTAAGTTCTTTCAAACGCAATGTGTTTTTTTAATTGTCGTTTAAAATTTATATCTTTCTAACATGGAAAATTTACAAATGTTTGCACAAATCATTATAGCGGTATCGATCGTAGTGGTTTGGGTTTTTAGGTTTGACAATATTGTCAAAGAGTTCAATCAATATGGTCTTTCGGAGTTGACGCGTTCCTTCGTAGGTGCTGCCAAAATTTCGTTGGCAACACTATTAGTGGCTGGTATATGGTTTGAAGAACTGGTGTTTTATCCTGCAGTTCTTATGGCGTTTTTGATGGTGTGTGCACAATGGGCGCACTTTAAAGTTAAGAACCCCTTTTCAAAACACGTTCCGTCGCTGGTGCTACTCATCCTTTCGCTCTTTGTTGCGTGGGGAAGTTGTGGAGGCATTTAGTCGATGAGTTCCTTTGACTCACTGATTGTTTTTTCGGGAATTTCTTTTATTCTCTATGGAATTTTAGCTTTTATTACAGAGCAAAGCCAAAAAGAGTTTGTTCGCTGGGGATTTGAAAAACAACGAATCCTTATTGGAAGTACACAGCTTGTTGGCGGAGCTGGACTAATAATGGGCTTGCAATGGCCTGTGCTGGGGTTGTTTGCTTCGGGTGGATTGGCAATACTCATGTTTTTTGGAGTGTTGGTTCGTATCAAAATCAAAGATTCTTTTCTTCAAATGCTCCCCGCTTTTTTGTTTTTCTTGCTCAATTCGTTTCTTTTTTACATCCATTTGGTTTCGTGCAAATAAAAAAAGAGGCGTAGTTTCCTAGCCTCTTTTTTTATAAAATGTATGGGGTTTATTGACTCAAAACAAAGGTTTCATTCCCCCAGTTGGTTCCAACTAATGTCATGATTTCATCGCTATGATCTCCTGCCATATCCCACATTTTTTTCTCAGAAGCTGTCATTTCACTTAACGGTCCTGCGGCAACGGCTTTTTCCTCGGCTACAAAAGCATCCCATGACGGATACCAAATGTTCACATATACATTATCAGACGTTCCGCTGTAGTGTCCTGTTGGGAATACTGCCACAATATTGCCTCTTTCAATCATAGGAGCGCTGGATTCTTTCCAAAGCTCTAAAAACTCTGAACGATCCGACCATTTGGGATTGAATTTGTTTACAACCAATAGTTGTTTTTTACTAGCGTCGAAGGCTTCTGAAACATAAAACATGTTTTCACTATCAATTATCTGGCGAACTTCATCGCTATGTCCTTCCAAATAAAGATTGAAGTATTTTTGAAACTCTTTCGACATTAGCGCTTGCTCTTCCTCCGATAGATTCATGTTTTTGATGTTTTCAGACATCACAGCCAACCCGTTGTCTGCCACTTGATCGGCTACTGTTTCGTAAACGTCCACAATCATAAAAGTAAAATTGCTCCCAAAGGTGTGCGCAAATAACCAATCTGATTTGATGGTTCTTTTTTCTCCTTGAGAAAAATCTACAAATTTTTTGTGAAGACGAATAAAATCAGCTGCTGCTGATCTAGGCACGTCCAAATACGTGATGGCGTGAATGTCCTGAGAAATGCTTACCCCAGAGACAAGCAACGCCAATAAAATTATTGCTTTTTTCATTTAATTAAGGTTTTTAGTTAGGACAATATAGTTTATTTAAAAATAACTTGTAAAATGCAATCAATTATTTATTGCGCATTCTTTGACCCTCAACAATTTTTAAATTGTTTTTTTTAGTACCTTTAGACTGGAAATGATCCCTAAATCAATTCTGCAAACATGAACAACCTACAACTTATTGCTGCTCTACAACTCTATCGATACTGCTATTCCATTCCGAATGCATGGGGCTGTTTATTACCCACAGGCACTACTGCATACAATCCATTTCTTGCAAAAAATAAAAGCCCATTATACAGAATATCGCAAAGTGAATGTGCTGAAAAACAACATTTTAGAACAAATAAAAACAGATAATATATAAAAGAAATAAACGCAATAGTGCGGATATATGCTCGTTGGCGGTCATCAAAAAAATGAAACATAAACAATTTAAATTTGAACAAATGAATAAAATCACAACAATTCTATTAATGACAACTGTATTTTTGATAAGCAGTTGTGCAAAAATTTATTACAGCCCTGATGCAAAAGTAAGAGCAAGTAAACATCAAGTAATTGCAATTGCACCACCAAAAGTATCGATTGCTGCAAGAAAAAAAATCGATGTAGAGGCAATTAAAGAGCAACAAAGAACGGAATCAACTAATTTTCAACAAGAAATGTATAGTTGGTTACTGAAAAGGAAAATGCAGAATCGAATTTTTGTAGAAATACAAGATGTAGAAACAACAAATGCTAAGTTAAGAAAAGCAGGTTACTTTGAAGATAATCCAATGTCTCCAAATGAAGTTTGTGAAGCCTTGGGAGTTGATGGTGTAATTACCTCAAATTATTCATTGTCTAAACCAATGTCAGATGGAGCTGCGATTGCTTTAGGATTGTTAGTTGGGGTATGGGGTTCGACAAATAATACGACTGTCACACTTGAATTACATGATAAAGAAACTAAAAAGTTACTTTGGAATTACAATCATAAAGTATCTGGAAGCGTAGGTAGTTCACCTGCAAGATTAGTTGATAATTTAATGCGAAATGCAAGTAAAAAGATGCCTTATTCAAATTAAAAAGAAGACGAACCGCCAAAGTACCCGTGTATGCGGCGACTAATAGCGGTTTAAGTGATAAAAGAAAGTATAAACATAAAACAAAGGTCAGTGCAAAACCGAAAGGTTCGTGAGTAAAAATCCGCTACTACTCATACACTAGACCGTCGTGTTTCATACCGAAAAAAAGCCAATCCTCACAACGACTTCAAGTAGTTTTCTCGAACCTGTTGTACGGTTTGGTTTTTATCATTTTGGTAGCTTGCGGCAAT
>ENA-OUOG01001697-OUOG01001697.1-marine-metagenome-genome-assembly--contig:-NODE-1697-length-24723-cov-5.056561_pt1 | contig 24723 bp, 23 predicted proteins | sample MGYA00248635_ERZ508505 | MGnify/ENA primary metagenome ERZ508505 (study PRJEB26176, sample SAMN06267871) | marine metagenome | isolation source: Saanich Inlet, British Columbia, Canada | place: Pacific...
TTTGATGCGTCGCAGAATGCTTTTTATTATGCGCGTGTCTTGGAAATTAAAACGCCACGTCACAGCGTTTATGATGCCGTTGCAATGCAGCGCAAACATCCAGCACAATATGATGTTGAAATTCAAGAGCGCGCTTATAGCTCTCCAATATGGTACAACTCTGCCAACCGATAGGGCGCTCCCTAGTCTATTTATGAGGGGGCCATATCATGAGGGTTGATCCTTTATATACGCTTTTGATCATTGGCGGATTGGTCTTTGCTGGCGTGAGTTTTCTTTCGCCAGCTCCGCCATCGGAAAGACAGATTGTTGTCGACCGTTCTACAATTCTTGAATTTATTCAATTTCGCGTGCGCTCATTTGATGCTGAGGCCGCGGGTGCGATCTTAGATAATATGTCTGATGATGAGCGGACAGAATTGATTAACGATTTTCTAAATGAGGAAATCCTTTACCGTGAAGCCAAGCAGCTCAATATGGATCAGACGGATTATGTGATCCGTCGCCGAATGGCACAAAAGCTTGAGTTTATGAATGATACTCTCGCTGAAGTGCCTGAGCCCACGGATGCTGACTTGGTGACATATTATAATAATTATAAGGATGATTTTTCCGAACCAGCGCGCATGAGTTTTGTTCATGTCTATAAGGCTGAGGATGCGCCATCGCTTGAGCTTGTGGCACAAGGGCTTACACCCCAAAATATCAGTCAATTTTCAGACCTATTTGCCTATCAACTATCATATGCCGAACGACCCTATGATCTCATTTTGGGGCACTTTGGCAATGAGTTTGCGGATCAAATATTTGCCCCCGACTTACCACTCAAAAAATGGGTTGGCCCCATAAAATCGGCTCAGGGGTTTCATTTAGTCTATGTGACTGACAGGCAAGATGTATCTATGCCCAGCTTTGAGGCGGTTAAAGATCGCGTTCGTTCGGGCTGGGTCCGTCAAGAAAAAGTCAAGGTTCGCGATGATATTATGGCCCGTCTTCGGGCAACCTATGATATCGAAATCACTGTGCAGAATCGATGATATTGATGCGCTTTGCTTTGCTCTTTTTAGCGCTTTTTTGTTTGGGCGTGAGTATTGATAAGGCGTCTGCCCATGACAGTCGTCCTTTACATATATCCATCAAAGAGCAGCTAGATGGCATTATGCAACTTAAGGTGAATGTGCCGCCGAGTGTTGGGCTTGATAATGTTCCGATCGTGATGCTTGATTGCCCAAGTCTTGGCCCGCGGTTCGATTGTCGTGCGCAAGACGTGTTTACGCTTCGCATTATGTATCCAGATTATAATCCAGCCCTCTCAAGTGTGATTACTTTCATGACGCATGACGGTCTTCAAACGATTGCGACATTGGGGCCGGCTGAAAATGTCTGGACATCATCGGCACGTCCGACTTCCTTTGAGACTGCGCGTGACTATGTCTATTTGGGCGTGCAGCACATTCTCTTGGGATATGATCATCTTTTATTCTTATTGCTTTTATTATTTATCGCACGACGTTCGATCATTATCACCATTACGGGTTTTACGCTCTCTCACTCTCTAACACTTGGCTTGGCGGCACTGGATTATGTGCGTGTGTCCATTCCTGCCGTTGAGGTTTTTATTGCCTTGAGCATTATTTTCCTGGCTGCTGAAATAATAAGACCAAAGCGTAATACGCTCGTCTGGCGTTATCCCTTTTGGGTGACGGCGTTGTTTGGCCTAATTCATGGTTTTGGGTTTGCCAGTGTTTTAAAGGATATTGGTCTACCACAAAATGATCTGGTGCTGGGCTTAGCAGGGTTTAATATTGGTGTCGAAATTGGGCAAATTTTATTCATCCTTATTGCGATATTGCTTTTTAAGATAGCCATGCGCTTGATGACGCCGTCAATGCGCTTGTGGATGACCGCCTCGGGAGGAACATTTTGCGCGACTATCGTAGGGGTTGTGGCGTCTTATTGGTTCTGGTTACGCATTGTAGAGATTATTTAAAGACTAGTATAAACTGATCTATATAATGTTGGTATCTGGCCATCTTGGTTATTATTTCCTAAGTCTTTGCCTATAGGTTTTGTCTGGCTTGTATGATGAGAGGTGTAAGAATGAGTGCGCGTATTAAGTCTCGAGGTTTTTTGCAATGGGCGTATCTTGCTTTTTGTGCCGTTGTTCTTGTCGGTTCTGTTTCTCCGGCAATGGCGGATAATGATATGTCATTTAAGTCAGCTTATGAGTTTTCCTTTACTGATATTAATGGTGCGCCCATGGAGTTGGCGCAGTATCAGGGCAAAGTGATTGTTGTTGTTAATACAGCGTCTCAGTGTGGTTTCACCAATCAATATGATGACTTGCAGGCCTTGTGGGAAATCTATGGTGAGCGTGGGCTCGTCGTTCTTGGTGTGCCAAGCAATCAATTTGGCGGTCAGGAGCCTGGCTCAAATGAGGATATTAAAGAATTCTGTACGACAAATTTTAACATTGATTTTCCTATGACTGAAAAAGAAATGGTGGTGGGAGATCAGGCTCATCCATTCTATCAATGGGCGGCAGATGAGCTTGGGGCGCGTTCGCGGCCGCGTTGGAATTTTCATAAATATATTGTCGGGCGTGATGGTCGATTGCTCGACTATTTTGTATCGACGACAAGTCCGAGTTCCTCAAAGTTCCGTAAAGCCGTTGAGAATGCTCTAAGCGCAACCAATTAAGTTTAGCTGTCTCTCTCTTCTTGCGTTTGTTTATATATTTCTTGAAACATCAATAATCATTAATTGTTCCGTCACAGCAAGCTTATTGTGTGTTGGTGCATTAAGGACAGATAAATGCCGATCTCAGTAGGCGCTATATTGCCAATCATTATGCTGATAAGTTTGGGTTATATTGCCGTGCGTCGCGATATGGTTGGTGAAGGTTTTGGAAAACATTTAAATAAATATGTTTTCTATTTTGGTGCGCCGGCTCTTTTGTTTCGAAACACGGCCTTGACCGAGTTTCCAGTCGATATGCCTTACGGTTTATGGGCGAGTTATTACGGGGCGATGGCGCTTTGTTTTGCCCTTGGCGCGTTTTGTAGTCTGTTCTTTGCGCCAGCTATGAGTGGCTCCGGGCGGGTGATTGTCGGTTTTGGCTCTTCCTTTTCAAATTCGGTCATGTTGGGCATTCCCATTATCCTTACATTTTTTGGGCCAGAGGGGGCGATACCTCTTTTTCTCATATTTGTTTTCCATGGGTTAATTTTTATTACGGCCACAACAATTATGATGGAGTTTGGTCGGCCTGAAGGCGCCAATATGAAGCAGGTTTTACGCGAAGTGACAAAATCTATTGCGAGCCAGAATGTGCTGATTGCTCTTATCGCCGGTGTCTTATATGGCACAACAGGCATTGGCTTTGCGCCTTTTATTGACCGTTTTCTGGATGTGCTTGGAAGTTCCACCATTCCCGTTGCGCTTATCATGACAGGCGCAACATTGGCCAATGTACGTTTTCGGTCTTCGTTCAGTGTGGGAATTTATGTTGGTATTATCAAACTTATCATACACCCAAGCCTTGTTTTTATTTTAGGGTATTATGTGTTTGATTTGCCGGAATTATGGGTCGCGGTTATCACCGTATTGGCTGCCATGCCATCGGGTATTTTCACAACAATGTTTGCTGAAAGTTATAATGTGGCTACCGACGAAGCTTCGGTCATTATTGTATTAACGACATTATTATCCGCCGGTAGCCTTATTTTTGTGCTGAGTTTTTTCGAGCACTTAGCTGGGTAGATTATTTACCCTGCCAATTTGGTGCACGCTTCTCAGCAAATGCAGCAGCACCTTCTCGTGCGTCAGATGACGTGAAGACAGGTCCCATGATCTCTCCCTGGCGTGTCCAACGTTCCCCATGTGCCCAAGATGCATATTCAGAAATGATTTTCTTGGAGGCAGCTACGGCGAGTGGACCGTTAGCGGCAATCCTATGCGCAAGTTCGAGTGCAGCTTCGAGCGCTTTACCTTCATCGACGACTTGGTTGATGAGGCCAATGTCATAAGCGCGCTGAGCAGAAACAAAGTCACCCGTTAACGCTAATTCCATTGCAAGGCGTGTGTTGATTTGATCTGGCAAACGAATGAGTCCACCGGCCCCAGCAACCAGGCCGCGTTTAACTTCTGGAATACCAAATTTTGATGAGGCAGCAGCAACAATCATGTCGCATGTAATGGCGAGTTCAAAACCACCGGCTAAGGCATAGCCTTCAATTGCTGCTATCAAGGGTTTCACAGGTGGTTTTTCAGTCAGCCCGCCAAAGCCGCGCCCTTTGACAGATGGTGTTTCGCCGGCAAGGAAGCCTTTTAGGTCCATGCCTGAGCAGAAGGTTCCGCCAGCACCAGTTAAAATTGCGACGCGAAGGTCGTTGCTGGCATCAAGCTCATCGAGCGCGGCTGCAATATGCTCAGACATATTCTTATTCATCGCATTTTTTGCCTGAGGGCGGTTCATTGTAATGGTCATGACGCCATTGTCGCGGCTAATGATAATTTCTTCGCTCATTCTATGCTCCTATGAGGTTGTGTTGCATTTATTAAAGGGCAACTCTGCCTTTTTTTCAGACGTCACGCAATATAGAATAGCCGCGTCGCCTATGGCGCAGAAAAGCACAGATGATTAAATTTTAATCATATTAATAATAAACACATAAAAATGATTAAAAATTATGCAAATAAGGGAATATCCATCTTAATAATACCAGGAAACCTGCAATTGCAAACTTGGCACACCTTCTGTACATTAATCGTGACAACAATCACAACATAGGAGAGTGTTATGTCATTAAGTTTAGTATCTAGTATTAAAAAAGTTGGTCTCGTGTCGACATGTTTGGTTGCAGTGGCTTTGCCAGCGCACGCCATTGATTTTGAAGTGTCAGGCAATGCCGGTATCACATCAAATTACATGTGGCGCGGTATGACACAAACGGACAATGAACTTGCCATCAGTGCTGGTTTTGATGCCGAAAGCGAAACAGGCCTTTATGCAGGCGTGTGGGGCTCTAACGTTGATTTTGGCGATGAAGCCGATAATGAAATTGACGTCTATGCCGGTTACACATTTGACGCATTTGGTTTGTCATATGATGTTGGTTATATTACTTACCTCTACCCAGATGCCGATGCTCAAAATTATGACTTCTCAGAAGCATATGTTTCAGTCGGATATGGCCCTGCATCAGTGACATATTCTTATCAAGTGGAAGATAGTGCCGATTCTTATGGAAATGGCTCTAACTACACATCAGTTGATTATGAATTGCCAGTAGGTGACGTTTATTCAGCAAGTGTGCATTTTGGCTATTATGATATTGATGGCGACGTTGCTGCACAAGAAGATTACGGCATAACAATCGGTCGTGGCGCTTTCAGCCTTGCTGTTATTGGCACGAACCACGTAACAGATGATGATGACACGAAGTATGTCTTGTCATACGGCGCAAGCTTCTAATACGTGATACTCTTAGAGGGGTGGTCTCTCCTCCCGCCACCCCTCGTTTAGAAAGGACCTCCCAAATGAAAATGATTATAGCAATCATCAAACCCTTTAAGCTCGATGCCGTTCGCGAAGCGATTACAGCGATTGGCGTTGAAGGATTAACAGTGAGCGAAGCCAAAGGTTTTGGTCGACAAAAAGGCCAAACCGAAATCTATCGCGGTGCTGAATATGCTGTCAATTTCCTCCCAAAAATTCGTCTTGAGCTTGTACTTGCTGACGATCAAGTCGAGCCCGTATGCGAAGCCATTTTAAGTGCTGCTAAAACAGACAAAATTGGCGATGGCAAAATTTTTGTCATTCCAGTTGATGGTGCAACGCGCATTCGTACTGGCGAAACCGGTGATGCGGCTCTTTAGTCGCTTTCAAATACCCAAGGAGCATAAAATGCTAAAACTTCTCTCAAAATCATTACCGCTCGCACTGATGGGTTCAGTGTTGGCGAGCCCGGCTTTTGCCGCCGTAGACGGCGAAACCGCATTTATTTTTAACACCTTATTATTCCTCGTGATGGGCTTCCTTGTTATGTGGATGGCTGCTGGTTTTGCCATGCTCGAATCAGGCATGGTCCGCTCGAAGAATGTGGCAACAATTTGCCTTAAAAACATTACACTCTTTGCCATAGCGGGTATCGTATTCTACCTCGTTGGTTACCAATTAATGTACAGCATTTCTGAAGGTGGTTATCTCGGATCGATCTCAATCTGGGCGCCAGATGACACAGCATTCTTGTCAGAAACGCCAGAATTTGGTGAAAATGATACATATGCAGCTGGTTCTGACTGGTTCTTCCAAATGGTGTTTGTTGCAACGGCAGCCTCTATTGTTTCAGGAACATTGGCCGAACGCATTAAACTCTGGCCATTCCTAGCCTTTGTTGTTGTCCTAAGTGCCTTTATCTATCCAATCCAGGGTAGCTGGCAGTGGGGCGGTGGCTGGTTGTCTGCTGCTGGTTTCTCTGACTTTGCTGGATCAACTTTGGTTCACTCTGTTGGTGGTTGGGCCGCTCTTGTGGGTGCGCTTATTCTCGGTGCACGTACAGGACGTTTCACTGCAAATGGAAGCGTACCAATGCCTGGCTCATCAATGCCACTTGCAACCCTAGGTACCTTTATCCTATGGCTAGGCTGGTTTGGCTTTAACGGTGGTTCACAGTTAGCCCTTGCCTCAGCAGAAAATGCAGTTGCGATTTCTCAGATCTTCATCAACACCAATATGGCCGCTGCCGGTGGTGTGGTTGCAGCGCTGATCGTCACTCAAGTCTTCTTCGGTAAAGTTGACCTAACAATCGTACTCAATGGTGCAATTGGTGGTCTTGTATCGATTACAGCTGAACCGCTCACACCAACAGGCATTGAAGCAATCCTTATCGGTGGTGTCGGTGGTATTCTTGTTCCACTCGCTGTGATCGCACTCGATAAGCTTAAAATCGATGACGTGGTTGGTGCAATCCCGGCTCACCTTGTCTGCGGTATTTGGGGCACACTTGCCGTACCTCTTACCAATTCAGGCGTCTCATTTGGTAGCCAGGTCCTTGGTGTCGTATCAATCGGAGCATTTGTTATCGTAACAAGCGCGATCGTTTGGTTGGTCATCAAAGCAGTCATCGGACTTCGCGCAAGTGAAGAAGATGAGCTTGCTGGATTAGACAAATCTGAGCTTGGTATGGAGGCTTATCCCGAATTTACCAATGCTTAAGTTAAGCTTTAGACTTTAGCGCGTTTCTCCCCCCGCGCGCTTTTTACGCCCCGAGTTCGCTCGGGGCGTTTTAGTTTTTTAATCCTGTTTTACTATGGCCAAACAAAGCCTAGACTTTTATGCGTTGGTGCTTGGCGGTCTTTAATCCCCATTGGATTGAGGACTGCTTAAATTGGCCGTGAACCATAGCACCGCATGAACATGATTAAAGCGTTCGCGTAAGAGATCAGCGGCAAGACGCCGTTGCATCTCTCACCTCAGGCAATAAACAATGCGTGTCAGGTTTAATTTAGCTTTGTTCTTCTATGGCTTTATTAAAGCCGAGGATTTGTCCATAACGCACTGGAAATATGCGGCGGATAATATCAACCATATGGGCGTCGCGTCCAATTAAGATACGAGCTTTGCCTTTTTCAATACCCGCGATAATGGTATCGGCAGCTTTATCCGGTGTTGTCTTGGCCATGGTTTTAAAGTTTTTGGCAATTTCCTCGCGCCGCGAAACGTCGTCCTGCCCTTGCGGCAGTTCTGCATTGCGTGCAATTGGCGTATCAACACCGCCTGGGTGAATACATGACACTTTAATATTGGTTTCATGCATTTCTTGGCGAAGTGCCTCTGTAAATCCATGAACGGCAAATTTGGCCGCGTTATAGGCAGACTGTTGCGGGACACCAATCCAGCCAAAAATAGATGATACATTAGCAATGTGGCCAAAGTCGCGTGCGCGCATATGGGGCAAAAAGGCTTGTGTGCCATTCACAACACCCCAAAAATCAACATCCATTATTAATTTTAAGGTTTCAGATGTTAGCTCTTCAACGCTAGCAATATTTGCAATACCGGCATTATTAAGAATGAGGTCAGCTTGACCATGATCTTTTATGACTTGCTCGGCTAAATCAAAAACAGAATCGCGGTCAGTAACGTCAACAACAAAGCTCTTGCAGCTGTTACCTGCTGATTGGATCAAGTTTTGGGTTTCACCAATCGTGTCTTTATGTAAATCGCTGGCGATAACAATGGCGCCTTTGGCGGCTAATTTAATAGCTGTTGCGCGCCCAATTCCACTGCCTGCACCGGTAATGACACAGACTTTATCCTTAAAATAACTCATAGGCTTCCCCTCGCTCAATCATTTTGTCAGCCATATAGGTGACTTTATCTCGCATTAGAAAGCAAGTTTGCGAGCAACACGCAAGCATTTCTTTGCTGCCTTTACGATGCCTTAAGCGGTCAGCTTATTCTCCGGCGACGGTTTTACGACGACGGCGGTCAAGCGGCTGATAAGCAAGCGCGGCATGTGTTGTGCAATATGGGCTTCCATGACCCGCACGCGCACCACAAAAATGAAAATCGCGCTGACCAGGATCACCAATGGGCCATTTGCAAGTATGTTCGGTTAAATGCAGAACACTTGCTCGCTCCTCAGCACTAAGAAGTGGCTGTGGTGGCTCGATGGGTTCTTTGTAACTGTCAAGATTGTCGCTTTTATAACTGCGCGGGGATGATGCCGTGTCGAGTGTTTCTCGGCTTCGCGTTTGCGCGCTAATGCGCGCTGTTGACACGCGGGCAGGCGTCGCGCGGCCCGAAAGGCCAAGGCGGTGGACTTTGCCAATAACAGCATTTCGTGTCACGCCACCCATCTGACGGGCAATCTGGCTTGCGCTCAGTCCTTCCGTCCATAATTTCTTTAATAATTCGACGCGTTCTTCTGTCCAGGCCATGTTCGCCTCCTTGATTAAATTCATCTTTCGTCGCGACGCTTTTGGAGCTCTGTTATGGCCTTTTAAAACCCTCTTAACCTGCAAGACGACGTCTTATAATGAAGGCGGCTTGCAAGAGAACGAGATGCAAAAATTGCTGCCCTTTTATTGTCGATCTGCGGGTTTAAACCCCAAAAGCGTTCCACATCTTGTGGTTAGCACTATTATGTCTACGAGATATAGGTGCCCTAAGGGAAGCGGCGGTGAGCGTTTATCCACAAAAACGGGAGGTTTTCCCCTGGAAAGTCGAATTTTAGGGGCATTTTGGATGAAAATCGGTACTTGCGTCCTCTATAAAAAAGTCTAATCTGCCCGAATGTCACAAAATCAAACAATTAATAAGATATTTGATAAACCGATAAATGCTTATGGTGAACGCCATTTTGGTTCTGTCAATTGGCTGGGTGTCTGGACGCTTTACTTGAAAGAAGTTAAGCGGTTTTGGAAAGTTGCCATGCAGACCTTGGCGGCGCCAATTATCACAACCTTGCTGTTTTTGGTTATTTTTTCGATTGCTTTGGGTGGATTGCGCCCGGACATTAATGGTGTCCCTTTTGCCTCTTTCTTGGCGCCAGGCTTGGTGATGATGGCGATTGTTCAAAATGCATTTGCCAATAGCTCCTCTTCCCTGCTTGTGGCTAAGGTACAAGGAAACATTGTTGATGTTTTAATGCCGCCGCTTTCACCGGGTGAGTTAACGCTTGGCATCGCTATGGGCGGTATGACCCGTGGTATTTTTGTTGGCGTGGGCACATATCTTGGTATGCTATTTATTATCCCTTTCGAGATACATAGTATCTGGGCGGCAATTTTCTTTGCTTTCAATGCATCTTTATTAATGGCTTTAATCGGTCTAATCGGCGGTATTTGGGCAGAAAAATTTGATCATTTGGCAACAATTACAAATTTTGTAATTACGCCTTTATCTTTCCTATCCGGAACCTTTTACTCAGTTGAGCAATTACCATCGCTTGCCTATACGATTACTCATTTTAACCCATTCTTTTTTATGATTGATGGTTTTCGCTATAGCCTGACAGGGCATAGTGAAGGAAATTTAGTAGCTGGCGGCATCACGCTCGTGGTTCTTAATATTGTATTTTGGGCGCTGAGTTATGTTCTTATTCGCAAAGGATACCGGATAAAAAGTTAAGCTATTGCCGCATTTGCTAAAAATGCTATTATAAGGAATGGCCGTCCGACGTGGGCGGCCTTTTTGATTTTTAAAGCGTGAGTTTTAATACATACTTTGCTTTTCGTCAGCAAAGGGAGAGTGGATCATGTCGAAGCATGTCATGCCGACCTATCGGCGGACAGATTTGCGTTTTGATCGCGGTGAGGGCAGCTGGCTCGTCACTGAGAATAACGAACGTTATCTAGATTTTGGGTCTGGAATTGCGGTGACAACACTTGGTCATAATCACCCGGCGCTCATCGATGCCTTAGAAAAACAAGCGCATAAACTTTGGCATGTTTCAAATATTTATAATATACCAGCCCAAGAAAAATTAGCTGACACCCTTTGCGCGCAAAGTTTTGCTGACCATGTCTTTTTTTGCAATTCTGGAACTGAGGCAATTGAAGGTGTTATTAAAACCATACGCAAGTATTTTGCGCATCATGGACAGCCGCAAAGACATAAGATTTTAACTTTTAAAGGTGCGTTTCATGGCCGTACTTTAGGGGCGTTAGCCGCTACTGGAAATGCTGCTTATCTCGATGGCTTTGGGCCATCGCTGCCAGGCTTTGTGCAAATTGAAGCGTTTGACATAGAGCTTGTCAAAGCCGCGATTGACGCTGAAACAGCGGCCATTCTTATTGAGCCGATCCAAGGTGAGGGCGGTGTTCGTTCAGTTGGTGGCGCATTTTTGCAACAACTCCGCGCGCTTGCTGACGCGCATGATCTTTTGCTCGCCTTTGATGAAGTGCAATGCGGTATCGCACGGACGGGCGCTTTATTTGCCCATCACTTATTTGATGTCGTGCCAGATGTTATGGCAATCGCCAAGGGACTTGGTGGGGGCTTTCCGGTTGGTGCTTTTTTAGCAACGGCAAAAGCATCCGCAGGTATGGTGGCGGGCACCCATGGCTCAACATATGGTGGCAATCCCCTGGCCATGTCTGTTTCTCAAGCGGTCATTGATATTGTCGGCACGCCGGCTTTTTTAGAAGATGTGTGTCAAAAAGCGTTACATTTTAAGCAAGGCTTGTCACGGATCCTTGATAGCTACCCTCAGATTGTGGATGGCTTGCGGGGAGAGGGCTTGATGTTAGGGCTTCATTGTGTGGTAGAAAACACCAAAATTGTTGAGGCTTTGCGGGATGAATATTTGCTCAGCGTGGGTGCTGGTGAGAATACAATCCGATTGGTTCCGCCGTTAAATGTCACAAAAAATGAGATTGATATTGCCTTGGGTGCTTTAGAGCGTGCTTGTCATAAGCTTGCTGAAGCTCAAAAAACGGCAGATTAGGAATAAATAAGATGAACCACGATTTTCTCGATTTATCGGCACTCAGTAAAGAGTCTGCGCGCATCATTATTGACGAGGCCCACGCCCGCAAGGCGGCGCGGCATGGGTTTGCAAAAGCCCAAGTTGACGCGGATGCCCCATTGGCAGGTCATATGTTGGCAATGATTTTTGACATGCCGTCCACAAGAACGCGTTTATCTTTTGATCTTGCGATGCGTCAATTGGGTGGCCAGACAATGATGATTAATCAGTCGGAAAGCCAATTGGGCCGTGGGGAGAGTATTGCGGATACTGCGCGCGTCATATCGCGGTTTAGTGATGTGGTCATGATCCGGACCGGAAGCCACAAGAATATTGAAGATTTTTCCACTCATGCCTCGGTGCCGGTTATTAATGGGCTGACATCATTTAGTCATCCCTGTCAGATTATGGCTGATGTTCAAACATTTGAAGAGCATAAAGGGCCTGTAAAGGGCAAAAAAATTGCCTGGTTTGGCGATGGTAATAATGTGGCTGTATCCTTTATTCATGCGGCTGTTTTATTTGACTTTCATCTTGTGCTTGCTGTGCCTGAGGCGTTTATGGTGCCTGAACATGTTCTTGCATGGGCCCGCGCGCAGGGTGGGCAAATTGATATTACTCAAGACGCCAGTGCGGCGGCAGATGGAGCCTCAGCTTTGGTTACTGATTGCTGGGTTTCTATGGCCGATGACCCGGAAACATCGGCCGCGCGTATGGCGGCTTTTGCAGCCTATAGGGTTACCTCTGACCTCATGCAAAAAGGTGATGATCCAATTTTTATGCATTGTTTGCCTGCATATCGCGGCAAGGAAGTGAGCGAAGACGTGATTGATGGTGTAAATTCTGTTATATTTGATGAAGCTGAGAACCGACTTCATGCGCAAAAAGCAATTCTAACCTATTGCCTTGGTAAGTCTCATGGCGCGTGAACTCCACATGACTGCAGATGCGGTATGCGCTGATCGCATTGTTCCTATTTTTATAGAGAAACAAAAGATTGGCGGTCGTATTGTGCGGTTAGAAAATGTCACAACAGATATTTTAGGGCGCCATGATTATCCAGTTACCATAGCCAATCTATTAGGGGAAACCTTAGCCTTGGTTGCGATGATGGGAAGCATGCTTAAGTTTGATGGACGTTTTGTTATTCAAACCAAAGGGGATGGACCTGTATCCATGCTTGTTGCCGATTATACCGGCGATGGTGTCATGCGGGCATATGCACAATTTGATGATGAACGATTAAAGTCTATGGATGGTATGATTGATTTTGAAACTTTGGTCGGCAAAGGCTATATCGCTTTTTCCGTTGATCAGGGGCCTGATATGGAGCGTTATCAAGGCATTGTGCCACTTGAGGGGCAATCAATTCGAGATGTTGCGCTTGGCTATTTTGATCGATCTGAACAAATCCCAACCCATATAAAACTTGCGGCGGGCTCTGTGCATAAGCCTGGGGGTGTTACGCAATGGCGTGCTGGTGGTATTATGATCCAGCAAACAGCTTCTGAAGGTGGAGTGGATGCCGCGGATGTGAGTGAAGATGACTGGACGCGCCTTGGCTTGCTCTTATCAACGGCCTCAGATGAGGAGTTACTTGATACGGAGCTCGATGAGGGCATATTGGCCTATCGCTTATTTAATGAAGATGGCGTGCGCATGATGGATGCACGCCCGGTTGTTTTTGGCTGCTCATGTAGTTTAAAGCGCGTTAAGGATATGCTTCGTTCACTGCCTCAATCAGATCAAGACGAAATGGCTGAGGACGACGAGACAGAAATAAAATGCGAGTTTTGCAGCTCTGTTTATCGAGTAAGTTTACCCTTGGGGCTCGATGAGGATATTGAATTAAATAGTTAACGCTATATTTAATATTGCAGGTATTTACGTTCCTATGTCGTATAATAAAAGCGTAATCTTTGTATTATATGCTGAAAGACCATGCGTAACGAGAGTGATCAAAAGACATATTGTTTTGAGAGCACAAGATTGACTGCAAAAATATATCGCGCGAGTTTGAGGTGGCGGTTTTGAAAGAAATAATATTGAAATATTGGCTGACGTTTCGGGCAAGAAAATTTTTCTTACCTGTCTTGGTTATGGCCGGATTTGTCTTTCTCTTCGTCATTCTTATGGCGACTAGACCGGAAACAAAGCCTGTAGAGCCGACGCAGCGCATCTGGTCGGTTAAGGCTCAAACCGTAACGCGCGGTTCGATTCAGCCTTTGGTTGAGGCATTTGGTGAGCTGGCATCGCGCCGCGAAGTTGATTTGCGGGTGCTGGTTGCCGGTGAAGTGATCTCAACTAGCGATAAGTTTGAAGAAGGTACTCGTGTTGAAGCGGGAGAAGAGCTTCTGAGGTTAGATCCTTTCAATTTTGATAATGCACTCAAAGATGCGCGCGCGCAATTGCGCGGCGGTCAGGCGCTCTTAGATGAGCGTAAGGCTAGTCTTGAACTGGCTAAGGTTGAATTTCAGCGCGCGGAAACGCTCATTCAAAAAGGAACCGTTGCGCAAAAATATGTTGATGATCGGCGCCTTGATTTAACAATTGCAAAATCACGCTTTACCCAACAAGACGCCGCTGTCGATCGTTTGAGGGTTCAGGTGGCGCGTGCAGAGCGTGATCTTAAAAATTCCATTTTACGCGCGCCATTTTCTGGGCATTTAAGCGATTTGAACGCACGCAAAGGGCGCCTCGTTGGTTTAAATGATCGCGTGGCAACTCTGAGCGATGCGGAATCTTATGAAGTGCGATTTAATTTATCTGATGCTCAATATGGTCGCTTTCTTGAAACCGAAACTGAGCTTGTCGGACGGGTTGTCGATGTGATCTGGAGTGTGGGTGGACGCGAGGTTAAGCTTCAGGCCCGTTTGTCTCAGGTCGGGGCCCGTATTTCACAAGATACACGTGGCGTTGACGCTTATGCCCATATTGTCGGGGATATTCCAACCTCCCTGCGATCGGGTGCTTTTGTGCGTGTCCTTGTGCGCGGAAGTGAAATTAATAATGTTGTTTCTGTTAAGCGTGATGCGTTTTATGGGCCAAATATGCTCTATGTGATCAAAGACGGGAAGCTTGTCCCGCGTAACGTAGAGATTGTCGCTGAAACGGACACAATGATGATTATTGGTGAAGGTCTGGCCGACGGGGAACTGGTTTTGTTGACACGTTTCAATGAAGCAGCGCCTGAGGTTGCGGTGAAGGTGTTTAACTAATGCGTGATGACAAGTCTTCTCGAGGCCTTATTCAACTTTTCGCGCGTCACCCCAATGCCGCTAATTTGCTGCTTATTAGCATGGTTATTTTTGGGGTCTTTGGTCTTAGCGGTTTAAATACTCAGTTTTTCCCAGCAATGACGGTTAATGCTGTTTCTGTTTCAGTTGCTTGGCCAGGAGCCTCTGCTGAAGATATTGATAAGAATATTGTAGAAACAATACAGGCCGAGGTGCGGTTTATTGATGGCGTTAAGGAATTAACGTCACAAGCTCGATCAGGCTTTGCGACGATGACAGTCGAGTTTCGGCGTGGCACCAATATGCAAAAAGCAAAATCCGATATTGAAGCGGCCGTGGGGCAAATTACAACTTTACCAAAGGGCAGTGAACGACCCGTCATTGCGCAACAGACTTTTTATGAAGATGTTGTCAGCGTTTTGGTCTCCGGGCCATTTGATGAGCGGACAATCAAATCTTATGCAAAAGATATCCGCAATGATCTGCTCAATGCAGGAATTGACAGGGTCACGTTTGAAGGTCTTCGGGAAGAAGAGATATGGGTGTCTGTGCGGCCATCTCAGTTACGGCGTTATGACCTTGACTCGGGTGTGATTGCGGAACGTATTGCAAACTCTAGCCTTGATGTGCCGGGAGGTATTTTGCGCGGCGATGTTGAGCGGCAAGTGCGCGCGGTAGGGCTTGCGATGACGGCGCGTGAGGTGGGTGAAATCGAACTTCGCTCGACCCCTGATGGGGGTCGGTTATTAGTGCGCGACGTTGCAGAAGTTTCAGAAACATTTGATGTTAATGAATCGACAGGCTGGCAGGGTGAGAACCGAGCGATTGGTCTTAAAGTATTGCGGACAGTCTCAACAGATGCCATTTCATCATCGCGTATTGTTGAGGAATACGTTGAAAAACTTAAACCGACCTTGCCGCCAAACTTAAAGGTCGAAACCTTTAATGTGTTGTCAGATAAGATCGTTCAGCGCATTAATGTGCTTGTGGTTAATGGCGCCGGCGGCATGCTGCTTGTTTTGCTGACGCTATTTATGTTCTTAAACGCACGTCTGGCGTTTTGGGTGGCACTTGGTATTCCCGTATCCATGCTCGCTACTTTTGGCTTTATGTGGGCCTTTGGCATGAGCATTAATATGCTGTCTATGTTTGCCCTTATTATGACAGTCGGTATTATTGTTGATGATGCGATTGTTGTCGGTGAGCATAGTGCGACATTAGCGGCGCAGGGGCTCGATGGGCAAACAGCAGCTGAGCTTGGCGCACAACGTATGGCAACCCCTATTGTTGCCTCTGCCTTAACGACACTCGCGGCCTTCCTCCCGATGCTCGTGATTGACAATTCGTTTGGCGATATTACCCGTCCAATTCCACTGGTCTTATTAGCTGTTCTCCTGGCTAGCTTGGTTGAATGTTTTTTGATTTTACCATCGCATTTACGCCATCCTCTCAATGTTCAGCAAAAGCCACCGCGCGGTTTTAAGAAAACATTTCTTGATAAGTTTGAAGCCTTTAAAGAAGGACGCTTTCGCCGTTTTGTGGAGTGGTGTTACGACAATCGCTATACGACAATTGCCACGGGCCTTGGGGTTTTGCTCTTATGTATTGGCTTATTGTCGAGTGGGCGTGTGTCTTTTCGGTTTTTCCCTTCGCCAGAAGGCGAAATTGTAAACGCCTATGTTTTCTTTCAGCCTGGCACCCCGCGCGAGGAAACAATGAAAGGTGTCCGTCAAGTCGAGCAAGCTCTTTACGAAACGGAGAAGAAATTAACCAATGGCGCTGGTGGCATTGTGAAGACAGTTTTTACCCAAATTGGCCGTTCACGCACATCACTTGGAGATGAGCGTGGGTATATTATGGTGGAACTTGCCGCCAGTGAAGACCGGGATGTCAGAACGCGTGAAGTTGTGAAGACTTGGGAGGAACTATTACCCGAGCTTAAAGAATTACGCATGATATATATTCGTGAGCGTCGCGGTGGTCCGCCGAGTAATGACATAGATATTCAGCTTGAAGGTGTAAACCCGAAGATCTTGAAAGCGGCGGCGCTTGAGGTCGTAGAAGCCTTAAAAAGGTTTCCTGGTGTTGGTCAGGTCAATGACAATCTCTATTATAGTAAGCAAGAATTATTGCTTGAGGTGAATAACCACGGTGCTGCGCTTGGCTTTAATAATCAAATGATTGGTGCAGCCGCCCGCAATAACCTGCAAGGTGCTATTGCCAAACGATTTGCCCGTGAAGATGAAGAAGTTACAGTGCGCGTTTTGCAACCGGTTCAAGGCGAACGCGCAAGGCAATTGGAAGATATTGATTTGCAAGTGCCAGGAAGTAATCCGCCGCGTTATGTGCCGCTCATTGATGTGGTCGATATTTTAGAACAACCTGGTTTTTCAACCATTCGTCGGACTGATGGCAAGATTTCTGTCTCAGTAAATGCTGACTTTGACCCAACTGCGGGTAACCCAAATGACGTATTAGAGGTGATGAAAGCTGATATTTTGCCGGCCATAACATCAAAATATAATATTGGCTATTCCTTTGGCGGCCGAACAAAAGATCAGACAGAAACAATGGGCCGGTTGCTTTCTGGGACTGGTATTGCGCTTGCCCTTATTTACCTCATCCTCGCTTTCGTTTTTGCGAGTTATACATTGCCTATTATTATTATGTCGGTCATCCCCTTTGGTTTTGTTGGCACCTTGCTCGGACATTTTGTTCAAGGCTTCGATCTTACCTTTTTGTCCCTTATCGGGCTTTTGGGCTTGTCTGGTATTTTGGTGAATAATTCAATTATTTTGATTAGCCGAATTCAGGAACGGATTAAATCTGGAGAAGTTGAGCGGGATGCCGTGATTAACGGTATTATTGATCGTTTTCGTGCTGTTACCCTGACATCGTTAACAACAGTTCTTGGTCTTGCGCCATTGCTCTTTGAGACCAGTGTGCAGGCGCAATTCCTCTTGCCAATGGTCATTACAATCGCTTGGGGACTAGGGCTTGCCACACTGATTGTTCTTGTTCTTGTGCCTGCCGTATTAGGCATAAAACAAGATTTAGGAAAATGGCGCCGTCATGTCAAAAGTAAACAAGAAGCGCCCGCCGAATAAAACCGCATAAGTTTCCGGGCAAGCTCATCATAGAAAGCAATTGCTTGTTTATTCGTAGCAGCCTTGGGTCGAAATATTGAGCCCCTTGCTGTTAGGTCTTTGCCCAAAAGCTGGGGGATAGCATCACAAGGACAGTTAAAAACTCCAACCGTCCCAGAAGCATGGCTGTGCTTAATATCCATTTGGCAGTATCAGATAAGCTCGCAAAATTGCCTGCGGGACCAACTGTGTTACCAAGTCCCGGGCCAACATTGGCAATAGCTGTAGCAGCGGCTGACATGGCAGTGAGCATGTCGAGCCCCACAAAACTTAAAGCCAATGAAAAAATGGTAAAGGTCGCGAAGTAGATCAGCGTGAAGGATACAACCGCATAAGCAACCTGATCGGGTAATGGTTTGCCATTATATTTAATGCTAAATACGCCATGTGGCACAGCAATTTGGCGTATATATTTTCGACAGATAAGAAATAAGACTTGCAAACGGAATGTCTTGAGCGCGCATGTCGCCGAGCCCGCGCATCCTCCTAAAAAGGTAAGAATGAAAAAAAGTGCAATTGCAAGACTTCCCCATTGGCTATAGTCGGATGAGGTATAACCCGTTCCAGAGATGATCGAGACGGTGTTAAGCAATACATGTGACCACCCAATATCAGGCTGTACAAATAAAAACATGGTCATTATGGCGGCAGTCACGATGATAAAAAACATGCGGATTTGACTGTCTTGCCAAAATAAATGGAGCCGGTTTGTGGTGATAAAGAGATAGCTTGTAAAGGGTAATGAAGAGGCAAGAATAAAGGCAAATGCGACAAGATTTATTGCGGTGCTGTTAAAAAATCCAAAACTCTCATCATGTGTCGAAAAGCCAGCTGTTGCGATAGTGGACATGGCATGCGTGATGGCATCAAAAAAACTCATGCCAGCTATCCAATAACAGACCATGCAGGCAAAAGTCATGAAGAGGTATATACGCAAAATACTACCGGCAATTTCGCCAGCTCGAGGCAGAATTTTTTCTGATGTATCAGAGCTTTCCATCCTAAATAATTGCATACCGCCAACGTTAAGCATTGGCAAAACAGAGATGGCCATGACGATAATACCGATACCCCCAAACCAATTGAGCATTGAGCGCCATAACAATGTGCCCGAGGCCATATTGTCGAGACCGCTTAATACCGTTGAGCCGGTTGTGGTTAAACCTGACATAGCTTCAAAAAATGCATCCGTGAAAGATAAATTATTTTCGCCGAGCATGAGCGGGAGTGCGGAAAATGTAACCAAGGCAAGCCATGATCCATTGGTCAGCAAAAAAGCATGTTTTACGGTGAGTGGTGTCAAATCTCCGCGATTAGTGAGAATGAGAGAGATTGCCACGAAAGATGTAATGCCGGAGGCGGCCATAAAACTTTGCCAATTTTCCGATCCCTGGGCAAAGTCCACCAGAAGCGGTATCCACATGCCAATAGCCAGTGCCGCTAAAAGATAGCCGATAATAAGATAAACTGTGCGGTTTCTGTGCATCTATGACGACCGTTAGTGCAACGTTTTTTTCGCGTAATCACTGTCGAGTGAGAAAAGAGGAACCGCAACTTCAATTCTCGGACCGCTTTTTTGGGCCATTGTATAGGTGCCTTGCATCATGCCCGTTGGCGTGGTGAGCGGGGTGCCTGATGTGTAAGTAAATGAGCCCCCTGGTGCTAAAATTGGTTGTTCACCAACAACCCCTGACCCTTTGACCTCTTGGGTGCGCCCTAATCCATCGGTTATGATCCAGTGACGAGATAATAGCTGAACCGTATCATCCCCTTCATTGGTAATGGTAATGTGATAGGCCCAAACATAATATCCATCCGCGGGTTCAGACTCATTTTCTAGAAACGTCGTCTCCACGGAAACAATAATATCCTTTGTGCGTGCTTTAAACATTGTAATTTGGCTACTTTCCCAATGTGTTGAGAGCATGTGCGAAATCATCGAGCAAGTCACTTGGGTCTTCAAGTCCCACCGATATGCGCACACTTCCTGGCAGAATGCCGAGTTCGGCCTGAACATCTGCGGGAAGTTTTTGGTGCGTGGTTGTTGCGGGATGTGTGACAAGGGTTTTGGCATCACCTAAATTATTTGAAATTTTTGCAATTTCAAGCTCATTCAGGAAATTAAAAGCCTGATCTTTTCCACCTTTTAAATCTATCGCAATAAGGTTGCTGCCCCGCTCCATTTGCTTTTGGGCAATATCAAATTGCGGGTGGTCAGAGCGTCCAGGATAGTAAATACGTTCAACCTTCGGGTGTTCGCCTAACATGGTTGCAAGCTTTTCAGCGTTATCACAATGAGAATGAACACGCAAAGAGAGCGTCTCCAATGATTTGACCATAACCCATGCATTAAATGGGCTTAAAGAAGGCCCCGTTTGACGCACAAAATTAGCCAATTCGTTATCGATATAGTCTTGTTTGCCCAATATAATGCCGCCCAGGCAACGTCCTTGCCCGTCAATATGTTTGGTCGCGCTATAAATGACGATATCTGCGCCGCATTCAAAAGGGCGCTGAAGAATAGGTGTGGCAAAAACATTATCGACAACTAAACGAATATTATTTGCGCGCGTTATCTCGCTTAAAGCGGCTATGTCTATGACTTCCAATATCGGATTAGACGGTGTTTCTAAAAAGAACAGTTTGGTTTTGGGGGTAATGGCATTTGCCCATGCGCTGAGGTCGCGTCCATCGACAAGGGTAACGTTGATACCAAAACGGGGTAGTAGCGTTTCAACAACATAGCGACACGAGCCAAATAAGGCCCGAGCGGAGACCACATGATCACCGGCTGTGAGTTGAGATAACATGCAAGCAGTGACAGCTGCCATGCCCGTTGCGGTTGCGCGAGCGTCATCCGCACCTTCCAGGCTTATCATCCGTTCTTCAAACATTCGTACGGTCGGATTTCCGAATCGGGAATAGATGAATCCTTCGCTTTCGCCTTTAAATCGTGCTTCTGCTTCCTCGGCACTTTTGTAAACATAGCCAGATGTTAAAAACAGAGCCTCGCTTGTTTCGCCAAATTGCGAGCGCGTCTGTCCGGTATGAACCATTTGCGTGCGAGGTTTCCACTTACGACCGTCTTCCAAAACTCATCTCCCAAGACCTATAATTATGACACGTTAGAGGAAAATCCTTAAATAAACTCAGATTAAAGCGTTTTCCGGCCGGCAACACGTTGATCTCTTATATTGTAAAAACTGGGGGAATGTGTAGAAAAAAGTGTATTGCGTCAAGACAGGCGCCGTTTCTGTCATTAAACTGTGTTAAAGATTCGATATTTTCTCATAAAGGGCCAAAATGGGGCGCGATGACTCAATGACTCTGTTTCCTGAAGATACACCGCAAACACCAGCGACGTCGCAAGGACAAACCTTTGCGACGGGCATTTTGCCTGCGCATGGCATCCGAGCCATGGTACGCGAGCAACAAATATGGGCACCTGGCGGTGTTCTTGAAGACCAAGTTCAGCCCGCAAGCCTCGATTTACGTTTGGGAACAACCGCTTATCGTGTGCGTGCGTCATTCCTGCCTGGCGCCCATGGGCGCGTTATGGATAAAATAGAAGATCTTGCTTATCACAAGATTGACCTAACCCATGGTGCAGTTTTAGAGACCAATTGCGTCTATCTTGTGCCGGTGATGGAGGCTTTGGCATTGCCCGAGCAAACGACGGCTTTTGCCAATCCCAAAAGTTCAACGGGTCGTATCGATGTCTTTACCCGCATTATTGCCGATTTTGGGTGTGAATTTGATAAAATACCGGCTGGTTATAAAGGTCACCTTTATCTCGAAATTTCGCCCCGCACCTTTCCTATTTTGGTGCGGGCTGGCTCGCGCTTATCGCAAATTCGGTTCCGACGCGGTGCGCGAAACACATCCGATAATGAGATGCGTCGTTTGCATGACGAACAGGGTCTCGTCGATGGCACCGCCAATATTGATGATGGTCTGGCTTTATCAATCGATTTAAGGGGCGACGGGTCAAGCAGCCCAATAGGTTATCGTGCAAAACGCCATGCCGGGATGATCGACGTTGATCGAAGTGGTGCGCTTGATTGGCGCCAGTATTGGGAAGCGATTATGCCTGATACGAGTGAGACCCTTATTCTCGACCCCGATGAGTTTTATATTTTAGCCTCACGTGAAGCGATTACCATTCCTGGTTCTCATGCGGCTGAAATGGTGCCTTTTAATCCCTTGGTCGGAGAGTTTCGGGTTCATTATGCAGGTTTCTTTGACCCAGGATTTGGCGCACGTGAAGCAAATGGTGCGGGCAGCCGCGCTGTTTTGGAAGTGCGCTCGCGCGAGGTGCCGTTTATTCTTGAGCATGGGCAAGTGATCGGGAGATTGATTTACGAGCGCCTGACCATGGCGCCAGAAAAACTCTATGGTGAGGCGCTGCAGTCAAATTATCAAAGGCAAGGGTTGCGTTTGTCGAAGCATTTTAAATAATTTACCATTATGATAATGCGCTCGATCCTCCTCGGCTTACTGACCTTCTTATTATCTATATTGGCAGCTTATTTCTTGCGACGCGTCACGGGCTGGTTTGTGCCTGTGCCGGTCTGGGGAATGGTCGTCTTATTCTCGTTCTTTCTGATTTTAGGGCGCGTGCCAGTTGGCGTTCGTCTGGTCGGCACATTTATATTAAATAATATGCCACTGTTTTTTGTGCCGCCGACATTGGGCATTTTGGCTCTTGGTGCATTATTGCGTGCGGATGGTTTGGGGATTGCTGTTGCGGTAATTGTTAGTACCCTTTTGGGGTTTGTTGTAACAGCTAGTGTCTTTTCCTTTTTAAATAAGGCGCATGACCAATGAGCGCGATCAGTCAATTTATAAGTGAGCTTCCGCAATGGCCATCTCTCATGGGTTGGGCGTGGGTTTTAATCACTCTATTGGCTTATCTTGTGGTTATGGGTATTCGAAGGCTTATCAAAAAAAATGCTTGGAATGCTCCATTAATTTTGACGAGTTTACTCATGGCCACCGCTTTAATTTTATTTGATATTCCATATGAAGAATATATGGATGGCGGTGCCGTTTGGGGATGGTTTCTCATGCCGGCAACAATTGCGATGTCCATCCCTTTATATGACCATATTGATATATTGCGCCAAACATTGAAGCCCATCATGGTTGGTATTATCAGTGGATCTGTTGTTGCTGTTGTCTCGGCCCTTTTGGTTGCGGCATTTATGGGCGTTGCACCCCAGACATTTGTATCCCTTGCACCAAAGTCGGTGACCACGCCGATTGCCATAGGGGTTGGCTATGAAATTGGAGGCTTGTCTGGTTTGATCGCCGCGATTGTTGTTGTGACGGGTGTTTTTGGTATTCTGGTCGCGCCTACAGTCTTTCGCTTTATTGGTGTGACTGATGTAAAAGCCCAAGGCCTTGCCTATGGTTTGGCGGCTCACGCTATTGGTACATCAGAGGCCTTACGGCTCAATCCACTTATGGGTAGTTTTGCGGCATTAGCGCTTGGCGTGAATGGATTGCTGACAGGCTTATTTTTGCCAGCCATTATGTTGTGGTTGGGGTTTGCTTTATAATTCCAATTTTCTTAAGGCAAATAAGGTTCATGTGGTGTTTTGTGCCATTTAAAACATCTAAAAATGGCGAAACTAATACCCCATAAAGACGGTGGAATTTGCAAAAGCCAATAAATTGGTAATAGCAAAACTGTTATACGATTTACATAAGACACGCCCGTGATGGCAATCTTGATATAGCAGGCTATTCGCCCGCTATAGGTGAAGAGAGATAATTGGCCAATGGGACTCGTTAGCAAATAGGTAATCAAGCCTCTCTCATCAATGGAAAAAACTAAAATTAACATGAGCCCAGCAATTCCAGTCACGACACGTGCACCGAAGCTGGCGATAAAAAGCATTAAACTCAAAAGGCCGATCTCAGCGTAAAGTCTTTTGGGGTGTCGAATATGCACCATAAACGTTTGGAAATGACCGCTTGACCAGCGTGTTCTCTGCCAAAACCAATCTTTAAAATTATTTGGCGCATTTTCTAGACTGCCCGTATCGAGCATGCCGAGTGAATAGCCAAAGCGTTTGAAGCGAATGCCAATATCCGCATCTTCCGTTAGGTTGAATTTATCCCACCCGCCGAGCTGTTTGAGAATGTCCGTCCTAAAGAAATTGGCTGAGCCTGATAAGGGTGCCGGAGCACCTAAAACAATCCATGTCGGCAATAAAAAGCGGAATAAAATATGATATTCCAAAGCAAAAAGGCTCTGAAGAATTTTGTCCGACCGAGGTTTGATGATAAGGGGCGCTTGAAAGCCTGCACGCGTCATTGGTGCTGTATGGAAGCGGTGCGCGACTTCAAAGAGTTGATCAGGGTGAGGCCAATCCTCGGCATCAATTATGCCGGTAATGCTGCCGCATGCCTCAAACAGACCAAAGTTACAAGCGCGTGCTTTTGTTTGTGGTGCGCCGGGCGGTACGACAAAAAGCCTTGCATGTGATGGCCAATCGAGCTGGAAAAATGATTCGCGAGTAGCGCTGTCATGGAGTTCATTCAAGATGAGGACTTCAAGCTTGTCGGTTGGATAGTTAAGCCGACGGAGCATTTGACGAATTTGAGGCATCATATTGGCCTCATTGTAAACGGGGATAATGAGCGTAATAATTGGTAATTCATCGTCCAATAATGGATCACCCCATTCGGAACGTTTAGAGGACGTCATATTGATATAAAGACCTGCCCAATAGAAAAGTCCCTGCAAACTACAAATAATAAGCAGTGGGATAAGCCAAAGTTCAATTTCAGGATAAAATTGAGCCATTATCACAATAATGGCGGTAATGATGAGAAAGCCAAAATTTAATTTTGCGA
>ENA-OUOG01001698-OUOG01001698.1-marine-metagenome-genome-assembly--contig:-NODE-1698-length-24714-cov-6.122012_pt1 | contig 24714 bp, 12 predicted proteins | sample MGYA00248635_ERZ508505 | MGnify/ENA primary metagenome ERZ508505 (study PRJEB26176, sample SAMN06267871) | marine metagenome | isolation source: Saanich Inlet, British Columbia, Canada | place: Pacific...
CAGGCTGACCGCCTCAAAGATTTAACATCGATTGCCGGTGTTCGCTCGAACCAGCTTGTTGGTTATGGCCTTGTGGTCGGTCTTGCCGGCACGGGTGATGGCAATGCGGCTTTGACGCAGCAATCACTGCAATCAATGATCAGCCAGTTTGGCGTTGTGACAAGCGCGGCCAATATGAATGGTAAAAACGCAGCCGCGGTTATCATTACCGCCGAATTGCCGCCCTTTACCAAGCCCGGGCAAAAGCTCGACATCGTTGTGTCAACGGTTGGTCAGGCAAAATCGCTTCGCGGTGGCACCTTGCTGATGACTCCTTTGTTAGGCGCCGATGGCGAAACCTATGCGGTGGCGCAGGGCAATTTGATGGTTGGTGGTCTTGGTGTTGCTGGTGGTGATGGCTCATCTTTGACCGTTAATGTTCCGACTGTCGGCCGGATCCCGGGCGGTGCAAGCGTTGAAAAAATGATTGAAACGCCGTTTCTGGACAATGCCAATATTTTGCTAAATCTGCATCAGGGTGATTTCAGCACAACCAACCGCGTTGCCGAGGCGATCAATGACGTTTTTGGCGGTGGCGTTGCCGTCCCGCTTGACTCAACAACGGTTAAGGTGCGTGCGCCAATTGATCCGGCGCAAAAAGTATCTTTTGTTAGCCTTCTTGAAAATATCGAAGTCGAACCTGACCGGCCGCGTGCCAAGGTCGTGGTCAATGCACGGACTGGCACCATTGTTATCGGTGGCGACGTTCGGGTGTCGGCGGCGGCGGTCACGCATGGATCGCTGACGGTTCGGGTCAAAGAAGATGTGAATGTAACGCAAACCCAAGCCATGGCCGTGGCTGATGGCGTTGCCGCAACCGCGCCCGGTGCCGCTGTGGAAACGCCTGATACGACGATAACAGCCGAAGAAGAAATTGCGCGTGCCTTTGTTTTTGATCCGGGTGTTGAATTATCGTCGATTGTCGATGCGTTAAATGCCGTTGGCGGCACGCCATCCGATCTTGTTGCCATTCTTGAAGCATTGCGTGAAGCAGGTTCGCTTCGTGCTGAACTGATTGTGATCTAGGGAACATCTGATGGATAATATGATTCCAGCAATTGCCAAGCCGTTAAGCCCTGATTTGGCGCAGCGTCAGCGTGCGCCCGAAGATCTGCATGCTGCGGCCGAGCAATTTGAAGCTATTTTCATCCAGACGCTGTTAAAGCAAGCCCGCCAGTCAAAGCTGGCCGACGATATTTTGGGCAGCAGCGCAGGCGATAATTACACTGAGATGCTGGAACAAGAACGTGCCAAATCGATGGCGCAAAACATGAATCTTGGCATTGCCGAGGCGCTGGTCAAACAATTTGGCCATGGCACCGGCAAACCATCGGGTAACTAGATGATGGTGATCCGATGACCAGTTTATTTGATGTTGGCAAAAGCGCGATTCAGGCCTACCGGCAATCTTTGGCGGTAACCGGCCAGAATATCGCCAATATGAACACTGAAGGCTATATGCGCCGCGAGGCCGACCTTCAGGAAGTCACCGCCAGTCAAGGCGGCATTACCAGTCTTGCCAATCAGGCAGGGCTTGGCGTCCGTGTCGCCGATATCCGCCGTTCATTTGATGCGTTTTTGCTTGATCGTGCGCGTAGCTCAACAGCAAATTTCGAACGTATGGATGGCTATGTCGATCAGCTGCGCCAACTTCAGGACGTTCTGTTGCCAAGCAATGCAGACCTTGGAAGCCAAATTGGCCGTTTTTTTGAAGCGCTTGGTGATGTTGGCGCAGCTCCCGGAGATCTGGCGCCCCGTATTGTTGCGCTGGAAGAGGGCAAGGCATTAGCAGCAAACTTTCAATCAACAGCTAATATCCTTGAACAGCAAAAGGCGGGCACTTTGTCTTTGCTAGAGGATTCATTTTCTGCGCTTAGCCTTTTGGCAGAGGAGTTGGCTGGCATTAACGCCAGAATTCTATCAGCCGGCCAAAGTGGCCAATCACCAAATTCGCTTCTGGATTTGCGTGATCGGGTTATTACCGATATTTCAAAACTTACGGATATTAGCGTTGCTTATGAAGACCGCGGTGTTGCAAATATCACTCTTGGCTCGTCAGGCGTGGGGCCTGCTTTGGTGGCAAAAAATGGGGCAACGAAAGTAGGGTTTATTGAACGGGCTGGAGGCATTCAGGTTGTATTAAAACCGGGTATCTCAAACGCGCCTACCAGTCAGGTTACCTCGGGGATGGTGTCAGGTTTATCAGACGCTTATGCATTAATCAGCGAAGTACAAAAAGAAGTAGATCACCTTGCAGTGCTTATTAGTAGTGCGGTGAATAAGCAGCATAAATCTGGTCTTGATCTGGACGGCAATGCAGGCCGAGAAATGTTTAGTGCCAAGGGGCTGATGTTTAGGCCTAATCCAACTAATGGGTCAGTGTTATCGGTTGAGATAGATATCAAAGATGTCTTGGCGATACCAACTCAGACGATGACTGCCGTTTATAGTGATATTGATCAGCGATGGACGGTTAACGGTGAAAGTCTGGACAAGCCTCTCACTGGCACGAACATGATCACCGGACCGGGTTTTGTTGTCCGCATTGATGGTAAGCCAAAGGGCGGCGATAGCTTTACCATCGTGCCACAAGGAAATGCTGCTGCGGCAATCGAATTCCTATTAACGCGCCCGCAGGAATTTGCTGCAGCGTCTTCCAACATCGTAGCTGCTGATGTCAAAAATCTAGGATCAGCCGAATTGTCGGTTCAGACGGGTGTTGATGCCGAGGCGGTGCAAAGCCGTCCCATTTCTGAGGTGATGGTAAATTCGCAGTCACCGGTAGAAGCAACTGAGTTTTTGCGTAACGGTTTGGTTGCGAGTATCCCAGCCGGTACGAGTGATATTTCTCTTGCCTCCTTTGGGCTGCAAGCCTCGGCAAAATTCCAGTTCGCAGCCACTGAATTGGCTGGTGCTTCACAGCTGCGTTTTGAACTGGATGACAGTGGCAATAATGGCCCGCATGTTTTCAACATCAACCGCAGTATAGCCTATCCAAACGATACGTCTGGCGGAACTTGGGAGGATGCAGGTGACATTGCCCGCCTGCTAAATAGCGGTGTTCTTCGCAGCACAGCTGGCCTTTCTTTAAAAGACCTTGGAATGCACGCTAGCGGCGCAAATAACAGCCTAACACTGGCTAGCGCATCGGCCAATTTTATGCGAACTGGAACGGATGTTGCGCAGGTGTTGACCTCAACAGGTTCTTCTATGGCGATGCTTTCGGATGCGGTGTCAGCGTCGGATATTCAAGTGTTCACCCGTGAAGGGCGTCACATCGCTGGATCACCTTTGAATAACATTGAAATCAGCGCGTTGATGAGTTCTTCAAATGGGTTTACCAAAGGTGCTAAATATAACGGCACCTACCTTAATCAAACTAATAATGCCTATCGCGGGATGAATTTGGATGTCAGCTATCAGGGTGGCCTCTATGCGGTTGATCTTGGCAGTAATGGTAGTGCTGCTGTGGCAATTGGCGGCAATGAAACAGTGCCGGCAAATACGATCCGTAACCACGATTTTACTGTGACCATGGCAAATGGCGATCGTAAAGATATTGCCATGACCGCTGGTATCTCGGCCGGTGCAGCAGCGGCAAAATTGAATGAAGCATTATCTGAGAATGGTATCCTTGCAGAGAGCAATCTTCGGGTTGAGTTGTCGTCTTTTTCTATTGCTGGTGAAGTTAAATTTGACATTGAGGCATTGAACGCGTCGCCAATCACGATCGCAGCGACCATAACGCCAAGTAATATCGAGCCCTTGGCGCGTGCCATCAACAATGAAACTGCAAACACTGGTGTTTCTGCAGTTTTATCAGCAAATGGCAAACGTCTAATTCTTGAGAGCAAGAGTGGCGAAGATATTATCTTTAGCTCTGTTGCTGTCACCAGTCCTGAGTTTTCAACAAAAGTTCTTGGAACTGATGGCAGTGCGATTACTGCGCCACTGGTAATCGGGAGCAATGGCAGCAATGGTCGCATCAATACTGCACGTTATTCAGGTGTTCTAACCGTTTCAGCTGGAGACGCGTTCTCAATAGACGCCGGTAACGGTATCGTCAATGCAGCAAAAGATCCTCTGCATGGCGGGTTTGTTTCGGTATCAGGAAACGCTAGTGGTGATACAAAACGCATTGCCTTTGAGGTTAATTCTGACAGCAGTGGCAGCGCCGAGGCACTTGATGGGCTGAAGGCGGTGGCGGCGAGTGGAAGCTATAGTCTGGGGTTGCCGACAAGTGACAGCGACATTCGCTTTGATGCCAGCATTAGCGCCGCATCCCTGTCTGATTTATCAACAGCAGCGGTGAATAAGGCGGTTGTCGAAGCCATTAGAGAGCAGGGACCGCTATCTTCATTAACCGGCTCGTTGATCTCGCCTTTGCCTGCCGAGGGTGCCTCGGTTATGGTATCGTTTGCTGGCGATTTCTATACGCTTACCATGATGGATGGTGATGTTCTTGTCTCCGGCGGCGAGCCTGGCCGTGTCACAGCCTATTTTGATGCGTCTGGAAGCCTGCAATTGTTTGGTGGCGGCACCATCGCAGGCCAGCAGTTTTCCGTAGTTGATGACTCTGTTGTAAGTAATAACATGAATGCTGCGAGCCAATTTGGTATCGCCGCACCAGTAAGCCGTTTGACTGGGCGCGAGTTTACGCTAGCAGCTGGTCTGCCAGCATTGTCTGTTACGTTTAATGGCTCGCCAGTCGATATCACTATTGCCGCAGATGGCACAATTACTAAAACTCCCGATGTTGCCGGGCTTTCGGTGCGGTGGCAGGAATCAAGCTCTGGACAGGGCCGTATTATCCTTGAAGTTGCCAACGCTGCTGACCAATTGCAAGTTGCTCGACCCGCCAATAGCCTCGGCTTTAAGACTGCCGATGTAAGTTTGCGGCTAACCGATGGGATTATTCAGGCAAAATCATTAACCGGTGATGTGATTGCCGTTGAGGCAGATGCCAGCGGCATTGCTAGTCAGACAATCACCATGTCAAATATACCACATGAAGACTTGCTTGTTCTCGTGACTGGCGGTGGTGCACGTTCGATAGGTGCGGTCTATGGGGACATCATGCCGGCTCCAGAACGCAGCCCGATTAGCGTTAAGGTTTCTGATGAAAATGGAACAGTAATTGAAATTCTTGACTCCGAAACGGGTCACTCGATTGCAACGCGCTTATTGGACCAAAATGGATTTGCTCGTTTCGAGGACTACCAGCTGGAATTGCGGGGTTCGCCGCAAAAGGGTGACCAGTTCACCGTTAGCCAGAGTTCAAAAGCCACTGGTGATGGTCGGAATATGAACCTTCTTTTGAACCTGCAGACGGCTGACGCCAATGGCACCAATTCCGGTGGGTTTCAGCAGGTGTTTAATACGATTGTTGCCAGTGTGGGTGCAGCCGTTCGCTCAGGTAATATCTCGCTTGAGGCGGCGACCGCCACGCGCGACGCAGCGGCTGAGGCCGAGTCTGAATTTTCGGGAGTTAATCTCGACTCTGAAGCAGCCGCCTTGATGGAGTTTCAACAGGCCTATCAGGCTTCGGCGCGCATTTTGTCAACGGCACGCGAATTGTTTCAATCTTTGATGGATGTAGTCTAGGAGACGAGCCATGCAAATTAGTACAAAACTCTTCAATGACCAACAGGTTCGCCAGTTTGGTAAGTTGAATGAGAATATCCAAAACCTGCAGGAACGTGTTGCGAGTGGCCAGAATATCTTGCGTGCTTCTGATGATCCGGTTACCGCGGTAAACCTGTCTGTAGCGAGAGAACAGCGCCAGCTTCTCGAGCGCTTTGAGCGTAACGTCCAGACCGCGCAGAATAGATTAGACCTTGGCGATCGGACATTGCAGGAGACCATCAATGTTTTGACGCGAATCACTGAACTTACCACGCAGGCGGGTAACGGGTCATATGATGCATTCAACCGTGAGGCTATGTTGATTGAAATTGATCAATTAGGTGAGGTTGTTCTTGGGCTTGCAAATACGCGCGATGCCCAAGGCCAAAGCCTTTTTTCCGGTTTCAATACTGCAGAAGAGGCCTTTGTCAAAGAACGCGATGGAACCATTGCATATAATGGCGACCGCGGCACACACACAGTTCAGATTTCCGAGAACATGACTGTTGCAACCAGTGTTGATGGCGGCACTGCTTTTATGCGTGTTGATACACCACAAGGACCAAAGGGTGTTTTTGAAATTTTGAATGAAGTCAAAAATGCAATTAAATCAACAACTGCATTGTCACCAAGCGGATCAGCAGCGGCGCGCGCAGAGGTCAGCTTTGAATTACCGAGAAAATCGCAAGACTGGTCTTTTACCATTACCGGTGCGCTGGGCGGTGCTGAAATTAAGACATCCCTTGTTGAAGGTGGATTACAGCAAGTTGTTGACGATATTAACTTGAAAAGTTCGAGCACTGGTGTTGTTGCTGAATTGGCAGATACTGGCGATCGTCTGATACTTGTGGATCGTGCTAGCGGTGAAATTACCATGGGTAATATCCAGATTGAGGGGCAGAATGAGGCTGTTGCTAACATCACTTCCTACGCTAATTTTGTGCCAATTGATGTTACCGGTAAAAGAACTGGAACAGTTCGTAAATTGACCGATGTTGATCAGCTTCTTGGAGCTAGTTTGAATAATTTACGCTCTGCATCTGATCATTTAAGTTTGCAGCAGACCTTTATGGCGGCTCAGCATTCTTCTAAAGCACAGGTTCAAATGGATGCAATTCAAAGCCGGAAACTGGTTGTTGATCGTAATATTTCTAAAATGGGCGATGCTGATCTTGCCAAATTAGTGACAGATCTTCAGGCGCAGCTGACAAATCGGGATGCCGCCCAGCAAGCCTTTGCCAAAATTGGCCAGCAAAGCTTATTTGATTTTATTCGGTAATTAAAACCTGGATACCAACCTGTCTTGCCTTGAAGCAGGCGGGCTCCATTGTTTTGCTTTTCTGTGCTTAAGCCGCCTAATGATTTCAAATCAAGGCGGCTTTTTCCATTTCTAGCCGAGATTTCTGAGCTTCAAGTTTTTTTGACACTGGTTTTTGAGCAAGAAAATCAAGAGAAACAGCCAAAAAACTTAAACTCAATGCCTGTTGTTAACGATTGGCACGCTACTTGCAGCGTTCCAGTTGTGTCAAACCTATGTGGAATGAGAAAGATGCAACATTTTTTGCGAAAAACCATTGGAGGGAGCTTAACCGGTTCCATGCCAAATGAGGGGTGGGTCTATCCAAGGCCAACGACCTTAAAAGCACCAATGAAAAAAATGAAAATCAGCATCATTCGGTTTTGGCACAGCATTTGCACGAACACGAATAGTCAAAATTTTGTGGATTGGCGAGCGATATGAGTAAGATTAATACAAACATGGCCGCGGTGACGACCCTTTATCACCTTACAAATAAGGAAGGGTCCATGAACAAGGCACTAGAGCGTATATCATCAGGATTACGCCTAAATCACGCTGTTGATGATGCAGCCGGCGCGTCTATTGTAAATAGAATGACGTCCCAGATCAAAGGTCTGGAAGCTGCCATCCGAAATGCTGCCGATGCCATATCGCTTACCCAGACAGCTGAAGGGTCATTGGAAGAGGTGACGCAAATTCTGCACAGAATGCGTGAACTTTCGGTCCAGGCTGCGAACGGTGTGTATACTGGTCAAGACCGTCAGGCGATTAACAATGAAATTGTCGCCATGCAAAATGAGCTTCAGCGCATCGCTGAAAGCAGCACCTTCAACGGTGTAAAGATGCTGAACGGAGACTTCCAGGACACCACATTCCAGGTCGGCTTTCAGCCCAATGATACTGCTACGCTCTCTATCGAAGACGTTCGCCCATCAGGTCTGGGTGAATATATTCTCTCGACCTCAAATATTGACGCATCAACTGTCGCAACGCAGTCCTCGACCCTGCCGGATCGGATTGCAACTACGATTACCGCTAGTGAAACTGCCAGCCTTACGATTCAATCTGTTGTAACCAATAATAATACAACTGGTGGTTCGGCTACGGCTATTGACAGTGATGATGCGATCGACGCCAAGCTGAGCACACAGTTGCAAGCCTTTATTGACTTGGATAAGGACGCAAATGGGTTTGCCAAGGGAACGTTCGCAATTGCTGGGACTGACGCAGCTTCATTTGCGGTTTCGAATGTGAAAGACGCGACTCATGGCGTGATAACCGGTTCGAACATCGATTTTGAGACCAAAACAAGCTATAGTTTTGATCTGGAATATACCAGCTCGACGGGTAACAAGTTCGTAGAGACTGTAACGCTTAACGTAACAAACGATACATCTCTTGAAGAGGCGGAAGTCTTTAATGTTCTTTTGACAGATTCCGGTATCACAACAAATCAGGGTGCGTCAGGAACAGATGTCTACACGCTGACTGTTGGAACCGAGACGCTGGTTCTAAGTGATCCGGGACAGTTTGCTGATGCAGAAGCGCTGATCGATGCGTTGGTCGCCCTCGATACTTCAAGTCTGGCCTTTTCTCTTGCAAAGGTGGATGCGACAAACTTTACAGTGACGATGGATGCGCCCGGAGCGACTACAATTACAACGTCTATTGCGCGCACGACTGGGAACAATTCTTTCGACGCGACCGATACCGTCACCGTGACGAATGAGGGCGTTGACACCAATGCTACGGCGACGGCAGCGAACGCAGATCGTTCTGCGTCAACAGTGTCGAGGAACCTTACTACTTTGTCAGTTGGTGAGAGCACACAGGTGATCATCAATCCGTTGAATATCGCCAGCCCTGAAACAACCGGCGTGCTCAGTGATACGTTCAAAACCTTTGTAGCCAGTAATCCGGCACCGGCAAGTCAAGCCAATGGTGGCTTTAGCCTTTCTGGTGCTGACGCAGCAAAGTTTGAGATTTCACAAACGGGTGTCATTAAAAGTAAAGCTAAAATTGATTTTGACACGCCGGGTAGTGCTGCAAGCTCAAACCGTTACGATGTTACAATTACCTATACTGACGGCACAAACGCTCTTTCTGAGGCAATTGCGCTGAACATCACTGATGATGCTAACGATGCCAACTATGTAAGCGCCGCGGCGCAGCCGTTCCTTGGTACAAGTAAATCAGCTGTCGGCAGCCGTATCAGTGAGGTCGAAGATTTAACAATCTTTGGTAACGTTGGAACTAAGGTTATCGATATTAATGGTGGCAGTTCAGCCCGCGATGTTGTGACTGCCGTGAATGCAGTTCAGGGTGAAACGGGTGTTTATGCCAATGCGCAAACGCGCCTTAACATCACCTTCCCGGATCAGGCCGAAGCATTGAGCGACACAGTGTCATTCAAGTTATATGGCAAAAATGGGCTTGAGCAGGTTATTTCGGGCAACGTTGATTTGGGCGTAGTAAATGGCCGCGATGCTAGTCTTCGCAATCTAGCTGACGCAGTGAACAGTGCCTCTGGCGCCACTGGTGTGACAGCAAAAGTATCAACAAATGGTGCTATCCTCTCGCTTATATCTAATGAAGGCTATGATATCGTCATCGAGGGTTATGCGATGTCAGCAAGCACAATCGACATGAATGTGACTGCTGCTGACCGTGAATTCAACTCGATCGGAATCGAGCAGGCGATGCAAGAGGGAACAGCAAACAACAACAGTATGCGAGTAAGTGGTGTTGTTGAATTCCATTCACCCTACATTTTCTCAGTTTCGACTAATGCTACTGGTAATGATGGTGGTGGATTGTTCCAACAGATACCGGGTGCGGCGAGCCTTTCCAGCGTTGCGGATTTGAACGTTCTGACCGTTGAAAATGCCAAGCGTATGCTAACTGCAGTTGATGGCGCACTTGTACGTGTCGACCTTGAGCGTTCGGATCTTGGTGCAACAATGTCTCGCATGGAACATACCATCGCCAACTTGTCGAACATCAATTTGAATACAAAAGCAGCCCGCTCACGTATTCAGGATGCGGATATTGCGGCTGAGACTGTGGAATTGAACCGGACGCAGGTTCTAAGTCAGGCGGCGCAAGCAATGTTGGCTCAGGCCAATCGGACGTCACAGTCAATCTTGAGCTTGCTGCAAGGATAAACATAAACTAACGACAGCAAATAAAAAGGGCGCCGTGTGGCGCCCTTTTCTTTTTGTGAACAAATTCAGTCGTCTATTGAAGCAATGCTAGGATTGATTGCTTTGACTGATTGGCCTGGGCCAGCATCGAGGTTGCTGCCTGTCCCAGGATTTGCTGCTTTGATAGCTCGCTTGTTTCGCGGGCAAAGTCAGCATCTGTGATCCGGCCACGTGCTGTTTCTGTCAGCATTGCACCGTTGGATAGATTGTCGATGTTGTGTTGCAATCTGTTCTGGATCGCACCAAGCTTCGCCTGTGATGATGAGATTTCATCCAAGGCCTTATCCAGAATGGTCACCGCACGTGCAGCACCAGCTTTGGTTGACACATCAACATTCTCCAGATGATCCTCAGCCTTTGTCACATTGAGAGCAATTGTATCGACATGCTTTGCACTTTCGGTGATGGTCGCTGTGATTGTGTCCTCAGCAATAACGGTGCTCTCAGTGATATTCATTGTTAAAGCTTCAGTCGCAATCGCGTTTTCAGCAACAATCTCCAATGACACTGTCATCGTGTAGACGTTAGCCGACCCATCAGTTGCAACAATGTCAAACTGAACATCGGCATTGACGCTACCTTCAACCATGCCTGGCGTTAAAGTCACGGCGCCAGTTGATGAGTCAATAGAGACGTTTGAAGAGCTTAAAGTCAATGGGCCAGCATTAGTGGAGAAGTTGCCCACTGAGTAGTTGATTGCACCGACCAATACGTTGGTGCCACTGCCATCATCACCACCGGTAGACGTGTTTGTTAACATAGTTTGGAATCCAGAATTTAGATTCATTATAATTTCGTTAGTGCTAGCAACTGACAAATCACTGCTGGCACCGCTTGTGATGTCGAGTGTTGCTGTCTGGGCGCCATTAGTTGTTGAAACGAAGTCACCAGTAGCAGCAGCAACAGTTTGAGTGGCGGCTGCGTCAAATACCTTCAAGGTAACAACACGGTCATTGTCAGCGCCTGTGGTGGCGTGATCAAAATCTTCCGCACCTACGCTAGTCAATGTTCCATTGGATGCATCTACTGTAAAGTTTGCAGCGTCAGTTCCACCTAACACGTAGTATGTATTCGTAGGGGTGGCTGCGGCAACTGCAGTTGCGAGGGCAGCACTTTCCGTGACAACAAAAGAGTCGGCTTCTTCAATATTAAAAGATGTTGTGACAGCGCTGCCAAGGGTTGTGCTAGTCCCACCAGTGCCAGCTACGACAGTGTTAGTCGCAATACGGTCAATCGCTTTTAGGGTAATTGACTTGCTGTTACTAGCTGGTGTTGTGCTGTAGTTTACAGCTGCAGCTGCAGTTAACACGCCAGTTGTGTTGTCAGCCATTGAGAAAAAGGCGCTGTCTGTGCCAGATAGCTCATATCTGACTGCACCATTTAGAGATGCATTCGCAGCTGTAACAAGGGCTGCACTATCGGCAGATACGGCTAGTGATACAGAATCGCTTTCTTCAAAGCTAACAGATGATGTTACTGCATTGCCAGTGGTTGACGATGTGTAATCGTCGGCGGCAACTGCAACACTATCTTCACGCTTCTCAATTGTTAGGACAAGCGCTTTGCTGTTGTTATCAGCTGTGGTTTCGTCAAATGCGACTGCAGCGCTGCTAGTGATTACGCCAGTTGAGGCGTCAACAGCAAAGTCACCACTGTCAGCACCGGTTAGTGTGTATGTGCTTGTTGTTCCAGAATCTGTAACAAATGCTGTTGATTCTGTTGACAGATTAACGGTCAACGCTGAACTTGCCTCAACATTTAATGCAGATGTTTGAGTGCCGTCACCATTGTCGGTGCGTGTGCCAGTCGCAACTGAAGACGCTGCAACTGTCTCCTCAGCAACAGCCCCTAAGGCATCGGTTGCTTGAGAGGCGATCGCCACAGTGATAGTTTCAATGTTTGTGTTGCCCGCCCGAATGTCGGTTGCGTAAGTGCCGTCCAGAACTTTAACGTTGTTGAATGCTGTGTTGTCAGCAATCTTATCAATCTCGGCGAGAAGGGCAGTGACTTCCAGCTGAGCGTTTGTGCGGTCGCCGTCAGTATAAACACCGTTGTTCATTTGAACAGAGAGTTCGCGCATCCGGATAATCATGTTGGTTATTTCTGACATACCGGCTTCGGCGGTCTGTACCAGTGAAATACCGTCCTGCGAGTTCCGGATGGCGACGTTCATGCCCCGAAGCTGGCTCTCCATTTTGTTGGACACGGCCATGCCGGCGGCGTCATCGGCGGCTGAGTTAATGCGCAAGCCTGAAGACAGGCGCTCCATCGCTGTCTGCATACTATCGTTAGCAGCTAGCGCATATGTGCGAGCAGTCAAAGCGCCCACATTGGTGTTGATAACTGTCATTGTTCGTTCCTCTGCTGTGTTTTTGTCGGCGGCTTTTGCCTAACCCGGAACTAACAACGACATGCGGAAAAAATTATTAGTTATTTTTGTTCTTTTTTTCGACTTGGCATGGCTTTTGCCTTATCACCTTTGGCATTATTTTCGCTTTATCAGATAATTACAGATGGTTGGTAAGCATAATTTATAATTTTTTTGCTTTTTCCCAAGCATGCATATTGTTTTTTCTCTTGAAATGTTTTTTCTTTGCCCATACTTAACCTGATATAACCCTTGCGTGCTATTGAAGAGGTCTTTCCATGCAATTCTGTCCCGAGTGGATTTTTGATGCGGTAATGGCACGCACGGCGGAAGAATTTTTGGCCGGCGAGTTACCGTTGAACGCGCTCGCGTCAAAATATGCCAAAGGTTTGTCGGAGAAATATAGTGAAGTTCGAAACGAAGAGCTTAGCCGCGGTGTTGAGGATCTGGTCAGGTTTCTGGGCGAAGTCGACGCCGGCGATGAAGCGGTAAACTTCCTGCGCGGATTTAGCTATTTCAAGCTGCACTTTGAAGGCAGCAACAAACCCCGTAAAATGAAGCCATTATTTGGGACGGTAGATGAGCCGGTAAAGGCGCGGGGTTATACGACTGAGGAAACTGTGAAAAAATTTAAGGCTTATGTCTTCGCGCTTCGGTCGAACTCGGCGCCGCTGGCGCCCGCTGGCTGGCGAATTGAAGATGAGAATGAGCTTAGCCACTTGGCTGGTGTTGCTGCACGGTCTGTCAGTCTTCTAGACGGTTTCTAGAGATTTTATTTCAAGCCGGCGCGCCAGGAATCCATGAAATTGTCCAATAGGGTGCTTGTTTCCTTGAAACTTGAAACGGCGGTTTCCATCGCGGTAAACCGATTGGTATAGAGCGCGCGCTGCGCCTCCATCTTCTCATTCAAATCTTCCAACTGATCATTATATTTGGCGATATCATCACTGTAACGCGCAACCTTTTGATCAATATCGCTGTTGGTTTTTAGAATCGAGCTTGTGAAATCCTGCAAGGTATCGAACAGACTTCTACCAATATAGATCGTTGCATCTGTACTGGATCCAGAGGCTTTGACGTGAATACCGCGTGCGCCCCCGGTGGTAATTTTATAAACGCCATTTTCTAAGGACATCGCCTCAGCAAGGCCTGTAGTTGTTGTTCCGTCGGCGTTCTTGGTTATCGCGGCCAATGTGGCAGAACCATCTTCGTTTTTGGTGAATTTATAGTTCCCAGGCGTATAGCCGGCAGTTGTCATTTCTGCTGTTACAGACAGGCTATCAGTTTCGACACCGCTATTCGTTAGCGCGGCAAAGCCGGCAGGGTTGGCGTCGAAATAACTATCAAATTTTGCCGCATCAAGGCTAAGGGTGCCGTCACGGTTGGTCATAACGCCAAAGTTTGAAAGATAAACATCATCCTCGCCAAACCCAGATATCGGCGTTGTGGTTATCATCCGAAGTTGGTTGCGAAAGGAGCGAACGAGTGTGTCGCCAGCGAGCGGCCCGCTAGTGTCAGCGCTCGTGCCGGTTTTATTCATCTCGGCAAGACTGTTGGTGATTAAATTCAATTCATCTACAAATAATTGTACAGCCTCACGTGTTGAGTCTTTATCGTAGCGTGCCGAGACTGTCTCGGGACTTGTGCTGACGGTTTTAAACTCAAGAGAAATGCCGGAAATCACATCATCCACTGTGTTTGTTGGGCGCGTTATTTCGACACCATCAATCGTAAATATCGAGTCAGCACCGGCAACTGCTTGTCGACTGCTATCTGACGATATATTTTCTGGATCAAAGCTTAGCGCAGAGGTTGATGCTGGGGCGATTGGGGTCGCCTGAACGCGCAACTGATTTTCTGCGCCAAGTGGTGCGCGAAGGGTCAGGGCATAATTGGTATCACTCGTGCGAACGATTGACGCTCTTACACCAAGGTCTAGTCCGTTTATTGCATCACGGACGTCAGCCAACGTCTCTGTGCCATCAAAGCTTAACGTGCTTGTTGTGCCAGACGCTGAAAATGTGCCGTCATCGTTCCAAGTGCCGAGGTCGAGCGCCAGTGCGCTGGCATCAATAGACGCTGTCTCTGAGCTATATCCCGAGAATGCCAAGGTTTGGGCGGTTGCCAATTGCGTTACGTTCAGTACATGCTCATGCGGGGTAACCTTCGATTTGTCTTTGACCGTTGGCAGAACGGACGCTCCACTGGATTGGACGACCAAACCTGTGAAGCTAGATAATATTGAAAGATTCTCGCTGAATGCACCAAACTCCTGTTTTACTTGTGCAAAACTGGAAATAGAAACAGTTTTTTCCTCAACTTTATTTGAGAGAGTGGTTTCTTTCGGCGCTTTTTCGGCGTCAACCAACGCATCCACAATTTGTGTCACGTTTAGGCCACTGCCAACATTTAATGCGCTAAGGTAATCAACCGCCATAATTTTCCCAAACACCCATCAGATTGGGTTTCTCTTTTATGCTTTAACATCATGTAAATGCAAATTTTATGCCCATCGCGTGAATTTCGTGTCATAGTTGACTTATTATTTGCGTTTGGCACCAGATCAACTGACGGCGATGCACACTCAAATTGTCCTGACGAAGATCTGGTATAGCCATTGTTGGTCAGTGTTTGGGTTCTTTTGTTATGCAGTCAACATCCCATTATTCTCTATGGGACTCCATGCGGTACATGGTGGCCATTTTGTTCATCGGCAGCGGGATTGGATTACTGGTTTCGCTGGTGTCCAGCCTATTCGTGATTTCGCTGGAATGGTTTGCACAAATTAGGGGCATTGACGGCGATGTGCTTTTGCTGTTGCCCGGAACCAAATTATCTTTGCTACCCATGGTTTGGTTGATTTTTGCGGCATTGCTGTTGGTACTTGTGCGGCGTTTGTTCCGCATTGATCGCTGGCATGGCCCTGCAGACAGTATTTATGCGGCTCATCGCACCGATAATGAGTTGGATCTGCGGGCTGGTCTTGGCTCAACGGTGGCTGCATTCATTTCATTGGGTAGTGGTGCGCCGGTCGGCCAATATGGTCCACTAGTGCATTTTGGAGCGGTCATCGGAAGTTTTCTGTCAGAAATGCTTGGCAGTCGGCGCATCACCGCCGATGTGTTTATTGGCTGCGGCGTTGCCGCAGCGATTGCCGCTGGTTTTCACGCGCCCATTGCCGGTATTGTTTTCGCTCATGAGGCGATTTTGCGCCATTTTTCGTTTCGAGCGATCACGCCAATTGCTATTGCAAGTATTACCTCGGCTTGGCTATCAAGCAGGATATTCGGTGGCCAGCCAATCTTCCAGATTGATGTTACGCTTCCTGATCTGTTGCCACTTGTACCAATCTTGCTTGCTAGCGGGATATTTTTTGGCCTGATCGCTATCTTGTTCATGAAGCTGTTATTTGCCAGTGGAAAATTGGCCGCCACTACCAGGCTGTCACCATTGGCACTTGGGTTGCTGGCGGCGGTGTCCTGCGGCGCGGTTGCTATGTTTGTTCCGGAGGTGCTTGGGCTTGGCACTGATACGGTTAATAACATTCTTGATAATGGTTATCTGATTGGATTCTTGCTGGTTTTGCTGGTTCTGAAAATGTTGGCAACGTCCCTGTCCATCGGGTTTGGCCTTTTTGGCGGGGTGTTTTCACCAGCTATTTTCATTGGGGCCGCAGCAGGCGGGTTTTTTGCAAAATTTATTGCTATTATTGGCTTAGCTAGTGCACCACAATTACTGGTTGTCGCGGGTATGGCAGCGGTGGCGGCTTGTGTTGTTGGTGCGCCGATTGCGGTGGTGCTAATTGTTCTCGAATTTACGATGTCCTATGAGTTTGCCGTTGCGGCGATGCTTGCGGTAGTGGTCGCCACATTGCTAAGCAGCCTTTTGTATGGCCATTCATTTTTTGATGAGCAGTTGGCTCGCCGCGAGATTGATTTGTCACAAGGGCGCGGGAATCTTGAGTTGATGAACCAATCGATCACAACAATTATTAGGGACGATTATGTGGCCTTGACGCCTGACCTGAAAGTAAAAACGGCAATCAAGATTTTGGCGAAAGCCAATGCAAGTGAGGGATATTGCCTTGGAAAACGCAACGAGTTTATTGGCAAATGCTCGCTTCAACAGCTTTTATCCGCTCACCAAAGTGACGGTGTCAAATCGCACTTGATTTCAGATCCTGTGATGCTGAACCATGATGCGTCCATTTTGCAGGCCATTGAGGTGGCCAGTGATTTTGTTGGCGAGGCTATTCCTGTAATAGACCGCACCCAAAGGACGTTGCTTGGTGTCGTCTCTGAGGCAAATATTTTTCAAGCTTATCTTGCAACCCAAACTCGCATACGCGACCTCGAGCATAGCTAGCAATTTTTGATAATGGCTCGGTGTTTTGGCGAGGGGGCAGTGGGATACGACTATACTAAAATATCAATCTCATTGCGAAAGCGCGGCGCGTCACGATACATATTGGATATGCGCGCTATATTTGACTGTGCAGCGTTATGAACAAATCCCGGGGCAAGACTGGCGCGGGCAGCCAAAAAGTTTTCTGACGTAATCGCTGATGGTGCCTGCCTTGGACTGTAAATTCGCGCATGTTGCATATTTGTGAAATCGGGTGTCACACGGCCGCTTGGATGAATTGCTTCAACACCGTTAACAGTTTGCCGCGGTGTTGGCACAAGGCTTGCAGGAAGTACTCCAGACGCTGTTGTCACAGCACTCGTATGGCCAGAAACTGGCTTTGCGATCCCAGAGGATGAAGTGTCGGCCTGCAATGACGAAATCATTGCAATAATATACAAGATAATGCTGTTTTAGACAAGTCTGACCCACGGAATCTTTTGCATGAATTACAGTAACATAACCCAAGCCTATCAAAATGCAGAACGGCAGGCCCTTGAAGAAACTAATGATCCTCATTTGATCGTAATGACGATGCTGGATGCGTTGGTGAAATCAATGCAAATATTTGCCAGTAATATTGATTTGAAAAATGGTGGTGACGCTGAAATAAAATCAAAGCATTTTTCGCGGGCGATCTCGATCATTTATGCACTTCAGTCCAGCCTTGACTTTGAAAAGGGCGGTGATATCGCAAATAACCTTTTCCAGCTGTATGAGTATGCTCGGATAAAACTTATCGAAGATTTGGGTAAAGGGGTTGCTGAGGGAACTTTCGGGGCAGTTAACGCGATCGCAAGCATTCGCGACGCTTGGGAAGAAATGGGAAAGCAGCTAAATTATGAAAAATGATGTTGCCGCGCAGTTTCAGCTGCTGAACAAACATATTGCGGCTGCCATTTCCGCTCAAGATTATGCCCGTGCTACGGCCCTTGATCGTGCTCGCCAGGAAATTTTACGCGATATCTGTCTAATGGACATGACAAAAATTAGCCCTGATTTTTTCAATATTGTTGAAGAATGTGCGCGAGACAACGCTAGTCTTATTCAATCAGTGCAAGAAGATATGGGGCATATCAGCTGGCAGAGGAGCCGGTCTTTGAAAGCGCAAAAGAGCTATATTCAATCCTGAACTTAATAGCTAATTTGCGCCGGTAGTCTATGTCTAGCGCTCAAAAAGAAGCTGCGTTTGATTTTTGAGGCTGGTCGTTGCATTGGCAAGCATTGCCAGCGCAGCATTATTCAACAATTGCGATTTGACTAGTTTTGATGTTTCTAAAGCAATGTCTGCATCGAGGATTTGGCTGCGTGCTGATTGAGCATATACCGCGTTCACTGAAAGCCTCCTAATATTTGATTCAAGAGCATTTCTTGTGGCGCCAAGTTGAGATTGGGTGCTAATAATCCGCGATATTATGACTTCAACTTGACTTACTGTTTCTCGTGCATCTTCGACATTATCCACGCTGATTTCCGCGAAAACTTCACCGCCATCGTCAAGCGGGTCATTTACAAGATCGATCGTCAGATCATCTTGGTAAACATCAATACCATTAGAATGAAGGTACCTAACCTGAAGCTGAAACGATTGCTGGCCAGCGTCAAAATCTATTGCCGTTTCCGGTGTGCTTGTAATCCGTCCAGTGCCATCGATCGAAAATAACTGATAATCCCCAATGGCATTATCAAGCAGCGGCCCAAGCTCAAACGTGCCCTTGAAGCCATCTTCTTTTGCAAAGGCATTGAGATGTTCAAGTGTCTTTAGGTTAATTTCGATCTCAGTTGCTTCAACCACAGATACATTTGATTGAGACCTGTTATTCTGGGTTTTTGTTATTTCAAGATTTACTGCCTCGATATGGGTTCGGCCGTCGGCTAGCGAATACACTAAGTCAAAGGCGAACTTGCTACCCTCTTTCAGGAGTGTGGACGTTTCAGCGTTGGACGAAATCAAACCATTTCGTCTATCAACAGAAAATTTATCCGCGTCGGCACCCGATAGAGTAAATGATCCACCTCTTTTATAGCTTTTAAATGTAGATGAACTCTGCAAAGTGGCGAGATCAACGCTGACTCTTGTTCCCGCTTCGGCATATATCTTGGCCGCGGATTGATAAGTGTCGGTTAAAGTCAAATTGACCGTTTGTGTGAACGTATCGCTGTTATCGGTTGCATAGCTTACATCGAATGAATAGCTGTGATCTGGGCGCTCATCAAAATCAATAGCCCGGTTTGTGACGATTTTACCATTATCTGTTATGGTGAAATATTGAGCGTCGTCGCCCAGTATGGTGAACCGACCGTTAGGGTTCTGGCTAGTGAACAAGCTAAGTTTGCTAAACGCGCCCAAATCAATTTGTACTTGATCAGCTTCAGCGCTTATAGCCGTTGCCGCAGCATTGAGAGGGCCAATTAAGTTCAGGGTAATCTCTTCGGTATGGATCAAACCATCAAGGCTTGTGTAAATCAGTTCCATCTCGATGGAAGGGTGATCTGCCTGTAGAATTGTGGTGCCATTTTTTAATGTGATGCTACCGCTGGCTTGGTCGGCTTCAAAGTAGTTGGTGCCATCGCCGGCAAGAGTAAAATTGCCGCCAGGATGATCAAGTTTAAAGCTATTTGAGCTCGCCAAATCCGCTATTTTGATGTGAATATCGCCGCCCTCTTCCGCATAGAGGTTTGCAGACGACGATAATGTGTCGGTTAAGGTAAGGGTAACTGCCTCGGTAAATGTTTCGCCGCCATTCTCTGGGGTTTCAGTATATTCAACATTGAACCGATAAGTATGATCGGCGCGGTCGTCATAATTAAGCGTTCTAAATGACTGAATATTTCCCAATTCGTTAAATTCAAATAATGCTGAGTCATCACCGGTGATTGCAAAATTTCCATTACGACCATCACGCGACGCAAAACTGCGTAATTTTGTCAATCTGTCCAGATATATTAATATTGTTTCTGCTTCGACCGATTCAAAATTTGCCGACGATTGTAGGGCCTCAGTCAGTGTTAATGTAACTGCTTCGGTATGAGTGGGGCCGCCAGCAAGCTGATATTCAAGCTGAAACTCATATGTGTCTTTATATACGCCACCAATATCACGGGTCATCTGAACGGTGGGTTTCGACGTGATTTCACCAGTATCAGGGTTAACATCGAACAAGGTGGCGTTTGTCCCACTCAGCGAGAATATGCCTCCGGGTTTATTCTCCTTAAAGTCTTGCGAACTTGAAAGCTCGGAAATGGCAAGTGAAACGGACTGGCCTTCTTCAGCCGATAGTGCCGCCGTTGATGACAGGGTGTCGGTTAATGTTATTTCCACAGTCTCATTGAATACTCGTCCATCACTCGCGATGTAGCGAATTAAAAAACGATAGCTGTGATCAGCGCGGTCGTCATAATCAAGCGTTGTAGTTGTTGATATGGCGCCATTTTCATCAACTTGGAAAAGCGCGCCATCGTTGACACTCGCATCAATCTCATAGCTGCCACGGTAGCGGTCACGCGCTGCAAATATGTTCAGCTTTTCAATTGTATCACGCTGGATATTGGCCGTGTCACTTTCGTGAACGGTTAGCGACGATGTGGCTTGCAATGCTTCAGTGACAGCTATCTGAACCGATTCGACATGAGTGTTGCCGGTGGCGTCGTCAATGAATTCGATATCAAATTCGTATTTTGCATCTCTTGCATAAATATTTGTGCGATCAAGAGTTATGTCAGCAATATTTTCGATATCGCCATCACCTGTTTTTTGAAAAATGCCATTATCAATAGCGTTACCTGTAAGGGTAAATCTTGCTTCTGGATGGGTTTGAAAGAATTCGATATTGTCGAGAAGAGACGCGTTTGTGATTAAAATATTGTTTGCCTCTTCGACTTGAATCGACATTAAGCCTTCGCTAGGTGGCTTCGCATTCAACACAACTGTCTCAATGAAAGACTGGTTATCCGTTTGGCGCGAATAACGAATGTCAAAGCTATATACGCCTTGCGAGAGTGCTGCATTCGACGTAATCGCGCCAGTTTGCGGATCAATCGTAAAGAGAGTGTTGTCGGTTGAGTGATTAGAGTCATCAGTAGGCTCCAGCGACCAAACGCCAGCGCCACCACTAGCAAAGGTGCTGATATTATCCAATCCTGCTGCATTTATTTTGGCGATGTCGCCAGATGTGACGTTCAAGCTGGCGACACTTTGTAACGCTTCCGTCAACGTCAAATTGATTGTTTCTACATGCTTGCTGCCGCCTGTTGCTAAATATTCAAGCTTAAGGTCATAACTTTCTTGCTCGGCCAAAAGCAGCGGCTGGTTTGACACATATTTGCCACCAATCAGGTTAAATTTGCCAGCATCATCGCCAGTAAGAGTTAGGCTGCCGGTCTGATTTTCACTGATATAAGCCTGTGTTCCGGTCAAAGTCGCCGGGTCTATAATAATTTCTGTAGCTTCCTCTGCCGAGAGATTCGCCGTTGATTTCAGCGTGTCGCTTAGGTTTAGCGTTACATAATTGCGAAATACATTGCCTTCAACTTCATAGACGACGTCAAATTTATATAGTTTTTTGTCGGTGGCGGGGTCGATAGGGGTGGTAAAAAAATCTAGCGGTCTTGCCGATTGGATGACCCCTGTTGAGGGGTCGATCGTAAAATCGGACTGATCAGCGCTATCTGGGTGAATTGAAAAAACACCTCCTTTGTTAGTGTCGTAATATGCGTCAAGGAGGCTTAAGTCACTGCGCTCAATGTTTATACGATTGCCTTCTTGTGCATTAAGTGTGGTTTCGGCAGCCAACGCAGGTGTTAAGTTCAGCGTAACGGATTCGATATGATAGCCGCCGCCTGGTCGGTTATATCGAACATCGAAATTATAACTCGTTTTGGTTGCTCTAAGTAACGGTCCGGCGAGGATGTCACCGGTTGCAAAATCAACGGTGAAATAGCCTGCATCCTGCCCGGTAATTTGATAGCTATTGTCTGCCGCTGTGGCGTCAAGCTCGGTCAACAAACCCCGTGCGATCCGAAGTGACTCGGTTTCTTGAGCTTCCAGAGTAACCGTGGCCGTCGTTGTAGTCGAAAGCCCCGAATTCTCAGTGACTGAGACGTTGCTAACTTTGACCTCAGATCCAACAATGCCGCCACCATCGCCGTCATAAGCGCCGGATATGAAGACAAATTTATACAGCCCTCCTTGGCCTCCAGGACCGGTGTCACTATTAGTAAGTGTATAGCTGACGTTGGTTTTTGGGACGGCGCCTACACCGGGTGAGGTGAAGTCCAAAAGTTCGATAGTAGACCCATCTGCTACGTTTTGCAGATAGGCGTATACGTCGGTCACGTCGCCGCCGTCACCAGTAGATTCCCAATCAAATGAGAAAACATCACCCTCATTAAGTGAAATAGCCTCATCAGACACGATATAAGGTCCGTGAATGATGCCATTGCTAGGAGCAGTGATCTCATTTGTTGCGAGGGTGATCTCATTTCCGGCAATCTCATATGAGAATGTTACAGGCGTTCCCTCATAGATGGTAGCAGCAGTGTCGTCACCGGCACTGCCTGCCGGGGCATCATCTGCCGGGGTGGGGTGGCCATCAATATTGGCGCTGAGGGCTGTGCCACTCGCCACTGGGCTGAGCGCTATCTGCTCGAGGTAGATGTCCCATCCATCGACTGCAACACTGTTACCATTATTTAGGTTTGTACCGCTACCGGTGCTAAATGAAAAGTCACCATTGAAGAACTGGAGTGGGTTGAGGGTTGAGGCACCGCCGTCAGCAACGACAGCGTCACTAGTTAATGGAACCCCGGCAGTAATGGACGAAGTTTCTGTTGCTGGGCTGTTAACCAGATAATCGAGGCTTGAAGATCCAGACGCCGTCCTTGAGCTTGCAATGTCTAAAACTGACCTTCCTCTGGCAATAAAGTTGCCACTTTGATTTTCTTTGGGTTTGATTGTGACGTTCGACGTAGAGCGTATATCGAGGGTAGAGGAGCCGGTTGCCTCGCTGGTTTCAGGCGTATCGAAGTCTGACTGACCGGTTGCTAATCGGTTCGGAAGAAATTCAAGCGTAGACGTGCCGGTGGGGGCATTAGTTTCTGCTAAATTGATGCGGGAGTTTCCGGTAATATCGCCGCTCATTTCAGTGATTTGAGCTGCGGCAATTGCAGGAATGTTAAAGTTCGAGACACCCGTACCAGAGGTCAAAGATTTTAAAATTGCTTCGGAGCTGCCAACAGCAGTGTTTAATGCTGAAATACCGGTCAGCGAAAGTGGATTATCAATGGTGACATCTAGCAGCTCTTCTAAACCGTCACCTACTCGCATGGTTTGACTAAAGCTGCCATCGAGTAATTTTATATTATTGAAACTTGTTTCCGATGATAGACGGTCAATTTCTAAGATTAAGTCGTTAATCTCAAATTGTGCATTTACACGGTCTTCGGGGCTGTAGGTTCCGTTGCTCATTTGTACTGCAAGTTCCCGTATTCTCTGTGAAATTTTGATCCCTTCTGTTGTGCCAGCAAGCGCCGTATCAATGAGTGAAATGGCATCGGCGCTATTTTTAAGAGCTGTGCTGATACCCCGAATTTGACTGGTGAGTTTGTTGGCGATAGACAAGCCAGCAGCATCATCTGCCGCTGAATTGACGCGCAGACCCGAGGAGATTCTATCAGTTGATCTCTGCAACTGGCTGATGCTTTTTGTGGCCTGTAACTGCGCCACTAATGCAGCCGTGTTTGTGTTTATCGATGTCATAACCTCTCTTCCAAGCTAGACAACGACAAAATATTCAATAATATTAGTATTCTATGTGTATTTTTTTGTTGTAAAAAATCGAGCCATATCAGCGTCTGATTATGCTAGAGTTGGCCTAGGAAATAGGCTTTTCTATCATAAACTTTTTCATTTTTTCGATCAGTGTCGTGCGACGCAGTTTTAGGGCATCCGCAGCGTGACTAATCATACCGTTTGATTTATCAAGCGCAGCTTCGATCAAGACAATCTCAACATCTTGAAGATGCCGCCTGACATCAATTGTGTCAAAATAGGCAAACCAGTCGCGATAATGGCTTGGGTGCGGCAAGGGGGATTCGCTGTCATTGTCATCATCGGCAATGCTGGCCTGTCCAAGATCGGCCGAGGCCGCCCATAGGGCATCTTGCTCTTCGGCAGGGTCGGGCGCGCGTAAACGCAGCAAATGATCGCGCACATGTTTTGCTTCTAACTTGCTTCCCGGAAATAACAGGCAGGCGCGTTCAATCACATTGCGCAATTCGCGCACATTCCCAGGCCAAGGATAACGCATAAATTCCTGTAAGGCGCTTTCGTCAAATTCGGGAAGGGGGCCATTATCATCCTGTTTTTCCATAACCTTTTTTAAGGCAATGATGATTTGTGGGATATCAACCGCGCGCTCGACAAGGGCGGGTAATTTAATTGGAAAAACATTGATCCGGTAAAATAGGTCAGCGCGAAATTTGCCAGCTTCGATATCGGCTTCGATATTTTGATGCGTTGCACAAACAAGCCGAAGATCAATCGGGATATCTTTGCCACCGCCAACGCGCTGGATGGTGCGGGTTTCAATCGCCCGCAATAGCTTTGCTTGAAGCGGCAATGGCATATCGCCAATTTCATCCAGAAATAACGTACCGCCTGAAGCCATCTCAAACCGGCCTTGGCGGGTTTTTTCAGCACCGGTAAAAGCCCCTTTTTCATAGCCAAACAGCTCTGACTCTAGCAATTCGGCTGGAATGGCTGAACAATTGATCGA
>ENA-OUOG01001699-OUOG01001699.1-marine-metagenome-genome-assembly--contig:-NODE-1699-length-24703-cov-6.722448_pt1 | contig 24703 bp, 20 predicted proteins | sample MGYA00248635_ERZ508505 | MGnify/ENA primary metagenome ERZ508505 (study PRJEB26176, sample SAMN06267871) | marine metagenome | isolation source: Saanich Inlet, British Columbia, Canada | place: Pacific...
GGATCTCGTGGGCGCACCGTGTTCGTTCCCAAGAAAATGCTCAAAGAATTAACCGCGTATATTTCAACGATCGATATTGAGGACAGAAATGCACCCTTGTTCAAATCACAGAAAGGCAGTGCGTTCTCATCGAACAGTGCAACACAGCTGTTTCAAAGACTCTATGAACGCGCTGGACTAATTGGAGCAACCAGTCACTCAGGACGGCGGACATTTATCACGTCACTAGCGCAAAAAGGAGTTGGAGTTAGAGTTCTCGCTAGTTTGGCAGGACATCGCAACATCTCAGTAACGCAGAGATACATTGATGTAAATGACGACATGCTGAGGGATGCCGTAGATTTAATATGAATCTGAAGTTTTTCATATCTAAATCTCTGGCCACCATTAGAGTCAGGTCCATACCGAACAAATGAGTAATATTTTAGGGCTCTACCCCATAAACGAGGGATAGTCGATATTCATCGGGCTAGATTTCGAGTAATCGCAAATCGAACTGATATCGCTTTCAGATAGGAGGATTATCTTAATCAACCTTTTTTGAGCTAACCTTCGTCGTTCTGGTCCATTGACAGTAAAAGGACCCAATCTTCTAGTTAATCGCCGACAGACTTAGGCTAACGGGTTTTGGTTACCTTGTTGAGCCCTATGGGTTTATCCAGTGGGCGATTCAATAAATCGCAAGCGATTAACACCTGATAATAAAAACTGGGCAGAATTAAGAGCTCTGCCCCGAGCCATCGAGGTAGATCGCAGTTAATATAACTTCCACTTTGAAGGTTAAGTCGTTCAGCAAGCCCTAAAATAGATCTTTTAAATTCGCCCCCTGACAGAATTACCACAGCGGAGCTCTCTCTAACCGAAACAACCGGCCCGTGAAAAATATCAGCGCTTGAGAGCGCTAGTGCGGGCTTCCCCAATAGCTCTTGAACTTTCAGAGCCATTTCTTTTGCTATTCCCAGCCCGAAACCCCTGCCAACAAATACGAATGATTGATGGATCAATAACATAGACAACAAACGAGACGGTACCGGAATCATTCGGGCTTCAAAATATCGATATCTCTGGGAATAACCGAGCCAGTTCGAAAGCGTGATTACAGTAGCGACGAAGGTCTTTGTGGCTGCCACTGAATTTTCCGGTCCAGCGAAGATGTTTATGTTGTCGTGGCAGACGCTTTGGAGCAAATTTTCGGCGGAATTAGTTATCGATATCGCCTGCCCCCCTTGGCAGACAATTGACTGTGCGGCTCCCACTAAATCGGGGCTTGCACCGCTTTGCGAAATGATTAGCGCTGTGACGTCACTCAAATCACTCTTCAAAAGTGCGTCGCTTGGCGCAAGAAGAGTACAGGTTACTCCGAACCGCTTTGTGATCAGTCGTGATATCGCCATGCCGGCGCACTGCGAAGAGCCTCTAGCTACCAGAAACACGTGCTTGCCGGTGATTGAGGGAGCACCCGTAGATCGCAATCGTGCCTGCTCCACCACATTTGGGATTTCTAGAATCTCGCGATAAAGCCAACTCCGCTTCAGTTGTTCAGACTCTTCCAATTCAAACCAGATCGCACTCACCCTACAAAATCCTTGCCTATTTAAAAGATACCAATAAAATACCAATTTATAGAATTGAACTCAATAAGTATTTTTGACAAAGATCTGCCAGACCTACGTTTAAATTATTTGCGTATGGCGATGCGTCAACAACTTCCCTTGAATTTCGAAAAGGCTCGGCTAGTCACTAGATATAACCAATAACTCCGATCATCGGAACTAGAGCTCAGACGCTCATTAACAATTACCGAAAAAGATCATGGCTCCTCGATCGCGACTATATCCGCAAATACATGAGATTTCTGGCGCTAGACTCAGGCTCGCGTGCAAAGTAAATGATATCTCAATCACCAGCATAGGAATTTGAGATTACCCAGGGGGAACTGCGGACACCCGATCAATCACGAACGAAATTGGTTGCATCAACTATCTAACGGCGCAACCATTCTGGACCTACTTATCGGACCGACCGACAAAAATCCGTCCGGCAAAAACGATAACTTTTCCATGGTGCAGTCTCGTTCCAGAGTTTATAGACCCGAAATTGACTTCAGCACCTTCGGGATACCTCTCAATCAATTATGAGTTTCTGACACGAACTCCCAACGGTCAGCGCGAAAATAACTTTCCACATATTCCACTGGGGTATTTTTTTGAGCATAAGTAATTCTTTTAACGAACATAATCGGTTCATGCATAGAAATTTCCAATGCTTCTGCAATATGCTCCGGCGGATGGACTGGCTTTAGTCGTTGCACGGCACGTTGTGGTGAATAGCCCAGAGATTCGAATTCAGCGAAAAGACTATCACCCAACCACTGCGGGGATATCAGGTGACGCGGCACCCAACTTGTTTCTAAACAGACCACGAACCCATCGGCCGTTCTTATTCGGTTGATACAAACGGCACGATCGGTAATAGATAGGCCCAGTCCGAGTGCGATGTCAGCAGAAACGAGCTTTTCTGAAATATCCAGTGAAAGGGTGCCTGGGACCATTCCCTTTTGTTGACAATCATCTGAGAACGAGGTGATTTTTGACAATGGCTGCGCGAGTTTCTCTGATATGATATACCCAGCGCCTTGCTTTACCGACAGCGAGCCATCATCCACCAGTGCCTTCAACGCTTTGCGTACAGTCACCCTTGAAACCTTGAACTCGGACATTAGCTCCCTTTCCGTCTTAAACACTTGGCCCGGAATGCTCTGAGCAATCTCCTCCCTCAATTGACTCGAAATTTTTTTATATAGCAACTTAACCTATCTCCCAATCTCTATAATCAACCATTCCCAGCTGGATTCTCCTCAATCCCCAAATAGCGGAATGTTTTGGTCGCAAGTATTTGTTATTCGAATAATCCATTAACCGTCGACCAACACCACCGGCCAGACATATAGGTAATCTAGATGGAACCGTTTTGGCCAATGAATCAATTTCCGCTACCGCTCGAAGAACGATTCTTCTCGCACATTCGTCTCCAGCAGCTGCCATCTTGAACACAGTCCTCGCTAATCCAGAGAAATCAGATGCACCCGCAGACGCCGTCCATTCTATCAATTCGCTACGATTCAAACTGATCCCGGACTGAATAGGCAATTCAATACTCTCCAAATCGCCCTCATCCATTTGGGACATCAACGACCATATGAGCTCCATACCCATCCAAGCACCACCTCCTCGATCACCAAAGGGGAACCCCCACCCTCCTCGACGAAAAAAACGACCATCATTATCAATCCCTTCTAAAATCACGCCAGTTCCGACTGCAATACAAGCACCTGGTGCGTCACACAATGCTCCAATTAAATGACCAATTCCATCCGAAACGATCAGCCACTTTTTTGACTGTGGGCAAAGCTCTCTGAAAGTGCGAGCCGCTGAAACGCATTCAGTACCAGCCAATCCGATACAAACAGAACTTATCTCATCAACCGATATGGATGAACTATCACTTATTGCGGACAGCAAATCCATCATGCGATTGAATGCAACCGAAGCTCCTAGCCTGAGAGAAATCGGCATACCTTGAGTCGTAGCTCCAATTTTTCTATCACTTCTACGAAATAGCGCTGCTCTGGAACCGCTTCCACCCGCATCAATACATACGGACCAACTCATCATCAACCTCCTAAATTGATATCACAAAAGAAACAAATATTGACACACCTTAGAATATTTGTATCTAATTGGTATAAGAGCACCTATGGAGAGTTTTATGTTTCTCGCAACGAACAACCTACACAAGAAAATTTTGGCCATATCTCTGCTTGCTTATGGATTAAGCGATGCGAGCATCGCATCGGACGCAGAAAAACAAGTGGCATACGACAGACCTGTCGTACTAACCCTTGAAAGTTGGAGGAGTGAAGACGCCAAGATCTGGAATAACGAGATCTTACCGGTTTTCGAAGCTTTGCATCCCGGAATCGATGTCGTCTTTTCTCCCACAAAACCGACTGAATATAATGCTGCCCTGAATGCGCGATTGGATGGAAATACTGCTGGGGATCTGATCTCGTGTCGTCCATTTGACAACTCGCTTGAATTATTTCATCGAGGGCATCTGTTAGACATTACACAGATCGATGGAATGAAGCACTTCAGCGATGTCGCTAAATCTGCGTGGTCTACTGACGATGGGGATGCAACATTTTGCATCCCGGTTGCGTCTGTGCTCCACGGTTTCTTCTACAACAAAAACATATTTTCCAAATTAGATATAGACAAGCCGAGCACCGAAGCTGAGTTTTTTGACGTCCTGAAAAAGCTCGACAAAGCCTCTGGTCTTACCCCTTTAGCGATAGGGACAAAGGATCAGTGGGAAGCCGCAACGGTGGGTTTAAACCTAGTGGGCCCACAGTATTGGGAAGGCGAAAACGGACGACTTGGCTTAATTAACGGCTCTAAGGCATTTACTGACCCCCAATTCGTTGAAGCATTCAGTGTTTTAGAAAGATGGCGCCCATACCTTAGTCGCGGTTATCAAGCGCAGAGCTACTCAGATAGTCAATCTCTTTTCCTTTTGGAACGCGCAGCTATTTATCCAGGCGGATCATGGGAAATCAGTGGCTTTCAGTCGGAAGCTGAATTTCCAATCGGTGTCTTTCGAGCGCCTGTGAAGTCCGAGGGTGAGTCATGTTATATCAGTGACCATACCGATATCGGTATTGCGATAAATTCGAGAACCGCTCACAGAAACGAAGCCATGCTTTTCGCCGAGTGGCTCACAACGCAATCATTTGCAAATCTTCTTACAAATAAATTGCCGGGTTTTTTCGCGCTATCGGATCACCCAGTGACAGTTGACAACCCCTTAGCACAAGAGTTTTTAGGGTTGCGAACAGACTGTATGTCAACGATTCGCCTAGCGAGTCAAATCTTGTCGCGCGGCCAGCCATCGTTAGGCAACGCCCTTTGGACACTTTCAGCGGAGGTGCTCAACGGAACCAAATCTCCATTAGAGGCGGCATTAGATTCTCAGAATATTATTGAGGGAAAACGGAAATGAACATCCATGAGAGCGCCGAGGTAACACGAGAAGAGTTCAAGAAAAATACTCAACATAAACGTCTGAAATCACTGACTAACATCGGGCTAGTTGCACCGGCACTCTCAATCTATCTGACTTTCAGTCTCTGGCCGCTTCTGAATACTTTTCGGCTGTCGCTTTATCAAACAACAGATAGCGGTGATCGTAAATGGGTGGGGATCAATCAGTACATTGAACTATTCGGCAACCCAATATGGAGTGACCAATTTTTCAATGCACTAACTAATAATCTACAGTTTTTCGGGATTCACGTCGTGGTACAAAACTCAATAGCTCTGTTTCTAGCAGTGCTATTAGCGTTGGTCTCAAGTCGCGCGTCAACTTTCTACCGTGGAATATTTTTCATTCCTACATTGATATCTGTAGTAGTAGTCGGGTTCGTTTGGCAACTAATACTGTCTCCAATCTGGGGAATCACGCCTAACCTATTTGATAGCCTAGGACTGGATCACCTTTTCGCCCCTTGGTTGGGGTTGGAGTCATCAGCTCTGATCACAGTTGGCCTGATTTCAGTTTGGCAGAACGTAGGTTTACCGCTACTACTCTTTTACTCAGCGTTAATCGCAATTCCACAGGAATTGATAGAGGCGAGCCGTTTAGACGGGCTAAGCGAATGGGCATGTTTTTGGAGAATCAAAATCCCTTTGATCCTACCTACGATAGGCGTAGTGAATATTTTGACTTTTATTGGCAACTTCACTCTCAGTTTCGACCTGATCTACGCAATCCAAGGTGGCCTAGCCGGACCCAGCTTTAGTACAGATGTTATGAGCACACTTTTATTCCGAACTTTTTTTGGCTTCCAAACACAACTAGGTGACCACGGGATGGGAGCCACCATAGCGACGTGTACGTTTCTACTGATTTTGTTCGTAGTCGGCATGTATTTACTACTCATTCAAAGACGTCTCAGGATACATTAAACATGTTTAGACTCCCGAAGTTGTCCGTACATTTTTTCTTAGCGATCTATGCAGTAATCGCCCTCCTTCCTTTTGGAATTATAGTTCTCAATAGCTTCAAAACGAGATCCGGAATTTTCGGCGATCCATTATCACTCCCGGATCCAACAACGCTCTCGATTGCAGGATATCAAACGTTGTTTGCCTCGACCGATTTCCTTCTGTACATCGGTAATAGTACGCTCATTACAAGTGTGAGCTTACTTTTCATCATCGGGTTGGGAGCGGGTGCCGCGTACGGATTACTAGAAAGCAAAACCACACTCTCCAAATGGCTATGGCTACTAATTATCGTTGGCATTATGGTTCCACTAAGGCTCGGTACTGTAGGTCTTTTAGAGCTAATGAAGAGCTTGGATCTTCTTAATTCGCTCATCGGCCTCATCTGTATCTATACCGCTCAAGGCTTACCACTCGCTGTGTTTATATACACAGAAGTGTTCCGTAGATTTCCAAAAGAACTGATTGCGAGCGCTAGAATGGACGGGCTTGGCTCCGCAAAGACTCTGTTCTTCATAGTTATGCCGCTAACGAGACCAACGACAGCGACCATCGCAATTTTTTCATTAGTCCCCGTTTGGAATGATCTTTGGTTTCCACTGATAATCGCCCCTGATCCTAATGTGCGAACAGTCACATTGGGTGTTCAACAATTCATTGGGCAGTTTACCGTTGATTGGCAAGCTGTCTTAGCTGCATTGTCAATAGCGATGGCCCCTGCTTTTGCAATTTACGCCCTTATCTCCCGTAATTTCATCCGCAATCTCTCAGCAGGAAGTATCAAAGGATAGATCATGGAAACTTTAAAATTGTCGAATGTCTCTAAGTCGATAGGATCGACCTGTATACTTCAACCAACCAACTTGGAAGTCAAACAAGGCGAGCTAGTCGTTATCGTTGGGCCCTCGGGCAGCGGAAAAAGTACGCTGTTGCGTATGATCGCGGGCCTAGACGAACTCTCCTCGGGGACGATCAAGCTAAACCAAGATCGGATCGACGATAGAGATCCTGCAGATCGTCAAATCGCGATGGTTTTTCAGAATTATGCGCTTTATCCCCACCTGACAGTGTTTTCCAATATTGAATTCCCTTTAAAACATAAAGGAATCAATAAGGTGCACCGAAAAAATAGAGTTCACGAGATAGCCGAAACTCTTGATTTGCATGAACACCTCTTCAAGTTTCCCAACGAGTTATCGGGAGGACAGAAGCAGAGAGTAGCGATCGGTAGAGCGATGATAAGGAGTCCAGAGTTATTTTTGTTTGATGAACCCTTATCAAACTTAGACTCAGATCTTCGCGGTAAAATGCGTTCGGCAATCCGGAACCTTCATAGAAAACTGGGTTCAACTATCATTTATGTAACGCACGATCAGACCGAAGCCATGACGCTAGCTGATCGAATCGTCGTGCTTCGCGCGGGGTGCATAGAGCAGGTAGGAACTCCATTAGAGCTCTACGAAAAACCAAAGAGTTTATTTGTTGCTCGATTCATCGGATCTCCATCCATGAATATTCTGCATTATAAAGACCTCGCTTCCATCACCGGCTTTGAAGCGAAATTGTTTTCAGAAGTCGGGCATAAACTGAAACCCAATCAATGTATCGGCGTGCGACCAAGCGCGCTCCAAATAGACAAGTTGGGATGTATTTCAGGCAAAGTAGTCGATATAGAGTACTTAGGGGATGAGTGCATACTGTATGTTGATTGCCTAGCATTTAAGGAACATTTGCTTGTCAAGATAAACAGCCAAGGGGACCCTGGAATCGATAGTACTATCCAAATCGAACCAAATTGGAAGATGGTTCACATCTTCGATAGAGATTCCCAGAAACGCAGAGTAAGAGTAGAAGAATCATGAACCTGATCTCTGATAACGGAGGTTGGCAAGACTAAATGATCAGAGGGTGTACTGATCAATTTGGCCAGTCACTAGGTCGTTGGCGACTTCGTTAGAAACTTGGCCAAAGATTATTGGAAGGACCATTCAGTAAAAAGCGTGAAGACACCCTCGGGCAAATAATTGAGGCTCAATCCAATCAGTTGCTATTCACCGCATGGGATCAATAGATCAATGTAAATCGATAAAATCGACCTCGATCACTCCGCTTGCCTCCTCGGTGTCTGCTTCGTCACCCTCCACAACGAGTGCCACAGTTTCAATGTGACGCTTTTCGTGATTATGCAGTTTGAGAGTATAGGTTTCCCAGTCCTCAGATAGGTTGACCTGTCCGCGATCAATTTCCCGCTCTTGCCGAGTACTTCCCTCTCCATTAAACACGACTGACATTGATGCATTCGAAAAATCGCCCAGACCACGAGCCCTTATACTAAATTCTGTCCATGGAGACATTGGATACACCTTGCGCTCCTCTTTATATCGAGCTCCATGGATAAATCCGAAGACATACGCATATGACCTTCTAAATTGTCCTCCGATTACCGAAGGAGGCACCAGGTTGACGCTCCAGCGCAGCTTTCCATCCTCAATCTTTGCTACGGATTGCGATATTCCATCATATTCCTTATCTCCACCGGTCTCATAATATGGTGGACCGATGTCAAAGACTCTCCCTGCAAAACTAGCAATTCTGAAATACCGTTTGACATTCAAAGATACGGGCGCTGATTCAATAGTTTCCCCAGTTTCGAAATAGACTTTAGCTGAAACATCGTGTATCCCTTCACTGAATCGATGCATTGTGGAATATGGCACTCTGTCCACAGACGCTACTAGTTGCTCGCCGCTCCAAAATTCAACTTTATCAATATATTCACTCGCCGAAACATCCGCCGAAAGCATCACACTACTTTCACTGCTCAGATTCTTGTCGCCTGTGTCTATATTGTTGATGTTTAACAAAACCTCTTTCTTGATTTTGGGAAGTCCGTCGACATTAACCTCTAAAAATCGTTGCTCTACACTCGCTGGCACAGGGATCTCTGATGCGAGATAGTCAAGAATCTCTGTTTGGGGATAAGAGGGCAGAAATTCGGTTCCACCATCCACTCGATCTCTAGGCCACCTTAATCGCGAGGCGAAACCCCAGAAATCAAATCCAACAAAGTTCTCATCTTTGAGAATCGATTTTTGGGAATTATTGGACTCCGTTGCGCTGATTGCTAATTGCATATAGTCGACGACTTTAGCCGGAAAATCGGCTCTATACTTCCCATCTGAAAAATCGTCATCCGCCTGCATTACACCGTGTATATCTCTACCTAAAATCGTCTCGAATTCGTGGACTGACGAAATAATAGGGATCGCGACTTTGTAAATTATATCGAATTCTTCAGATACTCTCAGAATGTCGATTACCAACCGATTGAGCAGTTCCTTGTATTCGTCCAAGCTATTGATCACTCCAGCTGGTTTACCCCCTTTCGGCTCAAGATCATAAGCTGAAAAAATAACGTAGCCATTGCGGTGACGATTCATAGCCTCGGCAAAATCCGCATTTACGGCGTTTGGAAAGGTGAAAACAGACCAAGACCTACCATTTGGGAATTCATCTGTTCTACATGAAACCAAGCCTCCGTCTTGATCAGATATCGGATCGTGCTTTCCAGCCAGGAAATCGGCCAAATGCTGGTAATAAGCTTTTTGACCGGGTTTTGTGAAATCGAAAGGTTCAATATCAAAATGTATTGATGGGACATCATAGGGACAGAATGCTAGTGCAGTTTCCTTTGCAAGAAATCTTGCTTGATCGTCATTGAAATAGTTCATCGCGTCAAGGTAGTCAGCTAGTCCGTATGCAACTTGATCCAAGCGACCGTCTACTGTTGGGATTGCACTAACAGAAACGTGCATGCTCGCTTTCGATTGTTCAAACTTTTCTTGATAGGCGTTCGTCGCTCTCATCAGTGAATCCGGGTTGTATGTCAACACGATCTGCTGTTTATTTTTCCAGCTATTTTCATTGTCTGCCGAACAACCAGTCACTTCATTTGTTTCTGTCAGCCTGCATGACGTTTCGGGGGTAGTTGCATATGTATAGATATGCGTTAGGGACCGAGCGGGTGTAGCTTTCGAGTTGAATGCAATTATGCGGCTCGCAAATTGAGAGTCATGAGTTATTGGCCGGGCGTAAAATTTTCCTTCCTCAGCATTCCAGAAAAGACCATCACCGATGTCAGTTTCCAACAGAGCTTCGTCATAGACCCAAGCTGCTGTCCCCATCGGGATTGGGGTACCAGGTAAAAACATCAGTGTGTCTGATTGAGCTGCAGACAGTGAAGCAGTCATGAGTGATGCCCACAGCACCATGGTACGCACTCCTAAAGTCCAGCTATAAAAACCTTTAGAACCTTTGCTCAACAGATCTTGCGATAGCGTATGCTCTCTAAATTGATACATTGAAAAATACTTCATAGTTAGTTCCTCCAACCTAATATCAGATCGTCAACACATGTATTTGATCAGAAAGTTAAAGATCATCACATTGATGCTCCGCATGTAGTATAAATCAAATAGTATTGTATTTGTTTTTTAATAGTATTATTTTCGTCTCATAGAAGGCATGTTGACGGCGCCAATTAAATCAACGTCAACGCAGTAAATTTAGGATGCGAATAGATGAAATACTTCGAACGTCACACCACAAAATTAGTGTTTCCATTCATTTTGGGGAGACTACCGATCGTCGCGATGAGCACTTTGTTGATCTGTGGTTCTTTATTTGCCGACGATGTGCAAGAGTCTTGGCAATCCTCAGTAACCTTTAACGCGCACACAAGATCGGTACCCCTTGAAACTTTGGTTGACGAGATTACCAAAGCGCAGAGGACTCTAAATAGACTCTATGGAACCAGCCTTGATAAGACAGTCGCCAAAGATGTTATCAGGCTGGGGCGCATCGACTCAGTTGCTGCTTCAGTTGCTTTAGAAAATACACAGACACGACAGTTTGGCTCCATTACCGCAACACAGTATACACATACACGCTCACACCTTAACCCAGAGAGAGTCGCCCAAGGGCGATGGGATAAGGAAGTCGAGAGAATCAATGCGTCCTTTGGTAAAACCTTGCCAATGTCACAATATTTATCTATAACCTCGGAGGTGACGCTCGGAACTCATGTCCTCGAGATTCATGACGAGGAATTAGATTCCCATGTTACACGCGAAGAGTCGACTCCTTTCGGATTGGGCGTACAGCTTATTCAGAATTCTGGAACCGGTGAACATCGAGGTATTTTGAACGTTTCAGGCACTTACTCGGAAATCGATCGCTGGGAAGGTCCAGTCTCAGCCGGAAACCTCTATCGCGATAGAGAATACGTTGTCAGAGTTGGAGGTACATTCGAAACAAAATGGGGATGGGGAACGCTCCAAGAATATGGCGTTGGGTACGAGCATACAGACCGGCGATATCAAAGTAACGCGGACGATTCATATGTTACCAACCGTATTTCAACGCTGAATTATAAGATCAAGGGCCTCCAATTAATTCCAAAACAATTCGCTTCTCAGCTCAATTTTGCAGCGTCATATTCTCGAGAAGATGGAGCGGCAACCAATGATTCAGGAGGCGGGCTCGCGAGGTATCATCGATTCACTTTCAAGCCAGAAATTCTGCTAGTTAAAGAGCATTGGGCTAGTCCTGATAGATTATCTATCAACATCATTCATTTCGATATACGTGATTTTCCGTACACTAAAATCCAACCAGTCCTATCTTGGGAATTCGGCAATCAACTCAAGTCGGTTGACCGATTGTTCGTTGACGCACACGCTTCATCTGTACGCTGGAACGGTGTAATCAATGAAACAGAAACATTGGCTTTGGGTCTATCTATCGGTATGCGGTTTTGAGATCCGAGGGTGTAGCAGACAAAAAAGTTGCATTAGATTGTGGTTGAGCTATCGCAGAAGCCAAACTCTGACTAGCCTCGTGTGACTACCCCACATGAGGCTACCAGAGTAAGTATCGATCGAGAATTTTCTGAGTGCCTTAAGCGATCTATTTTGTTGTAGATCTCAATCGTCACTTTTCAACAAAACCCTCTCTCAGGGCATCATCCCGTCAACACCGCCTGCTTCAGCAGTTTTTGCTGCGCCATGAGACGCCCTAAAAACTACGGTCACATCAATACATCAACTACATATTATTTTAGGTAGCGCGGAAAAAAATACCAAATTAATACCAATTATGGGACAATACCCTGACCAAAATACACGAGCCTAGAAACTCCACATACAGTCGTTTTCAGAACAAGCGATCGAGTTGGGCTCAGCTACTCATAAGGTGAGTATCATGATTATTAGCCAACAAGAATTAGCCGCCCTTTTTCACGAGCCCATGGAAGTGAAACAAGCTCCCATCGGAACTTTTCAGTATGGCTCAGGTGAAGAACCGTATACATTTGAAATCTGGAAGAAGGACCTCTTCGCTTTTCAGGAATATAGTGTTGATCTGGGAATTGTTTGCTATCTCGAGAAAAGCAGCGTCAAGACTGGCGTTATCTTTGTTTCCTATCTTGCAGTAGCGAAAAATATGTTGGAGAAACTAAGAACAGTCGATAACGATCAATCACTTCGACACTTAACGAACTTTTGTCCATACATTGGCATATGTCGTCTTCCTAATATGCCGGACTCCCAGTTAGACAGTCTGGAACGAGAGCTGCGGCAATTTCAGTGGTCCGTTGAACGCATAAAACGCAGCCACCTGTTGCTACCAATGACGATAATTCACTCAAGTTGATGAAATATCGAGTATTTTGGTTGCACATACATTTTGGCTATATCTGATTACAAGACATTGAAACTACAAAATGAAGAGGTAACCCCAGTGATCGATGGTTTGGTACACAAGCCAAGTGAGTAAAAGATACAAATAAATTCCCAGCTATTGATAGGCACCCTTGTGTGAGTCGCACCATGAAACACCAAAAAATTGAGGTGCTCAAAGAAAAAAGGTATTCGGAGATGGTAGACAACTTTCAAACACCGGCAGCAGACGCCGCTTTGGAGCAAGAAATGCTAGTATTCCTTAACGAGCTTGCGCACGGTTGTAGCCTCAAAATGGCTTGTAGTCGAGTTGGTAAGAGCCTGAAAACAGGAAAAATGTGGCTTTATGGACTGAGTCTCAAAAGCTCAGACGTAGAGTGTTTAGACGCAAATCAGCGTTTAGATAGAGTGCGAGCGTACCTGGAATTTCGGCAGAAATACATGAAACAAGGCAAGAATCGGAGCTGGTTACCGACAAATACCTATCTTACGATCATGCGTCGATGGAAACCTGGATTAGGCTACCGACTATCAAAATCAAATTCCTAAATTCGGGGAAACTCAACCCTCAGAAATAGCACCGAGACTCAATCGATAGATTTTTTCTAGCGAATTCGGCTGACGTTGATTAGACCCGTCCCGAGCGAATCAAAAGAGTCTAAAATTTTGGGATCAGTCTACCGGATAGCGAAATTCGTCATTGCAGAAGAATTAACAATCTTGATTTGTTTCGCACCTAACGACGAAATGGGCTCGTTTGAGACCAATCATCCGGGTCTCGTATCGCAAACAATATCAGGCGGGATTATTTGTGCAGACCACACTCGAGATGCCTATCGAGCTTCATTGGATCATCGTAGTGCAGATTTTTTGGTAACCCATAACTAGTAGGTAGGCATTCATATCCTCAGCTGTGAAATGAAAAAATGGGGCTATTTTAAGAATCCCGCGACGGTCCCAGGAAGCCGGAGCCTGTTTCCGTCGGTGCTCGGTCTCGTCGGCACGGATTCCGGTGATCCAAATTTTTGGTAGAAATTGCGAGATCGCTCTGTCAAACGGTTCAATTTTTACTGTCTCGGTAAATTCAGAGTGCTCTTCCGCCGTGAGATTTCTCGGGTTTTGCGTTGAAAGTTGGTTTAAAAACTCGATAGGACTCAGCCGAGGTCTGAATATCTTTAGGTCCAGATTTAAACGTTGAGTAAGCGTTTCTGCATGTTCTTGAGTCTGGAGGCTCGTAAAACCCGTGTCGACCCAAACCACAGGGATATCTGAATCCAGTTGACTGATCAAGTGCAGGGTCGCCGCGGATAGCTCACCGAAACTGGTTGAGACGATGGTTGGCAGTTTTTGAGATAGGGCCCACCGAGCAATCGTCTCGGGTGTCGCCTCGTTTAAAGTAAAATTGATCGACTCGAGGTCCCAGTCAATGTCTTTTATGTAGTGGTTTAAAAGCTCTGCTGACATATTATTTACTGGGCTGTTGGCTGACAAAAGCACGTTCCTGTACGCAGTGCCCGGGGCTCCGATTTGTCCCATGAACAAACCCTTTTGATTCAAGCTGGTGTCGTAGGTCGGCATTGAATTCGGGAGACCCGCAAATCATGATTCGGTCTTCCTCGATGTTCCACGGAGTCAGCTTAAGTTCTTTGAAAATTTGGCCAGACTCGACCAGTGCGGTAATACGACCGTTCCGCTTGAATGGCTCGCGTGTAACGCTCGGGTAGTAAACAAGAGGCAGAGACTCCAGTAGCTCTTTAAATGCGAGCTCTCGGACGTACCTTACTGTATGTGTCACGATCACCTGATCGAAACTGGCCAAAGTTACTGGATCTCGGACTATGGAAAGGAAGGGAGCGAGACCAGTCCCGGTCGCCAGGCACCAAAGCCGTTTTCCAGGAAGAAGGTTTTTAACGACCAATGTTCCAGTCGGGCGGTTACCGACCTCAATCTCGTCACCGACTTTGATGTGCTGCAGCCTGGAAGTCAACGGACCATCATCGACCTTGATGCTGAAAAACTCGAGCGTATCCTGATGCGGTGCTGAAGCGATGGAATACGCACGAAGCACGTCGTCGTCCCCCATCCCAATCATGGTGAACTGTCCCGGGATAAATGGTTTCTCAAAATTTTGACGCGTTGTTTTAAAACTAAACAGGCATTCGGAATGATGTTCAACATGAAGCACGGTTTCGTAGTTCATTAAGCGTTCCTTCGTTAAGCTGATTTGAGCCAGTACAGAGCCGACTCACTTTGGGGGTGGGTAGTTCTTGTAAATGACGTATTCGCGAGCTCCTTGGACAGCTTGGTCACTTCTCCGACTACGACTATGACTGGTCCATCATCGAAATTGATTTGTGATCTGAGATCTGACGTATCTGACAAGTTTCCAAACACGGCGATCTCAGTCGGATGCGTCGCATTCTGTATTAAAGCGATAGGAAGTGACGGGGGCAGCCCTGCGGCCATCAGAGCTTTAGCTATCTCGTCAAGGTGATGAAAACCCATGTAGATCACCAGTGTTTCGTTCGAATCCGCCACCGCAGACCAATCGGTATCGATCTGATGGAGCGCGAGGTGACCGGTGATGAATCGGACAGATCTCGCTGTCTTACGGTGGGTCAGTGGTATTCCCAAGCGTGCCGAGACGGCGGAGGCGGTCGTGATGCCTGGGACAACCTCAAACGGAATGCCCGCTCCAGACAAAGCCAAAGCCTCCTCGCCACCGCGCCCGAACAGGTATGGGTCTCCGCCCTTTAGGCGGCACACGTTGAGGCCCTTCTTGGCGAGCTCGATAAGCCTTTTGCAAATCGCATGTTGTGGCGTCGGACAAACCCCGCGCCTTTTCCCAACGTCTTCAAAAACCGCGTCACGGCGGGCAAGCCCTAGCACGTCGTCGCCAATCAAGCGGTCGTATAACACGACGTCCGCCTCTTGGAGTCGCTTGAGTCCAGTCAGCGCGAGGTATCCCGGGTCACCGGGCCCCGCGCCGACCAGCGATACAAAACCTTTCGTAGGGAGATCGTTATCAAGCTCTTGTTGAATGGCAATATTTGCTGATTCGCGATCGCCGTTCAGGACTTTTTCCGCGTAGACGCCCGAGAGGAATCGTTCCCAAAAGCGCCGGCGAATACTGACGTTGGGAATTCGGGCTCGGACCAGTCCTTGCCAGTCGCTAGCAAACCGCCCGAGGCGAGCCAAATGCTTTGGTAAGAGCTGCTCAATTCTGGTTCGGATCAGTCTCGCTAGGACTGGTGAAACTCCGCCCGTGCCGATACCTATCTGGACCGGTCCACGAGACACGATGGCAGGGATGTAGCCTGAAGATTTTTCTGGCCGATCTACCACGTTTAAGAGTATGCGCTCTCGCTCAATCCAAGGCACCAGAGCCTCAGTCCAGGCAGCTTCTTTAGCGATGATAACAAGCGAAATACGTGTATCGGGTGACTCGTTTAGTTGGGAGATGGCGACAATATCTGAATGTGATGGTTGCTCTTCCCACCGGATGACGTTTGCCTGTCGTTCTGTCAGTAGCCGCTCTTTAGCGTTGGCCGCGTCACCTGACCCTATCAGAAGGACGTTCTTGCCTGAAAGCACAAGTTGAAATGGGAGAGTCTCGTTCATGGCGATGGAATTTCATGATCGGTCAGGTGAGGGTCCTGCTGGTAGGACCACTCAAAAGGCCGAAGATGAATCTCTTTCAGTTCGGCATACTCGTGATCTGATAACTGAACAGCATCGAATCCAACCTGAAAGCTGTACGCGAGCCGGTCTAGGCCTATCGGACCAACCCCGATAAGGGTCCCAGAGAAGCCCTCTGACCGTAGGAGTCCGGCCCAAGAAAAGCTCCGGCCGTCATTTGCATGCTCGAATGACAAAGCTACAACGTCAGTTGCTAAAGCATCCTGGATGCCTTCAGATTCGGGCTCGGTCACCTTGGGTATCTCGAGATTAACCACTGTGCCGTTAAGCGTAATCAATGGCATACGCCGCCGCCTTCAAAGGTTCGACTCCAATCCGGGTGACATAGTCCACAAACCATTCGTTTGGAGCTCTCTCCTCCATAAAACGATCAATGATCCTCCGGATTAAAGGAATAACTTCATCATGTTCAACCGCTGGGCCGATACGCTCACCCAATACGGCGCCTTTCTGATCCCTACCGCCGACGGTGAGCTGGTACCAAGGCGTTCCCTTTTTGTCGACCCCTAAGATACCGATATGACCAATGTGATGATGCCCGCACGCGTTCATGCATCCAGAGATCTTGATCTCTAGCGGACCAATATTTATCTGCTCTTCCAGCGAGGCGAACTCTTGATGAATTGCATCGGCCAAGGACAGGGTTGGCGCATTGGCCAGTGAACAAAAATCGAGCCCGGGACACGCGATAACATCACTGATCAGACCAACGTTTGGATAGGCCAACCCCTGGTTCGACAGAGCCTCCCACAGACTGAACAAATCTTTTGTATGGACGTGGGGTAGTACTAGATTTTGATCGTGTGTAGTCCTTATCTCGGACTGACTAAACCTGTCCGCTAGCGACGCTACCACATCCATCAGCTCGGCACTCAAATCTCCGGGCGCAACGTCGGGCCTTTTTAGTGAAATAACAACCAAACGATACCCGTTTACCCGATGCGGCTTTGTCGCGTTTTTGTACCATCGGTAGAACTCAGGTATCTCCGGCTGGTACTCCTCGGGCTCTGGTTGCAAATTCACCTGGAACATTGACGCCAACGTCGTAACGTCTTCACTTTTTACAACTAACGCGTCCTTTCGGTCCTTATGGTAGCGATTAGAGACCAGCTCCCTAAACGTATTTAGGCCAACCGAGTTGACCAAAATTTTAATGCGGGCCTTATATTTGTTGTCTCTCCTTCCGTAGAGGTTGTATATGCGTAGTACAGCGTTTAGCCAGTTTCTGAGTTCAGTAAAAGGTAGGTCTGCGAATAATAATTTTCCAATAACTGGTGTGCGACCAAGACCACCTCCGACCCACAAGTCGAAAGCGAGCCCATGAATAGAATGGCGCTTTAAGCGGATACCTATGTCATGTACCTCAATCGCTGCGCGATCCAACTCTGTCGCAACCACCGCGATTTTGAATTTACGCGGAAGGTATGCATATTCGTGATGAAACGTGGACCATTGTCGGATCAGCTCGCAGATGACTCGGGGGTCAATTGCTTCGTCGACCGTTGCTCCTGCAAAGGGATCTGTTGTGGTGTTCCTAACACAATTCCCACTTGTCTGAATTGCGTGCATTTGGACGACCGACAGTTCCTCGAGAATGTCGGGTACAGACTCAAGCGTTGGCCAGTTGAACTGAATATTTTGACGGGTCGTGAAGTGACCGTAGCCTTTGTCGTATGTTCGAGCAATTTGAGCGAGTTTGCGTAGTTGTGTGCTCGACAGAGTTCCGTAAGGGATGGCGACTCGAAGCATAGGAGCATGAGTCTGAATATAGACGCCATTTTGAAGGCGTAAGGTTTTAAAGCTGTCCTCTGGAAGGAGCCCCTCTTGATATCTCTCCAATTGCTCGCGAAACTGCTTGACTCGGGCTTCCACGAGATTCTGATCTACAGCGGCGTATTGATACATCTTGATTCCTTTCTCAACACTTCTGACCTTAACTGGCGGATCCTTAGTTCGTAAAAGAATAAAAATTGATTTAGATAGACAAAAAAAGAATAACAAGCCACCGGATGGTTTCATTCAACTTTTTTGTTCACCCTCGACTACACACCCCTAATTTGGAGTGGAGCAGCACTCACTTGGAGGGCGATATAACTGCCGATGGATAGGCTTCACAGCCTCTCACCAGATTTCGAGCGAGGAATATGCGATGTCTAGAGCAGGTTGGGCAAGTAAGCTGGGGTTACTGAGTTCCGACAAAGTCGCGTGTTACCTGTAATGTTTGGGTGGGTTGCTAATAGATGGCGTCATCCTAGCAACAGTTTCAGGCCCGCCACTAGCAAGGCTGTAGCGAGTAATTTGCGCGTTAACTTGATCGGAAGCCTTGCCACCAAACACCCACCGACGATTGCCATAGGAATAGACCCTAAAAGCAATAACCCGAGGACCTTCAGATCGGTAAGTTCGAGTGCTAGATAACTAAGCCCTCCGAGAAGTGACACCGGAATTGCATGAACTGTATCTGTAGCGATGAGTTTTTGCGCTTGCATTCGAAGAGGGTATAAGGCTCGAAGTAGTACAGCACCGAGTGCACCAGCCCCGACCGACGTCAGAGTCACGAGGGTTCCAAGCACAACCCCAGATGCTGTGGTCATGGATGGTTGTAATTTGAGAAACTTATCTGGATTCCCGATTCGATTCGATGTTTGGAATGCTTGGATACGATCCCCGAAAATAAGTGATATCGCAGACAACAGTATCAATACTCCGAGGACTTGGATGATCCATTCAGGGGATTCGAATAGGTATCCTGATTGCGCTAACCAGACAATCAGCAAGGTTGCCGGGATGCTTCCGATCCACATCCGTTTGGTGATCTGCCAGTCGACAAACTGATTTTTTTGATGGACTCGAGTGACGGCGAGTTTAGTGATGGTTGCGAACAATAAATCCGTTGCAACGACTGTCACCAGATCAAGCCCGAACCCGATCAACAAAATTGGAGCCATCAACGCGCCACCACCAACACCAGTCAGTCCGACAATCAGTCCGACTAGACCGCCAGCGAATGGCAACCATTCAAAGCTCAGCATTAGAGTGCGGCTGCAATAAAATATGGGTTAAGGATCTCAGACTTACCGTAGGTCACAGGTGATCCGTCAGTTTTCTTTACTGAACCTCCTGCTCCCTCGAGGATGGCTTGGGCAGCAGCCGTATCCCATTCGCAGGTCGGTGCTAGTCGTGGGTATATGTCGGCTAATCCATCGGCGATACGGAGGAATTTGAGGCTACTTCCAGCTTGTATCAGTTCCATCGGTGTTTCGATTGCTTCAATAAACGCTGTTGTCTCGGGATTGAGGTGGCTTTTACTCGCAATGATTCGGGTTGGAGTGCTCTGTCGATGACATTGAATTTGATCTTCTCTACCTGCTCGGTTGACTCGATAGGCTCCATAATTGCCTCCGCCATAATAGAGAAGTTCGAGAACCGGTACGCTGACAAATCCATAAATCGTTTGACACGAATCGATCAGCGCCAGATTACACGTAAACTCATCGTTCTTGTTAATGAACTCCTTCGTGCCGTCGAGTGGGTCGATCAGCCAATACCGGCGGTAGCTCTCTGGAATCCGTAAGGAGCTTGGATCTTCTTCGCTCACCACCGGAATATCAGGTGTGAGCTTCGATAGTCCATTGACCAATACATAATGTGCAGCAAGATCGGCCTTGGTAACCGGCGATTGATCTCCTTTGAGTTCTGTATTCAGCTCGCCAGAGTCATAGACTTCGAGGATTGCATCGCTGGCTTTCCACATCAGGGTCTTAAGCTCGTCTTGCAAGGCCTCTTCGATCGGTAATTCAGTCGTTTGATTCATGGGAGATCCAGTTCTTTAAGAAGTCGCTTCACGATATGTTCGACTGACTCAGTCTCTGTATGAATATGGATATCCGGTGTTTCAGGTGTCTCGTAAGGGCTTCCAATTCCTGTGAAGTTTGGAATTTCGCCAAGGCGCGCCTTCTTGTAGAGTCCCTTTGGATCACGGGTCTCAGCGATATCTAAGGGCGTATCAACAAAAATCTCAACAAATTCGCCGTCTTCAAAAAGGCCGCGCACCATCTCTCGCTCAGCTCGGAATGGTGAGATGAATGCAGTGAGTACGACGATTCCGGCATCCACCATCAATTTCGCGACTTCACCAATGCGCCGGATGTTCTCTACCCGGTCAGCATCTGTAAATCCGAGATCGCTATTCAGCCCATGCCGGACGTTGTCACCATCGAGGATGTAAGTCCTGATACCCTGGGCATGAAGCTTCTTTTCAAGCGCGTTTGCTATCGTTGATTTTCCAGAGCCTGAGAGTCCGGTGAACCACAATACTCGACTGGTGTGACCGTTCAGCGTGCGCCGAGCATTTTTATCGATCTCGAGTTGCTGTCGATGCACATTACTTGAACGTCTCAAAGCGAATGCAATCATCCCGGCCGCAACGGTCTGGTTACTCATTCGATCAATGAGGATGAGCGCACCCATGGGTGCGCAATCTTGATAGCATTCGAATGCAATCGGCCTGTCGGTTTTAATTGTTACGACTGAGAGGTCGTTGAGTTCGAGCTGTGTCGCAGAGAGCTGCTCAAACGTGTTGATATTGATTTTGTGTTTAACATCCGTGATGTGGGCATTGACCATGGTTGTGCCTAGCTTTAGCCAGAAACTCCGGCCGATATACCCAGGTGCCTGATCCATCCAAACGCAATTGATTTCAAATTGATCTGCGACCTCGCAGGGGGCGTCAGATGCCACGATTACATCACCGCGTGATGCATCGATTTCGGTATCGAGTGTCAGTGTGATTGCTTGCCCGGCTTCCGCTTTGTCCAGATGATCGTCGAATAGGATGATGTCTTTGATATTCGCGGTCGCACCAGAGGGCAGGACCCGAATTGATTGGCCCACCTCGACTGTGCCTGATTCGACAGTCCCTGAAAACCCACGGAAATCGAGATTTGGCCGGTTGACCCACTGAACAGGGAATCGGAGTGACTGATTGATTCGAGTCAACCGCGGGTCGACGGTCTCTAAGTATCCCAAAAGTGTGGGCCCCTGATGCCAATGCATGTGGCTCGACCGCTCTATAATATTGTCGCCTTTGAGGGCAGACATGGGTATGGCCGTGATCTCATCAAACTTAAGCTGTGATGCGAATTTGGTGTAGTCATCGAGGATTCGGTTAAATGTCTCTTGGTTATAGTCGACCAAATCCATTTTGTTGATTGCAATGACGACATTTTTTATCCCTAGTGCTGAGCAGATCATGGAGTGTCGGCGTGTTTGTGGGAGCACCCCTTGGCGCGCATCAATCAGGATCACAGCCACATCAGCAGTCGACGCGCCAGTTACCATGTTACGTGTGTATTGTTCGTGACCGGGTGTATCGGCGACGATAAATTTTCGACGATCTGTGGAAAAAAAACGGTACGCGACATCGATCGTGATGCCTTGCTCGCGTTCAGATGCAAGTCCATCCACGAGCAGCGCAAAGTCGATCTCTCCTCCCTGTGTTCCCATCTTTTTGGAATCGTTTTGGAGCGAGGCGACTTGGTCCTCAAAAATCAGTTGTGCTTCATAGAGCATGCGACCAATGAGTGTGCTTTTCCCGTCATCCACGCTGCCGCAGGTGATTAAGCGCAGTGTATCGAGGTTCGCTCGTTCGTCGAGGTACTGATTGACTCGCTCGACTGCACTGACCTGGGTGTCCATCAGAAGTACCCCTCTTGTTTCTTCTTCTCCATCGATGCGTTGGAATCGGTATCGATCGCGCGGCCCTGGCGCTCACTTGTCCGCGCACTCAACAGCTCAAGTACGATGCTTGCAAGATCGTCAGCCTCTGATTCAATGGCTCCGGTTAACGGGTAACATCCGAGCGTTCTAAAACGGATTTTCTTGAGGTGGATTTTTTCATCAGGATGCAACGGTAACCGGTCGTCATCGACCATCATCAGCATTCCGTCTCGCTCAATCACTGGACGCTCGGCGGCAAAGTACAGAGGAACAATTGGGATCTGTTCCCGATAGATATACTGCCAAATATCGAGCTCGGTCCAGTTAGAGATCGGAAAGACGCGAATCGACTCATCACGATTCTTTTTGCCGTTATATAGATTCCATAGTTCAGGGCGCTGGTTTTTGGGATCCCACCGGTGTGAAGCGGTCCTAAAAGAAAACACACGCTCTTTGGCGCGACATTTTTCTTCATCTCGCCTTGCCCCACCAAATGCCACATCAAATTTGTAGTGATCGAGTGCCTGCTTGAGACCTTCGGTTTTCATAATATCGGTGTGGAGTGCAGACCCGTGGTCGAACGGATTGATATTTTTCTCAACGCCGTCTGGGTTGATATGGACTAGCAAGTCCATCCCAGACTCGCGAGCCATGTAGTCCCGGAAGTCATACATTGCCTGGAATTTCCATCGTGTGTCGACATGCAGCAATGGGAAGGGCGGTGGACTCGGGTAGAAAGCCTTGCTCGCCAAGTGCAGCATCACTGAGGAGTCTTTACCGACTGAGTACAGCATCACCGGATTATCCGCCTCGGCCATGACTTCTCTGATGATATGAATCGACTCGGCTTCGAGGCGATCTAAGTGCGTCATTCCAAGCTTAGCTTTAGGTTTTTGGGAGGTATTCGCAGTTTGTAGAATCTCTGCATGGCCATGCGAATAGATTTGGAGTGAGATCGAAATTGATCGGTCTTTATGCTTGATGAGCAGTTGGCCTCGATTGGCCCTGACTAATTCTCGCATGCCCGCGACGACTGATCCGGATGGGATGATGACGATATGTTTCTGTTCGAAATCACAGAGACAATTCAAAGCCTCCCGCAGGGCGCTAATGGAATCCTTCTTTTCATCGAGCCGAATCCATCGACGGCCTCCTCTGGCATCGTTGAGAGCAAGAAACTCAGTTTTCGTGTCAATCTGTAACAACTGAACGAAAACAATGAGCTTCCGTTTTTTGCGTGCAAGATCTAGAAGTTGATCTAAAACCAAGCGCTTCGGCGGGCGTTCGTGTTCGTCGGCGAGAAGCTGCTCGGTAAGCGAATCAAAGCGAATAGGGCTCGCCTGTATGGAGCGCTCTGTGGCTTTGAGAGCCGCCTCAGTCAAAGCAGGATTAGAATGCTCGGCGATGCTCTGGGTCGTCCACACAACGCCTGTTGAGAGTGTCTCAAGTGACCGCATTACTTTGTCCCAATTTGCAAATACAGCTTAACATTATCTATTAGTTTTCTTGGAAGTCGATTTTTTTGATTTAAATTTTAATTAAACGCAAATAAGGACATTGTCGTCGGTCATTGGACAGCCTTAAAGGCTCTACCCAAAATTTCGCGATACCGGTACCGTCCCAGCCAGACCAAAAATACCCTATGTCGAACTTTTGAGGCGCGACTAATTGGTGAAGGGATTGACAACTATCATTACAAAACATCCTCATAGTTAAACGAAGATTGGAAATATTACGGAAATAAACATCTGCTAAATAGCAGCTTCCTTCAGGTGCAAAGGCCAGAGGTTAGCATCGCCTCGGGAGCTCCTTCCAAACAGTGTATTCAAACACACTGTTTAGTTCTGTCATTGAAAATTAGTGAAGCAACTGACTTTACTACTTCTATACTACAAAGCAGTTTTTAGTCATTAATATATTGTTTTTAATGAGATTTATTTTTGGTCCGGCGCGCTCATAATGCTGGGGTCGCAGGTTCAAGTCCCGCCATAGCCACCACTTTTCGGTTTAACCCGTGAATGAGATAGGGCGGTTCTACCCCTAGGAACCACCGCGCCCAACCAAATACTCAAACAGCTTTGCGACGGCTTCTGCACCAGGATCCTTGTTGCCTTGCAATTGATCTGCTGATAGGTATGTTGCTCGGCCGACTCTCGCACTGATCATCTTCGCTGTTTCCTCCGCCCCTTTCCGAGAAGCCATCGCTGGGTCTTCTGCTCGAGCAAACGCGTTCAACGCCGGCTCTAACGCGTCAACCATTGATCTATCACCCAATTCGGCGCCGCCAATTTCCTTCATCCTCTTTAAACCATCAAGTAGGGAATTCGGGATATCAGAGCCGCTTGATGAGGAATCCCCTGCAGCCGCAAAGAAAATAGCTAAAAGAACACCCGATGAACCGCCCATGGTTTGACTGAGCTCCTGACCCATCGCTCTAAAAAGTTGGGTATGGTCTGCTAGCGGAAGTTCGTCCAGCTTCGAAAT
>ENA-OUOG01001702-OUOG01001702.1-marine-metagenome-genome-assembly--contig:-NODE-1702-length-24678-cov-4.685826_pt1 | contig 24678 bp, 22 predicted proteins | sample MGYA00248635_ERZ508505 | MGnify/ENA primary metagenome ERZ508505 (study PRJEB26176, sample SAMN06267871) | marine metagenome | isolation source: Saanich Inlet, British Columbia, Canada | place: Pacific...
CATGATTGGTCGCATTATAACTGGGCGTGAAAGTGTGGACGTGCTTGGTGGTCCCATAAAAATTGCTCAAATTTCTGGGCAAACCGCAACTTTAGGATTAATAGCCTTGATACATTTAACGGCTGTGATTTCTGTGAGTATTGGCTTAATTAATCTCTTTCCGATACCGATGTTGGATGGCGGTCACCTCATGTTTTATGCTTATGAAGGGGTGTTCGGAAAACCCATGTCGCAGCGCGTGCAAGATATAGGTATGCGTGTTGGACTCGGTATGGTGTTAACCTTATTTGTGTTTGTGACATGGAATGATTTGAGCCAATTAGGCATTTTTGGATAGTTAGTTTTTGACAAGTGTCGGCATGGGTTACGCCCTTGAGCGAGGAATATTGATGGCAAAGTTATCATTGAAATTAGTGGCGATTGGGCTGCTCGCCAGTACTGCGCTTAGTGGCAGTCAATTTGCTTTGGCTCAAGATACAGCCGGCGCAGAACAGCCATCGGCACCTTCTGCAAGCAAAGTTGAGGCTAAGCCGGTATCCTTCATTCGGGTTGAGGGCACGCTACGTGTTGAGGCTGAGACCGTGCGCGCTTACATGGTTTTGCGCGAAGGCATGCGCGCTGAGGCTCAGTTAATTGACCAGTCTGTTAAGACTTTATTTGCGTCTGGTTTGTTTGCTGACGTTAATATTCGTCGCGAAGGTGATGGCTTGATTGTCTCAGTTATTGAGAATCCTATTATCAACCGCGTGAGTTTTGAGGGTAATATTAAGATCAATAGCGATACATTACAGGGCGAGAGTTCTTTGCGCCCACGATTGGTCTATACGCGGTCGAAAGTGCAAGATGATGTCGAGCGGTTTTTGGAGCTTTATCGTCGTGCTGGACGTTTTTCTGCTGTCATTGAACCTAAAGTTATTCAACTCCCACAAAACCGAGTTGACCTTGTCTTTGAGATTGTTGAAGGGCCGCTCACGGGTATCCGTTCGATTAACTTTATTGGCAATGAGGCCTATGACGATGGGCGTCTTATGGAAGAAATTGCAACTTCAGAGAGCCATTGGTGGAAGTTCTTATCCTCGAGTGATAATTATGACCCCGATCGGATTGCTTATGACCGTGAACTCTTAAGACAATTTTACTTAGGGCGCGGTTATGCCGATTTTCGTGTTATCAGCTCCACAGCTGAGTTAACGCGCGATGGCGATGCTTTTTTCGTTACATTTAACCTCGAAGAAGGGCCCATTTATAATTTTGACAAATCTGAGATTAAAACAAGTCTGGAAAAATTGACGGGCCTTAATCTCGAAACCTATATTAAACATGAAGAAGGTGAGCGATATGATGCTCGCAAAATCGATAAAACCGTCGATGCTTTGACCAAAATTGTTGGAGAGCAGGGGTTTGCTTTTGCTGATATTCGACCGCGTGTAAAACGTGATCCAGAAACACAGAAAGTCAGCATTACCTATTCAATTGAAGAGGGTCCGCGTGTTTACGTCGAACGCATTAATGTGAACGGCAATACGCGCACGCAAGATAATGTTATTCGTCGCGAGATGAAATTGAGCGAGGGGGACGGATTTAATCGCGTACTTTTGTCTCGATCAGAGCGCGATATTAGAGGCCTAAATTTCTTTGAGAAAGTGGACATTGTTGAGCAACCAGGTACGGAACCTGATCAGGTTATTCTTGACGTTGATGTGCAAGAAAAATCGACAGGTGAATTGGCCATTGGTGTTGGCTTTTCATCAACAGATAGCTTCTCAACTCAATTTTCAATTTCTGAGCGGAACTTCCTTGGGCGTGGGCAAACGCTACAATTATCAGCCAATGCAAGTTCTGAGACATCACGCTTTATTATTGGTTTTACCGAGCCCTATTTCTTAGGTCGCGATTTATCAGCGGGTTTTCGTGTCTTTAATTCTGTATATGACTATGATTATACAAATTATGAGACAACTGAATTTGGCGGCACATTCTCGCTTGGCTTTCCAGTCTCTGATGATGCACGCCTTAGTTTATATGCTAGTCTGCGCGAAGTATCACAGAAATATAATAATGGTTATGAGGCCGATGAATCCCGTCATTCATTTGGCTATTACTTTGCTATTGATAAGCGCGATGACTATATCGATCCGACACAAGGCTGGAACTTTGGGTTTGGTCAAGATTTAGCATTGCCGTCTGGCGATATTACCTTCCTACGGACAACGGCTGATGCTGATTATTATTATAATTTGGCAGAGGGTTATGTTGTACATTCTGGTTTAACAGCTGGTTATATTGATGGTTATGAGGGCGAGTCAGTGCGCTCTACGGATCGTTTCTATAAGGGTGCTTCGAGCTTCCGTGGTTTTGACCGTTCGGGTGTTGGACCGCGACGTCTCTTGAAAGACAATGCAGGAGTTATCATTGATGATTATGCTGTTGGTTCCAATGCTTATATTATCGGAACCTTTGAGTTAAGCCTTCCTCTTATGCCAAAAGAGCTGGGTATGAAAACAAAAGCCTTTATTGATTATGGTGCCGTTGGAACAACCGATGAAGATCCTTATGAAAGAGCTTATTATTCGAGTTGGGAACTTCAGGATGACTTTTCTTTCCGCTCGACATTTGGCCTAAGTGTCTCTTGGAATTCGCCCATTGGACCGATCCAATTCGACTTTGCACGGCCTATTGTTTCGGAAGATTATGACAGGGAGCGTTTCTTCCGGTTTACAGCAGGAACAAAATTTTAATTACTAAAAGAGAGAGAGGGATTATGTCTCGTTTTATTTATGTTTTAGCGTTTGTGTTTATCGTATCTGTGCCTTTATCAGCTCAAGCTCAAAAAATAGTTGTTGTTGACCTTGATCGTGCCATTTCACAGTCTAAGGCAGGCAAGGACATGAGCTCTCAGCTCGAGTCACAATCTAAAGTTGTTCAGGACAAAGTTGATAAAATTCAGAAAAATTTGCAATCTGAAGCCAAGAAGCTTGAAGAACAGAGAAGCCTTATGGCGCCAGATGCCCTTCGCATCAAAGGTGAAGAGCTTCGTTTAAAGCAAGTTTCTAAACAACAGGAAATTTCTACCGAAGCACGCGGCATTCAAGCGGGTGGTCAAGAAGCACTTCAGAAAATAGCCGCTGTCGCTGTCGAGGAGCTTAAGGCGCTCGCGGAAGATAAAAAAGCAGATATTGTTTTACGTCGTGAAATGGCTTTGATTGTTGCTCCGGCGTCTGATTTGACCGATGAACTTACAGCTCGGATTGATAAGAAAATTACAAGCGTCAAGGTCACTCCGGTTGTCGATTCTGGTAAACAGTAGTCTTTCGTGACTGACCATCGGTTTTATGTAAGGGCTTCGAGCGGGCGTCTTTCAGATCTTTTGCAAGATGCCCCCGAAACCATTGATGTTCAGGCTGACCTAGAGCAGCATTTTAGCGATGTGAGCGCGCTAGAGATGGCTGGCCCCGACGATATTAGTTTTGTTGGTGGAGACGCCAAGTATAAAGAGATGGCAGAGCGTTCACGTGCTGGACTTTTTATCGTGTCAGCAAAATCTGCGAATTGGCTTGCACCCGGGGCTAGCTTTATCATATGTCCAAACCCGATACGACTTTTTAACCATATAGTTGGCAAATTCTACCCAGACTTAGCTTCTGGCTTTGTTGGCCGGTTTGATCAAACGCATAATATTTCACCTTCGGCTAAGATTGACCCAACAGCTGAAATTGCGCCAAGTGCCATTATTGGAGATCATGTCGAGGTTGGCGCCGGTACAAAAATAGGCCCTCTTGTGACGATTGGCCATGGAACCCAAATTGGTCGTGATTGTCTTATCTATTCCCATGTGAGTATCGCTTATGCGCTGATTGGTAATCGTGTCCAAATCTCGAATGGTGCACGTATTGGCGTTGATGGTTTTGGCCTGATTGAAGGCAAAAAACACGAGAAAGTGTTTCATCTCGGCCGCGTCATTTTGCAAGATGATGTTGAGATTGGTGCAAATTCTACCATGGATCGTGGCACTTATGGTGATACGGTTATCGGCGAAGGCAGTAAGATTGATAACTTGGTCCATATTGCGCATAATACGCAAGTTGGGCGCCATGTGCGGATTGCTGGGATGTCAGGCATTGCAGGCAGTGCTATTATTGAGGATTATGCCACGCTCGGGGGGGGTGTTGGACTTGGTAATGGAGCCCATATTGGCGCTCATGCAATAGTTGGCGGTCGGTCCGTTGTACTTGGTAAAGTGCCTGAACACGAAATATATTCCGGATATCCGGCAAGGCCGTTGAAAGAGTGGCAAAGGCAAAAAGCTTTTATTGCACAGCTCTTTAAGAAAAGCCTAAAAGATAAGAATAGAGGATAGCAATCATAATGCCACATATTCACTCATCGTCGGTTGTCGACCCCAAAGCACATTTAGCTGATAGCGTTGTGGTTGGCCCGTTCTGTTCAATCGGACCTGATGTTGTTTTACATGAATCTGTTGTCTTAAAAAGCCATGTGTCGATTATGGGAAATACCGAGATTGGCGCAGGAACATCTATATTTCCATTCACCTCGCTCGGGGGTGAAACTCAAATTTTGGACCAGTCCAAGCCTTTGGGAAAATTAAAAATCGGCGAGCATAATATTATTCGCGAAAGCGTGACGATGCAGCCGGGACAAATTGATGATCCTGCGATAACCTTAATTGGGGACCATAATTTATTTATGGTTGGGGCGCATGTTGCTCATGATTGTCGTGTTGGCAATAATAATGTATTCGCCAATAATGCGACTTTGGCCGGACATGTTACCGTTGGTAATTTTGCCAATATTGGTGGTTTGTCTGCTGTTCATCAATTTTGTCATATTGGTGATTATTCCTTTATTGGTGGCCATAGTATCGTCGTTGGCAACGTTATTCCCTTTGGTATGGTTTATGGAAAACGCGCATCTCTTGAGGGGCTTAACCTTGTCGGCATGAAACGTCGGGGCTTTGGACGTGACGATATTGCATTGACCAGAAGTTTATTCTCAGACTTATTTGACACAAAGGACGAGCGTATCTTCTCAAAACGCGTAGATGATGCCATGGATGAATATGGTTCAAATAATGTTGCGCGCCTTATTCTGGATTTTGTGAAGAATGCTAATGATCGCGGATTCTGTCGGGGTGACTGATCGTGGCTAAGCTCGGGATTATTGGTGCGGGTGGTGATCTCCCTTTAAGAGTAAAAAATTCATTAGAAAAAAAGGGTCAGGAGACTTTTCTCATCGCTCTTGATCATATTGCCTCCAGCGACACATGTGCTCAGGCCGATAGCGTGCTCTCTGTTGGCGAGGTTGCTGCCGTTGTTTCCTTGTTCCAAAAAAATCATGTCGATACATGTGTTATGATTGGCCCAATGGTGCGCCCAGACCTCAGCCGCTTGAAAGTGGATGAGGGCGGGCAAGTTGTTCTCACTCAATTTATGCAGATGGCTGGTGCGGGCGGAGATGATGCTTTGTTACGTTGTCTTGTCGTTTATTTTGAAGAGCGTGGTCTTAAGGTTATAGGCGCTGATGATGTTATGTCTGATTTTGTTGCGCCTCTTGGCTGTTTGACGCGCCTGAATAGTCAGGCATGGAGTGAAGATGTCGCGATTGGTGTCGCTCTTCTCAAGCAACTCTCTGTCTTTGACGTTGGACAAGGGTGTGTGGTGCGCAATCGACAAATTTTAGCTATTGAAGGCCCAGAAGGTACTGATGCCATGCTCGCCAGAGTCTGTGGTTTGAATGAATCTGCGTCAATATCGGGCGGTGTTTTGGTTAAATTGCCTAAAGAAGGGCAAGAAAAGCGTGTTGATCTGCCTGCTATTGGCCCTGTTACAATCAAGAATGCTGTCGATGCGGGCTTGGCAGGGGTTGTTTTTGCCCAAGAGGGGGCTTTGCTCATTGATCGCGACGAATGTATCAGGATCGCAGATCAAGCGGAGTTCTTTATCGAAGGTATAGCGCTTTGACATTGCGGGTTGCCATTATTGCTGGTGAGGTCTCGGGTGATCTTTTAGGCGCTGGCTTGATGAGAGAGATGATTTCACAACAGCCTGACGTCACATTTATGGGTGTTGGTGGTGATAAAATGCAAAAAGAAGGGCTCTCGTTAGTCTTTCCCATATCTGATATTGCGGTTATGGGGTTTGGTGATGTCATACGTCGATTACCTTATCTTTTTAGAAAGCTTGATGAAATTGCACAGGCTATTATTCAGGATAAGCCTGATCTTATCATTTGCATTGATGCACCTGATTTCAATCATCGATTAGCCAAACGCCTCAAAAAAGCGGGTGTTGTGGCGCCAATTATTGACTATGTGGTTCCAAGTGTTTGGTTCTGGCGCTCGTCACGTGCCCGTAAGATGGCAAAATATTTTGATCACTGTTTATGCCTATTGCCTTTTGAACCGGCTGTCATGAAACGACTTGGAGGCCCGCCTTGCAGCTTTGTTGGGCATAATGCTGTTCAGTCTATTGCAAGCCAAAAACAAGTCAGTGGGTTTAGATCATCACATAAAATTGGAGAGACAGAGAAGCTTTTAACTCTTTTGCCGGGAAGCCGGCATGGTGAAGTTCAGAAATTATTACCGTTATTTATTGATGTGGTCTCACGTCTTAGAAAAGACATACCAAGTCTGCGGGTTTTTATACCTATCGTCCCACATTTAAGAGAAATGATTGAGAAGGCCTGCCAGGGACTTGATATTGAATTCATAATCGAAAATGACGAAAAATATGCGCTCTTTGGTGCCAGCGATGCTGCGCTTGCGGCTTCTGGGACTGTAGCTTTGGAATTAGGTTTGGCGTGTACACCGATGGTGGTGACTTACCCGTCATCAGATTTTTTTCATAAATTCATCATTAAGTTTTTAGCCCAAACACCTTCTGTTAACTTGGTTAATATTGCCCTTGACGAACCAGTGGTTCCTGAAATGTTGGCGGATAATGTGACCGTTGAAAACCTCTATCGCCTGACATCTCAATACCTTGTGCAACCTGATGCGGCGATTAAAATGCGAAAAAAACTTGAGGTTTTTACAGCTTTGATGCGCGGTGATGGTTTGTCACCTGATAAAAAAGCCGCTCAAGTTATTTTCAAACTTGGCGGCTTTTTATAATCCTTTTATAGACCTTAACGGTCTTTAAAATTTAGCGTTTGTTCATTGGCACGTAGTCGCGCTCTGGTGAACCAACATAAAGCTGGCGCGGACGACCAATGCGCTGACTTGGATCCTCAATCATTTCATTCCACTGAGCAACCCAGCCAACAGTTCTTGCTAATGCAAAAAGAACCGTAAACATTGTGGTTGGGAATCCCATGGCTTTAAGAGTAATGCCTGAATAGAAATCAATGTTTGGATATAGTTTCTTTTCAACGAAATACGGATCGCTTAATGCAATTTTTTCGAGTTCCATTGCAACATCAAGAAGTGGGTCATCTTTAATACCAAGCTCTTGAAGAACATCATGACATGTTTTTTGCATGACGCGGGCACGAGGGTCATAATTTTTATATACGCGGTGACCAAAGCCCATAAGCCGGAACGGGTCATTTTTATCTTTTGCCCGCGCGATGAATTCTGGGATGCGATCGACAGAACCTATTTCGTTTAGCATGTCGAGGGCAGCTTCATTAGCGCCACCATGGGATGGCCCCCACAAGCAGGCAATGCCAGCTGCAATACAAGCAAATGGGTTTGCACCTGATGAGCCTGCCAAGCGAACTGTTGAAGTTGATGCATTTTGTTCATGGTCTGCATGCAAAATGAAAATGCGATCCATAGCTCGCGCAAGTGTTGGGCTCACAGTGTAATCTTCACAAGGCACAGCAAAACACATATGCAAAAAGTTGGATGCATAATCAAGGTCATTGCGCGGATAGATGAAGGGTTGTCCGACAGAATATTTATACGCCATTGCCGCAATAGTTGGAATTTTTGCAATCAAACGACGGCTCGCGATTTTGCGTTGCTCTGGGTCATTTATGTCTGTGCTATCGTGATAGAAAGCGGAGAGGGCACCAACGACGCCGACCATAACTGCCATTGGGTGCGCGTCACGACGGAAACCAGATGAGAATTTATAGAGCTGTTCGTGCAGCATTGTGTGCCGCGTAATGGCTGTTTCAAACTCTTCGAGTTGTTCATTATTTGGTAAGTCACCATTTAGTAAAAGGTAACAGGCCTCAATAAAAGAACCTTTCTCAGCAATTTGCTCGATTGGATATCCACGGTGAAGTAATACGCCCTTTTCCCCGTCGATATATGTGATGGTTGACTTACAGCTCGCTGTTGATGTGAAACCGGGATCGTAAGTAAACTGACCCGTTTGACCATAGAGCGTTGATACATCGATTACACTAGGGCCTATGCTACCAGTTTCAACATCAAATTCATATTCACTTCCACTGGTCGTGAGTTTGGCCTTATCTGACATAAACGTATCTCCTGTAGATATGATGTTATTTAGAAAAATATGCGATTTTATAGCATGACTTAGCCTATTCGGCTAGATAACTAAGCCATTCATTTTGAGCTGATCTCGCACTCTATCCACAGCCTCTGCTTGCCCCAATATATTAAGAATATCATAGATTCCAGGTGAATTCGGTGTGCCGGTTAGGGCTGCGCGTAATGCTGGACCAACTTGGCCAAGCCCAATATCTTCAGTTTCTAAAAATGCTTTGATTGCAGATTCACAGGCTTCTGACGTCCAGGGTGTAATGGTTTGAAGTATTGGCAGTAATTTAGCCAAATTCTCCATACGAGGTGGTGTCATCATTGATTGCGCTTTTTCATTTATGTTTACAGGGCGCCCTGAAATAATGAAATCACAGTTTTCAGCCAATTGATCTAGTGTTTGAGCGCGTTCCTTCAAGCTCGCTAGGCCACGCAAAATTTCACTTTCTACATCGACAGCAGATGGTCGTCTCTTGCATATTTCGTCAAAGAGCAGGTCATCCGAGGCTAGACGAAGGTGATGGCCGTTCACATGCATGAGTTTGTCTAGGTCAAATCGGGCAGGCGCTTTGCCTATACCGTCTAAGCTAAACCAGGCTACAAGCTCTTGTGTTGAGAATAGCTCATCATCACCATGGCTCCAGCCTAATCGGGAAAGGTAATTACGCATGGCTTCGGGCAGCATGCCTAGATCGCGATAGGCATCAACTCCGAGAGCGCCGTGGCGTTTCGATAATTTGGCACCATCACTTCCGTGAATAAGAGGAATATGTGCAAATTCAGGGATTGGCCAATTCAAAGCTTGGTAGATTTGCATCTGCCGAAAGCTATTTGTCATGTGATCGTCGCCACGAATAACATGGGTGACTTCCATATCATGATCATCAACAACAACAGATAACATATAGGTCGGCGACCCATCAGAGCGCAGAATGATTAAGTCATCGAGTTGGTTATTTTGAAGTGTAATCCGTCCCTGAACGCAATCATTAACAATCGTTTCCCCATCTTGAGGGGCCTTAAAGCGAATGACTGTTTTGCCTTCTACAAAGTTTAACGCTTTATCTCGGCAGGTGCCATCATAACGCGGCGTTTCCCCGCGAGCACGAGCAGCCTCACGCATGGCCGCGACATCTTCAGCCGAGCAGCTGCAGGCATAAGCATGGTTTGATGCAAGAAGTTCCTTGCTAATGGCAACATGACGATCAATATTTTTATGCTGAAAAACGGCATCATCGTCATGCTCTAATCCAAGCCAAGATAAGCCGTCAAAAATGGCATTTGTCGCATCTTGGGTTGAGCGCTCACGATCCGTGTCTTCGATTCGAAGCAAAAACTTTCCACCATGATGACGCGCAAATGCCCAATTGAAAAGGGCTGTGCGCGCACCACCAATATGGAGATACCCCGTTGGTGATGGGGCAAAGCGTGTAACAACATTAGACTTTAACGGTGAACTCACGATTTTCTCCTGCTGGCGTTTAGCTTCATGTCTTGCTCGTTCTTTAGGTGCGCGCAACATACATAATGTGAACGCAGGTGTCGGGCGTGTCGACACGTCTCTGTCCTAGCATATTCGCAAAAAATGACATAGCCTAAGCCTAATAAAAAGAAAAAGAGTGAGGTTGGGAATGCCACATCACTTAATGATACCGTTTTCGACTCTTGGCATGAGTTTGGGTTTGTTAATTTTCTACCTTATGCCATCGGATCCTCGGCCAGATTTATTTCCAATTCTTCTGGGCGCCGCGAGCCTATTCTTATTATGCTTAATGGTGATCTTTCAATTTCTAACTCTTAAGTCAACCCGGCCAATCATATGTGTTTTTATCAGTGTTTTTTTGATATTGGGTTTATGGCGTGGTTGGGATAATACGAAAACGACCTATGCTGCCGTGCAAGATGCTGTTCTCTACATTGAAAATGCCCCTCCTCAATCCAAGGATCAGGCGTTTGAGAAGCAGCTGGTGGGACAAGTCATTAATATTGAACCTCATCGCATAGGCCGATTGCTTCATGTTCGGCTTAAATCTGATGCAACTATTCAGCTATATGATCGGTCCAAAGGTTTATTAAGTGATCAGTTATTTTGCAAGGTAACGTTTTCCGTTTCACCCAAATGGCCGTCAGCGCCGGCCTATATTGGCGGCTTTGATCAGCGTCGCCTTGCTTTCTTTTCAAAGACAGTCGCGCGAGGTTTTATAGATAAGGTCGAGCTTATTGATTGCCCGCCTTTAAGTTTAGGTCAAAGAGCATCAGCGGCGCTTATCAAATTCAGACTATCGCTTGCAAGCAAATATTTAAATAGGTTAGAGGTTCCCGAAAATGCTTTAGCCATTGCTCTTTTATTTGGTTACAGGGGCACCATGCCGCCAGCGATTAAAGAGTCATTTCGAGCGAGTGGCTTGGCGCATTTATTAGCCATTTCCGGTTTGCATATGGCTCTCTTTGCAGGCGGGTTATATGCATTAATCCGGTTTATTTTGGCCTGTATACCTGCACTGGCCTTGCGAGGAGATATTCGCGTGCCCAGTGCTCTTATCGCGCTACTTGGTGCCACATTTTATTTGCTCATGTCAGGCGCCGGCTTTGCCACACAACGTGCCTATATCATGATTTCTTTATTTCTTATCGCCATTGTTTTTAGGCGGCCCGCGCTCACCATGCATAATGTTATGACTGCGGCCTTGATCATTTTAATGCTTGAGCCTTCAGCGATTGTCGCCCCAGGATTTTTAATGTCATTTTCTGCCGTTCTCGCGCTTATTCGCTTTTATAATTGGCAGTTCAATCGGGGTTCATTTGAACCTCATTTATCAAACTCGTATTTTGAAAAAACCCTGCGCAAAATATATCATTACGGCCTTGCGCTTATTTTGACGAGTCTGGTCGCTGGTTTTGCAACAGGCATAATTGCACTGTACTTTTTTGGACGCGGAGCGACCTATGGGATCGTCGCTAATGCATTAGCTATGCCCGTCTTTTCGTTTTTAACGATGCCTTTGCTTATGCTGTCAACACTTGTGATCCATTTACCGGATTTTAGCGTCTTCATGACGATGTTGGCAGGAAGTCTTAGGCTTATCATTCAGATTGCGGATTGGGTCTCGGGTTTTTCTGGCGCCGTTTGGCGTGTGCCGCAATTGTCTGATGCATATCTTTTATGCGCTATTGTGTTTTTTATGGGACTTGCTGGGCAATGGTGGGTGGGTAAGCGGCGTTTATTTGTACTTGTGCTGATTATTATTGCCTTTACTGGCGCGCGCACCTCCCAACCAGATTTATATATTCTGGGGCGGGGCAGTGATGTTGCATTTGTTGACACCAGTGGCGAGTTATCAATGGTTCAGGCGCCACGTAATAAATTTATCACCCAACAGTGGTTTGATGGGGCTGGACGAAAGCTAAAGGTTCTTGATGCCGTTTGTACTGAAAAGCTTTGTCAGTTTGTTATGCAAGGATCTGTTAAGGTTGGTATTGCCTATTCGAATGAGGCTGCGCTACAGGGCTGCGAGAAATTTGACCTTGTCATCTCTCCGCGGAGAAGACCAAGCGGATGCAAAGCAAATTTTATATCAACGTCTAAGTTTACGCCTCATCGTGTATATATGATTTATAAAGGGGCACGAAAGGGAGTGTGCGACAAATCTCGGAGCAACCAAGGGCAGGATGACCAGACACCAAAATGGGAGATCTGTTCAACCCATGTTCAGGGGTGGCGCATTTGGCATAAATGGCGCAATGAAATATTAGCGCAATTGTGAGATTTAAATCTTAATATTTACGAATAAGACCGACAAGCCGGCCTTGCACGCGAATTTGCTCGCGTCGATAAATGCGAGTTTCATAAGCAGGGTTAGCCGCTTCTAGGGCAATCATTTCGCCTTTACGGCGCAAGCGCTTCAACGTCGCCTCATGACCTTCCACTAGTGCAACGACGATTTCACCATTCTCAGCCGTGTCACAGCTTTGAATAACGGCTGTGTCACCATCAAAAATGCCAGCGTCAATCATAGAGTCACCGTGAACTTCAAGCGCATAGTGCTCTCCGCTGCGCATGAGCTCTATTGGAATAGAAATTTGATGTGACTCGTTTTGTAGGGCTTCAATAGGTGTACCGGCGGCAATTCTGCCCATAACGGCAAGGCTCATGCTGCGCTCATCATTTGAAGGGCGCGGCATACGCTGTGGCATGGGCGTATTATTTGATGTTTTCTTCAAGCTCGGGGTCATGGAGTCTGGTAATTTAATAATGTCCAGCGCACGGGCACGGTGTGCCATGCGTTTTACAAAACCACGCTCCTCAAGCGCCGTAATCAGACGATGTATGCCTGATTTAGACTTTAGATTAAGAGCTTCTTTCATTTCATCAAAACTTGGAGAAACACCGGTTTCTTTGAGGCGCTCGTTTATGAACATCAATAATTCATATTGTTTTTTAGTTAGCACGGTCTTCCCCCAAATGAGAACGAATCAATAACACTTTTTGTTCTACTTTTATTCGCCTTAGGCGGCAAGGGGAGAGAATCAGTTTTTTTAATATTTTTTAAAAAATCAAGCGCGTTTTGTTGGTTTTAGGCTTATTTGCCACTGAGAAGCAATTTGGTTGCAGCTGTTACGTCGGGCTGACGCATTAAACTTTCGCCAACAAGTAGGGCATGAGCCCCGTGTTGGGCGAGAGATTGTGCGTCTTCATGTGTGAAGATGCCGCTCTCACTGATAATGCATGTGCCATCTGGTATATGCGGGATTAAATCGAAGCTGGTTTGCAAACTGGTCTCGAAACTCCGTAGGTTTCGATTATTTATGCCGATCATGTCCATTTTGAGGTCAATGGCACGGTTTAATTCTTCTGCATCATGAATTTCACATAGAACATCCATATTGAGGCTAACCGCTGCGTCGCGCAGTTCAAGGGCCGTCTTATTATCAACAGCGCTTAGAATAATCAAAATAGCATCAGCTCCCCAGGCCCGCGCCTCAAAGACTTGATAAGTATCATACATAAAATCTTTACGAAGAACGGGGAGGTCAACAGCATGACGCGCCTGTTTTAAAAAATCGGGATGGCCTTGAAATGAAGGCGTATCCGTCAAAACCGATAAGCAGCTTGCCCCGCCATCTTCGTAGCATTTTGCGAGATAGGGCGGGTTAAAGTCGTCACGAATAAGCCCTTTTGAAGGGCTCGCCTTTTTAATTTCAGCAATCAGTCCTATTTTCCCGTTTGATCTGGCGGTTTCGAGCGCCTGTTTGAAACCACGCGTCGGGCTTTGCTCCGAGACCTGCTCTAGGAGTTGAGAAAGAGACGTCTGAGCTTTGGCGGCGGCGATTTCATCGCGTTTATAAAGGCCAATTTTTTCAAGAATATCAGACATGATTATGTGTTCTTTTCGTTTTCTTGTGCTCGATCTTGGCTGAATGCGATAAGGTTTTTAAGTGTTGTGGCGGCTGCTCCGCTATCAATTACCTCTTGAGCCATTTTAATCCCTTGTGAAAGGTCGGCTGCCTGTTCAGCTATGACGAAAGCGGCCGCACTGTTCATTAACACAATGTCTCTATAGGCGCCAGTTTCTCCCTCAAGAAGACGCTTGAGCGCTTGTGCGTTTTCCTCAGGCGTGCCGCCCACAAGTGCGTCATGATTGCTGAGCGGAATACCGTAATCGCTGGGGTGGATGGTCATTCTGGTTATATGACCATTTTTTAAAATGACGACATCGCTTGGCCCTGTTGTGGTAATTTCGTCCATACCATCACTACCGTGTACAACCCACGCTGTGTGACTGCCAAGCCGTTTAAGGGTTTGCGCCATAGGCTCAAGCCATTCTTGGTCAAAGACGCCGAGTAATTGTCGTTTAGCGCCTGCTGGGTTGGTGAGTGGGCCGAGTAAGTTAAAAATCGTTCTGGTGCCGAGTTCTTGCCGGACTTTACCAACGTGCCGCATTGCTGCGTGATGGTTTGGTGCAAATAAAAATCCGATACTGACTTGATTTAAACAGTCTTCAATTTGTGATGCCGTCAAGTCTAGTCGGACACCAAGACATTCTAAGACTTGAGATGACCCTGATTTTGAGCTGAGCGCACGATTGCCATGTTTGGCGACGGGAATATTGCTGGCTGCGGCAACCAGTGCGACGGCTGTTGAAATGTTATAACTGCCAGATTGGTCACCGCCAGTGCCGCAGGTATCAATTGCATGCGCGGGGGCATTTACGCGCGTAGCATAAGCGCGCATGACGCTGGCACCGGCATATATGTCATCCAATGTTTCACCGCGACATCGGAGCGCCATCAAAAATGCGCCAATTTGACCTTCGCTGGCTTCCCCACTTAATATAATTTCAAAAGCCAGTTTTGCCTCATCGGAAGTGAGTAAGCTACCCAAAGCAAGCTTATGTAAAATTGGTTTTAGATCAGGTGTTTCTATCGTCATATTTTCAGCCCCTCAAATGCAAAAGCACTCTCATTGACTTCCAGGCCTGCCAAATGAAGGAAATTAGCGAGGATGCGATGCCCTTCCTCTGTGGCAATGCTTTCAGGATGAAATTGCACGCCATGCACCGGCCGTTGCCGATGCGATAGGCCCATAATAATGCCATCTTGGGTTTGCGCCGTAATGAGTAAATGATCGGGCAGAGTGCTTTTCTCAACAATTAAAGAATGATACCGCGTGACACGAAGCGGCGACGGGATCTTTTGAAAAAGATTGGTTTTGTCATGATCGATAGACGCGACTTTGCCATGCATAATTTCGGGCGCGCGGATAATGTGACCACCAAAAGCTTGTCCGATTGTTTGATGCCCTAAACAAACACCCAATATGGGTAGATCATGTGATGCCGTCTCAACAAGTTCTAAACAAATACCTGCTTCATTTGGGGTGCAGGGCCCAGGTGATAAAATAATGGCTTTGCTATTTAGAGCCAAAACTTCTTTTGCACTCATGTCGTCATTTCGAATGACACGACATTCATGCCCTAAATCCCCTAAAAATTGAACGAGGTTATAGGTAAAACTATCGTAATTATCGATGACTGTTAACATTAGTGCGTATTCCGTTTTGTACTTGCAACACGAACGGCTTCTTCAGCAGCTCGGAAGAGAGCTTTGGCTTTATTGACCGTTTCTTCAAACTCGCCTTCAGGTGTGGAGTCATAAACAATTCCGCCACCAGCTTGGACGTATAATTTATTATCCTTAATAATTCCTGTTCTCAGGGCGATGCATGTATCCATTTCGCCACCAGCTGAAAAATATCCCACGCAGCCGGCATAGATACCGCGCTTATCTTTTTCCAGTTCATCTATAATTTCCATGGCACGAATTTTCGGCGCACCAGAAACCGTTCCGGCTGGAAACCCTGCCTGAAGCGCATCAATAACGTCCATGTCATCGCGAAGCTGACCCGATACATCAGACACAATATGAATAAGGTGAGATGTTTTTTGAATTTGAAATGCTTCATTGACACAGACTGTTCCGATTTTAGAAACACGACCAACATCATTCCGGCCAAGGTCTAGGAGCATCAAGTGTTCAGCGCGCTCTTTTTCGTCAGCTAATAATCCTGCAGCGATCGCTGCATCTTCTGCATCGGTTTTGCCGCGTTTGCGCGTCCCGGCGATAGGCCGAATATTAACGCGCCCAGACTTGACCCCGACAAGGACTTCTGGGCTTGAGCCAATGACTGAGAAAGTTTCAAAGTTAAGAAAAAATAAATAAGGTGAGGGGTTCACGCGCCTTAAGGCGCGATACAAGTCAAAAGCGGGTAAGGTGAAATCGGCTTCAAAGCGCTGGCTTAAGACCACCTGAAAAATATCGCCAGACATAATATACTCGCGGGCCTTATTAACCATTTGGTGATAATCTTGTTGCTCTGTATTTGAACGAATAACAATGTCGCCTGAGATTTCTTGGGTAGGCTCAAATTCGATTGGCGCGTTTAAGTCCATGCTGGCATTAAGAAGGCGCGTGCGCGCTTGATGATAAGCTTCCTCCGAAGTTACACCACTCAATGGGCGCACGGGCGTGACGAGCTTTAGGTTATCAGTTATTGTGTCATAAACCGCAATGATTGTTGGGCGAATAAAGAGACAATCCGGTACATCAATATGACGAGGATTGACATCAGGTAGTCGCTCCATTTGTTTGACCATATCATAGGACAAATAGCCAAATATGCCTGCCGCCATGCTGGGCAAGACGTCTGGCATATCTATTTTGCTTTCGTCCAGGATAAGCCGCAGGGCATCCAGTGGCTGGCCCTGAATAGGTTCAAAGTTGCTGTGCGTTTGTGCGTCTCGACAAACATGGCTGACACCATCTTGAATGCGAAAAATAAGATCGGGTTTTAAACCAATAATCGAGTAGCGGCCTTTAACATCCCCATCTTCAACAGACTCGAGCAAAAAGCTGTTTGTTTGTTCGCGTGCGATCTTCAAATATGCCGCGACGGGTGTTTCTAAATCACAAATAAGATCGAGCCAGACGAGCTGCGCATCACCTTTATCATAATGTGTCTTAAAGGCACCTAGATCGGGTAATAGCTCATGCATTGGATGTCTAATTTTGTTGAAGGGCGCGATCGAGTGCGCCAGTGTCAATATCCACGCCGAGACTATCTTGCAGTGCATTGACAAATTGATTGGTGAGGTCGAGCCTGTATTTCTCTTTTTCACCATCATAAATCAATGCAACAGCTTTGCTGTTATCACGCTTGGGGCTAATGATATCTTGAACCTGCATAACGATGAGGCTGCCGCCGAAGCCCACAGGGGCCCATGTGAATTTATTTTTTTCAGACCCAAAAATACGCTCTAAACCTTCCGTTGAAAAAGTCTCGTTTCGTGACTGACGCGACAGAGGTTCTGATGTAAAGGCTTTGCGACTTAAGCTCTTTTCGATCTCATCAAAATTACCGGTTACATTGCCTCGTTCAGCAAGGTGCGTGGCTAGGGCTTCGAGCATTTTCTTGCCTTCAAGCTTTGTCCATTGCGCTATTGCATCTTCCCTGACTTCTTCAAGTGGACGGCTGCGGGTTTCGTCAATTGCATCCAGGCGCGCCCAGTAGACACCACCTTCCTCTGTCTCATACATTGGAAGCTCTTGGCCGATCTCATTCATATATAGATCTTCCACCAAGCCTGGGTAGCGGCGCATAATTGTTGAATCTTGCTCGCCTTTTTGGAGGCCATTGCGATCGATTTTTTCGAGCGTGACCAATGCGAGGTCAAAGCGCTGAGCTATATCTTCAAATCGTTCGCCGGCCGAAATTTCGTCCAAAATGCGCTCGGAAAATACAACAAGCTCTTCGGTCGCTCGGGTTTGTGTCAGCCATGTTTTAATTTCATCTTTGACGGCTTCAAGAGGGATCGTTTCACTTGGTGTGATCGACCGCGTACGCATAATGACTGAGCCAAGCGGACCTTCAATGATCTCAGACATTTCCCCTTCTTTTAAGGAAAAAGCTGCGTCAGCAAGTTCTATGGCAATAATTTCATTTTTAGTAACGAGCCCAAGATCCGTATTGTCTAGGTTTTGACCAGTTGCATCAACAATCTCAACAAAACTCTTCCCTGCATTGATCATGTTAACTGCTGTTTCAATACTTTCGGGGTCTGCGAGAACCAATTGATCAATTTCACGTTTTTCAGGCACCTGATATTCGCGGGCGCGAAAGTCATATTCTGCTTGGATATCTTCATCTGAAATTTTGATCGACTTGGCAAAACGCTCTGGCTCAATTGAGAGAACTGTTGCGGTCCTGCGTTCGGGCTCGGCAAATCTAAGTTGTGATTGTTCGTAAAACTCAATTAACTCTTCTTCACTCGGGGCCCCAATATCACCGATAGCGTCTTCGGTAACAATGATATAGCGAACAATCCGTTTTTCTAAAACATAATCATAGAGCCGATCGACAAGCGCTGCTGGAACAATTGCGTTATTGCTTAATGCATTGAGCAATTGCGTGCGTGTTGCAAAGTCGCGTTGGTCTTGCGTGAAGAGTTTTTCGGTTAAGCCATTCCGGCTGAGGACATTTCTAAAAACAGTCTCGTCAAATTTACCGCTTGGGCCGCTAAATGCGGGGTCGGCAATGATTGATTGGGCGACAGCATCATCACCAAGCGCCAGTCCCATATCTGACGTTGCATTATTTAAAGCGGCCATTCCGACCATTGTGCGCAATACTTGCGTGTCGACTCCCAGTGCACGTGCTTGCTCTAGGCTGATCGGTTGATCAAGTTCTCTTGATAATGCTTGAAGCTGTTGTGAAAAGCGCAAGCGATATTCAACGCGCTCAATTGTGTTATTGCCAACGCGGGCAATGACATTATTTGATAAAGTTGTAAATGAATCAGCGATCCCCCAGACGGCGAATGCAACCACAAGAAGAATAATGAGACCGATACCAAATATACCGCTCACAGAAGAGCGCAGCTTTTGAAGCATAAGAGAATTCCTAGAGTTATGACGCAGCAATGCCGGCCTTTTATGTTGGGAGCATCATAAGTCGTGTTGGTGGTCTTTCGCAAGTCTCTTTGCCTCTTGTCATGAGGGTTTATTTGGACCAAAAAGATCACTAGAACAGTAATGATTGAAGCAAACTGCTTATATTTGCAGCTAAGGAGTAGATAAATGGCGAATACGTCCAAATTACAGGCAAAACCATTGCGCAAACTTATTGCGGGAAACTGGAAAATGAATGGGCTGAGTAAGGATATTGGTGAAATTAAGCGCCTTCATACTCTTTTAAAGAAAACCCCCGTTCAGGCTGACATCGCTATTTGCCCTCCTGCTACATTGCTGGTGCCTATGGCTCAAGTTACAAGAGGAAGTGACATTCGTTTGGGCGGACAAGATTGTCATGTGGCTCAATCTGGAGCCCATACGGGTGATATTAGCGCTGCTATGATTAAAAATACTGGAGCGCGGTATGTCATTATTGGTCACTCAGAACGACGTACGGACCATAATGAAACCAATGCAATGGTCGCACAGAAAATGGAGGCTGCGCATAACGCGGGCCTGATTGCGATTATGTGTCTTGGTGAAACACTAAAGGAGCGTAAGTCTGGAAAAGCGCTTGCGATTATTGGAGGACAGTTGCGCGGTTCTCTTGCAAAGACCGCAACAGCTAAAAATACCGTTATTGCCTATGAACCCGTGTGGGCCATTGGCACTGGCTTAGTGCCAACAAATGCAGAAATTATGGCGGCTCATCTTCATTTACGTAAAAACCTTGTTAAAAAACTAGGTGTAGAAGGTGCTAAAACACGCATTTTATACGGTGGGTCTGTCAAGCCAAGCAATGCCGAAGAGATTTTAAACCTCGTCAATGTTGATGGTGCTTTGGTTGGTGGTGCGAGCTTAAAAGCCTCAGATTTTATTCAAATTATTCGTTCTGTTGGCTAGGGCTGGCAAAACCCTTTTAAATAGGTTAAAAGCGGCGCAATAGTTTAGAAAGTATAACAATGTCGACAATTATCTTGGTTATTCACCTGCTCATCGCTGTGGCGATGATTATCCTCATTCTCCTTCAGCGGTCGGAAGGGGGAGCCCTTGGTATTGGTGGTGGTAATATGATGAGTGGTCGAACACTGGGCAATGCTTTGACGCGAGCGACAACGATTATGGCTGTCATCTTTTTTATAACCAGTATTGCCTTGACCGTCTTTGGAACAATGGAAAATAAAAAATCTATTTTGGATGGTGTTATCGAAGAAACAGATAGGGAAGGGGTCTTGGCACCTGCACCTGTTTTGCCAGAACCTGACTTGCCAGTTCCAAGTAACTAAACTTATACCCAATTAATCCTAATTTTTTAGCGCTGAGTTTTTTTTAGGCTCGCGCGAATCACTGCGAGGGTCTAATCTAAGCTCCCATGGCGCGATTTATTTTCATAACAGGCGGTGTGGTCTCTTCTCTCGGTAAAGGTCTCTCATCCGCAGCTCTTGGAGCTCTCCTGCAAGCACGTGGTTATTCCGTGCGCTTGCGTAAACTTGACCCATATTTAAACGTTGATCCTGGGACCATGAGCCCTTACCAGCATGGTGAAGTTTATGTGACTGATGATGGCGCAGAAACTGATCTTGATTTGGGGCACTATGAGCGCTTCTCAGGTGTTCCAGCGTGTCGAGGTGATAATATTACCACCGGTCAAATTTATCAGACAATTCTTATGAAGGAACGTCGTGGTGATTATTTGGGTGGCACTGTTCAAGTTATTCCCCATGTCACAGACGCTATTAAAGCTTTTGTGGTCGCTAATACAGATGATGTGGATTTTGTTTTGTGCGAAATTGGCGGCACAGTTGGCGATATTGAAGCATTACCATTTTTTGAGGCCATTCGTCAGTTGGGCAATGATTTGCCGCGCAATAAAACGCTCTATATGCATTTAACGCTCTTGCCCTATATCAGCACGGCAGGGGAAATGAAAACCAAGCCCACACAGCATTCTGTTAAAGAGCTGCGCTCGATTGGCATTCAGCCCGATATCTTAATTTGTCGTTGCGATCGCCCAATCCCTGAAGGCGAAAAGAGAAAAATAGCGCTGTTTTGTAATGTGCGTGAAAGTGCAGTCATTGAAGCCCAAGACGTCGATACGATTTACGCGGTTCCTGAAACATATCATGCCAATGGGTTGGATACAGAGGTGCTAGAGGCATTTGGCATTGATGATGCGCCTGAGCCTGATTTAAGCATGTGGAATGAAGTTGTCTCTAGCGTACGTGAGCCAGAGGGCGAAGTTACAATTGCTATTGTCGGTAAATATACTGAGCTTAAAGATGCTTATAAATCGCTCATCGAGTCATTGAATCATGGCGGTATTGCTAATCGCGTAAGGGTAAATTTGAAGTGGATGGATTCCCAAATTTTTGAACGCGAAGATGCTGCAATCTATTTAGAGGATGTTAACGGCATTCTCGTGCCAGGTGGGTTTGGTGAGCGTGGAGCGGAAGGTAAGATTGCCGCCGCAAAATTTGCGCGAACACGGAATGTACCTTATTTCGGCATTTGCTTTGGCATGCAAATGGCTGTGCTTGAGGCGGCACGTCATTTGGCGGGCATTAAAGATGCGAGTTCCACAGAATTTGGCATGCATGGAACACCTATTGTTGGGTTGATGACGGAGTGGGCTAAAGGGGAAGCACTTGAAAAGCGTCGCGCCGGCGGTGATTTGGGTGGAACAATGCGCTTGGGTGCCTATGAAGCTATTCTTGAAAAAGGAAGCCGTGTTGAGGAAATCTATGGTACGCAGATTATATCTGAACGCCATAGGCATCGTTATGAAGTAGATATGTCTTACCGCGCTAAGTTAGAGCAGGTTGGTATGATTTTTTCAGGTGTCTCGCCCGATGGTGTTTTGCCCGAGATTATCGAGATACCTGATCATCCTTGGTATATTGGTGTGCAGTTTCACCCTGAGTTGAAATCGCGTCCGTTTGCACCGCACCCATTATTTTCGTCATTTATAGAAGCCGCACTAACACAAAGCCGTTTGGTCTAAGGCGCTCGCGAAGAGCATTAGAAGGAAATATGATGAGCCAAATCTCTCTTGCAAAATGGAATATGACAATTGGAAGCAATGCTGACCTATTGTGCATTATGGGCTTGAATGTATTGGAGGATGAAGGACTGGCTCTTGAAGTAGCAACTCATCTAAAGTCTGTTACTTCAGATCTCGGGCTTCCATTCGTTTTTAAAGCGAGTTTTGATAAAGCCAACCGCTCATCCATAAAGAGTTATCGTGGCCCTGGCATTGAGGTCGGTTTGCCAATTTTAGAAAAGATAAAATCCACCCTCAATGTCCCGATCGCAACTGATTTACATTTACCCGAGCAAGCCGAGGCGGTTGCCGCTATTGCTGATTTTGTTCAAATCCCTGCTTTTTTGGTGCGCCAAACAGATCTGATTTTAGCCTCCGCGCAAGCAACTCAAAAAGCCGGTGGGATTTTGCATGTCAAGAAAGCGCAGTTTTTAGCTCCTTGGGATTGTGCCAATATTCTTGATAAAATTGAAGAAGCCGCTCCTGGGTGTCCCGTGATCTTATGCGATCGTGGCACATCCTTTGGGTATAATAATCTCGTTGTTGATATGCTTGGTATTTCTGAAATGAAAAAACTTGGGGTTCCGGTAACCATGGATGCCACACATGCCGTGCAACTGCCCGGTGCCGACCCGCGGACAAAAGGTGCATCTACGGGTGGTCGTCGCGATGGTGTGCCAATTCTTGCAAAATCTGCGATTGCCGCTGGCGCCGATGGGGTATTTTTAGAGTTTCACCCTCGGCCTGATGAGGCACTATGTGATGCACCAAGCTGTCTCCCATTAGATGATGCGGCGGGACTTTTAGCACAGCTCAAGGCCATACGCGAGATCGTCACCGCTTAACTGCTGCTTGGCATTAAAATGATATTTGATTATCGGCCGCGATAGGGCGGCACACCTTGATCTGTGATAAAAATATCTTTGGGCGGAGCGCCTGTTTGCCAAAACACATCAATTGGAATGCCGCCGCGAGGGAACCAATAACCACCGATGCGTAACCATCGCGGTGAAGCAGTTTCCGTCAATCTTTTGGCGATGGTAATCGTACAGTCTTCATGGAATGCCCCGTGATTTCGAAAGCTGCTCATGAAGAGTTTAAAGCTTTTGCTCTCAATTAAAAATTGATCAGGGACATAATCGATAATGATATGACCAAAATCGGGCTGACCTGTTACGGGGCAGATGGAGGTAAATTCTGGAACTGTAAATCGTGCCACATAGTTAATATCAGGGTGTGGATTAGCGACGCGATCTAAAACAGCTTCTTCGGGACTTTGAGGTAAGTCAGTCATTTTCCCGAGTTGATTTGCACCTTCAACCATTGTTTGGCCCCTCATAACAGCAAGATTGTCCTAAACTATCGCGGAATATTTCAACCTCACTCAACATAGGGAGGCTGACAATGAGCTTATCCCAAATCCAAATCGTTAAATTTTCAAGTGTTGGTGGGCCAAGGTCCTCAATATCATTGAGCATATTGTGGTCAAGTATACCTCTTATGCCATCAAGAGCCGCTTTTAACTGGTCTAGGTCCATAATTTGTCCCGTGCTCTTGTCTGGTATGCCGTTTAAACTGACGCGCACACGGAAGGAATGACCATGTATCCTGCGGTTAGGATGGCCATCTGCATAATGGTCTAATTGATGCGCTGCATCAAAATGGAATTCTCTTCTAAGTTTCATGGCCCGCTTATGCCCGATTACGGTAATCCGGTCAATTTATGTGTTTGCAAGCTTAAACGCCATTGCGGATTTTCGAGGCAAAAAGACAAGCATTGTGCCAAATTTTCATTTTTGATTTTATTATCAGCGACATCCATGGGTTGTATAAAAAAGTGTTCAAAATCAAAATTTTCAAACCTATGGGGTGAAAGCTGTGTTTGCGGGAAAACAAACTTTAGTTCTTGTCCAGATGTTTGTATGAGTTCAGGTCCGGGTTTGGGGCTGACACAAATCCAATCGACACCATTTGGCACGCGCATTGTGCCATTTGTTTCAATTGCGATTTCGAAATCGTGTTTTTTGAGAGCAATGATGACATTCTCATCGAGTTGCAAGCAGGGTTCCCCTCCCGTAAAGACGACATATTTTCGGATTTTCTTGGCATTGTTCGTTTCTTTTGCGTCTGGCCAGAAGCTTGCAATTTTATTGGCGAGTTGGTCCGCATCATCAAATTTACCGCCATTAATACCATTGGTGCCGACAAAATCGGTGTCGCAAAATTGGCAATGTGCCGATGCGCGATCTTGCTCGCGGCCCGTCCATAAATTACAGCCCGAGAAGCGACAAAAAACAGCAGGGCGGCCGGCTTGAGCACCTTCACCTTGGAGTGTGTAAAACATTTCCTTAACACTATACATTTGATGTCCGTGCTCCGGCATTTGACCATTCTTCAAAGCCTTTTTGTCTTAGCATGCAAGCAGGACAGGTTCCGCATCCATAGCCCCACGCGTGTCTGCGTCCACGCTCCCCAAGATAACATGTATGGGTATGCTCAAGGATAAGCTCGATAAGGGCCTCCCCGCCCAAGGTATGAGCCATGTCCCAGGCTCCCGCTTTACTCACCGTCATCAGCGGTGTTTCAAGGCTGAACGGTCTATCCATACCCAACGAAATAGACGTCATTGTCGCGTCTAGCGTTTCTTTGCGGCAATCTGGAT
>ENA-OUOG01001704-OUOG01001704.1-marine-metagenome-genome-assembly--contig:-NODE-1704-length-24663-cov-7.017449_pt1 | contig 24663 bp, 54 predicted proteins | sample MGYA00248635_ERZ508505 | MGnify/ENA primary metagenome ERZ508505 (study PRJEB26176, sample SAMN06267871) | marine metagenome | isolation source: Saanich Inlet, British Columbia, Canada | place: Pacific...
TTTTTGTCGGTCTATTGCTGTATCCAAATTTCGTGTTTTTGAATTGTTTGCATGCACTCTTTTAGAGCTAGACTTAGTATTAGTCTTTGTGGTAGTAGTGTTTCTGGATCCTGAAGTTTTTCTGTTATTGCTACTACTATTGACTCGGTTGCTTCCACTGTTAGTTTTGACTTTAGCCTTTGAGCTTCCGGTGTCTTCATTAACTGGTTTAGATTTGTAGTAGTCTTGGGTTTCATCATGTAAGATGACTCCGACATTATAGCTGGTGGAATATTCTTTAATTTTGATTCCGCAGGGGTATCTTGCCGATCGCATTTGTTTATTAAAACCCATTTCCGTGACTTCCACCGTATAAGAAATTCCGAAATTGCTTTTTTTATATTTCGTAACATAACCTATCTTTTTTTGTCCTAGCCAACGAATAATAACTTCATCACCGACTTTATACATAGCCTTTTCGAACTGTTTAAGCACATATGCCGGTATTTTAACTTTCTTGTTTGCCATTTGATTAATATGTTAATTGAATTGGTTATTACGCCGTTTAGAGCTATTATTTAATTTAAACAAATACCAGTTGTTTGATCAATGATTTGATATACTCTTAGATATCTGGTACGTTTGTCTTGCTTAAACATTTTTTCTGATTCTAGGTCTCGGGACAATAAATATCCCGATTCCATGAATCTAGTGATTACTAAACGAATTGACTTTAAGCTATTTGATTCTATCATGATAAATTCATTATCAATCATGATTTCAACTAGATTAGCATCATCTCCGATATCTGTAATATCCTGTGTGTTAGATGTATCGGTATCATTAATATCGTCTACATCTAACTGACTAAAAAATTCTTTTAAGTCTAATCTATTTTCTACCTTAGTACTTATAGTTTCTCCTTCGAACAATTGAAAAAAATAATTTAAACGATCATTTTCTGATAATCTGCTAAAATAAGCAAATTCTGAATAATTAACGTTAATATTTTCTATCTTGTTCTCCATTACTAGTAATTTCCGTTATTTTAAATAAACGTTCAATTGAATCGATGTTCAATTGTTTAATTATAGTTAACTTTTGTTGAGCATGAGCATATGAGTCGGCTTGTATGTGGCCTATTAGCTCGTCGGATGTGTCTGCCTTATATGAATACCCGTATTCTTTCATCCTACTTTATTATAAATATAAGCCTAACTCATAAGATCGCTCAACAGTTAACAAAGCATCGCTTAAAGTTTCTGATAATCTGTTAATTTCTTGACGATTAAGTAAAATTGTCTTAGATTTTATATTTATTTCAAATTTTTCAGATAAATCAGCTTTATGAGTCTCTGCTCCTAGCTTGGTTATATCTCGACTGTTTTGAATCAAGTCTTTATATGTAAACTGTATATGTAATCCTGCTAGTTCTAAAGTACCAACCTTAGTATTAAGTGGATCTGATTTAAACTCGTTAGCATATACTTTGTCTTTAAATATAAAGTCCATATCTGCCCATGTAGATCCATAACGATCTCTAAATTTAGGACTAACGCCCCATGCTTGATTAACGCTTCTTAACATTATTGTTTTATTTTTTATAAATTGTTACTGTATATATATCTTTCGAGTAATTGTTTCTCAAAACGACATTTTCATATTTTTCTATCAACATATCAAGTACTAATCCTGGATGCACATAGAAGAATCCTTCGTGGTGAGTGTTATTAATAGGATTAAGCAAGTTAAATGTAACTGCAACTGTTGCATGATTATATAATATATCAATATCAGCAAATAACTTCTTAAGATCATCATCTTCACTTTCACATCTCCTAGGTGTAAATACTCCGTTTGCTACTACCCAAGAAGCATTCGGCAGATCTGCAGTTTCAAAGGCTCCTGTTTGGCAATCGATGCCATATTTTTCCTTAGCTAATGCAGTCATTATAGGATTATGATCAATTCCATGATATGTAATATTTAAATCAGGATAAAAGTCACTAATTAAATTATATAAATCAGCACGACCGCTTCCTATATCTAATATTGATCCACCATAAAATCCTGTTAATAGGTTTTGCATTAGATAACGTTGCTCTCCCGTTGTATTATATCCAACTGGTTGTGGACTATACATCATATAATCTTCATTTTCAGGAGTTAATGCATCCCATTTGTCAAATTGAGTTGTACTATTTATGTTTTCAGAAATTTTTTCTTCTAACTTTTCTTGACTCATGATCTAGTAATTGGTAATTCTTCGTTTTCTACTAATTGTTTATATGGAATAGTATGTTCTATTGCAAACCCGCCTTCTTCACCACATAATCTAGATGTCAATTGACGATTAATTCTAGTATCATTTGATATTGTCGTTGTGATCATACAGAGTGCACTTCGATTTTCTAATAATACATCATATACCGTATTTTTATTTACTGTATATTGATCTAATACTACTCCAACTCTGTTAACATCGCCTTGAGTGACGATAACTGTTTCTCCTTCTTTATACATTAGTCAATAATTTTAATGATTCTACTATTTGTTACTGCTTTTACTTCAAAGTCTAGAGTAACTCCTTGAAAATCTTTAACAACTTTAGCTTCTGCTTCTGTAACAGACATAGCTTCGACTAAATATGTCTCAGTTGCTTTCTTTTCTTTAGTCCCATTCGGTGTATCAACTAATGTAGTCAATTGTACTTTTGCTGTGTAATACGACATTTTTTATTTTTTTAAAATTTATAACTTAATTATATTATATGAAAAAACATTTAATAATCAAAGTTATTTTTTATTTAAAAACTTCTGTAAACGTTTCTGATTTCGGTGATATTCAAAAGATAATCTCATTTGTTTGTTAGTTAAACCAAAATTTACTTGTAGATTGTCTAATATATCGGCAATTAATCGTTCTTGATCATTTGCACTATATGTTTTTCTGCGAAGCATTTTGATAACACGCTTCATATGATATATAAAATCTTTAGGTACTCTAGAAAGTATTCTAGATTTATCCAAATGAATTTCTATTTCATTCTCTTTTGAACTTTTTTTTTTATTTTTTGAAGATTCATTAACTAACCGGCTTGCTATTTTAACTGATTCTTTTAAAATATCGTTATATTTGACTACATGAGCTAAATCTAAGCCGGATGGGAGCGGTTCGGCTCCTTCCATATCTGTATCACTTGCTGCATTAGCTGCTTTAGTGTCTGAAAATTTGTCTTTATATTTCTCAACTGCGTCTAATGGTAATCTAAGCTCTAATGTATAATCAGTATTTCTACCATAACCAGTATATGGAACAACTTTAATATGTTTACCTCGAATTAGCGAGAGTAATACTGCAGGGGTACAATTGTATTGTTTACCTGATCTAGCAATAAATTCACGTATACCTATATCAGATATAGAATATAATACTCCTAGATGTTGAGAACCAGCCTTTGCAAAGGAAGATAAGAATTTTTGTTGTGGTTCAGTGAATACATCAACAGGTGTATTAGTTTCAGCTTCTTGTTGTTCCAATAACATCTCAGCTAATGTAGTCTGTATAATATTTGTTAAATTAATACTCATATATTTTTCGATTCAGTTAATTGTGTTGATCTATATTTACTAGCCAATTTACGAATTTCATTAATCGTTCTTCTAGCTCTAACACCCGCAGCTTTAACTTGCTTATCAGAAAATCTATTATGGTTCTCTTCAAACGATTTCCACAGTTGTTCTAGCTCTTCGAATATTTCTTTAGATGTCATTATAAACCCTTTATTTAATATAAATATGTTATCGTTTAAAACGATCCATAAATACTTGCAAATTCACATCTGGAATTGTATATGTTTCATAATTAGTCATCGTAATAATAACGTCGGATTCTAACTGATGTATACTTTGTATTAAATTGGTATTGATAAATATAGTTTTTAATAAGTCATTTTGATCAGTGTCAAAAATTGTTACAGGAACAAATAGTTGCATAAACTAATTTTTATATTATAATTTTTTTGATATTCGTTTGCGGTTTCGATTATATTTAGTTATCCATGTTTTTATAAAGTCACATGGGTTGCCTGGTCCGTTTGCCTTCATATTACGATAAACACGTTTACCAAATTGTTCCGTACGTTTTAAACTTACTGCTGATTTGATTAACGACTCTTCGCTATCTAAGTCAGAATGTAATTTACATGCAACATACAATACTTCGAAACCAGCTAACCCTTGTTGATGTGCCATATAAATATATGCACCAATATTAGATCGATCATTAGCATCAATAATTTTATTAATACTCGACATTCGTTTCGTTATTTTTTTAGCGGCTGCTTCTGCATTTATAAAAGGATTAAACACAGTATCTGATGTTACCCCATAATCGTCAAAATATCTAGGCATTATCTGAAATAACCCGGAAGCACCACTACTTTTGTTTTTAGCATTAGGATTACCTGCAGATTCTATATTTGCTATGGTATATAATATTTCTTTAGGTATATTATAATCTAGAGCAGCAATGTCCAATGCGTCAATAACATTGTTATCCCATTTTTTAACATTAGTGCTATCATATGGTATATTGCTAGTTATAGTATCAATATTTCCAGACTTTGATTTTTTTAAATCTTTTACTTTGTCTATAATTTGACTATCAGGAACTTGTTTTGTTAATTTATCTAGTTTCTCTTTAGTTTTAATATCAAATATACCTGTAACTGGTAATTTATATTCTCTCTGAAATGATTCGACTCCTTTTTTAGTAAACGGTCCAAATATACCATCATCCATTCTAGGTCCGACACTAAAATCCAGATACATTAATTTTCGTTGCATATTAGTAACACTACTTCCAGTATCACCAAATTGTAATCCTTTTAATGTTTCAGTTGTATCAGATAAGTCAACTTCTCTGTTCCGTATGTCAGTTCCTACCTTTTCTGGTCGATATATGAAATGCCATGGTTCGTTGATAGATTCTCCTTCTCCTCCATCTTTCTTATACCATACCCATCCATATTTAACACCATTTTCTCGAATCCATTTTTGAGCAGCCGGGGCACTCATTACATCAATCGCCTTTCCCCAACCATGGTTCGAACGTCCCGGAGGCGCTGCAGGAACTGAATTGTCCCATGTTGTCCTAAATTTTCCTGTAGATTCTAAATATTCCCAATCGATTAAATTGTATTGACTTTCATATGATCTAAATCCGCCAACTTTATTAACATCGACTCCATCGAGCCTCATATCGTCAATCATCTTTTTATAATTAGCTGCAGCTTCGCTTTCTAATGTAACGCCATAAACAGTTGTCAAGTTTATTTTGTTAGGATTACCATTATCCCCAATATATTCAGCAGGAGTAGCTATATCCGACTTAGATGCTTCTAATAATATATTTTTTAATCTAATCATGGGAAACAATTTAACTAAAATATTCTATGATTTGTTGCGACACTTTACGTGCTTGTTCTTCATCCATATTTTCAGTAACTTGTTTATATGCATCGACTATTTTATCATATGCTTCTGAAATTACAGAATCAGAATTAACTTCATCATTTTGTTCTTTTATGTTTTGTGCATGTTTAGTAACAGCATCAGATAATGTTGGTAAAGATCCATCAGCATTACGTTCCCACGCATATCCTTCTAATAATTGTTTTAATTTCATCGTTATCCTTATAAGGGCGTTATTTAATATAAATATACCAGTATATTAAAACCTAGAAGTATTGTGTTGTATATAGAACGCTAGTACGCCCTAACGGGTCGTATCGGCCGCAAATAAACGTTACGCGACACCAGAACCCCAGATCCCGACTCGGGCAATTACCAGAGCCAGTGATAATCTACACACGTCAAACCCGTACTCGAGTCTAGGGGTGTTTTGAATACCCGGACAGAGCTTGTGGCACGGCTGCGCATATATGCGAGTCATGGTGCGTCTTGCTCTAAACTCGGCGCATGGGCTTATTGTGGGTGTTGCTGGTGTTCTGAGTCTGCGATGTTGTGGTGCGATGTGTCGTCTGTGCTAGTGATGGGCGCACTACGTTGCGCCTCATCTGATAACGTGGAACATGGGTCTTCGTCGTCTAGGTATTCGCACCATCCTTCGAATATGTTGCTGGTTATTCCGATGTTGACGGAAATTTTGGTGTTGTGGGGTAATTGGGACTCTTGGGTCATTGCATTTTAACGTTATGGTTTGGTACTAGGGTTATGCGTCATGACTGTCATGGTTTAATGATTCAGCTTGTGCAGAATTTTAAACACGACATAACCTTGCTATTTTATTTATAATAAATATAGAGTGGTTTGATTCTACTAGAATCTATATACGCACGTATATCCAATAAAGAGCACCTATATAGCAAAAATCTTTAGCTCGGTAAGAAAACAGGTTAAATGGCCTCTTCTAGCCGGGGGCGTACTATGTGTTAATGAAACCCTCCCCCACCCCCCTAAACCATGGGGGGGCTATCCCCTTGTTACTGGGGGGCTTATTGGGGTAGACCCCGGGGGGCTATAATAGGGGGGCTTATGGGTTGTAAAAAAGGGCCGGAACCACCCGACCCCCTTTCGAGATATGATCTTTTATGCTTCTATAATTTGTTCTGCTATCATCATTTTAGGATCTTCAAATCCCATTGCACATATGCGGGCTGCCTTTATGAAGCTGCGCAGGTTAATGTGCACTCCATCAAACTCGGCTTCTAACTCTCGCATAATGCTTAATGCTTGGGCTTTAGCTGGCATCGGAATAATAGACTCCATTTTATCCATGAGCTGCTCTACTCTGGTAAACATTTGCTGCTTGGTTAAGTCTACGTCGGCTACAAAGCTTCGACTTCTTATTGCCTCATCTAAGCTGCTTTGAGCTATATTGGATATGAATATGATTCTGCCGGTGAATTCAAATGTTCTGGGTAAGTGACTTCCAAATTCATCTTTTAACGGTTTAGTGGTAAGGTATGATATTGATCTGGTATCATAGCTATCCAATGCTCCCTTTAATATGTTGACTGCATCCGCGTCTTTGAATACTGAATCACAATCGTCTAATATGATTATCTTGTCTGAGTTCTCATATAGGGTTACAAACAAGCCGGCTGCCGTTGCACGACCTTTAAAGTGCACAAACTCATAGCTTTCTCGTAATCCCATATCCGTTAAGGTTGTTTTTACAAGATGCGTCTTTCCGGTACCGGCACTACCTGTTATTACTAGGCTGGGCTGAATGCCTTTACCTACCATTTTAGTAAGCCTTTCTATATTGGAAAACATTATGGATGGATCTGCTTTGGACTTTACATTTAAGAATGACATTTTAGGTTTAGGAGCATCTTTAACTACTACACCCATTTCCATGGCCGGTATACGTGTTACACGACCTGATGCTGACACTATGCATACTTCTTTATTGCGTTCTGCGGTTCTGAGTTGGGTGTCTCTAATTAGTCCTTTGCTAGCAATCTCTCCGGTTGCTACATTCTTTGCCAAAATACGGCCTTTAATTCTTACTGGTTCAAAAACATTGGTTAATTTCATATCTCTTATTTTTATTATTAATACTTAAATATAAGCATTTTATTTCAATAGTCCTAATCTTTTACAAACTTTATTTAATCATTTAATTCAGCAATAGCACATTTAACAGCTCCTTCTAAATAACCTACTATATAGGCTTTATCTACTTCTTTATCCTCAAACATTTTACCTGATTCTGTTAAGGTATTTTCTAACAACTCTTTTAAACGTTTTGCATCTGCTTTTTTCATGATTTCCATTTGTTTTAATTAATACTTAAATATAAGCATTTTATTTCAATAAAACAACCTTTTTCCGAATTAATTTAAACTAATTCCATCGATTCCGCTAATCAAGTCTTCGATTGCATTATCGGCTTGGAATTGAGATCGAGCTGCCATGGCATCGTCATTGTACTGATTAATACTATCAAATAATAATTGATCAGTACCGTGTAGGTATGCATCTTGTATTATTAGGAGCATTATACTTAGTTGTGTTAATCGTATACGATCTGAAGCATTTAATGAATCTCCTATGCTACTATCTAATACTCGTATCACTGCCTCATCGATTGATTCTACCCCTTCTAATAGTATATTCAATATTGCATCTATACTCGGCTTATCTTTCTTCATAACTGTCTTTTTAAAATTGCATTAACTCTATCGCTTGCTCTCCTGTAGGTCGACCATCGCGCGTAATTTCATGATTCGGATCCATCCCGCACTGAACAACATAATTAATTAACTCTTCGATCGTGTCGAACTCTTCTACAAAATAACTTACATCTAAACTATACATATCTCTTAATTTTTAATATACTTAAATATAAGGATAATATTTCAATAGTCCTAGTCTTTTGTTAACTTTTTTTAAAGATATTGTTCTAGCATTTTTATACCCGGTACCTTGATAATCTCTTTCTCAGCCTGTCTAACTAGTTGTCTAGCTCTCTCCCCGGTAACTGATAATTCATCTGCAATTTGTTCCATACATCTAGGGTACTCAATACCGATACCATAAAACATTGTCAATGCTTGTGCTTGCTTAGGTTTAAGTTGTGATATGGCTCTTTTAAGATCCGAAGTCAGATCCTTAACATCACTATCACTGGCTACTGTCGGCGCTGGTAAATATCGATCGGCATATGTTTCCGAATCATCGGTATCGCCTACCGGAGCGTGGATGGATTTGATTGTCTGAACTTCGGTTTGTGTTTTATGAGAAGGTACTCTGACTACTCTGCCTAAATCATTTAAGGCTTTGTTAATCTCTGATCTAATATACCAAACAGCAAATGTAATGAATTTAACTTTCTTGCTACTATCAAATCGTTTCAGGGCTTCGAATAAGCCTATATTACCAAACCCGATTAAGTCCTCAAATGGCACTCCCATTCCTTGATATTGTTTTGCTACTTGTATCACAAATCTCAGATTACTTTCAATAAGTCGATTCCTAGATCTGATATCTCCACTTTGTGCTTCGGCAATTAGTTGTGATTCGAATTCACGATTCATGCTTTTAGACTTCTTAACTTCTTTCATGTAACGATTAACACTCGATACATTGGTTGGGACAATCCCATTACTAATGTGTATTTTTGACATATAACTTGTTTTGTATTATTAATATTATTTAACTTTGCTGGTTACATGATATTAGAATACTAGTCTAGGTTTCTGATTCTTTGCTCTTTCTTCTAAGTAAGCCTTGCGTCGTTCTCCGTTCTTTAAAGCCTGAGCTACGATTGAACTTACTTGTTGTGGTCTTTTTGCTTCAATTTTAAATCTAGCAATAATTGCGTCTTGCTGATAAATTCCTGAATTTTTGTTACTTTTTGCCATATCTCTTATTTTTTAATGATACTTAAATATAAGGATTTTCTTTCAATAGTCCTAATCTTTTTGCAACTTTTTTTAAAATTTATTTACCGACTCTAATACGTCTGACAGATCTCTAACTGTACGATCTTCTCTATATTGTGCCTTAATCATCCAGCGCGTAGCCTCCGGATCAAATATGTATCCAAATTCCTCAAAGTCACTTTCAAAAAAGTCTTGCAAGGAATCTATGGTAATTGCGTCAACGCCAGTTTCTCCTCGATCCCGTCCATATGCCACAGTGCAATCTGGGACTGGGCTGTCGAAGCTATGTCCTTCGGGACATTCCGTGCTTCGTCTTAAAAAACTAATATCGCCTAAGTCTATTAATTTTTGTACTTGATGTTTTGTTGTGAAATGATCTAATAGTGTTTGACCAACTCCTTGCGGGTAGCCGTCAAAGTGACAATATATAGATGATACTGTCTTGTCTGCATTAATGATTCCGATTCTACTTCTGGTTGCCATATCTCTTTTGGTTTTAAATTAATAATACTTAAATATAAGCATTTTATTTCAATATTCCTAATCTTTTTGCAACGTTTTTACCACATTAATTCATTCTTGGCTGCACCTGGTAGGTAACCTATTTGTCTACCCTCTGCTAAATACACAACAGTTTCGGTTTCATCTGTGTTTCGGTTTTCAACCTCCGCCTCAACTATGTCGTCTATACTATACTCAAAAGGCCAACTGGGTTGCGAAGCAAATCTTACTTCTGTGTCTGGATTCATAAATTCTAACTCTGCAATTAAATCTGCTACTGTCATAACTCTCTCTTTTTAAATTAATACTTAAATATAAGCATTTTTCTGATAGGATCCTAATCTTTTTTAAACTTTTATTTAAAAGTATTTTCTAGAATAGTATCCCAATGTACCAAATTCACAATCGTCGGCGTCTAGATGCATATATCCATTATACGTGTTACTCTCCATCAATACGCGTTCTATCATGCATGCAATACCACTCTTAAAGCCGGCGTCTGCGTATTCATCAATTCTTGCTAACTGCATATTCGCCCATTCTAGCAATCTCACTACTTCAATTGTTTTTCTACCTTTTGCCATATCTCTTATTTTTATTAATACTTAAATATAAGCAAAATAATGTTCGGATCCTAATCTTTTTGAAACTTTATTTTAGCCAGGAAAGCTTTCCTGCACATCTTCCTCAACTGTAACCTCAGCTTGGTCATATAATACTCCGACTAAGGTGTCAATTAATTTACGAGGATCTGCGTCATATATAAATGCGCAACCTGCTCCTCCAAATTTATACTCAGCAATTAATTCGCCATTAACAAATATTTGTGCAATGTCATCAAATTCCTGCATTTCAATTTTACTTGAATAATTGTCTAACTCAAATGTGTACTTTGTCATATCTCTTAATTTTTTAATTTACTTAAATATAAGCATTTTTCTTTTACGAAACAACCTTTTCTGTAACTTTTTTAATTTAAAACAATTAACGATCCGGATAAGACCGTACGTGATCCGAAGTGTTTAAAATTAACCATAGTCAAGGATCCGGATGGCGACACTTTACCAATTAATCCTCTACCAAATTCTGAATGAAAAACTAATTTACCTACTTGCATAACTCTATCTTTTTAAATTAATACTTAAATATAAGAATAATTTTGTTAAGATCCTAATCTTTTTTAAAAAAGTTTGCTGGCTAATTAAAGCCAACAAATCCTTTCTTCAACGTAATATCTAATTCCTCTGCTATCTCTTTAAGACGGTAATAAGGAGCATTTTCTAATTCCTCTTCTACTCTGTCTAATACCGTTTCAATAGTGTATCCGGATCCGAATCTATAACATGTAACTGCGGTTTGGATATCAACAAAATCTCTGGATGCTTCATCCCATTCCAATTCCAATGCATTGTCAATGCAATCAAAATCTTCCGAGAAGCTACATACTGCCGCATCCAATAACGCCTTAACCTCAAAGCGTACCACATTAGCTACTTCATCATTGTGGTCATACATTGCCTTGCTCCACGGTTTAACGATTTGGATTCCGTACTCTACGTTTGCTGCTTTTTTCATATATCTATCTTTTTAAATTAATACTTAAATATAAGCATTTTATTGCAATTAAACAACCATTTAGCAAACTTTGTTTATATTATTTACAGGCCCTATTTTTCCATATCCCTCATATGAGAGTTGTAACATGTAATGTGACAAAGTTAACAGGTATCGTCATGAACGGCTTCTCAATAATACCCGATTGTATAAGTGCTTCCAGGATTCCTTCATTCTCACTATAATTCTTAATAATAACCTGATCGGTACCAATTGAGATGTCATGTGCTACAGATGCAGTGATATAATCATATCCATTTTGATCTATTAATTGAATACTAGTCTGCCCGTTAGCATATTGGCCGATTACTGGTGTTAACTCTTCTCCTAGGAAATTTACTGTCTTTGTCATATCTCTTAATTTTTTAATTTACTTAAATATAAGGATAATATGTGTAGGATCCTAATTCTTAGCCTGAAAAGTACGATTTATTTTTCGAGAAATCACATGCATGTTTACTCCGTATAGCTAGAGAACCGAATCATAACCGCTCTAAAAGCACTTTTCTTCTAAAAATAGAATGGCAATATCCCGGGCGTTTAGTCTAAAAATGTACGGATATTGCCCAAAAACCCAAGCTATCCCCAGCATAATGCATAATATCATTCTAAAAATACAAGCATATAGAATCATATATATATACAGCACACCCCGTCTAAAAATACATATTACCATCTAATCACGTGATTCGCATATATGCATCTAAAAATAACCCGAGTCCGTCTAAAAATAGAGCGTGGTGATATTATGCATCTAAAAATAGCCTGGGTCTTGGCGACGCATATTCCGTTCATTTAAGAACATTGATGCCTTAACTGGTGTCTGTATATAGCTGGAGTGTTGATATAGAGGATACGCCCTATAAGAAAACAGTATACTGGTAGGAATAGGCGTTACACCATCCAATACCCTGTACTAGACACTTGATCTGCTCTTACTGCTCTTACTGAGTCTGCGAACAATACTGTGCTACCCACATCCGCACATCAGCCCACTATGTGGTACTAGACACCTCCCAGGTTTCGATACCGGGTATTAACAATTCTGGGAATCGGGGAACATGAGCGTCTAGATGTGCTTGCGTATGCTTGTGTATGAATGCGTCTTGACATGCTTGTTATTGACTTATACTAATAGCTTTACATGTTATAGCATATGCATTAACAGTGTTCTTGTTTTATGCGTCTTGATGTGCAGATTCTTTTTGCAGTACCCGTACGGTTGCTACGGATACTAATTAGCTCGGACAGTAAAAAAAGCGAATCTAATTAGAAACGCTTTATTGTTGGGTTCCTGTATTGTACTCTAAAAGGATTAATTCAGCTTCTTCACGAGTAACCCATCCACTCCCATCCACATCAGTAATATCACCAACGTAAAACAAATCATCATATTGTTTTAAATCATCTAACTTCATAACCTTTATTTTTATTTTTTTATTATACTGGAATATACGAAATGGGGGTTGAGGAACCAAATTTATTTTAATTAAGTTTGTGTGTAATTTAAAGAAGGCACTACACATAGCCAAACCTTTAGCAGTAATTAGTTGCTCTTAGGTTTTCCACCAAAAAACTGTCTACACATATCATTAAATTCTTTTGTACCAAAGGCAGGTAGTCCATTAGCAACTAACATACTGCTAACATCGGCTATAAAATCATTGCCGTTTTTTGGTTTATCTGAAGTTTTATTTCCTTTATTCATCTGTTTCTAATTCAAAGTTTATCGCTTGTTTACGGCTTCAATTCATAGCCAAACCGTTGTGTGTAATTACTCTTCAATAATTGGTTGCCAACATTTATGACACATTCCATGTTCTAAATCTCTTTCGTGGTAGGGTTTTCCGCAATCGCAAACTAACTGTCCGCTTTGCCCTACAACATTAGATAAAACCAATAATGCTTGGTCTATCTGTCTTAGTTCTTCTTCAAGTTCTGCCCCTACTTCTGCAACGTATTGGTCTACATCAGGTGGCAGTTTGTCAAGTTGTAGGTTTATAGCAGCCTTTCTTAATCCTAAATAATTTATCACTTTCTTCATCGCATTACTGTTTTTATCATTTTCTGTTGTAGTGCATTAAAACGACACCACAACAACGTGTATAAATAATTAAATTACTACTTCCTGCCAATCAGCACGTTTTGGTAACTCCATCCACGCAATAACACCAAAGCCTTTTGGGTCAAGCCTGTTATCTATCCAAGCATCGCCATTTAACACAAGTTCGTCATCAATCCAAATTTTCCATTTACCATCTTTTAGGTACGCTAAATGTAATTCATCATCGTAATTAATCGTTACCAAAACGTTTTTTAGTTCTTCGGGCAATCTTTCGTTTATATCTATCCAGTTTGTTTTCATAATTCCGTAATTTAACTATTCATACACAATACGTTAGCAACAATAGCTAATCGGTTACTTCAAACTTATATCCTTTTTCAAGTTTAGTGCTTATTTCAGCAACCACCGCTTCGTGCATTTCATTTGCTTTATCGTCTGCATCTACTTCGGCAATAGCCCAATCACTATCAAAATACACTTGCTTACTTACATCTGCATCAAAGTATCTTTTATCATTTTTATCAGCGTGAAAAGCCATTGTTTCAAAGTATCTTCCTGCACCAATTGTATCAAACTTATCGTCTATTTTCATAAGCCCTACAGAAGATACTACAATCTTAATATCATTATAAGCAAGCAAGGTATTTCTTCTAAATCTACATCTATCAGCACAAATGAAATGCCCCGCCCACCCTCGTTCGGTTCTAATTACACCGCTACAGTTGCTAACATTGTGTATAGCAAATGCCTTTTCGTCTTTCTTTTTAGTTTCTGTCATAATTTCAATCTTTAGTTTTTTAAATTAAGTTCTGTGTAGGCACTTGCCATACACTTGTCCGTTGTAAACAATTAAATGTTTTATCTAGGCAAAACCTTAGACGTATGTACTCCTTGCAAAATTTTGTTAGTACCAGCTATTTCAATATCTAAATAGTTAACGCTAGTCCATAACACAACTGCTTTTTTGTTATCAAATAGAACTTTGTCTCCTACATTAAAAGAAACATTTAATTGTTCGCTATCGCTTTTACAACACGGTGTATAATTAATAGCTTCTTTTAGTCTATTAAAAGAGATTCTTATATCTCTTAGGTCGTCAAACAAATTGCCTGTTATATTTTCAGCCTTGCTTATTTTTTTATCTAAATCATTTATAAATTCATTCATTTTTAATTATTTTAAGTTTTTATTTCACACTACTAATCATATACCAGTACCGTTATAAAGAATAAAAAAACGGAGTCGAACCGCCAAAAACACCTTCCTTTCGGTGGCTGCTAAACCCTGACCGCAGAGTTTTACAGATATTCTTTATAACACAATGTAAAATCCATTGCTTCACAACCTACACATTATTTCACGCCACTAATCATATACCAGTACCGTTAATTTCTTAACAACTCAATCTTACGCAAAGCACTATCTCTTTTCTTTTCCCAATAATTATATTGGCTACCTAAAAAGCCTTGTGTTGGCTTATGTATTTTCATCAAGTGCTTTGCTTCTTGCACCTCATTTTTTAGTTGTTGTAATCTTGTCATAATTATATTTTTTTTCATAAATCAAGGTTTATTCCATGCTCAAACATAATATCTCGGAGTTGGTTTCTGGCGTTTTCATATGCTTCATACTTGTCCTCACTATATTCCTCATCGGACATATATTTGTATTGTGCTCTCAACCATTGGTCCGTATCCCACAATACGGAATACATTTTAGAACCATTAACCGCTAATTCAAATTCAGCGTTCTCTTCTGGTAAGTTAAACTTTAAGGTAGCTTCCATAATTCGTAATTACTATTTTTTGTCTTAAACTTTATATAATCATCTCTCTGCTCTACTATCTCGGTGATTGTAGTAGTCTGCCAAGTAAAAAACTGATTGAATGGAGACATAATTAATGAACGTCCAGTAGCTGGTTGATCGTATTTATCTTTAAGTGTATCATCTTCATTCCATTCTAACCACATCACCCTAGCCGATTCTTTAATCAAATTATCTCGTTCACGTACCAGTTTATATTTAGGTTCCTCTGTATCTAGGTTTAATAATATTTTAGGTTGTACTCCTGGTATCATCTCTCTTTGGTGTTAAAGGTTTTTAATCTCTTATTTTATTGGTTTCAATATTGATGTTTTTACGATTCTTCTTGTTGTTTTATTTTGTATAGCACAAGTACTATCACTCTTCTTATACCACACCAATTCCCACTCTCCTAGTTCTCCAATAAGATTTACTTTATCTCCTTTTTTCATACTATTAATATACGAAAAAAATCTACAATAACCAAATTTATTCACAATATCTGATATGATTTTCTAATCCCACCAGTTGTTTATATTTTCATTCATTATTTTTCTAACTATAATATCCTCTAATGTTATTAATTCTACTTGTATTATTTGATATAAAGCATCTCCCCAAGGAAACATTTCTTTAACCGCATTCTCAAATAGTCTAAGATACTGTCGTGCTGCTATTAATTGTTTTTTAGTTTCACAAGATTCTATAACCTTTCTAACCTTTTCCTTTCCGTCTGTGTAATATTGATATCTATTCATATTGTTTAATTTCTATTACTATTTTTTTACCATCAACAAACAAAGGAATACTAATTGAATCGACCGTTGGATGATACATTTTAGGAAATTGTTTTATTTCATATTCCAATTTGGTTTCTTTGTCACCACCAATCGTTTCCCACAATTGCAATGATTCTTGAATCTTTGTTGCGATTCTTTCTACTTGTTTTGATTTATTTTCCATAATTTTTATTTTTTTAATTAGATAAAGGTGCTTTAATTGTTGGGTGTGATTGATAGTCTACTAACTTAAACATATTAACTTCTAGTTTATCAAGTTCATAATCAAGAATACCAGGATGTATATCTATTTTTGGTAACTTCATAGGTTCTCTAGTTAGTTGTTCTTTAGCTTGATTAATATGATTTGAATATAAATGAACATCTCCTAAATTACCAATTAACTCATCAGGAACCATATTAACTTCTTTCGCAATGATTTCTAATAATAATCCATAACTTGCAATGTTGAATGGTAAACCTAAGAATGTATCTACTGAACGTTGATTCCACATTAAAGAGATTGCTCTGGTTGGAATATTTTTATCATCCAAATAATCCAATGTATTAATCATCCCAAGTCCATTACCATCGTATGGTTTATCTGAATAAAGAGCCCATCTTTCGTGGAAACTCAACTCTCTTGTATAAACTTGGAATCCGTAATGGCATGGTGGTAGTGTCATTTGGTCCAATTCTCCAACATTCCATGCATTAACCATTAATCGTCTTGAATCTGGATTTGTTTTAAGGTCGTTGATTAGGTTTGCGATTTGGTCTGTATATTCTTCTAGTAATATCTCCCCTCCAGTAAAATCTATTTCCTCTCCCTCTTTTAATGTTGCAATATTATTAGGAACAGATTTCCATTTACGCCAACTAGCTCCATAAATTGGACCTAACTCACCCCACTCTATAGCAAACTCATCATCAGTTTTTATTTTTTGTATAAACTCCTTTAAAGTTTCTTGACGATCATGAGGTACTGAATATTTTAAGAATTTCTTATAAGCATCTCCATTCCATATATGACAGTTATTATCTACTAAGTATTTAATGTTAGTATCTCCTCTTAGAAACCAAAACAACTCAGTTACCATAGTTTTGAATGCCATTTTCTTTGTAGTCAATAGAGGAAATCCTTTTGACATATCGTGTCTGATTTGTCTACCAAATACAGAGATTGTACCAGTACCGGTTCTATCATCCTTTGCTACTCCATTATCCAATACGTCTTTAAGTAGTTTTAGGTATTGTTTTTCTATGTTTTTACTCATCTTTGTTTTGGGTTTGGTTTTTTTCTAAATAATTTTCTATCTCCTCTGCAGGGCATCTCCAAATAAATTTTGGAAATACTATATCATAACTGTTATTAGACTCATTGTAGCGTTCTATAATTCCAGTTTCCCCATCTATTCCTTTAAACAAAACACCTTTTACTTTTCTTCCTATTAAGTTTTTCATTTTATTCTTTAGATTCTATTAACACTTACATCAATGTCTACAGATACACTTTCATGAAATTCTGGCATAACTTTATTTTTTATCTTTATTTCTTAACTTAAAAAAATTATTAATAGCAATAGTTGTTGTTACCAATACCGAAACCGCAGCTAAGTATATTAAACCAATTGTTTCCCCTAACATTTCAGTGTGTTTTGTAACATATAGAGTAATAAGTGTCATAACTCCAATCCACAATGCAGCCCATAACCAGCTTGGAATTTTTTCCAATACAAAACTGTATTTTTTAACACGATCGTCATGTACTACTCTACTTAAAGCATCTTGAAGATCTTTTCCATATGCTGGAATTTTTTCTATTATACCATCATTGTTTTTTATAGTTATTTCATACTTTAACCAACCTTTATACGTTTCACTCTCTTTTCTAAGCTCGGCGTGTATTACTTTTTTTCCGTTCATATTTCTTTGGTATTAGATTCTATTAATAATATATAAAATATATTTGTTAATTACAAGCAAAGTTATGTTATATTACTTGAGTATATTTAGATGTGAGGTTAACTGATATGTTTTTCCGTTATTAGAATCTCCAAAGATTACAATAACATTATATGTACCAGGCATACAAACTTTATTTCCATAGGTACCATCCCATTCTTCATTTGGTGTGTATGACTCCCACATAATCTCGCCCCACCTATTGTAGACCTTAATGTTAAAGTCGTACGGATCAATGCCTCTAGTAAATACAGGTTTAAATGTATTATTAAATTCATCAGAATTCGGAGTAAATGAATTCGGAATATAATATAATAATTCGGGACATGGTATTACAGTTACATCTATAGACACGGTATCAGATACACATCCTCCGGCTATGTGAGTCGACGATATCTGATATGTGCTTGGCGTATCCCAATATACTGAGTATTGGCTGGTTCCTTCTTGAACTAATAACCCATCTGCAAACCATTCGGTGTATCCTGGTATATTAGCAATAACATTAAATGTTACTTCTATATCACTTCCTTCACATATTTCATATACTAAATCACCAGGCAATATATCAAAAATAATAGGCTGTTGTTGTACTGTTACAGATGTTGATATATCGAATATACATCCACTTTGCTCATACGTATACAGAACGGTATTGGGGCTTATACCTATGCTAGGATCAAATTGATTTTGGTTATTAACACCTGGGCCAGTAAATATACCACCAGGTGGTGTTGCTGTAAGATTATATAATTCATCACTACTACACAGTGTCGGAATTAAATCAATTTGTAGAGTCTCTTCATAAACAGTAATATCAACTACACTAGTATCACTCGAACACCCATCTTGATTAATCGCCCAAACTACAAGTGCCGAATCATAAAGCCCACTACTAATTCCAGACCAATCAATAATAACTGTATCATTATCTATATTTAATGGAGTATCTAAAAACTCCCAATAATAGTTCACATCAGTACCTAAATCTGCTATATAATACATCTCATTTGACGAGTTAACACATAAGGTATCTTCGTATTCTATAGGACTTATGATAGGAGCAATTCCTGGGATAATTAGGACAGTATCGTATGAGTTAGCGATTGAATTTGAATTACATACATTCCAACCACTATTACATGATGGCCACTGTACATGACAGGTATATTCAGCACCACCAGCTGGAGGGGTTACTGTTTGAGTTAAACCATAACCTATAGGAACAGCATTACCAACTTGGTACCAAACATATAAAGGTGCTACATCTGGTCCATTAGGAGTCCATCTATATGCTTCATTATTTGCAACCCACGCAGTTGAGTTCCTACCTGGTACTGTAGAAGATAAAGTTCCTGCAGCATTATGTAGTCCTTGTACTGCTGTACCACCTTGCCAATTTAAACAGCTTGGTTTGTTTTGTATGTGGTTTTCTATTACATTAGTTGATTCATATAAAACTATACTAAAGTTACCTTGGTTTGAGGAGCATGAAAACATAGGAACATTTATCCAACTTACAACCAACTTTCTACATGGAGCAGTTCCTTGTACTTGGTATCTAATCTGCCCACCCAATCCAGGATGCCAATCCTGCCAAGGTCCCATTATAGCATTTTTCGGAACATTACCTGCCGTACTTGGTATTGGAGAAGATGTGAATGTTGTTGGTTGTCCACCACTAAATGAAATCCACCCATTACTACCTACATAAAACTGAGTGTATGAAGATCCATAGAAGCAAAAACTAAAACCTATGTTGAATGGTCCTTGTTGAGAATCATCTGACATAAATAAACTTGTTCCTGTGTTTACTTGCGCTACATATGGAATTGGGTTAACACTGTAACTAGTGGTTTGTTTTGGGGAGCTTCCTCCAACACAACTAGATAAATCAGCTGTTAAGGTTGTACTTAATACTCCGCATTGTAGAGTTTGATCATCTCCTATCTCGGGACATGATTGTGTTAATCCTATAATGGGTAACACTAAAACTAATGTTGTTAAAATCTTCTTCATCTTTAATTTTATCGGTTATATTTCTGAAATACACAGTTAAACTCTAACAATTCATCCTCAGAATCGTTAAACACTTGGTGAAATACTCCTTCGTTAATTAATATAATATCTCCACCAGTTACATTAATAAATTCATCTCCTAGTTTTATTCGACCATTACCATTTAAAAAGAAATATATTTCTTCTAACCCAGAATGGCTATGACCTTTCGTATGTTTTAATGGCCTTAATAGAGTTTTAGATAATGTTAAGTTGTTTAAAAATGTATTATCGATTACCGTATATGTATCATTATCTCGTAAGACTTTGCCTACGATATCATTATTACTAACTTTCATACACATAACTATCCAAAGTATCTGTCAATTGCATTTAAACGATCGTCTGCGTCTACTAACATCTGTAATGCCTCTTCTGCATTTTTATAAAAATCACCTGTTGAGTGATCGCCAATCCCAGCTGGATATTCGTTTAATAGTTCTAGAGTTAAAAGTGCTTTTGCTTTATCAGCTTCTGCCGATGTTTGCAACATGTTTATTAATTTGTTCATGTTATCTTATTTAAATTATTATTATTTATCGTTTTTTTCGTTTTGAGCATACCAATTTGGATTCGGTAATCCAGAGTAATGATCCCATAACTCATTTTCTATTAACTTTGCATCATCATAATCATTTTCTGCGTTGCTTTCTTCTGTTTTGTTTTCTTTTTCTTTCATGGCTTATTTTATATTTCGTTTAAATGGTAATCTATTAACTTATTTTTTATATAATCTTCTGACAATTCTGTTTCACTTTGACAATAAAAAATCTTTTCTAAATCACCAAAAAGAGTTGGTATTTTATAGGTAGCTTTGTACATAAACCTTCCATGGTGTATAAAATAGCGATACGCTTCATCATCATTATTATGCGTAATTTTTAAATCTGTTATCATAAATCGTATTTTTTATAAAATTTCGTTTATTAATTCCAGTTTTCCTTTAATTAGTAGTTCTCTATTTATACTTCGGTTATTATCCATGTTTATCTAATTTAATTAGCTCTAACTGCCACTGTTGTTTGCATTCATCTAGTGCCATATCATATATGTCATAATGATTTTTTTCGGGATATTGTTCGATATACTTGTATACTAATATCATTACATCGTCGTAATATCCTCTATCATGAGCATCAAATAGTCTACTTTCGAGTCGCCGTTCGTTAGTCATAGGTTTTACTTGTCCATATCTAGATTTATACAATATCATCTTCGTTTTGTTTTTTCAATAAGTCAAATTGATATCGTGTAACGATAAAATCTCGTTGCATTCTACTTCTTTTTGACTTTTTTGCTTCCACTAACAAATACTCTGCTGATAACTCATCATCGCTTAATTCTACAATTTCTCGCTGACTCGGTGTCATGTATTGTTTAGGATCAAATTGAGTTTGTAATTGTTCCATGATTTTTTGAAGTTGCTCGTCGTCTGGTTCCATGTTTTTTATTTTTATAATAGTAAAATTTTACTTAAATTCCAACCGACTATAATGCCCAAATTGATTTTAAGTTTCTATTGAACCCGTTGCTGTCATCCATTCCCATTCCAATTAACCACTCATCTTTAATTGTGAATCCATGATATGATTTTTGCTTAGGAATTGGAGAGCTTTCTCTAGTAACTAAAGTAACAACTGAGATAGAAGCTGGATGTTTTACCTCTAGATATTCTATAACAGCGTCGATTGTGTTTCCGGTATCATAGATATCATCTACAATGTAAACGTGTTTACCTTTAATTGGTGTTTCTAAGTCTTTAGTAATTTGTATGTCGCCTTGTTTTCGTTTTGTATATGATTTCACTCGCATAAAATCACACTCCATATCAATTGGCGTAGCTCGTACTAAATCACTATAAAATGCAAATGCTCCATTAAGCAACCCAACCATAACTACTGGTGTTTTATCTCCACGATGATCATCTGCTATTTGTTTGCCGATTATTTTAGTTTGGATATCAATATCCTTAGCTGAAATTAATTGTCTCATATATATGTTTATTAGAAAAGTAATGTTAAGTAATATGCTAACTTATATCCTGTAAATGCCCCGAGTGCTGTCGGTACCGGAAACACAATAAATTTACCTAATGACGTAACGTATTTTGGTCTATTGACTACCCGCCCTAGAAAAAAATAATATGTCATATATCCTAATAGTACTAATATGTCAACTCGTTCAGCTATGAATACTACTAAAATTGCTCCTAATATTCCAAATAAAAAATTGTCTAATATTGCTTTAAATAGTTCAGAAGTTGGAGTTTGTCTATACTCGTCTTGTATCTTTTTAAGGCTCATTTGTTATTTCTTTTATTTATATTACTTAACGTAACTATAATCACTGCTAAAACAGTCATTGATATTAATATTATTTCTGTATTGTTCATATTTTATCCTAATTTATTTCGATATATATTAACAAATAACAACCTAGCAAATTTTAATTCAGTTACATGCTTTAAATTTAAACCGTAGCTATCAGCAATAGGCTGTAAATATTTGATTCCGTTGCTAACTGTCATTTTACCGATATCCATGTTATCTTTCATTATTTATTTAGTATTATACGCGCGCTAATGGTTGGAAACCACCATCTTTTCTCCATTCCTCATTTGGTATACCCACCTGAATAAATGAGTCTTCACCTTTAGTACGCGAATCAAAAAATTCGTTTTCAGTGTAAGCCTCTTCCATAACCAAATCGTAAACGGCATCTTCACCGTATACTTCTTTGTTAGTTTCGTTTTCATAGAACTCGTAATTCTCCCATACATTATCATATAGATAATCTGCTAATTCTTGTTCTGAGTTGCCGGCGTATGGTGGTTCGCACTTTCTTAAGGCTTCTACGTTAACCTCAATGGGTTCACTTGCAGATGAGATCGTCCAGGTCTCAATTTTACGGACATATATTTTTTCTGACATATTAATATTATTCTTTAAACCAATTATCAAACCCAACAGTTTTAATGTCAGAATCTGGTAATTTCTTTTTTTGTTTTGAAACGAATTTACTGTTTTTTGGTCGCATAAATTGTTCATATAATGATAACATCTTAGAACTAGAAGCTTCATTAAATGGCGTATGTGTTGCCGTTTCATTGTCCCAATTTAAATTTGGTCGTATTGCTGACATGATTTATATATTATTAAATATAAAATGGAGGCAACCTTAGCTACCTCCATGTTTTTGTTTAGTTGTAGAGATAAGTTATTCAGATAAAGTATCATCTATAACAACTGGTTCCCACTCTACATCCGGAATTGTATTACAAAATATAAAATGACTTGCTGTTTCTAAGACTTTGTCACAGTGTAAAAAATCACGATATTCTTTAAGAATATCTTTACATGTTTCTTTTTGATCGTTTTGAAACTGTTCTTTTCTGATCGTACGTGATATTAAATATGCTAAATCATTATGTATATATAATTGCTTCATATTACATCATTGGCATTTGTTGTTCTGGTAAATCGTCTGAATTTTCGTCGACAACAACACATTCAGTCATAACAATCATTGACGCAACAGATGCTGCATTTTCAATAGCCGCTCTTGTTACTTTAGTCGGATCAATAATTCCTTCTTTAATCATATCACATTGTTTGTCAGCTCGAGCGTCGTATCCATTACCAACAGATAACCCGTTCCAAATTACATCGCCATTTAACCCAGCATTAGACATAATAGTGTTAAATGGGGCTTTAAGTGCATCTAAAACGATATCTCTACCCCATTCTTCATCCTTATTAGCTATATTTATTTTACTAGTATCATTGAAGCTACGTAATGCAACTCCACCACCGGGAACAATTCCTTCTTCAACGGCAGCTCTCGTTGCTGCAAGCGCATCATCTACGCGGTCTTTCTTTTCTTTCATTTCAACTTCTGTAGCAGCTCCAATATATAATACAGCAACACCTCCTGACAATTTAGCTAAGCGTTCTTGAAGTTTTTCTTTTTCATAATCAGATGTACATGAATCAATTTGTGTTTTTATTTGATTAACTCGTTCTACGATATCTGCAGACTCTCCCTTTCCGTTAATAATGGTTGTCTTGTCTTTATCGATCTCAACTTTTTCAGCTGATCCTAACATTGATAATGCATCTTCATGATCGAGGTCAATTCCCATCTGTTCGCTAAACACTTTACCTCCGGTAAGTTTTGCTAAGTCTTCCATTTGCTCTGACCTAGTAGAACCAAATCCTGGAGCTTTTACTGCTGCTACTTTAATTGATCCTCTTACACGATTAACTACTAGAGTAGACAATGCATCTCCATCGACATCTTCAGCTACAATAAGCAACGGCTTTCCTTGCTGAACTACTGGTTCTAATATGGGAAGCAACTCTTTCATTGAAGAAATTTTCTTGTCGACTAATAATATTAATGCATCTTCCATTTCAGCAATCATCTTCTCTGTATTTGTTACAAAGTAAGGAGATAAGTAACCTCTGTCAAACTGCATTCCTTC
>ENA-OUOG01001707-OUOG01001707.1-marine-metagenome-genome-assembly--contig:-NODE-1707-length-24650-cov-6.229480_pt1 | contig 24650 bp, 27 predicted proteins | sample MGYA00248635_ERZ508505 | MGnify/ENA primary metagenome ERZ508505 (study PRJEB26176, sample SAMN06267871) | marine metagenome | isolation source: Saanich Inlet, British Columbia, Canada | place: Pacific...
ATACTTTCTTTGACAAGTATGGAGATGTTGACAAAGCAGATGAAGCAGCAGCATCATACGGTGCTACACGAGAGACAGGTAAATGGGGTTTGAAGATCGGCATTTACAGTATGGATGAAGACTGTACAACTCACTGGAGGTGTCCGGATTGTGAACATGAGTGGAAAAGATAATGATTGATGATAAAATGTATGTGCCTGCAGAAGAAGGTATCACGCCGGACTCTTGGGTGATCGTAGAAGTCAACCAGGAGGGCGAACAGTTCCAAAAGATCATCTCCGGTTGGAGTGGTTCTTATCTCTATGGTGATTCATGGCGTATGTCCAGTGGAATTAAGGAAATCAGTATTAAGGTCAATCAAGACTTTTATACTGTTGAGACTAAGTCAGGATCCACGTATACTCTATTTAAGAGTCGGCAGGGATTGCGAATGAGCAATGCTGGCATCTTCGAAGAACTCAAAGGACAGTTTGGTGACGCAGTGCAGATCATAGAGCTGTAAAAAAACTGTTGACTTGTGATAGAACTTGTTGTATAATGTTCTTAGTTAGTGAGGAATTTTGTTATGAAAAAAGTAATACTTGCAGCTGCATTAATCGGACTTGCCGGATGCTCTGCCAACCCTTTCAAGTCGGACACAACTGAGATCAGAGCCTCAAAGGGCTCTGATAGTGTTCCCACTTGGTATCTCGAAACACCAGAGGACAGTAAGACCGAGATCTTTGCCGTAGCGTCTGGGCTATCTGATGACATGCAATTTTCATTAGATAAGGCTCTCCATGAGGCAAAGATTACACTCGGCGATAAACTAGGCTCCACCGTTACATCACAGACGAAAAAGTTCATCCGTGACAACGCTGCTGGAGGCCTAGGGAACACAGTGCAGGAAACGGAGAAAGTGTCCCGCTCTGGATATCAAGATGTTGATGTGTCAAGTTATGTTGTCGTCAACAAAAAGATATTCATGGAAGGATCCCGTTTCCGCACTTATGTTCTTCTCAAGCTAGATGTTGATGAGAGCGCTCCTGTGGTTGAGCAAAAGAGTCAGTATACAGAAGAGGATGCTGCTCGAGCTGATAAAGCATTTGATACGCTATGAGGTGGTTACCAATAGTCCTAATCTTATCTGCTGTCCCAGCCAAAGCTGACATATCATTCTTTAGCTTTTTTGAGGCAGCTGGAGAGGCAACAGCTCCTCTCAATAAGAGCTTTCATATAGGAGGTTCTGGCTGGTGGAATAAGAATGCTGGTCAAGAGTCTGAGGATGTTAGGTACATTGTTCGGACTAAATCTCATGTAGAATGTAGAGATCGAGTATGTCAGACCGTAATTACAAAGGTCATTGAAAAGATTCGTGTGGAGACTAAACGATGAGTGAAAAGAAGTATCAGCTAATGGTTGACCCAACCCCTGCAGGTTGGGCATATGGGTTTCCTCGTGCATTACCAGAGGAAGCAGTTCAAGGCAAAGGATACGACCTTTGGGTAAGAAATGATTTCGATTTAGCAGAGTGGGTATGTAGTTTTGGATATCCTGAAGAAAGTTTTGGAATGGTGAGGTATTTTCCTCAAGAGGTAAAGTAATGTGTGGCGGAGTATATGAAGAAGATTTTGATAAAGGTCAGAGCATTACTCCAAGGAAGGACGAACAAGTTTCCAAGACGGAAGAACAAATGTATCTGGAATCTAGAAAGCGAAGGGTAATGGGTGACATTAAGTTTATGACTGCTGGAGACTTTATAGAAGAGCAAGAAGATCTATACGTATACCCAGGTAGTGATTGTCAGGAGTAGAAAATGAAAGCATCAATTAACGTTGACTCTTATCCATATTTAGAGTATAATGGTATTACAGTTACAACATACATTGGGGATGATTGTGCACCAGCTGTTGAGGTATTCACCTCATACGATGAGATGGTGAAGCAAGTATTTGAGAGCATCGTTATCGTTAAGGATGGTGTACCATGCCTTCAGGCATATAGAGAAGATTATGATGATATCGATGTACCATATATTAAAGAGGTGCGAGATATGATTACTGGTCTTCGTGTAGCTGCTGATAGGTTGGAGCAAGAGCTAGCTGCTCATAAAGTTTACGATCAACGAACTGGAACCGTTCGTGATATGACAGACTTGGATATGTAATGAAGACACTGAATGAAGATGTAACATTAATTAAAACGAAAGGTTATGTGTACTACGCTAAATGGATTGCTACTTTACTTGTTCTGATAGCTGTTGCATGTCGTTCAGTTGATGAAATACCTAAGATCTATGATGTATTCTTTTCATGGATCGGAACAGGATTATGGTTGTATGTTTCCCTGGCATGGAAGGATAGAGCTCTAATTCTACTAAATTCAGTGATCAGCTTCATGTTGTTTGTATCACTGTTAAGATACTTTTTTTAGGAGATTAATATGATCAAACTCTCATATACAATCCCAGAGGAGCATAAACCTTTCTCTGGGATCGAAACGATTGAGATCACTATGTTTGATGAGTGCACGGTTGAGGAGCTTGTTGAAGGCTTTGAGAAATTCATGCATAGTGTTGGATACAGTACTGATGTCAAGCTAGATTTTTATACCGAAGATCAACAACAAGAAACACAATTAGAAATGGACCTAACATATGACAGAAATCGAAAAACGTATAATGACGAAGAAGAGGTTCTCGGAGGCTGTTGAAAAACAAGTCAAGAGTCTTAGTGTTCCCTGGATGGATGCAGTCATTATCGTTTGTGAAAATAACGAGATAGATCCATCTGAGGTGAATAGGTTGCTGAGTGATTCCATTAAAGGGAAGATCGAAGCAGAAGCAATGAAACTTAATTTGATACCTAAAGGCAATGAACTTCCGTTTGACTGAGAGAATTAATTTGGACCCGTTTGATAGTTACAAGTTGTACCAGGCTATGAAGCTCCACTTCGAGAGTGATAGCTATGATGCGCCAAAGTACAACTATAAGACGAGTGCCAAACCGCAGGCGTTCTATAAGCGTCGAGATAAATTTTACTTTGCCAAACTGGCAAGGCGCTTCCCTAAGCAGAATGAGCTGATTGATTACTATGTCTCTCAGTTTGCTTATGGGACTAAATGGGTTGGCGACATGCTTGATGATAAGTCTGACGCTACGTATATCCAATGGAGGAAAACACTTGAAAGCATAAGTTACGAGTTTCAAAAAGATATACATACTCTATGTACAAGGTGCGAGGTGGATCAAATAACATTTGATGACCTACTAACGGTCAAAGATAAACAACTGCCACCAGTTGTTACCTTGTACAACCGCGGTGATATTAGCTTAGCTAGTATTGTGATACTAAACAAATTAACAGGCTTTTTGCATCAGGCAAACAAAAGCATTACGGAGACTATCGTCTGGCCAGATTTGTATCGCAAGTTTACTAAGCTCGAGCCTTTTGTCAACGTGGACGTAAATAAAATGAAAAAAATCGTTGTCAATACATTCAATACATAGTATAATACACGAACATACGCAAACATACGAAGGATACACATATATGTCATTTTCAAATCTAAAAAACCGTTCCGCCAACATCGACGCTCTTGTCAATGCTGCAGAAGCAGCTGGTGGTAAGCCTCAGGCTGCTACAAAGAACTCATATGTTGACGAACGTCTCTGGAAACCAACTGTCGATAAGGCAGGTAATGGTTACGCCGTCTTACGTTTTCTCCCTGCTACCGAGGGTGAAGACCTTCCATGGGTTCGCTACTGGGATCATGCTTTCCAAGGACCAACAGGTCAGTGGATGATCGAGAACTGCCGTACTTCATTGAACGGTGAAGCATGTCCTGTTTGTGAGTTGAACTCCAAGCTATGGAACACTGGACTGGATGATGATAAGGCTACTGTACGTAAGCAGAAGCGTCGACTCCACTACGTAGCTAATGTGCTTGTAGTGAGCGATCCATCTAATCCACAGAACGAAGGTAAGGTCTTCCTGTACAAGTTCGGGAAGAAGATCTTCGATAAGATCATGGATGTGATGCAACCTCAGTTTGCCGACGAGGATCCTATCAACCCCTTCGACTTCTGGGAAGGTGCGGACTTCAAACTCAAGATCCGTAATGTTGAGGGATATCGCAACTATGATAAGTCAGAGTTTTCATCTGCCGCTGCGTTGTTTGGTGGTGATGATGCTAAACTCGAAGAGCTCTACAACTCACAGTATGCACTGAAAGAGTTTGTGGATCCTAAGAATTATAAATCGTACGATGAGCTCGCAACTAAGTTGGCTCGCACACTTGGTGAAGAAGGTCCTACACGGACAACTGCTGAGCAGATCTCATTGGATGAGACTGCACCAGCTCCTACCTTCCCTGAGCGTGAGCAACCAGCTCAGCAGGAGCGAGAGTCTTTTGATCCGCCTGTATCGACCTCATCATCTGATGACGATACATTGAGTTACTTTGCAAAGTTGGCTAACACTAACTAAGCAACACTCAGATGGGGTGGTGCCCTAATACACCCGCGGGGAGCTACGGTTAGCTCCCCTTTTTTTATTGTGCTGCTAGAGATTCGACAGCTGACGGCCCACGGACAGTTGCTGCTTCAATAGGAACAATAGACACGTTACCACCAGTATCAGAGCTAACAGTACCGTAATTCGGAATCTGTACCTGACGACCAGCTGCAAGTCGAGCAATCAGTTCATCGCGATCAATACCACTTTCCTGAGCTGCAGCAAACATATCATTAATCTGATTACCAGATAGTTGTTGCGCATCCATATCAGGCCTTGGAAGCTCTTCACCTGTGTCTGGATCAAGTCCAGCATATTCGTAAATGAAAGACGGAATAGCTTTTGATGCAACACCCTGGATAGATGTCCAACCACCAGATGGGTCTGGTAGGATTGAGCGGAGAAGATCTCTCATGAAGTCATCAACCATTCCACCAGCATCAACCAAAGCGCTCATGCTATCATTGAATCCATCTTTTAAATTCTGAAATTGTCTCTTGACCCAATCAATTGGACTAACAATCAAGTCGTAGATGCTATCAAGGACTTCATTCCAATTCTCACTGAATGAGAAGCTGTCTAGCGATTCACTAATTGCAGAGAACCCTAGCTTATCTGCAACCCAAGATATACCATCCTTAATTAGATCGCCAAGCTGCATGATCGCTCCATCAATGATACCACCGATAAAGCCAACTACCCCACCAAGGAGTTTCTGTAGGAAACCACCACCATCTTCACCAATCTTGTCTGCTGCATCCTGAGCTTCTGATACACCATCAAATATACTGAGGATAACACCAATCGGAGCAAATAGTTTGCCAAGGCCCCTTCCTAGTGCTTTGAACTTGTCGAAGAATGGGATCAGATCATCAAAGAATCCTGTGATTGGTTTGAGGATAGAGTTCTCACCACTGAAGAACTTTTTGATCATGTTGATAGGACTCATCAAAGTTTTCTTCACACTCTCAACAGCAGTCTGCGCATCTTTATCAAAGATATTATCGAAGAACCCCTTCAGGCGTCTGAAGATACTTCCCTCACCAAACATGGAAGCCTTTAGATCATCAAAGTATTTTACAATTGGTTCAATCAGCTTACCAAACCGAGTTTTGATTCGCTCCATAAATTCCTGGAACGGCTTACGTATTCCATCATCAAAGGCAACATATGATCGGACCTTTATGTCTTCTATGATTGCAGCAAAGCCTCCTTTGAGACTACCAAACAATTCATCAAGACCAAGAGCTTTGAAAATTCGCCTAAACAGACCACCGAAGAAATCACGGAAAGGTTTGATAAACAATTTATCAATCGTCTTAATAACACCCTTGATATATCCTGCGACAGCACCGACCAACAACCCAGCTAAGGCTGCAATCCCTGCAGCAAGACCAAGCTCACCAAGGACACTATTGCCGCCCTGCTGGTTGTTTGTATCACCACCCTGAGTGTCGGAGTCTCCACCTCCACCGAGGCCTGCTAGGAGCTTAAGCATCTCTCGGCGCTGCTCTTCTTCCAACAGTTTATTTCCTGTTAGGACATCGAGAAACGATTGGTTAAGCAATACCATTTGATTGATAGATTCGTTGATCTCCAGGAGCGTTTGCCCCGAGACATCAGTGTTGCCATCAATCGTGTCTAGCTTATCGTTAGCAGCTGCTAGTTGTAGAGCGACATCTTCGAGAGTTGCGTCAGCCATTTATTACTTTCCTTTTGTGTAAGCCTCTTTACCATAGAAGGCAGCAACAATTGCAGCTACAGACACAAAGTATGTCGCTGCCATGTCACCGAGGATTTTACCTGCTTGCTCTAATCCAAGAGCATGAGCAAGAACAACAGCGAATGGATAAAGAAGCATGCCCCCAAGAGCAAACCAGGCCATGTTACGCTGTGCATCTTCCTTTTTGTCATTATTCTCAATCTGTATCATTCTCTCGTGCCTGGACAGTTCTTCGTCCGTTACAATTCCATCACCATCTAAATCTGCATCATTTAAAACACTATTTGTTTCAAGTTGCTTTCCCATATTGTTCATTCCGCCTTTTATTGCGCTCATTTTCCTCCTTGATGAATTCGAGGAGCATATGAACGTAGATTTCCCTTTCCCACGGAACCATATTCTCTAATTCACTCAACGAGTACTTGTGATGTTGCATCATTGCGAAATTAGTCCGAAAATGGTTTTCGAGACTATCGTGAGAAAGGGCTACGCGAAAAAACTTTGCAGCCCAGTAACCTTCACATCATTATGTTCACCACAACCAACACAATCAAACTTCACAGTCTTTTCCAACCTTGGCATTTTCTCAAAGAACTTCTGAACAGTATTGAACTGCTCCTGACTTAGAGATTCCAAGAACTGAATCAGTTCCTCTTTAGTATGATCCTTTGCTGGATAAACATTTTCAGCATCATAGATTGATTCGATACTTGCGGTCAGAAACCCAAACACCACATCAACCTGGTTTGTACTATTACCCGTATTCTTAATAATGTCATCAACCGTAGGCCATTTCATTATCACACCAACATCGTCTGTTAGTTGAACCTTATGGTCCAAGCTCGAATCAATGGTAGGTTCAATATCCTCAAGACTAATAACTGAAGGACTGTATGTATCACATGACGTACACTTCAGCTGAATGTTTGAGGTTTCACCAACCGATTTTGACCGAAGTTTGAGAAAGATATATTCCAAATCAAACATCGGCATTTTAAGTGCATCTACCTTACCGAAGGTACATGCCTCTACAATTCCTGTTGTTGCTTTGAGGATCTGTTTTTCATCTCCAGACTCCATCGCAAGCATAAGAATCTTTTCTTCCTTAACAAGGTAAGGTCGATACTCAACCTTCTGCCCTGTACTCGGAATATTCAATTCATAAGTAGCTGAATTCAGCTGTGGTAATGCCATAATATGCTCCTAGTATTATGATAAAAGTTTGCTTGCAAGTGCGCCGATCGCGGCACCTGCTAAGCTAGCACTGTTGTCCCAATCATCATAGGACATTGTCACGTTCACACGTGCAATCTGGTTCTCACCTGCATTACTTAGTTCAATAGAGCTAACCGTTGTGGGGAAAGCATTCCTAAGCGTGCAAGTGTAAATTGGTATATTCTTTTCATTGAGCTGCTGAATGATTACATTAGAAACATAATCTTCGCGGTAGTTAATTGTACCACGCTCATAATTAATAATTCCATTCTGCCATTCATCGAAACAGCTTTTGATGTAATAGTCCCCAGTCAACAGAAAAGAGAATGAGACATCTTCATTTAGATAACCATATGTTTTCTTGATCGTCTTGATCCTAGTGACATGATCTGTTGTTGTAATCTGACGACCAGGAAGCGAGCAGCTCTCACATAGAAGAGAAATATCTCTTGGATCGTTAAGGATCTGCATCGGATTAAAATTACCAGACACAACATTCGAAAGGATCCGAGTAGGGTTAATAGATACGATCGGAAGGTTCATATAGATTGCGAACCTATTAGTTTTTGCTACACCAGTACGCTTACCGATTGTTCCCTTCAGCGTATCAATGTTCATTGGTAATGCCATTAGATCATACCTCGTGATTTACCCCAAACATAATTCTTACTCTTCTTCGAGAAGTCTTCTGTTGGTAGAAAGATTGCGATGTTCCAGTCTTTAGCATCTACTTTAGAGAACTGCGATTCGACATGGGATGTTAAATATCTTTTGAAGCATGGCTTAAACTCTTTGTAACGAGAAGCTGCTTTCAACATATCATAAGATAATTTAAACTTTGTCCGTTCATCAAATCGTGTATCAGACATCGTTCCACCAAGAGCATCAAGGAATTGAGCTCTAGTACCTGGTGCAAGATAATGGAGGTTTAGACCATAGAACCCGCCAGGTGCAGTGTCAACAATAATAGTAAGAGGAAACTTATCATAGTACGGTAATTGTTCCTTAGTTTTTGGATCATAGAAATACATGAACATATGACCTGGGCCAACTGCCTGTCTTTCTGATAAGTTCGGATCTTTCAATAGATCGCGACGATCGATACGGCCGAGCTTTTGTACTCGTCCCTTAAACCAATTTCGAGCAGCGCGCGACCTCATATCGAGATTGCGTCGACGTGCTTCGTATTCTAATGTGTCAAATAGTGATCTAGCCATGATAGTATTTATAACAGTTTAGCGCTTCTTTTTCTTCATAAGTGTTTTGATGCCAAGCTGTTCTAGTGTATCTTCTGTCCAGATCTGAAACGTAGCTCCATTATCCCGAGCAAACTCTTGAGCGGCTTTCCACTTCGATTGGTTCTTAACGTATGTCAGAGCTTCTGAAAGATACCGTTTCGTTCTGCGACCACCCTTTGGAGGTTTAGTTTCCTTCGCAGGTTTAATCTCAACAAGGTATTTCTGTCCACTCGTTGTGATAAAATACACATCGATGAAATAACGATGAACCTTTTTATCCGTCTCACAGACATAAGGTACAACGACTTCTTCAGAACACCAAGCATGAACATCAGATCTTTCTTCAAGCCATCTGAATACATTACGCTCCCATAGAGAGCGATAGACGACATTTGTGTGGTCACCCATATACTTTGTTGGGTACTTAACCTTATATTTTCCTTTATAAGTCATATAAATAAACGCAGCTAACTAACTTAAAGTGTGGTTCCATGGCAAGATATCAATATCCATCCGATACAAACAATCATCCAGTCTGGGTACGTATCGCTATTACAAAGCGTGTGACTGTAGCACAAACAGACTTTGATTCAGAAACAAAGGTTGTCCCAGCGGACGAAATCTATTTATACATGCCAATTGGTATGAGTTTCAATGATGGATTGACGTTTGATCAAGTACAGCTGAGTAACCTAGTCTCAGCTGGCCAGGGGGCTGTAGATTCGAATAATTCTGCTGGTGGTGCTGTTGGTGAAGCTATTGTTGATTATGGTCGTGGTCTAATTTCGGATGCAGCAAGCCAGGGTGGAACAACTGGTGGTATTGCAGCACAGACAATTAAGAATCAAGGATTCATCAGAAACCCACGTACTGAGCTTCTGTTTAAAGGACCTGCTGTCAGGCAGTTTTCTATGACATTTAAGCTAATGCCATCAAGTGGTAAAGAGTCCAACGAGATTGAGAATATCATTCGTACTATCAGATCCCATGCATATCCAACACTTGGCCAGAACGGATCCACATTCAATTTCCCTGACACATTCACTATTGAGTTTCTATCAATAAACGGTAGCAGTTTGCGAATGATGAAAATTGCTGATGCATACTGTACAGCAGTATCTACAAACTTTAACCCAACAAGTCCTGCTTTCTTTGATGACGGTTCTCCATCAGAAGTTGATCTCAGTCTTACGTTCCAGGAAACAAAGGTTATCACAAGACGAGATGTGGAGGCTGGATACTAATGAAGTATTTTAGATTTTTTCCTAAACTAGATTACGACCTTGATGATGATGGACAAACTAAATCAGTAATCGATCTGTTCCGCTTTGCTAAAATTATTAATGCGGTTACCGATGACATTACATTCTATCGTAATTATGATATCCAGGATGGTGAACGTCCTGATCATGTTTCACAAAAACTATATGGGACAACAGATTATCACTGGACGTTTTTTATTGCAAATCCAGAAATGAAAAGTTTGTACACTGGTTGGCCTCGTTCACGTGAGGAGATGGAGAGTTATGTTGAAGACACCTATCCAGACCATGTTCTTAATATTGATAGTTATAATTTCTTCAATCAGTTTGAAGTTGGAGAAACTATACAGGGTTTGATCAGTGGTGCAACTGCAACTGTTGTATCAAAAGATGTCAATCTTGGTTGGATCAAAATTACCGATAAGGTTGGCACGTTCAACAATAACGAGATCGTACGCGGATTAGTTTCTGGTGACTTTCAAACTGTTGCTGGTGAGGCACTAGAGAAAAATGCTGCTCACCACTATGAGCAAGGTGGTTATATTGTAGAGCGATCACCTACAGCTGCGATCGTAACATTTGAGCAATATGAAATAGATAAGAATGATACTAAGCGGACTATTCGTGTACTACGACCAGAATATGTCGGCCAGGTAGCAAGTCAGTTTAGAGAAGCGATTAATGAGTGATAATTTTGTAGCAGCGTCTGATGGCTCGTTAGAAGAGTTTAAGATCTCTTCTCCTAATGGAAAAGAGCTTGATATCACAGACCTCATTGTTGAGTTTAATATTTACGAAAAGCTATCCAGTCCTCTGTTGATGGCTGAAGTGTTAATTCTTGATGCGGCAGCTCTGTTATCTAATCTACCTCTAATGGGTCAAGAGAAAATAACAGGAAATATTAGACGCGGCGATGATGTTAAGACAGTCGAGTTCTTTACAACTACTGTTGAAGATGTAAAGAACATTAACGACTTTACTGTACAATATACAATCACCCTTGTAGAAAAAGCATATTATAATAATGCTGTATCATTAGTATCACAGGCATATACAGGCCCTGCATCAGAGATCATTACTCGTATTGCTGAAGATTATCTTGATGTAGTGATTGATGCAGATCAAACTGATGGTAACTACAGTGTTGTTATTCCTAACTGGAATCCATATACTGCAATTAATTGGATGACTAAACGAGCAAAGAATTCTAATAATGTCCCATGTGTATGCTATAATACTTTCCGTAATGGGTTACAATTAAAATCATTAGAGACACTGTTTAATAGTGAGCCTGTTGATACTTACTTCTATAATAAAAGAAACGATGATACTCGTGTTACTCAAATAGGTAATGCTGCAACAGGTCGTGAGAGTGTGCAGACTGCTAGCACGATGTATCAGACAACTGTTACTCCTACCGCAGAGATTATTCAGCGTGGTGGTTACAGTTCACGAACCGTTCTTGTAGATATTAGAAACAAGTCCCATGAGGTATTTGATTTTAACTATGATGAATATTTTCCTTCTGGTGTGTCACTTGCCTCAACAAAAGTCCTTAGTGACAATTTTAAGATCAATGATAAGACTGTGTCACAGTATCCTACGACAGTTCAACGGATGTTCTATCATGGGTCACAATCATTCGGTCAATCAGTTAGCGACTATAATGGAACAGTACTAGATAATGTACCGTTCCGTCAATCGTATATGAACACTCTAACGAACTTCCAATGGAAGCTGGGAATCAAAGGTCGTACAGATATACAAGTGGGTAATACTATCAACATCACTATGGTCAAAAATATGATTGCTGATGAAAATAACCCAGATGAGATTATCGACGAACGAAGAAGTGGTAAACACTTAGTCACTGCACTAAGACATCAGTTCGTAAAGGGTAGTTATAATATTATGCTTGATTGTGTGAGAAATGCTATGGAGTCAGAAATATAATGTTTTTTATTGGTGTTGTTGAAGATAGAGTTGATCCTAAAAATCTTGGACGTGTTCGCGTTCGTATTTTTGGTGATCATACAGAAGATAAGTCTAAGATTCCCACAGATTCACTTCCATGGTCTCATGTAATGATGCCATCAACTTCTGCATCTGTTGGAGGGGTTGGTCAATCACCAACAGGAATTTCACAAGGCTCTTGGGTAATAGGAACGTACCTTGATGGTGAGGACAAGCAGCAACCATTTGTTTTAGGAACTATCCATGGTACACCAGCTGCTCCAAATACACAAACAGGCTTTGGTGATCCAGCTGGTCTAAACCCAGTTCGTAATATTGGTATTGACACACCATATGCTGCTTCAGAAGACACATACTTTGAGCATGCCGCATATATTTCAAGAGCTGATACACGAGTAGAGAATGTTGAAGAAGGTATTCCGCCTCGCGTAACATCAGTTGCTACAGATGAATCAGATGACTACTATGAGACACCAACCTGGAGCTCTCCACCTGTAAATGGTGGGAACCCTCCTGTATATCCATTCAATCGAGTTAATGAAACAGAGAGTGGTCATGTATTTGAGATTGATGATACTCCTGGAAACGAACGAATTACTGAATACCATCGAGCTGGTACTAACTATGAGATCCAAGCTGATGGAACAAAAACAACCACTGTTGTAGGTGATAACTATACCGTTGTCTTTGGTAAGGATCACATATACATTAAGGGTAATGCCACAATGACTGTTGATGGAGATTTCCGTCAGCTAGTCAAGGGAAATTATCATCTCGAAGTTAATGGAAAGAAGACAGAACTCGTACGTGGATCACGCCAGACAAAGATTGGACAGTCTGATAATATTGAGATCGTACAAGAGTTTGCTTCAAATGTCAACACAAATTATATCCAAAGAGTTGGTGGAGCAGAGACCAGAGTTGTGGATTTACAGAGAAGTACAACGATCGGAGCTGATGATGATCTAATGGTTTCTGGTAACTATGGTATGATCGTTCTTGGTACAACAAATATGTTCTCTAGTCAACCGCTGGCTGTTACTACAACAGGAACGTTGAAAGTAACCTCACAAGAAGACATCACTATTGAGACACCTAGCTCTATTGTAGAAAATGTTGAAGGTTCGATGACATATAATATAGGTGTAGATGTTACTACAAATGCAGGTGGTAATTTAACTGATAATGTTACAGGTAACGTAGATGTTAATGCAACAAGGATTGATCTGAACTAATGGGTAAACTAGCTATTAGAGAAACAGATGGTTTAAGCACTGGTCATATATGTGCTGCGACAACAACTCTTGATACACCTGGTCAGGGTAACGTGTACATTGAAGGGCTGTTGGCAGCCCGTAAGACTGATCCGACAGTAGCTCATCCGTTCCCACCAGCCCCACCATGCGCTCCTCATGTAGCTGCGGTTAATCAAGGTTCACCTTCTGTATATGTTCATGGTAAAAAAGTTGGCTTTATTACTACCTCTGCAGATGCTGGAGCAATGACGGGATCTAACAATACAGTATATGTTGCCACAAATTCTGAAGCTGTTGCAGCATTGTTTAACGTTGATGTGGAAGTGTTTGCTCAAACATTTACTGCACCAGACTTTGCAAACGTCGAAGTGTTTGCTGGGGAAGTTGTAGAGGGACGGGAAGCAGAAGAAGCTGCTGGAGTTGACCCCGATCAATTAGAGGCTGTTGAATATGGAGATGGTGGTATTGGAACAGCAAATGGCTATACCAACGAAGATAAGTTTAGCAACGTCAGTCCAGTTAATTCAGTTGAGGGACCTCAACAAGCTCCGCTAGATAGTGATAATCCTAATCCAGATGCAAGTGGAACACCTGGTCTGAATTTCTTATCTCACACAGACCCAAGGATTAAACCAGAATTGAGAACAGCTCTTGAAAATGTTGCTGCTGCGCTTGGGGTGACTCTAACAATTACATCAGCCTATCGCGACCCAGCCTATAATCAATCAGTCGGTGGTGCACGGAATAGTCAGCACGTTCAGGGCAATGCTTGTGATATTGTTCAGCAAGGATGGTCGACTACAGATCGAGCTAATTTTATTCAAACATGCTACAGTAATGGTATCAGAGGATTTGGGGTATACAATAGTTTTACTCATGTAGATATTGGACCTCAAAGAGCATGGGGTAATTCTGGTTCTAGAACTTCGCTTCCAAGGTATCCATGGGCACAAGGTGTCCTTGGACCTCTTGGCTATGCTACATCATAATAGAGGTTAATAATGGCAGAATGTGGAAATAACGAAGCGCTTGATGCAATCAATGAAGTACGTGATGGTATCAAAGATGCGCTAGCAGAAGGTAAGGCTGCACTAGCTGATATTCAATCAAAGGCTAGTGAGGCGCTATCTGAGCTCAATAACTTTAAAGTGGAGCTACCTGATACAACATCACTGCAGGGTGATATCCAAGCGCTGATCGGTCAGGTCCAAGGTGACTTTGCTGGTGCGCTTGCTGAGTTTCAGGAGGCATGGGGCAGTGTGCTTTCAAGTGAAGAGCTCCAGGGATACATTGATCAGGTAACTTCTATTGCATCGGATCCTCTTTCTCTATTAGAGTTTGATTCATGTAAAGATATTCCTAATATTGAGTTTGAAACTACTACTGATGAGAATGGTGAAACAGTTCGGACACGAGTTGATAAAGCTCTTGCATCGTTAACTCCAAATGTTAACCCAACAGCAATCGAAGCATTCTCACCTCAGGTTCTTGATATCTCAGCACAGCCATCTACAAACTCGCCTTCTGGTGAAACACGTAGTACTGTATTCAGCGACTATATCAAACTGATTGGTGCACCATCTCGGAATGCTATTACGGCTCATTACAAAACAATCCTAGACCCATTATATGCGATACGTAAAGAGTTAAAAGCAGATCCTCTATGGCCCGAAGTGCAGAGGAAAACTAGAAAGCAGAATTTCAACGTTGAAGAGTTTCGTCGTAAAAATAAATTGACCACAGAAGAACAAAGGTTCTATGAGCGATACATTACCGAAGCTGAAGATCCCATCGAGATTGCTCGGCTCCGTAAAACAAAAGTATCAGAACTAATGACTGTCTATGAACGAACGGCTACAGATATGGTTGAGGCTCAGGCATATACAGAAGCACTTGCAACATTCAATAGAAATGAAGGAGCATCAAATGATGCATCTCTGATTGAAGAGCTCAAAGGAATTATTGATGACAACCTTGCAGCTGCAAAAGCAAAGGCAGATTATGATGGACGTCTGGCTGCATCGGGAGCAGCATTAGCACAATCTTTACTTGGATCCGGATTCGGTGGGTAAATAACATATAAATAATCGTATGGCTAGAACACAGAACTTATCAGATGCATCAGCATTACCAGCAAAAGTAGTTGCTCGTAAGTCCCTCTTCTCGGATATTGGTTTGGACTTTAAACCACATCCTAACACAGGGGACATTACTACCCTACGTGATCTGGATGCTATTAAGCAATCAGTAAAAAACTTGATTCTAACTTCTCCAGGTGAGAGGCCTTTCAATCCATATCTTGGTTCTACTGTTCGTTCTTTGCTATTTGAACCAGCTGATGCGTTCACAGCTATTAGTCTCAAGCGCGCTATCGAATTAACGCTGCTGAACTATGAACCACGAATTCAAGTATCCGATGTTGAGGTTGAAGCGCAACCTGATCAGTATAGCTACAAAATATCAATTAGCTATCAAGTAATCACAACCCTCGACACTGGTGATGTAACTTTCTATCTCGAGAGAATTAGGTAAGATGGCAACTAACGTATCCAAAAACAGACTTAATGTCACTGAGCTCGACTTTGATCAGATCCGAGCTAATCTAAAAACATACTTGCAGGGTCAGACTCAATTCCAGGATTATGACTTCGAAGGTTCAGGTATGTCTGTTGTTTTGGATGTACTTGCCTACAACACTTTCTATAATGCTTTCAATGCTAACATGCAAGCAAATGAGATGTTCCTTGATACTGCTCAAGTTCGTAACAATGTCGTCTCTCATGCAAAAACACTTGGTTACATTCCACGTTCTACAACAAGTTCATTTGCCTCAATCAATCTAACAGTTAACGGTCCTGCAGGGACTCCTGCATCACTTACGATGGACCGTGGTACTATTTTCTCAACGAAGATTGATAATAAGACCTATAACTTTGTAAACCTGCAAGCTCAAACGATCACCCCTGTAAACGGTGTATATACGTTCTCAGCGGTACAACTTAACCAGGGAACTATTCGTACATTCGAGTATATTGTTAATGATACAGATACTCGTCAGCGTTATGAAATTCCAGATGCTAATGTTGATTCGTCAACTCTGATTGTTCGAGTTCGTCCTAATCGTGCATCATCTAGTGAAGCGATCTATACTCGTGTCAATAATGTTGTTGACGTTGATGGGGATTCTCAGGTATTCTTCCTCCAAGAAGGCTTGGATGGAAAGTATGAAATCTACTTTGGTGATAACATTTTTGGTAACAAGCTAGATGCAGGCAATGTAGTTTCGATTGAGTATTTGGTTACAGATGGTGCAGCTGCTAATGGTGCTGGTTCCTTTGCACTCGAAGGTACTATTCAGGGCAACACAAACGTGACTATTACAATTGTAGATAAGTCGGGTGGTGGAGCTGATCGAGAAGATACAGACTCAGTTAAGTTTAACGCACCTCTATCGTTCCTATCTCAAAACCGAGTTGTGACAGCTGATGACTATGTAACTATTATTAAGAACAACTATTCTGATGCAGAGACCGTTGCTGTATGGGGCGGTGAAGAAAACGAACCACCAGAATACGGTAAAGTGTATGTCTCAATCAAACCTAAGTCAGCTGAGACATTATCAGAAACTCAGAAGCAGTTTATCATCGATAACATTCTCAAGACAAAGAACCTTGTATCGATCACTCCAGAGATTATTGATCCATCATACACATACATCTCTTTGCAAGTATTCTTTAAGTATGATCCTAACCTAACTTCTCTCACTGCCGGTGAATTGAAGCAAAAGGTAATTGATGTTGTATCAGATTACAACGATAGTATTCTGAAAAAGTTTGATGGTGTGTTCCGTCAATCACAATTGTTGAGTCGTATCGATAACAGCGATGCTTCGATCCTTAACAGTACTGCTCGTGTGTTTATGCAAAAGCGGTTTGTGCCAACTGTTGGAACACCTTCTAAGTATGAATTGGAGTTTTCATCTCCGCTGTATACAACACGATCAAATGAAACGGTAGTATCATCATCTGCATTTACACTGAATGGATTTACACAATTTATTGAGGACTACAATCCTACAGCAGATACAACAGAACATCTTCTGAGAATCTACCGAATGGTTGCTAACCAGAAAATTGTTTCAGTTATCAATGCAGGACGAATTGTTCCAGAAGAAGGTAAATTTATTCTGAATTCGTTTAACCCCGAAGCATTTGATGGAAGCTACATTACAATCACTGCATCACCAGACTCAAATGATATTGCTCCTAAACGTAATCAGCTTTTGCAGATTGATATGGATGCAGTAACAGTAGAGCCACAGATTGATACTATTGCAACAGGTGGTGTTGTTGCTGGCATTGGATATCAGACAGTACCGAGACACGATTAATGAATTATTCTCTTACTCAGATTATTCCTGAGCATATTAGAGTAGAGCGTCCTGATCTTGTAGAGTTTTTGGAGGCATACTTTGAATGGCTCCAGCAACCTGGAAATCCTGGTGCGCTTCTTGGCAACCTCGATGATCAGAGAGATCTCGATCGTACATCAGAAGCATTCCTAGAATATCTACAGCGAGAGATTGCTGTATCGATTCCAGAAAACATTCGTGCTGATAAGCGTAAGTTATACAAAAACGTTGTTGACATTTACTTGTCAAAGGGGTCTACTCCATCTTACCAGGCACTGTTCAATCTAGTGTTTAACGATGAGATTGAGTTGTTCTTCCCACGAGTAGATATTCTAAAGCCTTCCGATGGTAAGTGGGATGCTAACAACAACCGTTGGACTAATGATGATGGGAAGCTATCTGTTAAGAAGTTTATTCAGGATAGTAGATATTATCAATCATTCTCATATGTAATTAAAACAGGTCAGACGATTGACTTCTGGCGTGATAGTGTTAAGAAACTATTGCACCCTGCTGGTTTTGCTTTCTTTGGACAGATCACTATTTTCTCTAGTGCTCTCAAAGATGGTATGCCTCTGGTCCAGCCAGGTCGTCTACCAGCACTTGATGCACCAATTCCTATTATTGGACCTGTTGTACGAGTACCAATTTCGATTGAATCTGAAATCGATCTTAACTTTGAAATTGTATCACGACCAATATATGCCAATGGTCCTACCTGGCTACATATTGATCAATACAAATTTGTTAACAACGAACCTATTTCTGTCTATGCAACGTATACGTTGAATGATGCAGTCAATGGAGCGAAGACTAATATTTCTGCTGCTTCTCAGATTGATATCACGACCACGCCATAGAACAGATATAAATAATATTAGTAAACCGCACTACGGAGTGAAAGTGTAAAAATGACAGCTATCATTACACAAGACATGCGCGTCCGTAACGCCGACAATTTTATCAATACTGTTGGCACGGATAGTGTATATTTCTTTATCGGACGAAGCCAACCATGGCCCAACTCAGACACAGATGTGGCAACGCCCGTCGATCGAGTTGCTGACCAATTTGGTGCTCAGCAAAAAATGGTTGCGCTGAAGCGCATTGCTCAGTCTGATGTTACAAACGCCATTACTCGTTACAACTGGATTTCAGGTAACACATACGCTGAGTATGATGATCAGGATTCTGCTCTGACTACTAAACAGTTCTATGTTATTACTGATGACCTTAACGTGTACAAATGTCTCAAGGTCGGCTCTGGAGCATCCGTTGTTAAGCCAACAGGCACCAACGTATATGCTAACCCAGAAGCAGCTGATGGATACATTTGGAAGTATATGTACACGCTATCAGGTACACAGGCTTCTAAGTTCTTGACAAATACATTTATCCCAGTTAACACTCTGACAGTTGATGACGGATCCCTTCAGTGGGATGTTCAGACTGCTTCGGAAGTTGGTGCGATTCATCGTATTCGTGTCACAGCTGGTGGTACAGGTTACACAAGTGCACCCACAGTTACCATTGATGGTGATGGAGCAGGTGCTACTGCTACAGCTACTGTTGTTGCTGGGGTCGTGACTGAAATTACAATGAGCACTATCGGAAACAACTATAGTCAAGCTGTCGTGACTATTAGTGGTGGCGGTGGTAGTGCAGCTACTGCTCGAGCAGTAATCTCTCCTGTCGGTGGACATGGATCAGATCCTGTTACAGAGCTAGGTGGTTTCTTCACTATGCTGAACGTCCAGCTGGATGGTTCAGAAGGTGCTGGTGACTTCCCAGTTGACAACGACTATCGTCAGCTCGGTATGGTCCTTAATCCATATGAATATGGTACTACAAATGTAGCAACAGCTACAACACTAATTGCAACTGAGCAGTTGACATACACTGGATTGTCTGGCGGCAACTTTGCTCCTGATGATCTGATGGTTGGTCAGACTTCTGGAGCTCAAGCATATATTGACTCAGTAGATACAGTAACAGGAACAATTCGTTTCCACCAGGAAACTGGTTCTGGATTTGGTACTTTCCAGGTTGGTGAAAGTGTAGAGGTTGGTGGTGTATCAGCAACAGTAAACACTCTTGTCGATCCTGAAGCAGAGAAGTTCTCTGGTGACGTTCTTTACATTGAGAATCGTTCTCCAGTTACTCGAGCTGCTGACCAGATCGAAGATGTTAAACTTGTTCTAGAATTTTAAGGTAAAACTCAATGGCTATCAACTTCAATAATGATCCTTACTTTGATGATTTTGAGCAGGCTGGAGCAGATGGACTAACTCCACAGCAGAAATATTATCGTATTCTGTTTCGTCCATCTGTAGCAGTTCAGGCTCGAGAGCTTACACAGTTACAGTCTACCCTACAAAACCAAATCACTCAGTTTGGTAACCATGTATTCGAAGACGGTGCGATGATTATTCCAGGATCGACAGCAGTTGATCAGGAATATGGATTTGTTAAAGTTGAAGATAGCCACAACTCTCTTGATGTTGAAACATACCGTACTGAATTCCTAGGAACCAATCTGATTGGTCAAACAACTGGTGTTCGTGCTAAAGTAGTTGGTACGGTTGCTCGTACACTTACTGGTGATCCAATCACTCTATTCGTTAAGTATCTTGATTCTGGTACAGATAAAGTTACAAAGACATTTGCAGCTGAAGAAGTAATTGCATCTGATGGTTCTCCTAATCGCCTAGCTACAATTCAAGCTGCATCTGAAACTCCTGTAGGATTTGGTGCAGCTGCATTGATCCAACCAGGAATCTATTATGTCAACGGTACATTCGCATACGTAACTTCTCAGGTGCTTGTTCTTAGTAAGTATACAACATCACCTTCAGCTCGTGTCGGTCTGACTATCTCAGAAGAAACAATTGATTCAACTGGTGATGCAACACTAAACGATAATGCTAACGGAGCTCCTAACTATGCAGCTCCTGGTGCGCACCGTTACAAGATTACACTAACACTAGACTCTAAAGGTCTTACTGATACGAATGATGATAACTTCATTGAATTGATTCGTATTGAGTCTGGTCGTATTACAAAGCACATTCGTGCAACAGATTACTCCGTCCTTGAGGATACATTTGCTCGTCGTACTTTTGATGAGTCTGGCAACTACACAGTTCGTCCATTTAACATTGATGTTCGTGAGCACCTCAAGAGTGGAAACAACCGTGGGATCTATACTGCAGCAGAGGGTGGAGTTGAATCCAAACTTGCTGTAGGTTTTGAACCTGGTAAGGCATATGTTCGTGGTTATGAGATTGAGACACTCTCCACAACATTTGTTGATATTGAAAAAGCACGTGAAACTGAGCAAGTGGTCAACTCGGTTATTCCTTTCACGCTTGGTAATTATACTCTGGTAACCAACATTGTTGGTCTTCCGCTAGTAAGTGATTTTGAAAAGCTCGAACTCTACGATGCTACATCAGGTGGTAGTCTTGTAGGTACTGCTCGAGCTCGAGCATTCGAACTTCATAGTGGTACTCCAGGAAATGCCGCTGCAGTGTATAAGCTGTATCTGTTTGACATTCAGGTGACTGCTCCAAACACCTTTGCAACAGATGTTAAGCGAGCTCAATCAGAGGGCTATGTTGCAGCATCTGCAGACTTCTTCGGTGAGACTGTTCTTAGTGGAGGGTTTGCACAACTATTCAAGACAAGTGAGAACAACCTTCTCTATCGTCTTCCATACAGTGTTGTAGAAACAATTCGAGCTGCAGACGATTCGATTGATACTACAATGACAGTACGTCGAGTGTACACACGGTCGCTTTCTTCTGGTCTTGCTACAATTACAGCAGGTGCAGATGAATCATTCCAATCACCATATAGCGGTGTCGACTTTATCGTTATCGATGATAATGGTGTTGTATATGATATGTCGCTTACTGATGGTACAGCTGGCGCATCACGCTTGACAATTTCAGGTACAAATAACGTCAACCTGAATATTGATCTTACAGGTGCTGGACTTACAACTGAAGGGATCACAGTGATCGCTACGGTTGTTAAGCGTATCACACAAGAGAAGCAGAAGACACTCAATGCTAATTTCAACTTAGATATTACATCACCTAATACAACAGTCAACGGATTCGACTCTCTACTCAAGGCAGATATCTATCGTCTGGTAGCAGTATACGATTCACAGGACTCAGGTGTTAATGCAACAAGTTCTGATCTTGAGATTACAGAGCGTTATGAGCTAGACAATGGTCAGCGTGATAACTTCTACGATATTGGTCGCATTAGGTTGAAGCCTGGATTTGCAGCCCCGACAGGACGTCTGCTAGTTGTATTTGATTACTTCACTCATGGTGCTGGTGATTACTTCTCAGTTGATTCATATTCTGGTCAGGTAGATTACGCTGACATTCCTACATACAATCTTGGTGGTGAAGTTGTTCAGCTCCGTGATGTATTAGACTTCCGTCCACGCGTTCGTGATGATGGTACTTCATATGTTAACGGTGGTGGTGCTAACCAATCAGGTGCATCGGTAGTAGAAGTTCCTAAGATTGCATCTAACATGCTGATGGACTTCCGTTACTTCTTGCCACGGATCGATAAAGTGTTTATGGATCCTAAAGGTAACTTCCGAGTGATTGAGGGTGTTAGTTCTTCTAATCCTACAATCCCATCTGATCCAGATGAAGGTATGGTTATCTACAACATCTCGTTGGGTGCATACACATTTGACTCAGCTGATGTTGTTCCTCAGTTTATCGATAACAAGCGTTACACAATGCGTGATATTGGTCGACTAGAGAACAGGATTAAGAACCTTGAATACTACACTTCTCTTTCATTACTTGAGAAAGAAACTGCCGACTTACAGATCCTAGATTCGAACAACGTTGATCGATTCAAGAACGGATTTATTGTAGATCCATTCTATGGTCACAATGTTGGTAATCCTTCTGACCCAGACTACCATGTATCTATTGATGCGGAGAAGGGTGAGGCACGTCCTCAGTTCTATGAAGGTAACGTACGACTCGATTTGAATTCATCTCTATCAAGTGGATATCAGCAAACAGGGGATGTGATTACACTTCCTTACACTGAGTCACTATTGGTAGAACAGCAGTATGCATCGCAGGCTGAAAATGTTAACCCATATGATGTCTTCCAGTGGGTCGGTCAGATTGATCTTACTCCATCTAACGATGAGTGGAAAGATACAGACACACGTCCTGATCTAGTGGTTGATAACGAAGGTTTGTTTGATGTGGTTAACACTCTTGCAGATGGATCTGGTGTTCTTGGTACGGTTTGGAACGAATGGGAAACTCAGTGGACTGGTCGTGAGATTACGATTGGTACTTCTGGAACTCAGCGTTCTGGTCGTCGATTGTTCCAGGATGTTATTACTGCGCAACAGGCTACTCAGGCTCGTACAGGGCTTCGTACTTCAGTTGCTCCTGATACAATTCAAACATCATTCGGTGAGCGTGTGATTGATGTTCGAATGGTTCCATTCATTCGTTCTCGTCGAGTTAAGTTCAAAGCGACTCGGTTGAAGCCAAACACTCGTGTATATCCATTCTTCGAAGATATTGCGGTCGGCGACTTCACCAAGTCTATCTTGGAAGCTGACTTCATTCGTCATACTACCACTCCAGTAGATCCTGAGCCAAATGCAAATGCGGTTCGTCACCCAGACCTATCTGCAACAGATATTGTTAATGGTACCAATGCCATTACAACTGATGCAACAGGTACTGCATATGGTGAGTTCTACATTCCTAATACTGGCGATACACGATTCCGTACAGGTGATCGTCTATTCAAGTTGATCGATGAACCAAACAATGTTACATCTAACATTACCACCTCTGCTCGTGGAATCTACTCTGCTAAAGGCTTGGTAGAAACTCGTCAGGAAGTATCGGTTCGTTCACCACGATTGATCCAAGAGTCAGTACAAGAGATCAACACGAATGCAACGATCTTCAGCCAAAGCCAGCGTACAGTTGGTTGGGTTGATCCACTTGCTCAGACATTCTTGATTGACCAAGAGAACGGCGCATTCATCACTAAGATTGGTATCTACTTCAAGTCTAAAGATACAAGCATTCCAATCACTCTGCAGATTCGTTCAGTAACAAATGGTTATCCATCCAACGAGATTATCCCATTTGGTGAAGTTGTTATTCCAGCTTCTAGCGTGACTGTATCTGAAGATGGTACAGCCAGAACAGACTTTGTATTCTCAGCTCCAGTCCATATCCGACAGAATGTTGAATATGCAATCTGTTTGCTTGCTAACAGTAATCAATATGAAGCGTGGATCTCAGAGCTTGGTCAGAACATGATCGGTACAACACGCCGTATCTCTTCACAGCCTTATGCTGGTGTTCTCTTCAAGTCTCAGAACGGTTCTACATGGTCAGCTGATCAGACTAAGGATCTGAAGTTCTCAATCTACCGCGCTGTATTCGATACATCTGTAACATCAGATATCGTGTTCAACAACGCTGATGTTCCTCTACACCAACTTCGTAACAATCCATTCTTCACAACAAATGGTTCTAACAAGGTCATTGTTAAGCATCCTAACCATGGTATGCCAGAAGGATCAACTGTTACACTCTCTGGTGCTACAGGAACGGTAAATGGTATTGCAAGTACAAACCTTTCTGGATCATTTACGATCACAGATGTTGAAATGGACCAGTATCAAATCACAACATCGACCTCTGCAACAGCAGATGGTAACGGTGGTGGGTCTGCTGTATTTGCTACAGAGAACAAGCACATCGATGTTATGCTACCAATTGTTCAGCAGTTGATTGTTCCTAACACAGGAATCACATACTCTACAAGGATTGCATCTTCAAGATCGTTGGCTGGATCGGAAACAACATACATTCTTCCAACAACATATGTTCCGTTGATTGCTAACTCAAACTACTATCCAACTGCTCCTAAGCAGATTGCATCTCCAGTAAACGAGACAAACAATCTAAGCGGAAACAAGTCATTCTGGTTGAAAGCTAGTATGTCATCTGGTGCTGATAACCTCTCACCAGTAATTGATCTTGAGCG
>ENA-OUOG01001710-OUOG01001710.1-marine-metagenome-genome-assembly--contig:-NODE-1710-length-24592-cov-6.505486_pt1 | contig 24592 bp, 12 predicted proteins | sample MGYA00248635_ERZ508505 | MGnify/ENA primary metagenome ERZ508505 (study PRJEB26176, sample SAMN06267871) | marine metagenome | isolation source: Saanich Inlet, British Columbia, Canada | place: Pacific...
TGCGTGAACATCAAACATGGATTGAAAACGACGAATTCGAAAGCGTTCTTCGCGAGAATATCGACAGTCACGGCGCCACAAGCGCTTCGCCGGTCTTGAGAAGCCGGAAGAAGAGCATCTTTCCGTGACCGGACCGCGTCTCGGACTCGAACTTGCTCCGGTAGGCCTTGGACTTCATCAGCATACGAACCGAGTCGAAGTTGGCTTCGACCTTGTTCGCGATTTCCTCGTACGTGATCCCACCGGTGTTGCAAGTCAAAACGGTGACGATGCGGTCGATCAAGAGGTTGGGCGCCGGCGCTTCGCCGGTCTTGAGAAGCCGGAAGAAGAGCATCTTTCCGTGACCGGACCGCGTCTCGGACTTGAACTTGCTCCGGTAGGCCTCGCGCGTCATCAGAGTTTTTACCGAGCCGTAGCTGGCTTCGAGCTCGTTCGCGATTTTCTCGTACGTGATCCCACCGGTGTTGGAAGTCAAAACGTTGACGATGCGGTCGATCAAGAGGTCGGACGACTGCTGGGCAGGGTGCTCGAATGTGTCAGTGCGCCCGAAGCCGTCGTTGATGTTTGTGCCACACCCCCCGTCCTCATCACAGCACCGCGTCCGCAGCAGCGCCATCATCACGGTCTCGGCGAACACGCAAGCGTGCTCGGGAGTCATCCCGAGCGTCTTCGCGAGCTCACGGACGTCGTGGTCGTCGAGGAGCAGCGCTGCGGTAACGTCGCGCGCGTCGCGGGATCCGGCGACGCGCCCGGCGTACAGGCCCGGCACGAGGATCGCAACGGGGTGGAAGAACCTCGCGCCCGACTTGGTGATTTCGTCGAAGAAGTGTGCGATGCCGCGCTTGATCACCGGCTCGCGCTTGTTCGCCGTCTTGCCGACGTAACGCACCCTCGCGGGGCGTTTGCCTTTCCATTGTAGGCGACACTTCCTCAGAAACTTCGGGCCGTACCCGGTGGTGTTGCTGACGTACTCCGACTCCGACTTGTAGTTCTCGTAAAACTTCAGGATCTCGGGAAGGCTGTGGCTGGGGTTGTGGAACGGGGCCTCGTAATAGTACACGCCGAGCTTTTTCGCCGTGTACGCATCCTCGACGCGCGAGGCAGCCGCGTTTGTCAGACGCAGGTGGTCCTTGATCGTGTCGAATTCCTTGCCGAAGGAGTTCGTCATCTCGTAGACGGTGCGGGCGCTTTCGGGTTCGAGGCGCGCGAAAAAAAGTTTAACCACGGCGGTGACGGCGACCCGCTCGTCGTTGCGCTTCCCGTTGTTGCGCTTCAGCATTTTTTTGCCCTTGGAGCCCTTGAGCTTCCCGAGGCGCTTATCGACCAGCTCAGCCGCCAACTCCTCCAGTTCCTTGGGACTCGGACTCGGACGACGCGGAAGCGGGCGCTCGGGCGATGCGCCCGTCTCGTGGAAGGCGTCGCTGGACTCCGCACCCGCGGTGTTGTACGCGATCGAAGTGACCATGAGCGCGGTGAGCAGAAGCTGTTCCAAGTTGAACCTCTTCTTCTTGCTGTTTCGAGCTTTCTCGGACAAGTCGGAGCCGGCGCTGGTCTTGGTCTTGGCGTTCCTCGGGCGCGGAGCTCGCGCCATGATGTTCGTCGACCCTGTTGGGCACAAATCGAATTGTTAGTACTAGTCATTTTCTATCTGTAGCTGTCGTCGGTCGTTTCGCAGGTGAAACAGTTGACGGTCTGTGACTCAAAGAACCGTGCCGCGTCGCGCGCAGCCATGGGAGGCGCGCGGGGTAGCCGCGGGCCGTTTTCCAGCGCCCGCGCGGCCACGAAGCGTGTCCACGCGACGAATGGCGAAGATGTCGGGCGAAGATTCGCGTGGTTCGCGTGCCGCGCGTCGAGGCGGCCTCGCTTCTGGGCGCCGCCCGTCGGATCTCGCGAAACCTCGCGAAACGCGCGAATGAGAGAAACGCGTACGCGAGGGGAGGGCAAGGCGCGTGTCACGTACCTTTGAGTAGGCCCGACTGCGTGTGCGCGTTTCTCCGCAGCGTTCGCGAGCCGGACTAGGTTCGACCGGGCGCGTGGAGCGGCGGGGTATGCCGCTCCTGTGGGCGCCATAGCCCCAAGCGGGCATTTCATGCCCAGCCAAGCAAAGCTGCTGATAAAAAGTTTGAGCAGCGAAGAAAAAGCTTCGCTCGAGTAAAAGTCCGCGAAGCGCCGAGTCGGGGACATCACCCCCCTCGCGGATCGTGCTTCCGACGCAACGTGACCCACGCGCATCGTGCCTCCGACGCGGCATGCCCCACGCGCTGGTCGGCAAGTGCCCGAGGGGCACTTGTCGATAACGCATGCTCACATGCCGCGTGCCGCGCGGGGGGGCCGCCGCCCCGCGCGGCACGAAATGATATTTCTCTCGTGTGTTCTCTCCTTTTTTAAGTAATTCTCGCAATTGTTTTGCCGAACTCGATGATGACGCCAGCAGCATCCAAACTTGGTGCGATACACGAAACGTGACGAATATGACACTAAATCCAGACTGAAAAAACAGTGCGCAGTGGCACGAGGAATGATACACGAAACGTGACGAATATGACACTAAATTCAGACTGAAAAAAAAGTGCGCAATGGCACGAGGAATAAAAAAAATAACGCTTACAGGAACGTAGAATATCTTCTTTTTTTTCGTACCTTTCTTTCTTTTTGTACGTATTACCTTTAATGATGATAGGCACTAGCTTTTAGGTCACGTAAGAGCTCCACGAATTAAATTGGCAATTAATTTGACTCAAGGATGACGGTCTAATGCCCCCGTATGGTTTCTGAAATTAATTCGCGCATCGTTTTCGTCGGCCAACCGAGGAATTAATTAATTTCCGAAATTAATTCCTCGGTTGGAGGCGACAATTAATTTTGGGAATTAATTTGGTGGTCTGTTTCTCAAGAAACCTCTCGGTCATTTTCGACCTATCAGAGCGACGGATTCCGAGGGATTTAATACATTTTGGAGCTCTTGAGGCAATTAATTCTGGTATTAATTTAAACCTCGATTTTGGGTTTAACCACACCATATCAGGGGTCGATCTATGGAGTCGATGACTCAAGAGTGTGGGTTTAAAATTAATATTTTAGGGTTCTTTTTCAGATCTCGTCGAGGGGCGCATTCTGCGACGCACCGCGCCGCTTTCAAAGAAGCATGGTAATAACCGGGTCGCTCAGCTACAGCAGCTTCATCCAGGCGAAGGCGTCGGCCAAGCCTCCTTTCGAGGATAACTCTTCGGAAAAGACGAGGGCCAAGCGTCGCCGCGAGCTCAAGACAAACCCGCATGAGGCGAAGAAACCGGGCGAAATCTGGGAGTTTAACGGAGAACGCCAACTGCATCTGGAGCAGGCGTACATGGTCGAACCGGGGCGGCAAGACCATGTCACGAAACGCATCGCCGTAGATGGCTTTGTCCTCATCAACGACTTCTTCGGCGACGTCGAGCTCGACCAGACGTCTACGTTTTCGATGCAGACGCCGCCCCACGGCTCTTGTGTGAAGACGGTTGGCACTTTCGGGGATCTTCCGACGAATCCTACGCCCGATCAATTCCGAGATTCAATCGATAACTCCTCACGTGTTTCATACAATCTTCCCACGCAGGGAAATGGCTCAAAAAAATGGGAACCACTTTTTCTTCGCGCGAAGGCGGTGCTGAAGAGATTTAACATCATCGGCGAACGACACGAATGCGAGGGCATGTCCGTGATCCGCGCGGGAAAAGGTGCTCCACGCCAATCCTGGCACACGGACTACGCAGGTTACGCGCAAAGCCCGTTCGCCCGTAGGCACCTGCAGGATGGGGGACTCCCGTTTTGCATCAGCGCACTCGTCGCGCTGGACGAACACGCGACACTCGTCATTCTGACGAATGGGGTGAAACGCATCATCAAGATACCCAAGGGTGGATGCTGCGTCTTTCGCGGCGACGCGCTGCATTGCGGCAGCGAATACCCGAACGCGGACTGCTGGAGACTCCACTTTTACTTTTCCTTACCGCCGAAGCAGGACCCGAACTTGAAAAACCCCGGGCGAACCGGTTGCCTGGTACCCGTAGACGACAAAGGCAACGTCACGGTACACCTTTACGAGACGGGAGGAGAGCCGGAAGGGGAGTGGTATCGCGCATAAAAAAATGAACGCATTTTTCACGACGACACGATGACTCTTCAACTCTTCAGTCCCAGAACATCCCCTTCCTGCTCTCTCGTCTTCGACGGACAATTTCACACGACTTTACACTCGTTTGTGTGAAATCCAAAGCTTTTCATCGTGGTCTCGCAGCACGAGCACGGCGGTAGCTTCAAAATACCGACGCCGTTGGCGGATAAAGGCGCGAACACCACTCTGCCGTCGGGGGCCACGGCGGCGCCGGAAAATCGTTCGATGATCCCGTCAAGACTCGTTGCGCTGATGTTCACCCACGTGAAACGATTGTCCGTCGCGTCGAAAATACCGACGCCGATGGCTGAGTAAGGGGCGAATACCACCCTGCCGTCGTCCAACGTCGCGGCGCCGGAAAACTTTCCATGGGTAGGTGACGGGTACGGGTAAAGGGTCGTGGTACTGATGTCCACGAACGTGAAACAACTTTCCGGCGGGGCCGTCGGATCGAACACGCCCACGCCGCCGGAGTTCAAAGGAGCGAACACCACCCTGCCGTCGCCCGCCGTCGCGGCGCCATCAAACTTCCATTCCATCGCGTTGAGGTTGTCGTGCGGGGCGACGAAGGGCACCAACGTAAACTGACTTCCAGCCGCGGCTGTCGAGTCGAAAATACCAACGCCGGGGGCTTTCGAAGGTGCGAACACCACCCTGCCGTCGCCCGCCGTCGCGGCGCCGGCAAATTTGTAGTCCGTGCTGATCGTGACGCTGATGTCCACCAACGAAAAACTGTTGTCCGTCGGATTGAACACCCCCACGCCGGCGGCGTTTTTAGGGGCGAACACCACCTTGCCGTCACCCGCCACAGCGGCGCCGTTAAATTTATTGTCTCCAGTGACGCCGACGGGCACCATCGTGAAACTGTCGTCCGTCGGATCGTACACGCCCACGTGGTCGGCGTTCGCAGGGGCGAACACCACCCTGCCGTCGCCCGCCGTCGCGGCGCCGCTGAATTGCCCGATCCCGGAGTACGTCGGAACGAGCTCGAAAATCCACCCCGGATGCTCCGCGGGGCGGAACAACTCGAACACGCGTACGCGCCCGGCGTCGGTCAACGCGCCTATGGTGGTATGACTCGCGCCGACGGCCAAGCGCGAGCCGTCTCCCGACAACGACACGGCGAGACTATCGTACGCCTCGATATCGTTCGCGTCGCCGTAGAGGCCAAAGCCGAGCTGCACCCAGTCTGACCCGTCGTACTCGAACACGCGCACGGGCCCGGGCGGGACTTCGGGGCGGGTTGCCTCGTAGACTAGAGAGAGGCCCGCGCCGATCGCGACGCGCGAGCCGTCGGACGACAACGACACCATGCAGGAGTAGTCACCCGCTTTAACGCCGTCGATTCCGGAGCCCATCAGCACCCATGATGACGACGACCCGTCGTACTCGTACATGCGCACGTGCCCGCTCATGTCCGTCCCGCCGTAATCGTTCGCGCCAATCGCGACGCGAGAGCCGTCCGCCGACAGCGACACGAAACGTCCGGCTCTGTTGTCAGGCCCGCCGCCGTCGATGTCCTGGCCGATCTGCGTCCACGCGTGCGTCGACCCGTCGTACTCAAACACGCGCACGTGCCCGGCGCTCGAGCCGGCGCCGTCGTTTTCAGGCGCGCCGATGGCGACGCGCGAGCCGTCCCCTGACAGCGACACCGCTTTGCCGGCCCAGTCACCACCCGCCTCGCCGAGGATGTCGCCGGACTGACCGCCAACCTTCGCCCACGCCGACCCGTCGAACTCGTACACGCTCGTAGACCCTGCATTAATGTGGTCGTTTGCTGTCCCGCCGATGGCGACGTGCGATCCGTCCGAATCAAGAGACACGGAAATGCCGAACTGGCCGTGGTAATCGCCGAACACGTCGCCGACGATGTCCGCGCCAATCTGTTCCCAAGCCGACCCGGAGTACTCGAACACCCTCACCAAGCCCCTATGGGGGTAAAATCGCTGGGCGACGGCGACGCGCGTGCCGTCTGACGACAGAGATGCCTGGTTAACACGGTGAGTTGCGCCTTCGATAGTGCCAATCAGCGTCCAGTCTGACCCGTCGTAATCGAAAATTCGCGCCAGCCCGGCGGTGGGATTTTCGGGGAACGAGGCGAAGGCTGCGCGCGTGCCGTCTGACGACAACGACACGGAAAAACCAAGTGATTCGCCCAAGCTTTGGTCTGGGGAAGGTTGTGCCACCCCGTCGAAGTCAGCGCCGATTTGCGTCCAGTACGGTGCCTGACACGCGATGGGCGGAACGCACGCGAGAAGAAGCGCGAGGATGAGCGCGAGCCGCGTGTTCGACACGGAAAAACCCATGACAAATAGTTTGGAAGAGAGGCTGACGTCTTCGCGCGAAGCCGTTCGCGTGCAACTGACGCGACCGGGGTTGTCGCGTGGGTGAGGCTCGTGTGATGCGCGTTGTGCGTTCCAGAGTTGGAACGCGCGCCGGTGTCCGTGTCTGTGACGGCTCCGTTCGCGACACGCCCTTTCCACAACAAACCGAAGATCGGCCAAATATCTTGGACGACACCTCGACACGTATGTTCTACATATGAATACAAAAGGGTAATATTTTCTGATTTCCATCAGAGTAGATGCTCATACGATTGGGTCAACAATTTCGTCTCTCGACGAAAAACAAAAACGTCCGAAGGTTTTTTTTTTGTGCGACCCGAAATCGACCTTCCCTGATTTTGGCGTGAGATTGATCTCACGCAGAAGCCGCAGCGAAGGGGACCGATCGTTTCCCGAACGCGCAAGTGTGTCGCGAGAATGATTTGGCGTAACAACGATCGATGCCAAATTGGCGCGCCGCGTAGAGCAGCTCGCGCCACGCACGCGCCCGCGATGGGGAACATCGTCGGCCGGCCGCGCAGGCGCGGTCTGCCGAAGTCCTCGCGCGCGCTCGTGCCCGGCTCGACCCTGAGCGACGTGCGCGACGGCGACGTCGTGGTCCTCTGTTCCTCGGACGGCACGCCTCTGCGTCTCGACGTCGCGGCGGACGCGGACCGCGCGGCGGACCGCGCGTCGACGTCGGGCAGGCACGGCGCCGGCGCCGGCGCCTCCGAGCACGTCACGTTCACCCCCGCGTTCGCGCTCGTGCCGGGCGCGGGCGACCCCGACGAGCTCGCGGGCGCGCTCGCGAACGCCGCGAACCACGTGGTGGTGGATGTGCGGGGACGGCACGTCGCGTTTCGCTCCGTCGCCGCCGGCGACGCGTACCTGTGCTTCGAGACGAACTCGCACGACGCGTCCGCCGGAGACGCGACAGAGAACCACGCGCGTTCGTTCGCGCGGCTGCGCTTCCGCGCCGGCGCGAAAGACGTCCGGCGACGCGGCCTGTGGCGTTGGGCGTACGACGAGACCGCCGACGAGGTGCGCTTCGCGCCGCGGATAACCAAGGAGACGCGACAAGCAGAAAACGCCGAGACTGCTTCTCTGTTCGTCGTCGCCGTCGGCCCGCGACGCGCGACGCGCGTCGCCGCGGCGCGCGTGTGGGTCGAGCACCTGCGTCTGGAGCTCGAGGCGCGCGCGCGGCTCGCAGAAGAAGTGCGGCACTTGCGCGCGCGCGCCGCGGAGGCGCGCGCCGCCGCGACGGAGCATCTGACGCGCGCGCGCGATACAGCCGAGGCGCGTCTGCGTTCGCTCGCGACGCGGCGTTCGCGTCGCGCGCGGCGCGACGAGCTTCGGTTCCTGGACGGTCTGACGGGCGTGGTGGACGCTCTGCGCGACCAGGTGAAGGGCGCGGCGACGGAGCCCGTGAACGCGATGCGGATTTTCGACGCGAGCTTCGAGGAGAATGAGGAGAATGAAGGGACGAAGAAACGAACGGCGGGGGACGGCGGGAAAGAAAACGATGACGAACCGGTTGAGAAATTAACGATGCGACGACGCGCCTCGTGGCGCGTGGACGAGGCGCATCTCGCGACGGCGGCGGCGGTGTGGGACCTGAGCGTGACCGAGTTCCGCGCGGCGCTGCAGAAGCACGGCGTCGAGGACGCGCCCGTGGCGGCGCTCCAGGAGGCGATCCAGAAGAGCGCCTTCGAGCACTTCGTCGCCGCGGGCATGAGGCGGTACCTGCTCAACCGGGACGACGACGACGACGACGACGACGAGACGCGAGACAAGGACGAGGATGACGGAACGAGCCGTCATTCGTCGCGACAGTCATCCCTCCGCTCGTCCCCGGCGCGGTCGCCGGCGAGCCAAAAGCTCTTCTCGTCACCCGAACCCGGAAAGTTCGGGACACCAGAAAAAAAAAGTCTCACTGCTCGACACGAGAAGAAGCCGGAGTGGGAACGCGCCGTGGGCGCCGAGTCGCGCCGCCGCCGCGACGCGCGCGCGCGCCGCGCCGAGCGCCGCGCGCGCCTCAAGGCGCGCGCGCGCGCGGGCGAAGCCGCCGTCGATTTCCGCAAGTGGAAGGTGGGAAGTCTCCGCTCGCAGCTCGAGCGGTCGGGCGTGGACGCCGGCCCGCTCGCCGCGCTCGTGCACTGCCTGGCGCACGCCGCGCGCGAGCGCGGCTCGGAACTCTACGTCTCCGCGGCGTCGGCGGCGGCGGAGACGGGCGGAGACGGGCGGCGCGAGACGGAGATCGGCGCGCCTGTTTCGTCGCGCGACGCGTTTCGCGCGTTTTTAGCTCGCGAGAAGCTCGGCGAGGATTTGCGGTACCTGCGTTCGGAACGGCTTTGCGTCGCCGCGGACGCCTCGGCGGCGATGCGCATGAGCCCAGAACGCGCGCGCGTCGCCGACGCCATGGCGTCCCCTGTGAAAGTCTCTGTCTCGCAAGAAAAACGCGGGTTCCAGACGACGCCGTTCTCGGCGTCGCTGCTCTCGAGCAGCCACGCGACGGTGCGCGCCGCCGCCGCCGCCGCCGCCGCCGCCGCCGCCGCCGCCGAGGCGGACCGCGCGGACCCGTTTGGTGGTCGCGACCTGCCCGCGGCGGCGCTCGCGGTTTTAACGTTCGTGGGCTCGCTGTCGCTGGCGGACTTGCGAGCGGAGCTTGAAGTGCACTCGTTGCTGGCGTGCGGCGTCGACGAGTGCGTGGAGGCGCTCGTCGAGACGGAGTGGGAGTCTGGCGACGACGGGTTCATAGCCGCGCGCGGCGAGCGCGCCGCCGCGATGACGCGCTCGCTCACCGTCGAGCAGTTCCGGAGGCGTCTGCAGGCGCACGGGCTGGAGGGGAGCCTGCTGGAGCTCAACCTGCTGACGGACGCGCTCGCCACCGCGCTGGGGGCGCCGGAAACGAGGTAGAAGATGGATGCGTATCGTCTTTGACGAGCTACTAGTCTACTACGCTCATACCTTCAAGAGAAGGTACTATTGACTAAGCACTCCTAGCTAGCTATGGACTCCTTTCAACCTCAAAACATGGCGTACTTGAACGTCGCGTAACTCTCCCCGAACGCGATGAACGACCTGGTCCTGTGGTCCATCACCGGCGCGACCCGCACGGAAGCCGCCGTGATCCCGCGCGAAGGCGTCACGCACTCCACCTCCGACGCCGTCGACCACCGCGCGACGACCGAGACGGGCCCGAAAAAACACCCCGCCAGGGTTCGAGCGCCGTCGGAGCTCTCGCCGGCGCCCCAGCCCGGGTGCGTTTTCGCGCCGTCGACGTTGACGCGCACGGGCGTCCCGCCAGCCACGGACCCGCGAGCGGGGGTGATGATAGAGCTCTGTTTTCTCGCATGAACTGCGGTTCCTTCCGTGACGTCGCCCCCGGCGACGTACGCGATGCGCCAAATACCATCCGCCGAGATCTGATCCGACGCTTCGCCGCCGAAACCAAACGCCTTCGTGGGATCCGGCGGGATCTCGCACGCCGCAACCGCCGAGCTCGGCGCGTAGTGCGCGCCGGCGAACCCGCCGTTTTCGTCGACGGCGACGCACGAGCGGCTCAGCCGCGCGTCCCCGAGGGCGCCGCCGAGCGCGCTCCACGTCGGGCCGCTCTCCTGCTGCGAAGCGCCGTCTCCGATCGCGGAGCGAAGCTCGGCGCCCGAGACCCACAGCACGCCTCCGCCCACATCGGGCGACCGCGCGGGCGTCGCCGTTTTGACGACGGCGCGACGTCGCGTCGCGATTTGCGCGGCGCGCTTCGCGGCGTCCGCCGCGAAGGGCTCACCAACGCTAAACACGCGCACGACCACGAACGCGGCGCGCGCCTTGGCGTGCGTTCCGGAAGCCAAATCATCGATCCTAAACCCGCACGACACGAACCCGGAAGCCACGCGGAGCGGCGGTGGTTCCGCGGCGCCGGCGCCAAAAGCTCTCGCGCCGTCGAAGAAGGACATCTCCGCCGAAACAGAGTTCCCGCGTTTGGGATCCGCCGCCGCGCACCGCGTCGCGCGGAGACGCGCGCCGAGGCTCGCGCCTTCCGCGACGAGTCCCTTCTCGCTACCCACATACGCGTCGCCCTCGAAGGCGTCCAGGCCCCAGCCGTACACGACGACGCCGCCTCCCTGTTCCCCGTCCACCGCAGAGAGCGAGGACTTCGCCGCGAGGACTTCGCCGCCGGCGCCGCCCACCGAAACCGCCGCGACGGCGGCGCCGGAGCCGGCGGTGTCGAGCGCGAAGACGTCGGCGCGCGGCGGGCGCCTCGCGAACAGGTGGCTCCCCCCCTCTCCCGCGAGGAGCGCGACCGGCAGGACGCGCCGCGGCCTCGTCGCAGGCGCCGCGCATTTTACGTTTTGCGTGACGCACGCCGCCGCGACCGGTCCCACGGTTCCGAAGAAGCACGCGCACCCGCCGACGGCGCTCTTGAGCGCGTCGCCGGCGAGCGACACGACGGCGCCCCCCGCCGGCGAAAACACACGCGCGCTCGACGCGTCCAGGCCGACGACGATCGGGCGCCGGCGCGACACGAGAACGCCGGCACCTCCTGAGTGTGTCACATCCTTTTCCTTCCTTCCGTCTCCGATCGCATGCGCGATGTCCCCGAAAGAAGAAGAAGAAGAAGAACGACTCGGTTGCGGCGCGTCCGGTTGAAGCCCGTCTCCCAGGCGCGCGCCGACGCTCGCGCGTCCGTCGTCGCGCGTCACCGCGCCGACGCCCGCTTTGAAAAAGTCGGGCGTCTCGACGCGCGCCAACGCGGCGCTCACGACGTTTACGAGCGCGGAAGAGCAAACCACGCGCGAAGCGCCTTCCGCGCCGAAGACGATCGAGACTGTTTGCCCGTACGAGGAAGAAAAAAAACCCGAGCCGACGACGTACGCGACGCCGCCGCCGTCGGCGGCGATCTCCGCGGGGTACGCCGCGACGACAAACGGAGGAGACGCGACGAGCATCTCGAACAGTCCCGAGGCTCGGAAGTTTGCGTAGCCCGAGCTCGTGACGCCCCACGTGACATACGCGGCGCGGAACCCGATGAGTCGGCCCAGGGTTTCGGGAACCAAGTCGCACGCGAAACCGACCGAAACGCCGAGCCCGGGGCTCCCGCGCCGCGCCGCGGCGGACGGCGCGAAGCCGCCTCCGCCTCCGCCGACGACGCACGCGGCGGACGCGGCGTCCGACGACTCGTCTACTCGCGACTCGGCGGCGCGCAGGAAGTGCGCGCCCGCGCCGAAGACGCGCACGCTCGCGCGCGCGTTCGCCGCCACCGCGAAAGGCACGGCGAACGATTCAGCCGAAGAACCAGGCGAAGAACCTTCGGCGAAGGCGTCGCCGCCGACGAAAAACACGCCGACGCCGGCGTCGCGAGACGCGACGCCGGCGTCGGCCCACGCGAACGCGGCGCCCGATCCCGCGCCCGTCGCCGCCACGGGCACGATGCGACGCTCTCCGCCGCGCGACCAGTTCTCGAGGCGGCTAGGCGCGTGCGCCGGCGCGACGCACGACAGCGCGTCGCGCGTCTCCGCCGCGAACCGACCGGCCACGGGCCCCGCGGTCCCGAACGCGCAGCCCAGCCGGCTTGTCGCGGCGGCGGCGGCGGAGAGCGTCGCCGTCACCGCCGCGCCGCCGGCGGCGGGCACCGCCGCCGGCGAGACCCGCGAGACGGACGCGGGCGCCGCGACCGCCAGGGAAGCCGCGTCGGAGTCGTCCGGGAGGAACGAAGCGGTTTTGTGCGTTTCTTCCGCGCCGCTCCTCTCGGCGAACAAAAAAGCGAAGCGCGCGCGCGCGCGTCTCGTCGGCGCGGCAAACGCGGGCGCCTCGCACGCGGCGAGCGCCGACGAAATCGGGACGCACGCGCCGACGGAAACCGCCGCCGGCGTTCCGGCCGCCGCGCCCGCCGCGTCGGCGAACGCGAAGCCCGCGGCGTTGCGGAACTCGCGCTCGGTCGCGCCGTTCCGGAACCCCGAGCCGGCGAGCCATATCAATGCGCCGCCGCCCACGGGCGCCGCCGCCGGCGCGACGACGCGCCGCGTCTCCGGCGCCCGCGAGATAAAACTGCCTCGGGTTTCGGGAAAACCCGACATGGCCGACGACGACGTCCAGGAGACGACGCCGTCTCGCGGCGCTCGGAAACGGAAAGAGGCGTACACTACATACGCGCCTCCGAACGCCGAGCGCGTCTGCGCGTCCCCCGTGGCGGACGCGGCGAGCGGCGCGGGCGTCCCGCCCGCGAACCGCCGCGTCGGCGCGGACGCCGGCGAGACGCACGACAGGCGATGCGCGTCTGGCGACGAAATCGCGAAATCCGACGCGTCGAGATTCGCGTCGACGTCGACTCGGTCGGCGTCGCCGGCGACGCGGCACGCAACCGGCCCGACGACGCCGAACCACGCCGCCGGGCGCGCGCCGACGCTCAGCCCGGTGCCGTACACGGAAACCACAACGCCGCCCTCCGCGGTTCCCGAGCGCGGCGATGACGCGAAAACCGCGGGCGCCGCGACCCACGCGAACGGGGCGGCGTCCGCGAGATCCGTCGAGCCCGCGCTTTGACGCGGAGACGAAAACCCCGAAAACCCGGCGAGGCTCGACGCCGCGACGCCGCCGCGCGCGACGTCCGGGGGTTGTCTCGGAGCCACCGCGTTTAACGAAAGCGCGGGAGGGGTCTCGCACTTGGCCAGCGTCGCGGAGATCACGGAGGCTACGGGCACGACGACGCGTCGCGCCTCGAACCCCGCGGCGGCTGCCACCGCGAAGACGCAGAACGCGACGCCGCCGCGCGGGGATCCGCCGGCGCCCAAAGAAATCGACGTCGGCGACCCGCCGACGTGCGTCGCCGCCGCCGGCGACGCGAGTCGCGTCGAGATGCGCGTCTCGTAAAACTCGACCCGATCGACGTCGTCGTGCTGTGACCGGTCTGAGATCCTTCGAACCGAGACGTGGCCGACGTCGTCGGCGTCGCGCCGCGAGCGGCTGGGAAACGCCGCGCGCGTCGGGACGACGCGACGCGCGCGCATCGCCGGCGAAGCGCACGCGAACCATCCGCGTTCGAAAACGGAGGTTTCGCCAGCGCCGTCCGAAGACGTCTTTTCTTTTTCGTCCACGCGCGCTTCTTTGTGCGCGTGACGCGCGGCGACGCCCACGATCGTCCCGAAGTCGCACGCGGAGGGCGCGACGCGGCCCCCGGCCCCCGGCCGCACGAACACCGTCGCGCCGCCCTCCTCGGGCACGAAAAAGGGCGCCGCGCCGCCGCCGCCGCCCACCTCCATCTCGCCCGCCGCGCCGGGCGGACCCCCGCCGTGCGCCTCGACGTCCATCTCCACGCTGGACTTGGCGTAGAACGCGCCCCCCGTGGGCGTTCCCGCGGCGACGTCCACCGGGACGATCTCCAGCCGCGCGGGCGAGGACGAGAAGTCTCCGGAGACGACGCCGCCCGCCTCCGGCGGCGGACACAAAACGAGCGCCGACGACACCGGAATCGCCGGGACGAACGCGGCGGAAAGACGTCGCGTCTTCGTCGCGCTCGTGTCCTCCTCCGCGGCGGCGCCGAACGCGCCGCCTCGCGCGACGCACCACGCCGTCTCGCCTGCGCCGGGAAGGTCCTTCCCGGTGACGAAAACCGGGACGTTCACCGACTCGCCGCCCGCCGCCGCCGCCGACGGCGCCGCGCCGCGCGCCGCCGGCGCGGCGCGCGCGGAAATCTGACCGAGGCTCTTCCAGGCGCCGTCGAAGAATTCGGCGCCGAGCGACGCGCGCACCGCGACGAACCCCGCGCGCTCCGCGGCGACGATCGGCGTGTCGCAGAAGAAGGGGAAGCGCGGAAGCGGGGGCGTGGAGGACCCCGAAACATAGCCGCCGGAGTCGCCGATCGCGACGGCGCACGTGCGCCGTAACGCGTTCGATCCGCCGAGGGAAGAAACGTCCAGGGACCCGCGTCGCCCGACAACCGCCGCGAAGGCGCGACCGGCGTCGCGCGTCGCGTCCGCCGTAGTCCCGCCGCCGCGAAGCTGCACGGTCATGCGTTCGGCGAACCTGGCGCCCACCCCGAAGAACGCGCCTTGACCTGTGTTACGAACGCCGGGCCGTTTCGCCGCCGGCGACGCGCAGAAGACGGCGCCTTTTTTGTGGTCACCCTCCGCGCGGCCCTCGACGCGCGTCGCGCCGAACGCGCACCCGACGGCGGCGTGCGCCGTTAAAGAGCGCTCGGCGTCGTTGACTAATTGCCCATAGTCGTCGTCGTCGTCGTCGTCCGAGACGAGCTCTATGACGAACGCGTCGCCTCCGTCCTCGAAACGCGCGGCGCGTTCGTGGGTGACGAACACGTCTCGGCCGGTCTCTCTCGACGAGAAAGGTGATTGGAGGAGTTTGAGACTCCGTCCGTTCACCGTCACCGCGCCGGCGCGCGTCCACGGGACGTCAAACCAGGCGGCGCGCGCGTTCTCGTCGTCGGCGGCGGCAAAGCCGGGAGGGAGAACCGCCGCCGTTCTCCGCGCGTCGGACTGTTTTTCGTCGGACGTCGTTCGCGGCGGCACCTCGCACCTGTGCAGCGCGGAGGAGACGCCTCCGTTCTCGTCCAGCGCCGGAGATCTCGCGGCGCGCCCGTCGAACGCGCACGCGAACGGCGGACGGTTCCCGCCGTCCCCTGAAACGTCTCGCGCGCCTCCGAAATGTCTCCCCGTTATATAAATAGGCAAACCGACGGGCGATCCGCGGTTGTTCGGCGCGCGCGTCGTAATCGGCGGTTCCGCGAAGTTCACGATGGCGTGCTCCCCGAACGTCACGTCCGCCCAGTCGCTCCCGGCGTTGTCGGAGAGCCCCACCCCGGCGAAGCCCTTAAGGCTTAAGGCAAACGACTCAACAGTGATTTCGCACGTCGCGACGTCGCCGGCGCCGCCTCGGAACGTCAACGCGTGCGTCGCGCGCGCGTCGAAGCGGCACAGCGCGTGCCCCTCCGGCAGCGAACAGCGCTGGCACGAGGAGCCTGCGGAGAGGGGTAACCGGAGTGATAAAAATGCGTGTGTCAGTGTCGGCGCGTTCGTTCTCGTTCTGTTTCGCGCGCGCGAAGGAGCAAAAAAAAAAGTTAGCGTAGGCGTGCTTCGGGTGCCGTTCGCGGATGCGCACCTCCCGGCGCGAAGTTGAGGCCGTGCACGGCGAGCACCGCGGGCTGGCCGGAGATGGCGTAGGAGGGTATGGCGGCTGCTGACTTCGCGCCGAACCCGAGGGACTCCTGCGTGCTTCGCGGCGACGCGGACGCGACGCACGCCGCGAGCGTCGCGGCGAACAGCCACGCGCGGACGCATCCCCGGCGGTCCGTCGCGTTTCGTCGCGCGGAGGCGTGCATCTCGAGTCGCTACGGCTCGGTCACGTCTCCATCTATCGGGTTTCGAGGTTCCTATCGCGCGCCGCCATGGCGCGTGGAAGCCGTCGCGCGGCGGTGTGAGGCGCGTCGGAGCGCGTCTCCGACCCTGAACGCGCGCGCCGGACTGCCGACCGTGGCCGTTGTTGCCCGAGGAAAAAAGAAAAAAAAAAGGGACCGGCGCGTTCAAACGCTGGAGTGGCGCCGTGGAACCAAGTCGTCGACCGCGTTGTTTCGCAAAAGTCGTTCATCGCAACCGCGCACTACTCTCCCTTGACTCTCGCTCAAACTTCACCTGTTCATGGTGGCCATGTCCAGCAGGTCCATCGACCCCTCTTCCGCCTCCTGCACGACGTCGTTCACCTCCGGGACGTAGTGTCTTAACATGTTCTCTATGCCCGACTTGAGCGTGACGGAGGAGGACGGGCACCCGTCGCACGCGCCCTGCATCTTCACCGTGACGGTCCCAGTCGCTTCGTCCCAGCCGCGGAAGATTATGTCGCCGCCGTCCTCGGCGACCGCGGGCCTAATGCGCGTCTCTAATAATTCCTTGATCATGGCGACGATCTCATCGTCGTCGTCGTTAATAGCGGTGCCCGCCGCGACGAGGTCTTCTTCGCCCTCGTTCACGACAGCGTCGCCCGACGCGTAAAAGTCCATCACCGCGGCGAAAATCTCCGGCTTCAACACGCCCCACTCGTGCGTATCAGTCTTGGTCACCGTCACGTACTCCGCGCTGAAGAACACGGAGGTGACGCCGTCGATCGCGAACAGGCGCTTCGCCAAGGGACTGCGCATCGCCTCGCGCGCGCTCGAGAAGTTGATCGAGGGGCCGTCCTCGTACACGGGCTTGCCGGGCAGGAACATGAGCGACAAAGGGTTGGGCGTGCTCTGCGTCTGGATGAAGATCGACCGGCGCGTCATCCGCGCGCCCGGAGGTACGAGGTCGCCGGGCGCGAGCACGCCGGCCAGGCGGCCGCGAAACGCGGGCACCGCGTGGGAAGACGACGCGTGGCCCTCACCGGGGAGGCCCGCGGGCGAGGCGGAGGCGGCCGTCCAGCGCGCGGCGGGGGTCATCGCGGTCCACGACGAGATCCCGCGACGGCACGACGAAACGTGGGCGTCGCCGAGGCCCGGGGGAGGCGCGCGCGCGGCGCTCGCCGAGCGGGTCGCCGCCGCGAGCGCGCGCGCGGCGCGGCGCGTGAACATCTCTCGCGGGTGAGACGTGCGAGAAGCGTCCAATGCGCGTGCGTCTCGGAGTGCGCGCGGGAACGAGGCGAGCCCCTGCGAGACACGTGTCGGGCGCTTTCGGCGTTCCAGGCCGCTGAGGAAAATTTCAGAGTCAGTTGCCAAAAAAAGTGCGCCGCGCCGCCGCCGCCGCCGAGCACTCTCCATCGCGCGCTCGGACACGCACGATGAGCGCGCCCGGCCCCTCGGAGGGCCCCGCCGAGATGGGCGCCGACGCGCAGTACCTCGAGGCCGGCGAGGACGACGACATGCACGAGCCCGTGTTCCTCGGCGACGAGCACGGCGAGGTGGTGGCGGACCTCGATGAGGAGGATGACGCGCCGATGTCCGATTCGGACGACGACGAGCCCGGCGCGGGCGCGGCGGACATGGAGGACCGAGACGCGGCTCTTGGCGATGAGATCGAGCCCCCGTCGGACGATGCCGTCGCGGTGGTCACCGCGCACGCCGCGCCCGTCTTCTCGTGCGCGTGGAGCCCCACGGACGGCGCGGTGTTCGCGACGGGCGGCGGCGACGACGTCGCGTTTCTTCATCGCGTCTCCGACGCCGCGTCCGCGCCGCGGACATCCTCGGCGCCGCCCGCCGACGTGACGAGCGCGGCGCTGCGTGGCCACACGGACACGGTCTCCAGCCTGTCGTTCAACCACGACGGGTCCCTGCTGGCGTCCGGGGGGCTCGACGGCAAGGCGCTCGTCTGGTCGGTGGCGGATCCGGCCTTACCGCCTCGCGCGCTGGAGGGCCCGGGGGGCGGGCTGGAGTGGGTGCGGTGGCACCCCAAGGGCAACGTGCTGCTCGCCGGGTCTGAGGACTTCACGGCGTGGATGTGGAACGCCGCGGACGGCGCGCTGATGCAGGTGTTCGCCGGACACAGCAATTCCGTTTCCTGCGGCGGGTTCTCGCCCGACGGAAAAACCGTCGCCACCGGTTCGTTCGACGGTTCGCTCCGACTCTGGGCGCCGCGCACGGGCGAGTGCGGAACTTTGTTCATGGGCCACCCGTATCACGACGGGCCGGTGACGTGTTTGGACTTTCACCCAAACACCGAGGGTCTGTTGCTGACGGGCTCGGAAGACAACACCGCGCGGCTGGTCAGCGGCGTCTCCGGGAAGGTCCTCGGGACGCTCGCCGCGCACGCCGAGACGATCGAATGCGTCGGGTTGTCCGGCGACTTCCCGTTCGCCGCGTCCGGAGCCATCGACGCCAAGCTGGTGGTCTGGGACCTGAACACGCTGCAGCCGCGGACGACGCTGCAGCACGACAAGGCCGTGAGCGCGCTGCGCTGGATCCCGGGAACGGCGTGTCTGTACAGGTGCGGAGAAACGACGAAAAGCGTCGCGAAAATTTTTTCCCGTTTTCCTGAATTTTTCGTTCCGCTCGGCGATACGACGTTTTCTCTCTCTCCGTTCTCGGGACGCAACGAAAGGGCCTCGCTCGGCTATCCGTGCCGATGCGGCGGTGGACAACAGTTTGCCAGACTCGAACCCCACGTCGGACGCTCCTACGGTGCACCGCGACTCTCGATTCGCGAATGAACAACCTGCATCCGCCGACACGCGCCGCCGCCGCGGAAACCGCGAATGGCGCATTCGTCTCGGCGAATTCGTCTCGCGTCCGCGTTTTTCACCTCTTCCTTTTCGCGTCTCGCCTTGTACGCGCTCTGGGAGCGAACGCGCACGCGCACGCACAAAAGATTCGTGACTCACGCGTCACTCCACGTTCTCCCCCACTCCGTCACGATCGAACCGAACCCGAACCCGAACCGCAGCTCTTCCATCGACGGCGCCGTGCGTCTGTGGGACACGCGCTCGTCGACGTGTCAAGCCGTTTCGCACGGCCACGTGCGCGGCGTGCTGGACTTGGCGCCTTCGCCGGATTTCAAATCCGTCGTCACCGCGTCGGACGACCACACCGCGCGCGTGTTCCGCATGGTGCCGTAGTTGGCGTGAGAACGGTGCGTTCCGAGAGCGGGTGTGTTTGAATAGTATTCATACCGACAGACTCTACCAAAGTCTCGTCGCGCGACAAAAAGCCGTCGAAAAAAAAAGGCGCCGTCTCACGTTCGTGCCACCTTGTCGCAGCGCCCTGAGCCAATGTCAGCTCTCAGTGTGGCGGTGTAACGTCTTCCCATAATAAACACGAAAAAAGCGCCGCGGATTACGTCGGCGAGTTCTCCTCCGCGCCACAAACCCCCGCGCGTTCGTGGCTCTCCCCCACCGCGCACGATGGACAAAGACGGCAACACCCTGATCAAGGCCAAGCCCCGCCCCGGCGTGAGCGGCATCAACCGCGTGCTGGTGACGGGCGGCGCCGGCTTCGTCGGGTCGCACCTGATCGACTTCCTGATGGCCCGCGGCGATCACGTGATGTGCCTGGACAACTTCTTCACCGGCTCCAAGGAGAACATCCAGCACCACATCGGCAAGCCCAACTTCGAGATCGTCAGACACGATGTCGTGGAGCCCATCCTGCTGGAGTGCGACCAGGTGTACCACCTGGCGTGCCCCGCCTCGCCCGTGCACTACAAGTTCAATCCGGTGAAGACGATCAAGACCAACGTGATCGGCACGCTGAACATGCTCGGCCTGGCGAAGCGCGTCAAGGCGCGTTTCTTGTTGACCAGCACTTCCGAGGTGTACGGCGACCCTCTTCAGCACCCGCAGACCGAGGAGTACTGGGGCAACGTCAACCCCATCGGCGAGCGATCGTGCTACGACGAAGGCAAGAGGTGCGCGGAGACGCTCGCGTTTGACTACAAGCGCGAACACGGGTTGGAGATTCGCGTCGCGCGCATCTTCAACACGTACGGTCCGCGCATGGCGCTGGACGACGGCCGCGTGGTGAGCAACTTCGTGAAGCAGGCCATCGAGGGCACACCCATGACCATCTACGGCGACGGGTCCCAAACTAGGTCGTTCCAGTACGTCTCCGACCTGGTGAAAGGCCTGGTGGCGCTGATGGACTCCGAGCACTCCGGCCCCATCAACATCGGCAACCCCGGCGAGTTCACCATGCTGGAGCTCGCGGACAAGGTGAAGGAGGTGGTGAACCCGTCCGCGACCACCGTGTTCAAGGAAAACACCGCGGACGACCCCGGGCGGAGGAGGCCGGACATCACCAAGGCCAAGACGCTGCTCAACTGGGAGCCCAAGGTGCCCCTCGCGGAGGGGCTCGAGATGATGGTGGGAGACTTCAAGAAGAGGCTGGGCGTCGAGGACGGCCCGGCGACCAAAAAGGCGAAAAAGTAAACGCTCGCCGCGTCGTCGCGCGCGAAAAATACGCCGTTCGGTTTTCAACGGAGTCCTACCTATTCGTACGTACAACATCAATTCCTCACGACGCGCTCACGGCGGGTTCGGCGGCGGGTTTGAAAAAGTCGCTCGCGCCGGCGACGTCGACGCTCGCTCGGCGCGTTTGCTGCGAGCCGGCGTCGACGCTCGCTCGGCGCACGGTCTGCGTGGTTTCCTCGGCGCGCGCCTCGAGCATGCGCTTGCGCTCGACGTCCACGCCGTAGTCCTCGGAGAGCATGCGCCGGTACTGCGCGTTGGTCATCACGGTCACGCGCGTCCGGGTCACCGCGCGCACCTCCGCGCGACGCCGCGCGCCGAACCACACGCGCTTCACGCGCAAAAGCGTCACCAGCGTGGCGAACGATTTGCTCAAACGCTCGCCGGAGTCTCTCTCGAGAGTGTCTTTCTCTGACCCGCTCGTCTGACCCGCGTTTTTTCGCATTTTCGGAATGAGCCTCTCGCGCTCGTCGTGCTTGGCCTCGTCCACGTCGCCGCCCGCCTCGATGGTGACGCCCATCTCGCCCACCACGTCCCCGACGCCGCGCTCGGCGACTTTGAGCTCTTCGCCGCGCGCCTCGTCCTCGACGAGAATCTCGACGCAGCCTTCCTCGATGACGTACACCTCCTTCGCGCGGGCGCCGCGCGTGATCAGCACGTCCCCGGCGTTCAGGCTCCTGGTCCCGAACCGCCAGTAATCCTTCGCGTCGGAGGCGGAGGCGGAGGCGGAGGCGGAGGCTCCGTCCAAGAACGACGCGCGCTTCGCCGCCACGAACCGCGCGACGCGACTCTTGTTGTGCACGACTTTGTTTTTTTCGGCGTCGCCCGAAACCGCCTCCGCGCCGTGCACGTGGGTCAGCACCCACTCGTGCTCCTTCGCCTCCGACGCGGTGAACCTGTTGGATTCGTCCCGCTCGAGCATACGCAAACAGAGCTGCTTCGCGGGCGCCGACACTTCCGGCAAAAACGGCGCGTGTTTTCCGTCGGCGATGCGCCGGTACATCTTCAACACGTCGCAATCCTCATCCTCAAACGGAAGCCGTCCGTTGAGCATGGCGAACAACACGCATCCGCTCGCCCAGACGTCGACGGCGGCGGTGTAGTGCTTCCCGTGCACAATCTCGGGCGCGATGTACCCCGGGGACCCGCACTGCGCGCTCATCTTGTCGCGGCTGGTTTTGCCGCGCATCGCGAGACCGAAATCCACCAGGCGCACAGTCCGGTAGTCCCCGCGCACGGCGAACATGACGTTTTCAAGCTTCACGTCGCGGTGCGCGACGTTTTTCGAGTGCAGGTGCTCCAGCGCGCCGAGCAACCCGCGCGCGGCGAACGCGGCGTCTGTTTCGGAAAACGGGGGTTCGAGCGTTTCGCTTCCCGCGTTTCGTTTTTGTAAAGACTCGTTAGCCTCGTTGATGGCGTCCAGTAAGCTGCCCCCGCGCAGGTACTCCATCACGACGTGCACCGTTGTTTTAGTCTGGTAAAAGTCGTACACGTTGACGACGTGCGGGTGCGCCAGAGAGAGCGACAGATGGATCTCGTCGACGATATCCGCCAAGACGCAAGGTTGCTTGCTCTTCAGCGCGGCGTCCGCCGAGAGCGACGCGTCCGCGCTTTCGCTCGCAGACGGTTCGGTGCTGACTCCGTCGCTTCCCCCTTCGATGCGCACTGTCTTGATCGCGTACATGCGTTTGGAGCGCGCGTGTTTGGCTTTGCGCACGATCCCGAACGCGCCCTCGCCCAGGATGCTCCCCGCGCCCCCGCTGACGTAGAAGTCATCCTCCAGCGCGCTCAGAATCCCGCCGGTCGAGGGGTCGCGAACGGGGTCGCCCACCGTGAACCGCGCGTGCGCGTGGCTCGCGACCGGTCCCGAAGACGCCCGGGCCGCGTCGCGCGACGCGGGCGCGCCGGAGGCCGCATCAGTCGGTTGACGCGTTCCTGATGACACTTTATTTCGGGGCTTTTCGGCCCGCGCACCGCCCGTCCGCGTGCTCGCGACCGGGAAGTCATTCGAGTCGGGTTCGATCGCCGGCTCCTCCGCGCACGCGGAAGCGATGTTTCCCATCGCGCCTCCAACCGCGTTCCAGGCCTCTTGCGGGGCGCACGTTGAGGTTGGCGCGCGCCGAATTGTGTCTACACCCGTATTTCTTCGGGTCAGTTTCTCGAATCGGGCGAGCAAGCTCCGAGGTCCGGCTGGGCACTTTCGCACTTTGAACTCGGGTGCCAACATCCGTGGTTGGGATCTGATGAAGGCTCACCACTGGTCGGCGCGCGGTGTCGCGACCCGTCCCGTCGACGGGTCCGGCGTCGAGCCGCCCCGGAGCGCGTGCGTGAGCGCGCGCGCGGCGGGGTCGGGTCGTTCGCGCTTCGGTGGCGCGTCGCCATGGCCTCCCTCGGCCCCGACGCCATCGCGCGCGAGCTGGAGAAAGTTGGGGTGCACGTGCGTTTGGCTTGGGTCGAGTCCTGCGCCGCGCACCTCCTCGCGGCCGAGCCCGGGTTCGGCTCGATGCCCCTGCGCCGGCGCGTGGACCTGTGTTACCTGCAGTTCTTGCACGCGGACATGAACAGCGCCGGCTCGGGGTGCCTCGCCCCCGGGGACGCGGACGGCGATCCGGCAAAGGACGGGGATCTTTCGCGCGTTTTGGGCGGCCGCCGCGTCGTGCAGTGCGACGAGGTGGCGAACGTCTCGGCGAGTTTCAACGACCGGTACAAGGACCAGCCGGCGTGCGAGAAACGTGTGCTCAAGCTGGCGCTCACCGACGGGCCGAACAAGATGGTGGCGTACGAGTACCGCCCGATCCAGGACCTGGCGGTGTCCATGCCGGCGGGGACGAAACTCGCGCTCACCAAAACGCCTGTGGACAAAAACGGCGCGCTGCGCCTCAGCCCCGAGAACGTCGCCGTGCTCGGCGGCGGCGTCGCGCACCTGGAGGAGGCGCGTGCGCGGGTTGTCGATCGCTGGAAGCTGCCTAACAGACCGACGCCCGGTAACGCGGGAAACGCGAACGCCGCCGGCGCCGGAAACAGGCGCGCCGAGCTGCGCCGCGCCGCGTGGGGACGCGACGCGTTCGGAAGCGCCGCCGCCGCGGGGACGGGGACGGGGACGGGGACGGGGACGGAACCGGAACCGGAACCGGAACCGGCCACGGATCCGGCGCGACCGACCGACGCTCCTTCTGCAGCTCCTGTTCCCGTCGCCGAGCAACCGGCGGACCTCGCTGGACACGAGGACCCGGACTCGCAGGTGGTGGACCTGACGGGCGAAAAAGAAGAATCGGGCCCCGCCTCCGCGAATCCCGCGGAGGTCCCGCCGGGGCGCGTGAAACGGAAACGCGCCGTGGTCATCGACGACAGCGACGACGACCCCACGCCCGTGCGTCGGAAACCCACGCAGACGCACGCGACGCAGGAGACCGCGTCGCGGCTCGCGCGCGCGACGCCTCGGGGGGCGGACGAAGCGCGGGACCGGGACCGGGACCGGGACCGGGACCGGGACCCGGTCGTTCTCGAGGCGGCGCGAGAGACGGCGACGCGACTTTCGGATTCCGTCTCCGCGAAACCCCCGCAGTGGGCTTCTCGCGTCGTTCGCAGCGAGCCCTTCGCGTACGCGGCGGCGGTGCGCGCGATGCGCGCCGCCGGCGTCCGCGGGCAGACCCCGAGCGAGGCGAACGTCACGCTTCACGGCTGGTTCCTGCGCGTTTCTTCCGCGCGGCCGGCGGCGGGCGGCGGGTTTGAAATCGCGGCGTCCGTGCACGACGGCACGGGCTCGCTCGAGTGCGTCGTGCCCGCGGCGATGACTTTGAAACTCGTGGACGTGCCTTCGTCGTCCGCGTTCGACGCCATGGATGAGGGGTCGCGCGCGCGTCTGCAGACCTGGGCCGTGACCTACCTGCGCGGGTTCCTGGGGAAGGTGACGCTCCGCGTGCGCACGTTCGACGACCAAACGCCCGCGCGGGTGCTCAAGGTGTTTGGCCCGCGAGACTTCCACGACGCGGCGACCACGTCTAGGCTCGGCCGGCGGTGCGACGGCATCGACAAGGAACTGAAGCGGCTGAAACAAACGGAACACCTAGAGGCGAAGCATTCTTCGCGAGGGGAGGAAACGCGCGTTGCGTCGAGTGGTTTGAACCCAGGCGGAGGCGAAGAAAAAGGCGCGTCGGGGGGAGCGGGAAAAGCGCCTTCGCGTTTGAGAACCTCGACGGGAGCGAAAGTCGCGCGAGGCGCGTAGCGGACGACGGTA
>ENA-OUOG01001712-OUOG01001712.1-marine-metagenome-genome-assembly--contig:-NODE-1712-length-24551-cov-6.657882_pt1 | contig 24551 bp, 28 predicted proteins | sample MGYA00248635_ERZ508505 | MGnify/ENA primary metagenome ERZ508505 (study PRJEB26176, sample SAMN06267871) | marine metagenome | isolation source: Saanich Inlet, British Columbia, Canada | place: Pacific...
AAAGACGGGCAAGCCGTGCGCCTTTACAAAGGCGAGATGGATCAAGCGACAGTCTTCAGCGACAACCCCGCCGCACAGGCCAAGGCCTTTGAGGATGCGGGTTGCGAATGGTTGCATCTGGTTGATCTTAACGGTGCTTTTGCAGGCGAGCCGATCAATGGTGCCGCCGTCGAGGCGATCTTGGCCCAGACTGACGTGCCCGCACAGCTTGGCGGTGGCATTCGCGATATGGCCACGATCGAGGCTTGGATCGAAAAGGGCATCGCGCGGGTGATCCTTGGCACGGTTGCCGTGGAAAACCCCGATCTGGTGCGCCAAGCCGCGCGCGCCTTTCCAGACAAAGTGGCCGTGGGCCTTGATGCCCGCGAAGGCCGTGTCGCCACGCGCGGATGGGCCGAGGAGACCGAATTGATGGTCACCGATCTGGCCAAAAGCTTTGAAGACGCGGGCGTGGCCGCCATTATCTATACCGACATCAACCGCGATGGTGCCATGCAAGGCCCCAATATCGAGGCCACCGAGGCTTTGGCGCGCGCCACTTCGATCCCTGTGATTGCGTCGGGCGGTGTGTCCTCCATGGCGGACCTGATCGCATTGCGCGACACAGGCGTGATCTCGGGCGCCATTTCGGGACGTGCGCTTTATGATGGCGCGCTGGACCTTGGTAAGGCCCTGCACGCTCTCAAAGCCTAGATAGAGCCTGCCTCGACCATATAGTTGCAGGCCGTGCACATCTTGGCGTCATCCGAAGCCAAGAACAGCACCATCCGTGCGACATAGACGGGATCAATCAGATCAGGCAGGCATTGACGTTTGCGATGCGCCTCAAGCGTCTCGGGCGTGGCCCATAGGTCTTTTTGGCGGTCTGTCATGATCCATCCCGGAACGACGGTATTAACGCGAATGCGGTCTGTGCCCAATTCGCGCGCCATGGTGCGGGTCAAACCATGCACGGCGGCCTTGGCAGTGGCATAGGCTGGAAACCCGCCTCCTGCCTCCCACCAGCTGTTCGAGCCCATATTGATGATGGAGCCGCCACCCTTTGCCGCCATCTTTGGCGCAAGCGCTTGGATGGCAAAGAACATATGACGCAGATTCGTGTGCTGGCGTTCATCCCAATATTCGGCCGTGACCTCTTTCCAGTCATGGCGGTCATCGCGGGCGGCATTATTGACCAATACATCCGCGCCCCCCATCTCGGCCTCAAGCGCGGCCAAGGCGCGGCGCAGATCGTTAATGTCGCGCAGATCGGCCCGCGCAAAGGATACATCACCCTCGACCTCTTCAATCAGGCGAAAGGATGCCTCCTCATCAATATCGACAAACCCCACATGCGCGCCCTGCGCGGCAAAGGCCTGCACCATCTGGGCACCGATCCCCGAGGCACCGCCCGAGATGAAAACAGATTTGCCTTTGAGGCTTGGGTAGATTGCAAAACTCATCTGCGTCCTTCCGTTTTGAGTGTGAACCTTTCATAAGGGCCGCGTAAGGACAACTTGTTCCGCCAATTTTCGCCGTCTATGGAAAGCACCATGCTCAAGACACGTATCATTCCCTGCCTTGATGTTGCCGAAGGGCGCACTGTCAAAGGTGTCAATTTCGTCGATCTGATTGATGCAGGCGACCCCGTCGAACAGGCGCGCGCCTATGATGCGGCGGGCGCGGATGAATTGTGTTTCCTTGATATCAAAGCCACCCATGAAAACCGCGGCACCATGTTTGATCTGGCTACCCGCACCGCCGAGCAATGCTTCATGCCGCTCACCATTGGCGGTGGCGTGCGCAGCGTAAGCGATGTGCGCGATTTGTTACTGGCGGGGGCCGATAAGGTCAGCTTCAATTCGGCAGCGGTGGCTGATCCTGATGTCGTGGCACGCGCGGCGGATAAATTTGGCAGCCAATGCATTGTCGTGGCCATAGACGCTAAGACCGTAGCGCCCGGAAAATGGGAGATCTTCACCCATGGCGGGCGCAAGGCCACGGGCATTGATGCGGTGGATTTTGCCAAGCTTATGGTCTCCAAGGGCGCGGGCGAGATTTTGCTGACCTCGATGGATCGCGATGGCACCAAGGCGGGGTTCAACCTGCCCCTCACCCGCGCGGTCTCGGATGCGGTGACAGTGCCCGTAATCGCCTCGGGCGGAGTGGGCACCTTGGACCATCTGGTCGAAGGCGTCACCGAGGGCCATGCCAGCGCCGTTCTGGCCGCCTCGATTTTCCACTTCGGAACCTATACAATAAGCGAGGCCAAGGCGCATATGGCCGCCGCAGGCATCCCGATGAGGCTGACATGAGCGATACATTTTCCCGCCTATTCGCCACGATAGAGGCACGCAAATCCGCAGATCCAGACGGGTCGTGGACGGCAAAACTGCTGTCCAAAGGCCCCGAAAAATGCGCCGAGAAATTCGGCGAAGAGGCCATTGAAGCGATCATCGAAGCGGTCAAGGGCGACAAAGCGGCCTTGGTCTCGGAGGCGGCGGATGTGCTCTATCATCTGGCCGTGATGCTGAGCGCGCGCGATGTGACGCTTCAGGATGTTATGGCCGAGCTGGAGCGCCGCGAGGGCACCAGCGGGATCGAGGAAAAAGCCAGCCGCTGATCACAGCTTGGAGCTGATGATCCCCGTATTGAACCCGCCCATCCGCAATTCCCCAAAGAGGCGCTGATACTCGATCTTGGGACAGCGGTTCTGGATCACGACCAGCCCTTCCGCTTCGGCGCGGGCGGCGGCTTGTGGATGGGTCACACCGATTTGCATCCAGATGACCTTTGGCCGCGGTGCCATGGCCAAGGCCTCTTCTACAATCTCGGGAACAGCCTCGGGTCTGCGGAAAATATCAATCACATCCACGGGCGTCGAAACCTCCGACAGGCTGGCCTGCACCGTTTCACCAAAGAGCGTCTTGCCCGCTTGCACAGGATTGACCGGAATGACGCGGTAGCCCTTCAATTTGAGATACCGGCCCACGTAATGGCTTGGGCGGATCGGATTCGGCGAAACCCCGACACAGGCAAAAACCTTGTTTTCGCGCAGAATTTTGCGAAGAAGCTCGTCGGAAGGTGTTTCGGTCATGGGTTTTGATAGCATAAGAAAAATGCGCCCGCAGCGGAAATCCGGCGGGCGCAAGTTGCGGAACGAGGGACAGTAAAGGGCACTGGGAGTTCCGGTCGCCAGCGCCTGTAAAAGACATATGCCGCGACCCGAGAATTGGAAGACAGCGTTGACGCAGTTGTGATCAGCCCAGAATTGCGGGCCAGTTTTCGATCCCCGCCGCGATATTGGCATCAATATCACGCAACCAGCGCCGTCTGACCCGAAGGGTCGCATTGAGATAGAGCCGCCCTTCATGGATGGTCCAAGCCTCTGGGATCGTTGGCGCAAGATAGCCGCGCGAGGCCGCGAAGGCGCAATACCCGCCAAAGACAGGCGCATAGGCCAAGGGATCAGCCGCAAAGGCATCACGGTTGGCCTGCGAGGCAAAGAGCCAGCGCGCGCCATTCCAGTCAAACGAAATATCCGCCTGCCCCATGACGGGGCCATTGCCCTCAAAATAGGCCACGACATCACTGCCATTGATGGCGATGCCTTCCCCTTGGAAAACCATAGGTTCCGCGGCCAATGCGGGTCTTGAGGCCAGCCAAAACGCGGCAGGCGCTGCGGTGATAAGGCCAAGGGCCGATCTACGGGATAGGGTGGTCATGGCATCCTCCTGAAAGTGTCAGGGAGGTAAATAACATCCGCACTGCCCTGCCACGAGGGGGCTGACGCAGACGTGTAAAACTGTAATCAAACGGGATTAGTCAAAAATATCTTCGATCACCTCGAAGGCCTCTTCCAAGGCCTCGCGCCAGAAATTCTTGCGGCGCTTCTTCTTTTTGGGGCGTCTGTATTCCTCATCAGGCACCCAATGCGCGCGGGCCGCAGGCGCAGGGCGCGAAGGCTTCACATCACGGTCTTGTCCGCGCTTGGGCTGCAGCTTGATGGGTTTCATCTCATGCAGCGGCGCCCCGCAGGAACCGCAGGCCAATTCATGGCCATCCCGAGCCGTCAGACGCAGCACAGAACGCGCACCGCAATAGCAACATGTGGCGATTTTATTGTGATGCGGCATGTGACCCTCGTTAACGGCGTGTCACTGCATATAGGGAGACTGCCGCCGCATTCGAGACGTTGAGCGAGCCAAATTCACCCGCATAGGGGATTTTCACCAGATGATGGCATAAATCCCGCGTTCTTTCGCGCAAACCGGGCCCTTCTGCCCCCAGCACGAGGGCGACGGGGTGTTCATGCAGGCCGGCAGCCATCGTGTCGATCTCATCAGTGCCAAGCCCGTCGAGGCCCAAAATGGTATAGCCCATATCGCGCAGCTCTTGCATGGCATTGCCAAGGTTTTGCACCCGTAAATAGGGCTGACGCTCCAAGGCTCCCGATGCGGTCTTGGCCAAAGCACCCGTTTCAGGGGCCGAATGGCGATGCGGCGCGATCACCGCACGCGCGCCAAACACCTCCGCCGAGCGCAAAATCGCACCGACATTATGCGGGTCGGTCACACGGTCCAGCAGCAGCAGGCGGGGTGCCCCTGATCCTGGCTCGGCCAGATCCTTCAGGCGCCCCCAATCCAGCGGCTTGACCTCAAGCGCTGCCCCTTGGTGGACCGAGCCTGCATCAAGCGGGGCCGAAAACTTGCGCGGATCGGCTATCTCAGGCTCCATGCCGCTTTGGGCAATCGCCTCCGCCAGCTTGTCAGAGGCGTTTTTGGTCACCACCAATTTGAGTTTTTCGCGGGCGGGATTGACCAAAGCATCACGCACCGCATGCAGGCCGAACAGCCAAACGGTTTCAGCCGCTGCCGCCTTGCGAACGCGTTCTTTTTCAACAACCCATGTCGGTTTCTTTGTCATGGCCGGACCATGCGCAGCGATTGGCAGAAAGTTCAAGATGGCAGGCGGTCATCGGAGTTTGAACTATGGTTCAAAAACCAAAGCTTTTGCCCTTGACCCCCTGAGCGTTGCCAGCTATCCCGCCCGCCAGTGGGCGACAGGCCGCAAGGTGTGGCAGGGGACTGTAACTCCCTCGCGGAGACGCACGCCTGGTTCGATTCCAGGGTCGCCCACCACTTTCACCTTATAGATCAATCTGACCGATGAGAGCTTGTAGAAGAGCTGTCAATTAGGGTGACGCCGTCGGTAAGGCTTTGATCCTGAACCGTTTTCGCATTCGCCAGATCATTTCCCTCGGCCCTTGCAACAGCCGCGTCTTGGGGCAAACCATGGTGGAGCCAGCGCTCAATCAACCTTTGGCGCAATTGCTCCATTGGAACCGAAAGAAAACCCGCCCCATCCCAGAGCGGGGCAAGCGCGTTCCAAGGGGCTTGATCAAGCAGCAAATAATTCCCCTCGACCACCACCGTGTCATGTTCAGCCGCTACCACGCCCGCGCCGGCAATCGCGCAATCAAGACTGCGGTCAAACAGGGGGAAAACAATTTCCTCTTCATGGGCCAGCGCCTGCACCATTTTGACAAAACCCGATGCATCGAAGGTCTCGGGTGCCCCTTTGCGCGCCAAGAGGCCCCGCGGCGTCAAAATGCGATTGTCCAGATGAAACCCATCCATCGGCACCAAGACCGCATTCAGACCTTGGGTATTGAGATAGGCCACCAACCCCTCGGCCAAGGTTGATTTCCCACTGGCGGGCGGGCCTGCCAAAGCCACCAAACGCCTGCGCCCTTTCGGCGGGTTTTGGATGATCGTTTCGGCAAAATGCGTGAGGCTCTTTGGCATATCGGGCTTGGACATCATTTGCCTCATGGCTGGATTGTTTTCGGATCACCCCTCGGACGGGGTTATAGCAAAGCCTGCTCGACCAATTGTGGCAAGTCCTCAAATCGGGTGAATTCAGCGGCTGAGGTCAAAGTATCAGCCGCAACATGCAGATACCCCTCAGTATAGAGCAAAAACGGAACACCCGCAGCAAGCGCTGTAGCGGCATCTATATCGCTGTCGCCCACATAGAGGGCCTCTCCCTCGCCCAAGCCCTCCAGCGCTGCTCTGAGCGGGGCTGGGTCGGGTTTGCGGCTGCTCAAACTGTCGCCGCCGATCACGCAGTCGAAATGGCGGGCAAGATCGAGATGCGCCAAGACGGCGCGCGCGGGCGCAATCGGTTTATTGGTGCAAATCCCCAAACGATGGCCCCGCGATTGCAAAACCCCAAGCGCATCGCGCACCCCGTCATAGACGACCGTCAGATCAACGGCCTGTTCATAGCCGTCCAAAAACCCACTCAGATAGCGCGGCAAATCGGCCTGAGTGAGGCCACGCGCAGCCCCGACCCGCTCGATGAAGACAGGCGCCCCAGAGCCGATGAAACTGCGCGTCTCCTCCAGGCTCAGCGGGGTGATGCCATTACGCTCAAGCACCCGATTGGCAGCGGCCCGAATATCAGGCGCGCTGTCGATCAAAGTGCCATCAAGGTCGAAAACAATGCGCGCCATAGTCCCTCCGAAGGTCCGATATTGGCGATGACACTAACGGATCAAAACCCGCTGTCGAGATGCGATAGGCCATTCCCCTCTTGGCCTTCTTCCCATTATACAGATAGGATTATCGCAACAAAAAATTCAGGCTATCGGGCAAGCATGGCAAAGAAGAAAACACCCAAATTCAATGTGTTTATCATCGGCCAACAGGGGCGGTTGTCCTATGAGGCTGTGCTTTTTGCCGCCTCCTTTCGCCATTTCAACCCCAACTTCCCCGGCAAGCTGTATTTGGGTGAGCCGCAGGCCAATCATCGTTGGGAAAAAAATCCGACGATCCAAGACAAGGAAATTCTCGCGGCTCTGGAACGGCTTGAGGTCGAAATCCTGCCCTTCGAGAATGCCTATTTCGGTCAATACTACCCCTATGGAAATAAGATCGAGGGCCTCAGCGCCCTTCCCGAGGGTGAGCCTTTTGTATTCTTCGACACCGACACGCTGGTCATGGGCGATCTAACCGAGGTGCCATTTGATTTCGAGCGCCCCTCTGCCTCGCTCAAGGTTGAAGGCACATGGCCCACGATCGAGCTATATGGTCCGGGATATGGGCAGATATGGAAATCGCTTTATGACCGTTTTGATCTGGAGTTCGAGAGCACGCTGGACCTGTCCCAACCCGATGAGTTTTGGCGCCGCTATCTCTATTTCAACGCAGGCTTTTTCTACTACAAAGACCCCAAAGCCTTCGGCCAACGCTTCTTGCATTATGCCCGCACCATCCGCGACCAAGGCCCGCGCGAGATCGAATGCCAAACCCTCGACCCTTGGCTGGACCAAGTCGCCCTGCCCTTGGTGATCCATTCTTTTGGCGGCGGGCGCGATACCTTGGAGGCGGGGTGGCTGGACGGCCAAACAACCTGCCATTATCGCTTGCTGCCATTGCTCTATGCCCGTGAACGGCAGCAGGTCGTAGATGTATTGGAGGAGGTCACCTCACCCAATTGGGTCAAGAAGGTGCTGAAAAATTACGACCCCATGAAGCGGATGATCTATCAGGGCAAAGGCGCGAAAGCGCGTGCGCTGTTTGACCAAGACAACCTGCCCCGCCGCGAACAGGCGATCCGAAACAAGCTAAAGCGCGAGAACCTCTGGCTGCGCTAACCCCCGACCAACACCCAAGAAAAAGCCCGCAGAGCAGATGCTTGCGGGCTTTTTCTTAATCTTGATGTAGGCGAGTTACCCTGCGCTGGCAGGCTCTTCCTTTTTGCGATCCGAATAGATCATCAAGGGCTGCGCCTCGGAGGTGACCGCCTCTTCATTGACGACAACCTCTTCCACACCTTCGGTGCCGGGCAGCTCGAACATCGTTTCAAGCAGGATATCTTCCATGATCGAGCGCAAACCGCGCGCGCCGGTTTTACGCTCAATCGCGCGTTTGGCGATTGCGACCAAGGCGTCATCGGTAAATTTCAGCTTCACATCTTCCAGCTCGAACAAGCGCTGGTATTGCTTGACCAATGCGTTCTTGGGCTGGGTGAGGATGATCACCAAAGCGTCCTCATCCAGATCGGTCAATGTCGCGATCACGGGCAAGCGGCCCACGAATTCTGGGATCAGGCCGAATTTCAGCAGGTCCTCAGGCTCAAGCTCATTGAACATCTCACCGACGCCGCGGCTGTCATTATCCTTCACATCCGCCCCAAAGCCGATGGCCGACCCTTTGCCGCGCTGCGCGATGATCTTTTCCAGACCCGCAAAAGCGCCACCGCAGATGAACAAGATATTGGTTGTGTCGACTTGCAGGAATTCCTGCTGCGGATGCTTGCGGCCACCTTGCGGGGGCACGGAGGCAACAGTGCCTTCCATGATCTTCAAAAGCGCCTGCTGCACCCCTTCGCCCGAGACATCACGGGTGATCGAAGGGTTGTCGGATTTACGCGTGATCTTATCGACCTCATCGATATAGACGATGCCGCGCTGCGCACGATCGACGTTATATTCACTGGCCTGCAGCAATTTGAGGATGATGTTTTCGACATCTTCCCCCACATAGCCCGCTTCCGTCAGCGTGGTCGCATCCGCCATCGTGAAGGGCACATCCAAAATGCGGGCCAGCGTTTGGGCCAGCAAAGTCTTGCCGCAGCCCGTGGGGCCGATCAGCATGATGTTGGATTTCGCCAATTCGATATCGGATTTATCGGAATTGTTCAGGCGTTTGTAATGGTTATGAACCGCAACCGAGAGCACGCGTTTGGCATGCTGCTGGCCGATGACATAATCATCGAGCACCTGACAAATCTCACGCGGGCTCGGCACACCATCGGTGGCCTTCAAGCCTGAGGACTTGGTTTCCTCACGGATAATATCCATGCACAATTCGACACATTCATCGCAGATGAAAACTGTCGGTCCGGCGATAAGTTTGCGAACTTCGTGCTGGCTCTTGCCGCAAAACGAGCAATAGAGCGTGTTTTTCGAGTCGCCGCCGGTTGAATTTGCCATCGTCTCTTTACCTTATCGGGTTCGCCCAGGGTCCGCCCTTGACCACCTGCAGTCAATCTGTGGATCTTTTGTTCAACCTAAAACAGCGAAACTATGACCACAATGTCAAATTGTCGGGGCGCGCGCCGAGATGCACGCCCCGCATGAGTTACTTCTTGTCTTCAACCTCGGCACGGCTCTCGACGATCTCGTCGATATGGCCCCATGCCAGCGCTTCTTCAGGGTTCATCCAGGTGTCACGGTCCAAAGCGCGCTGGATCGTGTCGTAATCCTGACCTGTATGTTTCACGTAGAGTTTATACAGACGCTCACGCGTGGCTTCGATGGATTTGGCGCTGATCAGGATGTCAGAGGCCGTACCACGCGCCCCGCCCGAAGGCTGATGCACAAGGAATTCGGCATTTGGCAGCGCAAAGCGCATGCCTTTTTCGCCACCCACCGCAATCACCGACCCCATCGAGGCCGCCATACCGCAAACCAGTGTCGAGACCTTGGGGCGGATATATTGCATCGTGTCATAGATGCTCATGCCAGCCACAACGCTGCCACCGGGTGAGTTGATATACATCGAGATCTCTTTCGAGGGGTTCTCGGCTTCAAGGTGCAAGAGCTGTGCCACGATCAGGCTGGACATTCCGTCATGAACGGGGCCGTTCACGAAAATGATCCGCTCCTTCAGGAGGCGCGAGAAAATATCATAGGCCCGTTCGCCACGGCTGGTTTGTTCAACCACCATTGGAACGAGGTTATTCGTGAAATAGTCAATTGGATCGTGCATGGGCCTGCCTCGGTCAGTGAAAACGTCGCTTCTCCCAGAGTCTTAGTGCTGCATCTGGGGGGCCGCAAGGGCAGGACGGGTTGAAAACGCGCCTTCCCGCAATAGCCTTGCTAGGTTGAATGGCAGGTTAACAGGAGAACAGGCGTGACATTTCCCCCTCAACGGGCGGCCGCATTGGCAAGGCTTCGTGACTTTCTGCCCCATGCAGGTGCCGATTATGCGCGGCTGCGAAACTATGATCTGCCCGCAGAAAACCACCCCCATGTGTCGCGCCTCTCGCCCTATTTGCGGCATCGCGTGATCACTGAGGCCGAGGTGGTCGAGGCGACACTTGGTCGTTTTTCACTGAAAACGAGCGAGAAATTCATTCAGGAGGTGTTTTGGCGCAGCTATTGGAAGGGCTGGCTGGAAATGCGTCCCTCGGTTTGGGCCGAGTATCGGCGCACGCTTGAGGGCACGCTGTCGGGCCTGAGCGCACAAACCCGATCCGCGATCGAGACGGCTGAAAACGGGCAGACAGGACTTGCGCCCTTTGATGCTTGGGCGCGGGAATTGCGCGAAACGGGTTATCTTCACAATCACGCGCGCATGTGGTTCGCCTCGATCTGGATCTTTACCCTGCGCCTGCCATGGGAGGTCGGGGCCGATTTCTTTTTGCGCCATTTGATTGATGGCGATCCTGCATCGAACACCTTGGGGTGGCGATGGGTGGCAGGGCTCCAGACGCGCGGCAAACATTACCTCGCGCGCAGCTCAAACATCGAGAAATACACCCAAGGGCGCTTCGCCCCCGAGGGGCAACTCATATCGGACGCGCAACCATTGCACGGCCCACAGGCCCCAAATCTCACGCCCCTGCCGATGATGGCCGAGGTTGATCCGACTGTGACAACGGCGATCTTGCTGACCGAGGAGGATCTCTCTCCTGCGTTTGTGTTCGAGACCATCCCGCATCCGATCGCTGCCGCCTCGCTTTTGAGCGATACCGCACGCTCGCCGCGCGAAGTCTCGGCTTTGGTGACGCAATTCAGCGAAGGCGCTATGGAGGACACACGGCAGCGTTGGGGCGCACGTTTGGGCGCATTGGGGCCGGCCAGCCGCTCGATAGACGATATTGCGGATTGGGCGCGCAAAAGCGGTGCCGATCAAATCGTCACCGCCTATGCGCCCGTGGGCCCTGCCGCCTCGGCTTTGCGTAAACTGGCCAAGGCGCTGCAGAATGACGGCATTGCCCTTCACCAAATCCGCCGTGAGTGGGACAGCGCCGCTTGGCCCCATGCCACCCACGGGTTTTTCCGCTTCAAGGAGGCCATTCCCGACCTTATCGCGCGGCTTTAGCCACAGCTTTGGAACGACTCCGCCATGGCACGGATCAGAGCGGGATAGAGGCCAGCCCCGATGTCCAAACCACTGCCGAGCGGGTCAATCACAGCCGTGCTGGTTTGTGTGCCTTCCGTTACAGTCGCCACGATACGCGGGTCAAATTGCGGCTCGGCAAAAACGCATGTGCCGCCCAATTCCGCGATCCTCTCCCTGATCTCGGCCACCCGACCTGCAGAAGGTGCGGTTGCATCCGACAGGCTGATCGCGCCAAGGGGCGACAGGCCGAAACGGGATTCAAAATACTGATAGGCATCATGGAAGACGATAAAGCCAATGGGTGAACTCATTGAGAACTCCGCGTTCACATCTGCAACCAGATCGCCCAACTCCATGAGCAGATTATCCGCGTTTGCCTGATAGCTGAGCGCGTTTTCCGGATCGGCTTGGGCAAGGGTCTCGGCAATTGCTTGCGCCCAAACGGCTGCATTGAGCGGGTCCAGCCAAGCATGCGGATCAATCCCTGAATGGTCATGGCCCGCGTGGTCACCTGCATGACCTTCTTCGTCATGGTCATCATGGCCGTCATGGTCATCATGATGCTCATCATGGCCGTGATCGGCGTGGTCCTCAGCGTGATCATCATGGCCGTCAGCGTGATCGCCGTGATCGTCATCATGGTGTTCCTCATGGCCATGATCGGCGTGGTCTTCGTGATCTGCATGATCATCGTGGTCCTCATCATGCTCCTCAGCGTGATCATCATGATCATGTGCTTCAAAAGTCGCCCCCGTGCGGATCGGCAATACCCGCGTATCGGCCACCTCAAGCAACTCAATCGACACAGCGTCCGGGGCAAGCGTTTCCAATGCCTCCCCCAACCAAGGCGTCAGGTTTTCACTGACCCAAAAGACCAGATCAGCATTTTGCAAGGCGGCGGCTTGGGACGGGCGCAACGCAAAGCCGTGTGGGCTGGCATTTTGCGGCAAGATCAAATCAGGCGTGCCAACCCCCTCCATGATGCGGGCCACGAGGGAATGAACGGGCGCAATATCGGTCACAACATCGGGGACATCGGCCCATGCAGCGCCTGAACTCAAGGCAATCGCAATCGCGGCGGACGGGAATCGTATGGACATGTAAGCCTCACTTTGTCTAGAACTGGACGAAGCTATACGCATTATGTTATAACATATCAATATTGAAAACGCTGAGGCCAGAAAAATGACGCAGACAGGCTTTGACACCCATGATCATTCCCATTGCATCCATGCCGCCATTAGCGCGGCCGAGACGCGATGTGCCGAAGAAAAGCTGCGCTTTACGCCCGTGCGCAAACGGGTTCTGGAAATCCTGCTGGAAGATCACCGCGCCCAAGGGGCCTATGACATTCTTGCGCGACTGGCCGAGGAAGGGCATGGCGCACAACCCCCTGTGGCCTATCGCGCCTTGGATTTTCTTGTGGGCCACGGATTTGCGCATCGGATTGAACGGCTCAACGCTTATGTCGCCTGCACCCATGCCCATGACACCGATCAGGCACCTGCCTTTCTGATTTGCCGCAAATGCGGGGCTGTGGCCGAGGCGGGCGCACAAAAGGTCGAAACCACAATCGGCGTCGAAGCCGCACGGCTTGGATTTGTGATCGAGCGCACGGTTCTGGAAATGGAAGGGCTTTGCCCCGCCTGTATCAAAGCGGAGGCCGCATGAGCCTGATCGAGACGCAAAACCTCAGCATTGAGCAGGCGGGCACCACCGTCTTGCATCATGTCAATTTCCGCATTGATCGCGGCGAGATCGTCACCATTGTCGGGCCGAACGGCTCGGGCAAGACCAGTTTTCTCAAGGCGTTGATCGGCGCATTGCCCGCCGCCCAAGGCCAAGTCACCCGCGCAGCAGGTTTGCGCATAGGCTACGTGCCGCAAAAGCTGCATGTGGATCGCACCCTGCCCATGACCGTGGCGCGTTTCCTGTCGATGCCGCGCCGCCACCCCGCCGAAGAGATGCGCCAAGCCCTGACCGAGGCAGGCGTATCCGAGCTGGAAACCCGCCAGATGACCGATCTGTCAGGCGGTCAGTTCCAACGCGTCCTGCTGGCGCGCGCCATTTTGGACAAACCCGATATCCTCATCCTTGATGAGGCCACCCAAGGCCTTGATCAACCCGGATCAGCCGCCTTCTACCGCCAGATCGAACAGGTGCGAAATGACCTTGGCTGCGCTGTGCTGATGGTCAGCCACGAGCTGCATGTCGTCATGAGCGCCTCGGATCGGGTGATTTGCCTCAACGGACATGTCTGTTGCGAAGGCCACCCCGAGATCGTGGCCTCCGCCCCTGAATATCGTGCCCTGTTTGGAACAGGCACCCAAGGCGCCTTGGCGCTCTATCGACATGAGCATTCCCACAGTCATGACCACAACCATGACCACAACCATGATCACGATCACGACGATGGGGAAACCCATGCCCACCACAATCACCCCAAAGACCAAAAAGAGAGCGCTTGATGCTAGATGATTTCCTGATCCGCGCGGCTCTGGCAGGCGTCGGGGTGGCACTTGCTGCGGCCCCTTTGGGCTGTTTCCTCGTCTGGCGCCGCATGGCCTATTTCGGCGATGCAACGGCGCATGCAGCCCTTCTTGGCGTGGCTTTGGCGTTCGCCTTCCAACTCTCCATCTTTGCTGGCGTCTTGGTTGTCTGTCTCGCGATGGCGATGGTTGTATCCGCCCTCTCCGAGCGCGGATTGGGAATTGATACATTCCTCGGTGTTATGGCCCATTCGGCCTTGGCCTTCGGGCTGGTCGCGATCTCTTTGCAGCAAGGGGTTCGGATTGATCTGCAAGCCTATCTCTTTGGCGATATCCTTGCGGTTGGCCGTGGGGACCTTGGCGTGATCTGGGGCGGTGCGGCTTTGGTCATCGTGCTTTTGGGTATCAGGTGGCAGGCACTTTTGACGGTGACGCTCTCGCCTGAATTGGCCCAAGCGGCGGGGCTTTCGCCCAAACGCGAACAATTGATCCTGACGCTGGCCTTGGCCGCCACAGTCGCTGTGGCCATCAAAGTTGTGGGGGCCTTGCTGATCATCGCACTGATGCTGATCCCCGCCGCCGCCGCCAGACCCTTTTCCAATTCGCCAGAACGCATGGTGATGGTTGCAGCTGCCATTGGCGCGGCCTCGGCGGTGATCGGATTGTGGCTGTCCTATCTCTATGACACGCCAACGGGGCCCAGCATCGTCTGCGTGGCTGCAACCGCATTTGCGACCTCCACCGTCATCGCGGGCATAAAATCACGCAATTGACGAAACGTCCCGTTTCCCTTTTTCGGGACAATGCTCTAAATTGTTAACCAGCATAACAATCGAAGAGCTTGCCATGGATCTCAGCTACTCAACAGCGGAGCGCGACTTCCAAACCGAGATACGCGCGTTTCTATCTCAAAACCTGCCCCATGAGCTGACCGCAAAAGTGGCCGCGCGCAAACCTCTTGGCAAAGAGGATTACGAGCAATTCCACGCCTTGCTGAACTCCAGAGGCTGGCTCAATGGCCATTGGCCAAAAGAGGCGGGTGGACAGGGCTGGAACGCAGTGCAGCAGCATATCTTCGATGAGGAATGCTTTGCCGCCAATGCCCCGCGCATCATTCCCTTCGGGCTGCGGATGCTGGCCCCTGTGCTGATGGCCTTCGGTTCGCCCGAGCAACAGGCAGAATATCTACCACGCATCTTGGACGGAACGGATTGGTGGGCGCAGGGCTATTCCGAGCCGGGCGCAGGATCAGACCTTGCCTCATTGAAAACACGCGCCGAGCGCGATGGTGATGAATATATCATCAACGGTCAGAAAACATGGACCTCCTATGCGCAATACGCCAATCGTATCTTCTGCCTTGTGCGCAGCAGCACCGATGGCAAACCACAACAGGGCATCAGCTTTTTGCTGATGGACCTTGATACCGATGGCGTCGAAATCCGCCCCATCCGCACCATCGAGGGCGGGGTTGAAGTCAATGAAGTCTTTTTCACCAATGTCCGCGTTCCCGCCAAAAACCTCGTGGGCGAGGAAAACCAAGGCTGGACCATCGCGAAATTTCTGCTCCTGCATGAGCGCACAAATATCGCAGGCGTGGGCGATACGATGGATGCATTGACCAAAGTCAAAGCCCAAGCCGCCAAAATCACCCGCTCAAACCGCCCCCTCACCCAAAACCCCCATTTTGCTGCCCGTCTGGCCCAGATCGAGATTGATCTGGAGGCCATGAAAATCACCAATCTGCGGATGCTGACCGAGGCCCAAAAGAAGGGCGCACCTGGGCCCGAGGCCTCGATGCTCAAGATCAAGGGCACGGTGATACGCCAAGCCATCAATGATCTCGCGCGCCGCGCTTTGGGGCCAGCCGCCGCCCCCTTCCCCTCCGAGGATATCGACGGGAACCTGACGATCGCGCCTGAAGGCCATGCCCATGACGCCGCCGCCTATTTCAACAATCGCAAAATCTCGATCTATGGCGGATCAAACGAAATCCAGCGCAATATCCTTGCCAAAGGGGTGTTCCAGCCATGAATTTCGACATGACCGATGACCGCCGCATGCTGTCTGACAGCCTGACCCGTTTTCTCAGCGAACAATACGGGATCGAACACCGCAATAAGGTCGCCTATAGCGCGCCTTTCCATGATCCCGCCAAATGGGAGGCAATGGTCGAGCTTGGCCTGCTCTATGCCCTCGCTCCCGAGGACCAAGGCGGCATGGGCGGAACAGGTTTTGACATCCTTTGCGCGTTCGAGCCTTTGGGCCAAGCCCTCTGCCCAGAGCCGATGCTGGCAAGCCTGATGGCGCTGCGTCTGATGACAGCGGCAGGTGCTGATATCGATCCCTTGCTCACAGGCGAGACCCGCTACGGCGTCGGCATAGGCGAGATCGACGCCCCCTATGAGCTGCAAGACATCCAGACCGAGGCGAAATCGGGCAAACTGACGGGTCGCAAATCCGTGGTCTATGGCGGGGCCGACGCCGAGCGTTTTCTCATAGCCGCCCGCCATGAAGGCAAATTGGCCCTTTATGATCTGGCCGCCTCGGATGCGCAGATCATGGGCTATGGCATGATCGATGGCGGCAGCGCCGCAGAAGTGCTGCTTGAAGACAGCCCCGCCACGCTTTTGCTGAAAGATGCCGAACCCGCATTGGAGGCCGCCCTTGATGCAGGCCGCCTTGCCCTATGCGCCGAGGCCGTGGGCGCAATGGACACCCTCTATGCCGCTTGCGTGGATTATCTCAAAACGCGCCGCCAATTCGGCAAACCCATCGCCAGCTTCCAAGCCCTTCAACACCGCATGATCGACCTGCAGATCGAGATCGAACAAGCCCGTTCCATCACCATCCGCGCCGCAGATGCTCTTGATACCGCCGCAGGCCCCCGCGCCATTGCCATGGCCAAAAATCTGGTCGGACGCGCCGCGCGCCTTGTGGCCGAGGAAACCATCCAGATGCAGGGCGGCATCGGTGTGACATGGGAATACCCAAGCGCGCATTATGCCAAACGTCTGGTGATGATCGACCACCAGCTCGGCGACACCGATTACCACCTCGAACGCGTCATCGCACTCGGCACATAACCCATCTTTGCTTTGCAAATACTTCAGGGGTGAATTGGCCCATGGGCCAAGAGGGGGCAGCGCCCCCTATCCGCCCTTGCGGTAGCGAAACACAGCCGTGCCCGTGGCGATCTTCTCACCTGTTTCGTCCCTGACCACCCCTTCGGCGAACATGGTGGATTTGCCACCGCCCGTTTTCCATCCTTCGGCAATCAAGACCTTACCCTTCGGGCGCGATAAAAACTGTGTCGTCAGGCTCAAAGTCATGACAAAGCGCTTTTGCTGTGCGTCTCCGGTATAGCATCCCGCATATCCCATCACCGTATCCAAAAGAGTGGCATGAATACCCCCATGCGGCAGCCCGTAACGGTTCATAAGATGCGGCCCCAAGGGCAGCTCGACCTGCGCCCAGTCCTGCCGCCAGCCTGTCATTTGATAGCCCAAATGCGCCTGCAGGGCATAAGGCTCCTCGATCAATCCTTGGTCGAAATCATCACTCATCCAGCGGCCTCCAATCCGGCTTGCGCATAGCTGGGAACCAATGCGCCAAATTCCAATGCGCGCTCGGGGTCCGAGGCATTCCCCTCCAAAGCGCGCTTTTTCACGCCTTGCAGAATGGCCGCCATTCGAAAGAAACAAAAGCCCACGTAAAAGCCGAAATTCTCGATCCTGCCCAATTCCATGCGGTCACAATATTGCGCAACAAAATCTTCATCGCTTGGCAGGCCGTGATCTGAACGGCTCACCCCCGCCAATCCCCGCCCTTGTCGCCCGACGGGCATCTGCCATTGCATGATCACAGCCGCCAGATCGGCAAAAGGATGGCCAATGGTCGAAAGCTCCCAATCCAGAACCGCCCCGATCTGAGGCGCATCACGCGCAAACAACAGATTATCCAGCCTGTAGTCCCCATGAACCAGACAGGCGCGGCCATCATCATCGGGGCAATTGCGATCCAGAACAGTGATCAAGGCATCCATGGTGGCGATCTCGCCCGTCTCACTGGCATGATATTGGCGCGACCAGCGATCGATTTGACGGCGGTAGTAATTCCCGCGTGGTCCATAATCGGACAGGCCCGCAGCCTCCAGATCCACAGAATGGATCGCGGCCAAAACGCGGTTCATCTCGTGATACATCGCAGCGCGCATGGGGCGGGCCACCTCGGCCAGACGGGGATCGTCGAAATTGCGCCCCTCGATATGCTCCATCACATAAAAGGGTGATCCCAGAATTTCGCTGTCCTCACAGAGCGCGTACATCCGCGCGACAGGCACATCGCCATAGCCCAGCGCGCGTTGCACCCGAAATTCGCGCTCGACCGCATGGGCCGATTTCAACAACACCCCGCTCGGTTTGCGCCGCAACACATATCGACCCGAGGGCGCCTCCAACAGATATGTCGGGTTGGATTGCCCGCCTTCAAATTTGCGCGCGACAACAGGGCCCTGAAACCCCGCCACATGTGCCTCCAACCAAGGCAGGGCTCTGGTCAGATCAAGATCATTCATTGGGTTGTGTTGGAGTATTTCTTCAACTCCATCCGCGCCACTTGGCGACGATGGACAGCGTCAGGGCCATCGACCATCCGCATGGTGCGCAAATCGGTCCAGAGCGCTGCCAAGGGCGTGTCTTGGCTAAAGCCCGTCGCGCCATGCATCTGGATCGCCTCGTCAACAATGGCCAAGGCCATGCGCGGGGCCTGAACCTTGATCATTGAAATCCAAGGCTGCGCGGCACGCACGCCGATTGTATCCATCATATAGGCTGCCTTCAGACACAAAAGCCGTGTTGCCTCGATATCCATGCGGGCATTGGCGATGATGTCATAATTGCCGCCCAATTCCGCCAAAGGCTTGCCAAAGGCCTCACGCCCCAAGGCACGTTTGCACATCAATTCAAGCGCATATTCCGCCCGCCCGATCGAGCGCATGCAATGATGGATGCGGCCAGGTCCAAGGCGGTTTTGCGCAACCTCAAAGCCGCGCCCCTCGCCCAGAACGACACCATCGGCAGGCACGAAAACATCCTTGAAGCGCACATGCATATGGCCATGCGGCGCGTCATCGGTATGAAACACCTGCATCGGGCGCAGCACCTCGATGCCTTTGCTATCAGCGGGCATCAAAAAGGTCGTATGACGTTTGTGTTTCTCACCTTTCGGGTCCGTGCAGGCCATCACGATGAAAAGTGCGCATCGCGGATCACCCGCGCCCGTGGCCCAATATTTATCCCCATTGAGGACATAGCCATCGCCTTGCCGCACAGCCGAGAGCGAGATTTGCGTGGCATCCGAGGAAGACTGCGCGGGCTCTGTCATCAGATAGGCCGAACGGGTCTTGCCCTCCATCAAATCAGGCAACCAACGCGCGCGCTGCTCGGGCGTGGCCAAGCGTTCCAGCACCTCCATATTGCCAGTGTCGGGCGCATTGCAGTTGAAAATTTCGGGGGCCAGCGTAACCGCACCCATCTCCTCGGCCAGATAGGCGTATTCGACCGTGCTCAAGCCAAAGCCCTTCTCGCTATCGGTCAGCCAGAAATTGAACAGGCCTTGCGCCTTTGCGCTGGTTTTAAGCTGGTCCAGAATCTCGATCTGGCGTTCGGTCATCTGGAAGCGGTCGCCTGAGGGGTGTTTGCCAACCTCGGCATGGAATTCCGCATCCAACGGCGCAATCTCGTCGCGCACCATGGCGCGGACCTTCTCGACCAAAGGCCGCACCTTCTGGGTCATTCCTAAATCCATCACCACGCTCCCTTTTATGCGCCTGCCACGCTGCAGGTTAGGGCCCGCGCCCCTGTGCGGCAAGCCATCGGACGCTGCGTTAATTCGAAGCCCCATCCCAGATGAGTATTGCGCACTCGTCATAAATACGATGAATTGCCCACAAAGGAGATATGATCATGCCAGACGGACAAGCGCAGCATTCAGGACCATCCCTTGCTCCTTTCAACTGGGAAGACCCCTTCCAGTTGAACAGCCAGTTGAGCGAGGAGGAACGGATGATCGCCGAAGGCGCGCGTGCCTTTGCGGATGAAAAGCTGATGCCTCGCGTGACCGAGGCCTATCTCAATGAAACGGTTTCGCCCGAGGTTTTCGCCGAAATGGGCGAGATGGGCCTTTTGGGCATAACGGTGCCCGAGGCCTACGGCGGGCTTGGCGCGGGCTATGTCACCTATGGTCTGGTCGCCCGCGAGGTCGAGCGCGTGGATAGCGGGTATCGCTCGATGATGAGCGTGCAATCGTCACTGGTGATGTATCCCATCAATGCTTACGGCTCCGAGGAACAACGTCAGAAATACCTGCCCGGATTGGCGGCTGGCACCAAGATCGGCTGTTTTGGTCTAACCGAACCCGATGCGGGTTCGGACCCCGCGGGAATGAAGACCACCGCCAAAAAGACCGATGGCGGTTATGTTCTCAATGGCGCCAAAATGTGGATTTCAAACGCACCCATCGCGGATGTCTTTGTGGTCTGGGCCAAATCCGAGGCGCATGACGGTAAAATCCGTGGCTTCATTCTGGAAAAAGGCATGAAGGGCCTGTCGGCCCCGAAAATCGGCGGCAAGCTGAGCTTGCGAGCCTCGGTCACGGGCGAGATCGTGATGGAAGGCGTCGAGGTCGGTGAGGACGCGCTCTTGCCAGGTGTTGAAGGTCTCAAAGGGCCGTTTGGCTGCTTGAACCGCGCGCGCTATGGCATTGCTTGGGGCGTTATGGGCGCGGCCGAGGATTGCTGGCATCGTGCGCGCTCCTACGGGTTGGACCGCATCCAGTTTGACCGCCCTCTCGCCCAAACCCAATTGTTCCAGAAGAAGCTGGCCGATATGCAGACCGAGATCGCGCTTGGCCTGCAAGGCGCCTTGCGCGCGGGCCGCATGATGGATGACGGCACATGCGCCCCCGAAATCATCAGCCTGATCAAGCGCAACAATTGCGGCAAGGCGCTCGACATGGCCCGCCAAGCCCGCGACATGCATGGTGGCAACGGGATCATGGCGGAATACCACGTCATGCGCCACGCGCAGAACCTTGAAACGGTGAATACCTATGAAGGCACCCATGACGTGCATGCCCTGATCTTGGGCCGTGCGCAGACGGGGCTTCAGGCGTTCTTCTAGGCGGATTGAGCGCGCAGAGGCGGGCATGTTGTGATCGAAGGCCTCAGCCATATCACCTTCATCGTCAGCGATCTCGACAAAATGGAAGAGATCCTGACGACCGTTCTGGATGCCGAAAAGATCTACGACAGTGGGGACAAACAGTTCTCACTGTCGCAAGAGCGGTTTTTCGATATCGGCGGTGTCTGGGTCGCGATCATGCAAGGCGAGCCCTTGGCCGAGCGGACCTATAATCACACCGCCTTTAAAATGGCCCCTGAGGATTATGACGAAAGACTGCGGCGCATCCGGTCGCTCGGGCTGGAGTTGCGCGAGGGACGCTCGCGCGTCGAAGGTGAGGGGCGGTCGATCTATTTCTACGACCATGACAACCACATGTTCGAGCTGCATAGTGGCACTTTGCGTGAACGGTTGAAGCGCTATGCGCGCGGATCAGGCTAGAGACACTCCCCTCGGATAGGAAAAACCGCCACCCCCTCTGGAATGACGGTTTCCTTTTTCTTGGGCGCAAAGCGACGTTCAAGCTGAGGTTTCAGCGTCGTTTCCGCAAAGCTGGGATGATTGGAGGAAGGGGGCCGCGATAAGTGCCACCCCCATGGCCACCAGTGCAAACATCGCCAATGTCCCCATCAGCGCAAAGCCCAAGCCCGCCATAACGATGGTCACGCCGAACAATGCGATATTGGATAGGGCGGATTTAAGCTTGGTGATCAGATTGGTCATTTTGGTCTCTCCAGTTTCATCTGTGTTTCGATGATCTGAAGATAGGGGTGCGGTTTTACCCGCGCCTGACGCCAAGTTTACAATTCTGTAAATCTCATGGCGACCCTAAGCCCCGAAGGCTCATTGGCCGATACCTCCAGCGCTGCGCCATGCCTGTCGGACACCGCACGGACCAAGGCAAGGCCAAGGCCCGACCCTTGGGTGCTGCGTGCTGCATCCAGACGCACCATGGGCTTGAGAATTTCGTCAAATTGCTGTGGGTCCACGCCCACCCCGTTGTCACAAACGCCAAACGCGCGGCCATGCGCAAAAAGGGTGATCTGATCACCCCCATGTATGATCGAATTCTGGATAAGATTGGCCAATGCCTGCACAAGCATGCCCCTGTCGCCCAGAACCATCGCGGCATCCGATATATCCAAAGCCAAGCTCTTGCCCGCATCTTCCACCACGGGGCCGAAGGTCTCCGCCAGATCACCCAGCAAAGCCTCCAACGCGATCTGCTCGAACCCGTCACGCCCCTGCCCCGCCTCGATCCGCGCGACCCGCATGATGGTGTCGAAAATACCCGCAAGGCGGTCTGCCTCTTCCAATGCGGCGGCGCGCTCCTCGCCCTCGGGCAGCATTTCCAGTTGCGCATGCAACCGCGCCAAAGGGGTGCGCAAATCATGGGCGATGCTGGCGCTGAGATTTCGTGTTTGCGTCACGAGCCGCTCGATATCGGCGGCGGTCTGGTCGAGGTTTTGGGCGATATCATCCAGATCGTCGCGCAAACGGCGATGACCCGTGCGCGCTGTCAAATCCCCAGCCGCCAGATGGCCCAAGGTCGTCGTGATCCGCTTCAGGCGCCGCTGCGCCAAAAACCCTGCCCATGCCCCGATCGCAAGGGTCGCAAAGATAACAATGCCCGCCGTTGTCCATAAAATGCCTGCCAGCAGGTCCTGCACCTCGGAGCTGTCCTCCAAAGGCACCGCGACCATGATCGGCTCATCGTCGCTGTCTTGGGAAACCATGACCCGCCAGATATCCGAGCCCATCAAATCATCATCAAGATCGACCGTTCCACCCCCACGCGCGACCGCACGGCGAAACGGCTCAGGCAAAGCGCTCAAATTCTCCAAGGGGCGCAGGATCACCTCGGCGCTGGTCACGCCCTCATCCTCGACCTCGACCCCTTGGGCGATGGTGGCAAGCGTGCCATCCATGCGCCGCTCGATTGCGCGTTGTCCAAGGGTCAGCGCCACGAAAATCGCCACCACAAACCCCAGCGCAAAGATCAGCGACAGCAATGCCGTCAGCCGCAGGGTCGAGGATCGCAGCAACCATTTGAAATGATGGGTCCAGTCACGCACCAAAGACATAACCTTCCCCGCGCCGAGTGCGCAAAAGAGCCGTGTCGAAGGGTTTGTCGATCTTGGCCCGCAACCTGCTGATATGGGTCTCGACCACGCTTGTGGTGGGGTCAAAGCTCATGTCCCAGACCTGCTCCAGAAGCATCGTTCGGGTAACCAGACGACCCGGACGGCGCATCAAATATTCCAGCAATTTAAATTCTTTCGCCATCAACTCGATCTCTTGGCCCTGCCGTTCGCATTTGCGCGACAGCAGGTCCAATGTCAGATCACCGTAGCGCAATTCTGTTTTGGCAGCCTCAACGCCCTCGCCCGTATCGCGCCTACGGCCAAGGGCGTTCACCCGCGCGGACAACTCAGCAAAGGCAAAGGGTTTGGTCAGGTAGTCATCGCCACCTGCATCAAACCCCTCCACCCGCGCATCAACCTCGCCAAGCGCGGTCAGAAACAAGGCAGGGGTCACATTTTTCGACGCGCGCAGGGATTTGAGAACCGTCAGCCCGTCCAGACTGGGAACCATTCGGTCAAGGATGAGAAGGTCGAACTCCTGCCCCATCGCGGCAATCAAGGCCTCTTTGCCATCCTCAAAATGGTCCACAACATGACCCTCTTCGCGCAACCCACCTGCGATCCAAGGCCCCAATTGTTTGTCATCTTCCAAAAGCAGAATGCGCATATTTATCCTTGGCGTTTAATGAAGGCCGGTAGGCCCCGCAAAATGCGAGCCTACCGCGCTTGTGTTTATGATGAAAACAGATTTCCGATCAGGCGTCTTCGCCGTCATCCTCGTCATCGCCATCATCATCGTCGTCATGGTCATCATCATCGTCGTCATCCTCGAACTCGACCTCAAGGATATCGCCTGTTGCCGCCAAAATTTCGACCTCGGCCTCCATGCCATCGGCTGTCAGAATTTCGATCTCATAGACCTGCTGGCCGTCTTCGTTTTCCAGCTCGACCTCGATCACCTCGCCCGGAACTTCGGCGAGGGCGATTTCGACAACCTGCTCTGGGGTCAGGCCAGTGGCTTGCGCTGCACTCTGGGCCGAGACGACACCCGCCATGCCACCCATCAAAACCAAACCTGTCAAAGCGCTGCCAGTCAGAAGTTTAATAGTCATATCTTATCTCCGTTTCATGTTGAGGAGGGCAGTTTTGCCGTCCGATGAAACACAGATAGGAGGCCCAGCTTACACGCAGTCTTCGCAAATTATACAATTTCGTAAGAATGCAGCGCCGCACGGCCCTTGGACAAAACGGGGCGCAAAAACGAGGTCGAAAGTTGATTTGCGAATTATGCGCTCAACCGCGCCACCACGCTTTCGGCTGTGACCGCGCCGATGATTTTGCCACCCTCGGAGACAGGCAATGCCCCCTGCCCTTCGGCAATCCGTGCAATGATATCGCGCACGGGCATTTCAGCGGGGATCGCCTCGCCCTTGCCTTTGCCCTTGCCCATCACGTCACGCGCACATAGCACGCCCAGCGGGTTCATATTGGCCACAAACTCGGCCACATAGTCCGACGCAGGCGCCGAAAAGATATCGCGCGGGGTGCCGCATTGCACGATGCGCCCCCCTTCCATGATCGCGATGCGATTGCCCAGCTTGAAGGCCTCATCCAGATCATGGCTGACAAAGACAATCGTGCGCTTGAGGCGGTCTTGCAGCTCCAGCAACTCATCCTGCA
>ENA-OUOG01001713-OUOG01001713.1-marine-metagenome-genome-assembly--contig:-NODE-1713-length-24550-cov-5.918972_pt1 | contig 24550 bp, 12 predicted proteins | sample MGYA00248635_ERZ508505 | MGnify/ENA primary metagenome ERZ508505 (study PRJEB26176, sample SAMN06267871) | marine metagenome | isolation source: Saanich Inlet, British Columbia, Canada | place: Pacific...
CGCCGTCGCCGCCGCCGCCGCCGTCGCCGCCGCCGCCGCCGTCGCCGCCGCCGCCGCCGCCGTCGCCGCCGCCGCCGTCGCCGCCGCCGCCGCCGTCGCCGCCGCCGTCGCCGCCGCCGCCTTCTCCTCCTCCTTCTCCGCGGCCACCACCACCCACGTCCGCGCCTGCGGTATCGGATTGCAACGTGGACAACGGCGGTTGCCACGGCCTGGTGAGCTGCACGAATGACAGCGAAAACGGCGGTGCGACGTGCGGCGTCTGCCCCTCCGGGTACGAAGGCGACGGCTTGACGGAAGGCAAAGGATGCACTGACGTGGACGAGTGCGCCGATAAATCACTTGTCAACGGAGGATGTTCCGCGCTGGTTACCTGCTCTAACGTCGTTGGCGGTCGAACGTGCGGCACGTGCCCTACCGGGTACGAGGGCGACGGCGAGACGTGCACCGACATCGACGAGTGCGCGACCGCAAACGGAGGGTGCGACAGGGAAACCACGTGCACGAACACGGCCGGTGGTCGGACGTGCGGCGCGTGCCCCGCGGGATACAAGGGCTCGGGAGAGACTGGGTGCGTTCGGGAGAGCGCGTGCGCCACGAACAACGGCGGGTGCGATCCGCTCACTAAGTGTACGGACAATGGGTCCGGCGGGTCGACGTGCGGCGCGTGTCCCGCAGGATACGTTGGCGACGGCACCGCCGGCTGCGTGGACTACGACGCGTGCGCGGCAAACCCCTGCGCCGTCGGCGTGCACTGCGAAGACGCGACGCCTCCCGCGCTGACGCGTTCTTGCGGCGCATGCCCACCTGGGGAAGTGGGCGACGGCGAGACGTGCGCTGCAAACCCGTGCTTCATCAAAAACGGGGGATGCGACCCGCTCGTGAAGTGCTCGGCGGCGAGCGACGGATCGGCGACGTGCGGCGCGTGTCCAACGGGGTACGCGTTGGAAGACGCTTCCGATCAGTTCTCCACGTGCGTCGATATCGACGGGTGCGCCAACTCTCCATGCCACATGGGGGTGCTGTGCACGGACATGCCTGCCCCCGGAGTCGGGTTCAAGTGCGGCACGTGCCCTACCGGGTACGAGGGCGACGGCGAGACGTGCACCGACATCGACGAGTGCGCGACCGCAAACGGAGGGTGCGACAGGGAAACCACGTGCACGAACACGGCCGGTGGTCGGACGTGCGGCGCGTGCCCCGCGGGATACAAGGGCTCGGGAGAGACTGGGTGCGTTCGGGAGAGCGCGTGCGCCACGAACAACGGCGGGTGCGATCCGCTCACTAAGTGTACGGACAATGGGTCCGGCGGGTCGACGTGCGGCGCGTGTCCCGCGGGCGGCGGGTACTCTGGCGACGGCGACTCCGGGTGCGTCGACATCGACGGGTGCGCGGGCGACCCGTGTTACCCCGGGGTCTTGTGCACGGACGTTGCCGCGCCGGGTACTGGGCACACGTGCGGATCGTGTCCTGAAGGCTTCTCCGGAGACGGCACAACCTGCGCGTTGTGCAGCATGGGCGTGTACATCGCGGCGTCCACCGTGGTGAACGGCGCCGTCCCTCGCAACCGCGACACGCGAATCGTCGCCGGCTCGGAGTTGATGGACTCGGCGTGCACGAACGACGACGGATACGTGTTCCGGTGGTCCGCCGCGCGATCGGACGGCACGGAGGTTGTGCTCGACCCCTCGACGACGTACTCGAACACCCCGCAGCTCTTCCTACCGAAGCGAAGCTTGCCTCCCGGAGTCTCGTACACGCTGCGCTTCGAGGGGAGGCAGGCGTCCAACTCGCGGGTCTCGGCGGCGACAGAGTTTGACTTTTACGTCCAAGCAGCCGCGCTAGAGGCGATCGTGACCGGCGGTGACGCGTTGCTCGCCGAGAACGTGCCGCTCACGCTGGACGCGAGCGCATCCGTGGACCCGGACCAGGAGACGGAGTACGAGTGGGACTTTTCGTGGCTGTGCGAGGCGACGGCGCCGGCGGCGGGCGACTGCCTGACGACGGACGGCGCCAAACTCGCGCTTCCGCGGGTCTCGCAGGCGGTAGTTTCGGATATCGCGTTGCGAGGCGCGGAAGGACCGGACGGCCAGACGTACGCGTTCACGCTCACCGCGCGCAAGGGCGCAAGGAGAGCGTCGGTCACGACGATGATTTCCGTAGTTTCCGCGGCGCCCGACGCCAAAGGCGTGCCTCCGAAGGTGTACGCGCCGCCCTTCCCGGGGGGTGGCGCGGTGAACCCGGGCGTCGTCGCACGCGTCTCCGCGACGGTGGTTTCCGAAGCCGACGCCTCGAGCCTGCGTCTGCTGTGGTCCGCCACGCGCACGCCCGACGCCGGCGGGACCGCCGAGGCGGTGAACCTCAACGCCGCGGGCTTCGCCGCGTCCACGTCGCTCACCACGAGGTACCTCGCGCTCGCGCCGGATGCGCTGGCCGCCGGGTACGCGTACCGCTTCCGGCTGGACGCGTCGGACGCCAACGGCGCGGCGGCGGCGTTCCTGACGCTCCGGAGGAACACTCCACCGTCCGGCGGCGCGGTGGCGGTCTCGCCCGCGTCCGGCACGGCGCTCTCTACCGTGTTCACCGTCACCGCCTCTGGGTATTTCGACGGTAACGCGCCCCTCGCGTACAGGTTCACCGCGCGTGTCGTCGGCACCTCCGCCGCCGAGCCCGCGCAGCAGCTCCAGGATTTCAGCCCCCTGGCGGTTTACGAGGGGACGCTGCCTGGCGGCCTGGACGCCGAGGGGGGCGCGGTGGTTGTGGCGGTGCAGGTGCGCGACGCGCTGGGCGCGACTTCCGCGGCGGCGGAAGCGCGGGTCGCGTCCACCTGGCCCGCGCTGGCGACGGAAGAGGCGGCGACGGAGGCGACGGCGGCGGCTGTGCGCTCGGCGGAGGCGCTCATCAAAGCCGGCGGCGCCGAGTCCGCGATGAACGCGGTGTGTTTCGCGTGCGAGCAGCTCGAGAACTTTAAGATGCGGCAGGCGGAGGGTCGCAGGCGCGCGCTGTTGCAAAGCGGCGTCGACGCGGACGCGTGCGACGCGGCCAACGCCGAATCCGCCGACGTGCGCGCCGTCGAACGCGAGGCGATGGTGAACGTGACGGTTTCGGCGAAGCGCGCCGTGCCCGCGTCCACCACTTTGTTCGCCAGCGTCTCCGGCGTCGCCGCGCGCGTGGTGGCGGACCCGTGCGAGACCACGCGCGGGTCGCGCGCGGACGTGGTGGGCCTGATCGCCGGCATGGTGGGGGAGATCAACCAGACCGCCCTCGACGAGGGGTCCTCGGAGCTCGAGCTGGACGACGACGGGAGCGTCAACATGCTCGCCGCGTTGTCCGCGGCGGTGACCCCGCGAAAAAGGTTGGACGACGCCGCGTTCTTCGACGAAGACGCCGAGGCATCCGTCGAGGCGGCGACGGAGGCGACGCGAGCGCTCGTCGCCGCGAGGCTCGCGCCCGCGCTCCCCGACGAGAACGGCGTCGCGGGGAGCGCGCCCATGTTGTCGTATTCCGCCGCGCGCGTGGCGAGCGCCGAAGCCGCGGCGGCGGGCGCCGGCGGCGCCAACTTCTCCGTCCCGGCGGAGGCTATGTCCCTCGGGAACGGCGAGGCCGTGGACGTGGAGGTGATCTCGTTCTCGTTCGACCCGCATGGGCACGACGCTGGCGTGAACCGCACCGCCGCCGCGACGGGCGCCGTGCCCGTCTCCGCCGCGCCGCGCGTCTCCGGCGTGGTCTCCCTGAACCTGCGGCGCGCCGCGGGCGGCGACATCGCCGTCGCCAACCTCTCCTCGCCGATCGAGTTCGTGTTGCCGGTGAACCTCGAGTCGCTGCGTCGTTACTCAACGAGCGACTCGACGTGCGACGGAAACGCCGCCGGAAACGCCACCGGCTCCGCGCTCCCTCGAAACGCGAGCGCCGCGCGGGAAACGCTGCGGTGCGCGTTTTTCGACGAGGCGCTCGGGGGCTTCTCCGACGCCGGGTGCTCTTCTCTGCCCAACCCGCGGCCGCCGGGGAGCGCCGTGTCGTGGGACGACGCGTCTTCTTTCTCCTGGCGCATCACGCACCCCACTCTTCTGGAGGGGTGCGTGGAGACGACCATCGTGAGCGACGCGAACGAGACGCTGCGCGCGTGGACGCCCGCCTCGAACGACACCGCCGCGACGTGTCCCCTGAGCGACCCAGAAAACGCGCCGCGGTGCTACTGGCGCGTCGAGACGCAAGCCTTTGAGGGGTGCGGGTGTTTGGCGGACGCGTCGCTGCGCTGCCGGTGCACGCACGCCACGGACTTCGCCGCGTCCGCGTCGAAGCCCGCGCCGAGGGCCATCACGGTGGAGGAGCTGGGGAGCGTGACGCTCGGCGAACTGCAAAGCTCGTGGCGCGTCTTCGCCGTGCTCCTCGGCATGTTTGGCGGCACGGCGACGCTCGCGCTCGCCGTGCGTCGCCGAGACGCGGCGGCGCGACGAAAACTGCTACGCGGTTTCGTCGACGTCGAGAAGCAGCGCGTCTCGTTCGGCTTCGCCGTCGTGCGAGGCGTGTGGACGTGGTCCATCGACGCGCGTGAGATGCAGAGCGTCCTCACCAAGCAGCACGTGGTGTGCGACCGCGAATCCCTGACGCGCATGCTCATCGAGCGGGTCAAAGACGCGGGCGGCGACCCGGAGGATGAGACGCAGGCGGAGGACGCGTTGCGGCGCCTGTTGGCGACGGACGAGGACGATCCCGGCGCGTCCGCTCTGGCGCGCGCCGTCGAGCGCCGGCGCGCGGCGATCCACAGGCAGGCGCGCGCCAAGGCGAACCTCCCGTTCGACGGCGTGCCGGAGGCGCACAGCGCGCGGACGGACGCGGAGAAGCGCGCCGCCGCGCTCGCCGCGAAAATCGCGCGCGAGGCGGATGTCGGCATCGCCGTGACGAAGACGCCGGAGGGCAAAACCCGTTTCGAGGTGGAACGCATGCCGGCGGTGATGACCTCCGCGGACGTGCGCGCGCTGGAGGGCGGGGGTACCGTGGACGACGGGAACGGCAGCGACGAGGACGAGGATGTCGCACGCGCGCGCGCGGCGGAGAAAGCGAAGTGGGCGAAGAAGAAGATGCCCGCGGTGAAGACGGTGGACGAGTACGAGAGCGATTTCGACGACGACGTCGAGGGTGGCGTCGTTTCGTTCAAAAAGGCGACTTCGTACCGAAATCGGCGGCCGAAGCGGCTGATGCGGGGCGCGGCGCGGCGTTTCGTCCCCCCACCGAAGCGGAAACACGTCGAGCATCTCCCCGAGCCGAAAGGCAACGCGATGGAGTTTTGCCGCGCCTGCGGCACGTCCTACGTGCGGTTCCTGCTGGCGTTCCCGGTGGAGGCGCTGCACCGCGACTTGGTGTTCTGGCGCTCCGATCGCGCGAGCGGCGCCGAGTCGGAGCCGTCCGCGGACGCCTCCGCCTCCGCCCCCGCCTCCGCTTCGGAAGCGCAGGTGTGTTTGCCCTTCGATCGCGCGCTGGGCACGGCGATGGTGTACGCGTTTCTGGACATCAAGAACGTGGTGGGCCACGCGGAGATGGCTTCGCGCATCTTCGAGGCGGCGCAGCTCCCGTTTTTGATGCCCACCGGTCTCACCTTCCCTTTACTCGTCACCGAGTTCAAGGTGATGTTCAGCGGGAACCTCACGAGCAAGGGGTGGCTTCGGCGGTGCGCGCTGTGGAACGTCGTCACGCTGCAGCGCCGGGACGGGAGCTGGAACGCCACCGACGCGCTCGCGGGCGCTTTGCGCGCCGCGGGGGACACCAGGCTCGAGCCGAACACGGGAGCCGAGCGCGAGGAGGCGCGCGAGCCGCACGAGAAGCTCGTCGCGCACGCGTACTACGACGCCGAGGTTCTGACAAACGCGTGTCCTGCGGCGCTTCGCGCGGCGGCGACTGGTGATTTCCCCGAAACAAAAACCTTAAACGGCGACAAGGCAGAAACGTCCGGCATCGGGTGGCTCGCCGCCGAGCGCGTCTGGTGCACTTTGCTGGCGATGCGCGGGTGCGCGCACTACGGCATGTCCTGGGTTCTGAACCCGTGGGACGACCACTACCGCGAGTACGACATCGCGCAGCGCGGCTGGGCGTTCATACGAAAAACCGCGGGCGACGACAAAAGGCTCGCCGCCGCGGTGCTCGCCGCCGAAGCCGAAGCCGACGCGCTGGTTGATTTTTGGCGAAAAAAAGAAGAGGCGCGCGTGGAGGCGTTCAGAGCCGATGTCGCGGCTCGCGAACGAGAGAAGAAGCGAAGAGCAGCCGCGGAGCGTGGTGTGACGTGCGCTTTCTTGACCAAAGCGTGCGTCTCGGTGTGGTGGGTCACCACGCACCCGTTTTCGGCGCTCGCGCGTTTGGCGAAGCGCGTCGTCAGATTTCTCGCGTGGTGCGTAAAAAGATACGCCGCGGCGCACATGCTGTTCCGCGCGTTTTTGGCGAAGCCCACCGACGCGTTCACCGGTTCCGAGCGGCTCGTGACGCAGAGCACGGTGTACGTGACGTCCCTGCTGGTCACCATCTGGTTCTACTACTCCAAGGCCACCACGTGCTGCGTGCTGCTGCGCCGCGAGCTGGGCTGCGAGGACGACATCTTTTTAGAGTGCGCGCACGTGCCCGCAAACGCCGGGTGCGCGGTTTTGATGTCGCCGACGACGGGCGCGGCGCCGGCGGGGTGGCGTTGCGGCGCGTTTCCGGATTCGCGAAACCTGACGCACTTCTTCGTGGTGGTCAGCATCCAGCTGGCGGTGATGTTCCCCGTGCGCTTCACTTTGACGCGCGGGTTCACCGCGGGCGGGAGCACGGTGATGGAGCCGCACTGGCGGCAGGCTGTGATCGCGGGGGGCATGTCCCTGCTCGAGGTTTACGCCGCCTGGATGGAAACCGCGTTTGCGATGCTTACAGATCCGGCGGAGGCGTTTCGCAAGCCGGAGGTGGTGTCGATGCTCGCCGGCGCCGGCGCCGCCATCAAGAAGAGCCTGACGGTCTGCGGGATGCACTACGCGATGAACGTGGTGATGTTCATCATCGGGTTTATCTTCTTCGTCCTGGACAGACTCGGCATCTACAGGCGCAGGAAAAACGCCACCAGGTACGAGTCCGTGGACGCGACTCGCGCGTTTCTTCGCGCCGTCGCCGAAGGACGTCCGGAGGCGACGGCGTTTGACGACGAAGTTTTTTACGACCCGGAGCCGGACGATTCGAACGATTCGAACGAACGCGCCCCTCACAAGTCACCTTCGTTCCTCAGGCCGTCGGAGATTTCCGTGGCTGTCGGCGAGGAGGGCGACGAAGGGAAAACCGGGAAGCCGCCGGACGCGCGTTCGATGCGCTCGGAGAGGACGTTGTCGGCGACGACGTCTTCCCGGAGGTCTTTGTTTTCGGCGCCCTCGGCTTCTTTCTTTTTCAACTCGCGCCGGAACACAAACGCCTCCTCTCGGACACTCGACGAGACGTTCTTCTCCGCCAAGGACGACGTCGCGAAAATCGAGTCGGTTCGCGAGGCGTACGAACCGACGACGCGCGCCGCCGTGCACGCCGTGCGCTCGATTTCGCTGGCGGAGATTGAGCGAGCGCGCAAGGCGTACGTGCGGCGCCTCGCGTGGTCCTCGCTCGTGTACCAGGAGGGCACGTGGTTCCTGGTCGCGTTCACGTGGCTCTTCGGGGGGTACGTCATCCTGACGTACGGCGTGCTCATCTACCGGTACTTGGGCGAGGGCGAGGAGACGGCGTACATCATCGCCTGGGGCGCGGCGTTCGCGGCGAACACCTTCGGGCTGGAGAGCGTCAAGATCATCGGCCGGAAAGCGCTGTTCTTGGTGTTCATCGAAACCTTCAACGCGCGGTTCCGGAGCAAAAGAGCCGAGTCGCTGTTTTGGTACGAGACCTACACCGAGCTCACCGGCACGCAGCTGCTGGTGGAGACAAACGCCACGGGGCTATACGCCGGGGACGGAGGCGGCGCGATGAGGGACGCCGACGCCGGCGACGGAGGCGACGGAGGCGACGGAGGCGACGCCGAATGAGACGTTTCGCGCGCGTTTTGCGGCGAAAGAAAACGAAAAGCGTCAGAGAGCCTCTAGCTGCTAGCTACTTAGTCTAGTTTAGTTGTCGTATTCAGACACGACGTAGCGACATCAGAATACTACTTCGCTTCACTCCGGGACGGGCGTTCCTGGCGGCCACGGCTCGAACGCACCGTCCCTGAACATCGCGGCGAAACCCCCCGGCGCGGCGTCGACGGCGTCCAAGTCCCCAACCTCCCACTCGTCGTCGTCCTCGCCGTCGTCGTCGTCTTCGTCTGTTGGTGGATCTTCTTCGGTTTCCTCCTCCGCGTCGTCCGACGCGTTCCCGGCAGGCATGTCGAACAGCCTCTTCGAGTCCCAGAGGATGGTCGCGTCCGCCGCGCGCACGAGCGCGGACTTGCCCAAAATGCCTTTGTCCGTCTTGCCCGCGACGTGCGTCATGACGCGCCAGTACCCCTCGGTGAGGCCGACGTCGCCGGCGCCGGAGCCCATGGCGCGCGCGAATTGCGGGCGGTGCATGTTCTTTGCGACGAATTCGCCGGCGACGACCGCGCCGTCGCACAGGTCACGCCGCGCCTTGGCGAACGCCACGCACTCTGCCATGCCCTCGTCACGCGTGCACACCATCACTCCGAAAGAATCCGCGGAAGCCACAGCCTTGGCGGCGTCGTTGTCCCGCGCTGTGGGGTCGGTCGCGTCGCGCGCCAGGCGCCCGCCGCCGCGCACGAGGTTGGCGACGTCCGTGGAGAGCACCACGTCCGCGCCCTCGGCGACGGGCGGGCACCGCGTGAACGTCACGCCCACGTCCGTCAGCGCCTTGGCCGTCTCGTCGTCCAAGGCGCCGTCCCTGGCGTACGCGCGGACGTGCACCAGGTCCGCGAACTCGAACGCCGCCTCCACCAGCCGGTACGCCCACAGCGTCTCGTACCCGGACGGCGGACGAAGGTTGTCCAGATCCCAGAACACGCACATCGCGGGCGTGCGCCAGCCGGGGGACAGGGGGGGCGCGGAGTCGTCGCCGGCGCCGGCGACAACGCGAGACGCGCGGACCGCGCGCGCGCATCGCGCGCGCGACGCGCGGCCGCGCGCGACAGCCCCGTAGAGGGGGGCGGCGACGAGGGACGCCATAGGCGTGTGGCCTGCCGGCCGCCGCCGCCGACGGTTTTTTTGGCAAAAAATGCGAAATGTTTTTGAGATGTTTTCCGTCTCGGCGCGAGACGCGGCGGTCGTCGCGAGAGGCGGCCTCTCGCCTTCGATTACAAGACCGTCTTCGTCGCTCTTTCACCTACGTCCAGGTGTCCTTGCTGACGAGCCCCCTGTCCTTGAGCTTCCCGATGATGGGCGAGACGAGCGTGGCGAGCATGTGCACGCCCAGCAGGGGCTGGAACAGGAACGGCCACAGGATGAGCCACAGCCCGAGGAACGGTTCGTCGTACGACAATCCTTGGTGGTAGCTCAGCCGGATCAGGACGCCGACGATGAGCCACGAGAGGATGAACAGGATGACGAAGAAATCGTACAGAAGGAACGTGTCGATGCCCTCCTTCAACGCCTCCATCTTCAACTGAGCCTCGGTTTTTTCCAACACGCCCGCCGCCGCCGCCTCCGCCGCTTCCTTGGCCAGCGGCGAATCCGCCTTGAGCCGTTCCATGTCAGCCATCATCTCCGCGTCGAAGTCGAAGCTGGACCGGCCCACCACCGGGGGCTCGTCGGCGTCATCCGCAGCCGCGCGCGCGGCGACGCGGCGCGCGCCTGCGGTCTTGCCCGCGCGTGGGGCACCGAGCGCCCTCGCCTCCGCGCGCGTTCCGCGCGCGCCCACGCGATCGCGCCGAGAAGATACGCTCGCGACCGCGGGGGATGCCGACGAAGCGGTCGAGGCGCGCCTCGCGGAGCAGGCGCGCGAGCCCGCCGCGGTGGCGCGGCATGCCAGCGCGCTCAGCGAGCGCGCGGGGGTCGTGGACGCCATGATCGCGCCGCGCGAACGCTCGCTCGCGCGTGCCAGAGTGGGAGGCGCGAAGCACGGCGAAGCCACGTCGGATCGAGACGCGAGTGCAGTGACCGGCGGACGAGATTTCGGGCGCATCGTGCGTGGACTAATAACGGATGATGCTTTTTTTCCACGCCAGCGACTACAATGTACTTCGCGTCGCGTCACGCCTTTGCCCTCGGCGCCGCCCGAACTTGTCGATCGGCGCCCGCGCGCAGATTTGTCCCGAACTTCGCGGACGCGCTCTTGAGCCTCGTGAACGCCTCGCGGCCCACGTTCTCGGCTTCCGCCACCAGCCGCTCAGCCTCGGCGCGCGCCGCCTCGATCCGCGGCGCGGGCGCGTCCGCGCTCGCCGCCGCCGTCGGAAAATTTTCTGCGTTGGACGAAAACGTCGTTTGTTTCGTCGGGGAAAACTCCAGGCGCAAAGACTCGCTTCCTGTGCGAAGAGTCTCCGTCACCGGCGTGACCCCAAAGAGACCCGAGTTTTTACGCACGATCGGTGTCCTCGCGCTCGTCCCGGCGTCCCGTGCGCCCCGCGCCACCACCGAGTCCGCCACGCGGACTCGCGCGGACTCCATCAGCGCCTTGTCGCGGGAGGAAGCCAGCACGGCGACGTGCGCGTTGGCCTCCGCCAGGCGACGGCGCAGCGTCGACACCTCCGAGTCGTCGTCTCCGCGGCGCGTGTCTTTACCGTCTTTACCGTCTTTGATGGCGTCACCGACAACCGCGCCTCCCTTTTCCCGCAGCTCCGCCATCTCCGCCTGCATCGCGGCGACGCGCGAGGCGAGCTCAAACACGACGCTCGCGTCGTCGCGGCTCCGGGTCTCCTCCAGCGCCTCGTCGTCGCCGCGCACCGCCGCGTCGCGCCATCGCGCGTGCGTGTCCTCCGCGACGAGCTTCGCGGCGAAGCGCACGCGCTCGGCCGCCGCGAGCTCGCGACGAAGCTTACGGGACGTCTCCTGCATCGCGCGCACTTGCGGCGCGACGTCGCGCGTCGCGGCGGCGCCGGCGAGCGCGCCGCGGCACTCCTCCAGCTCGGCGCGGCACTGCTTCAGCTCATTCTGGAGCGCGATCACGCGATCTTGGAGCTCAATCTGCTTCGCGGCCGCGTCATCGTGCGCGCGTCTCGTCTCCTCGCGGTTCAAACGCGCGTTCTCGCGCTCAGCCTCGCACTCCACCTCGGCGGCGCGCGCGCGAGCCTCCGCCTCGGCGGCGCGCGTCTCGGCGTCGTCCGCGCGTCGCTCCGCGACGCGCCGAGCCTCCGACGCGTCCAGCGCCAGTTTCTCGGCGACACCGGCGCGTTCCTGCTCGCGCGTGATGTTCTTCGCGTACGTCTCTTTGGTCCCGGCGCTCACGCGCGCGCGAGAGGAGCGCGGGTCCGAGACGCGCTCGCTCACACGAGCGCTCGAGCAAGGACTCTTCTCCGTCCCAAAGCTCACGCGCGCGCTCGAGCGAGGACTCCGCGCCGCCGCCGCGTCTTCCAGTTCCCTCGCGCGCGTCTCCGCGACCCGCATCGTTTCCCGCGTCTTCTCGAGCTCCGCCCTGAGCGCCGCGAGCTCGTCCGCGGCGGCGGCAGCCTGCGTCTGCGCGCGCGCCTCCGCCGCCTGCGCTCTGGCCTCCGCCGCGGCGACAGCGGCCGCTCCGGCCTCCGCGGCGCGGGCGTCGGCGTTCGCGAGTTTCTGTTGGTGATTCTCGGCTCGCGCTTCGGCGTCGGCGGCGCGCGCCTCGAGCGCCTTGAGCTCCCCCGCGACCGCCCTGGCGCGCTCGATGCGGTCGACGTTGGCGTCCATCTCCACGCGGTACGCCTCCGTCTCTAAATGTGCCGCCTCAGCCTCCTCCAGCGCGAGCTCCGTCTGCGCGCGCGCGCGCTCGAGGTCTCGCTCGGCGCGCTCTTTGCCGCGCGTTAAATGGCGCAGCTGCAAACCCCACGCGGCGTCCCAGTTGGCGAGCAGCGCGTCGCCGATGGTCTGAGCCTCTTGGACGCACTTGAGCGCCTGCGCGCCGCTCTTGATACGCAACGCGCTGGTCATGTACTGCGCGTCTCTGCCCGGTCCGAACGCGCGACGCAAGTGTTTATGCGCGGCGTCGAGTCGCTTGGCGAGCTGGTCGTTCTGCCGCGTCAGATGCGAAAACGCGGGGCCCTTGTCCATCTCGGGCGGGTCCGTCCCCGAGGCGCCGCGCCGCGCGCCGAACCCGGCGGCGCTCGCCGAGGACGCGCCGCTCACCGCGGCGACGGTCGCCACGCCGGGCGACCGCGGCGCGCGGTCGGACTCCACCAGCCACAGCCGCCGCGTGCCCCCGGGGCTGACGGTAACGCCCTCCGAGGCGTCGTGCGAAACGCCGGTCGCCGCGCGCGCCAGGCGGCCGCTGATGGGGTCGTCCCGCGCCGGACCGGCGGGGGCCCGCGCCGCCGGCGAGACCGTCTGCTTGGGGGGTGCGAACGACATGGCGCGAAGCGGAGACCCGCTCCGCCCCGCCCGCCTGTGCCGCGACCGAATGCGGCATGTCATCACGCGACGCGGGCGAACGAGAAAAACGCAGCCGCGGGTGGTTCTGGTTCCCCTGTCGGAATCCCGTGTTTTTCACGCGAAAAGAGACGAATCGAGGGAAACGATTGGAGAAACGAGGGTTCGATCGCGCGGACAAAAAATGCGGACTGCTACACTGCTGAGTTACAACGCTGGTTTTTGGCGGAAACCGCGCGAGTTTTTTGGAGTTTTCGACTTCTCGAGAGGACGACGATCGATCGGATCGGATCGATCGCGTCGCTTTCGATCGATCAAAGACGAGGAGACTGCTTCAGAACCACTGGTCGTTCCTGATCCGCTCGTCCACCTCCTTCTTGAGCTCCGGCTCCTTCTCGAACACCTCGTCCATGGTGATGGTGGCGAGCTTCTTCTTGTCCTCCGCGATGGACGCGAGCTCGGCGTCGATCTCCGCCTCGCGCTTTGCGGCTTCCGCCACCATCTTCTCCGCCTCGGCGACGAGTCGCTTGAACGTCGCCTTGGTCTCCTCAACCTCGTTCCCGTCGTACGCGGGGTACTTCACGCCCTCCAGCCCGGCTTTGAACTGGTCGACGATCGCGGGGAAGCCGCTCTTGGCCTTGAGCGCCGCCCAGTCGATGGGCGCCACGGGCTTAGCGTCGCGGCCCACCTCGTCGCGGATGTCCCCCATGGTTTTCTGTAACTGCGCGATGGCGCGCTGGCCATCCTCCGTCGCCACCGCAGCCTTCACCGTGGCCCACGCCTCCGCGGTGTCGTCCAGGGAAACCGCGGGCGCGTCCGCGGCGAACGCGCGGGCGGACGTGTGCAGGGCGCGCGTCTGCGGGGGCGGGGAACCGGAGCGGGGGCGTTCGGGTCAGCGGAGCGCGCGGCGGAGGGAGAGGAACGAGGGGGACGCGCCCTGACTGGGGCGCATACGATACGATTGCCGCTTCGTCCGATGGAAGAAACCCTAAACGTCCGCGCGCGCGCGGGAAACAGCGGGGCGGGGTTCGCGCGAGCACGCACCTGGCGCACAGCGCGAGAGGCGACGTGGCGAAGCATTTCACCCGTGTGGTTCCGGTGCGAGGCGTCGCGCGCGGGAGTGCGTCGCGCGCGCGACCCCTCGGTTTTTTCAGGAGGTCCGATTTGGAGGGCAGAAGAAAAATCTTGCCTCGCATCCAGCGAGAAGCGCCAGTCAGCGATCCCGACGGAACGTCTCTTTTGCCTGGTCGCGTTGGCCAAAAAGTCTCGGACGAAAACGTCCATCCCTCGGCACTTGCGCGGGCGCAGGTCAGGCGTGACCGGAGGCGGTCGAGTCGGGGATCGCTCGTCGGTCGAGCGCGCTCGAAGACACGTCGCGACGGCCTTTGAACGCGATGCAGAAGCGCGACTCGGCGTCCCGGCTGACGCAGGGCGCCCCCCTCGGTCGCCAGGTCCGGTTCGGCACAACGGTTCGGCACAGCATCCCGTACAAAGTGCTGTGCGCGCGCGGGTGGAAGGAGGTGGACGACGACTCGTGGGACTTCTTCTACGCGGACGTGGGGTGGATCCACGAGAACGTGCCGTACGCCAGCACGGGGTCGCAGGGTCTGCGTCTCAGCGAGCACCAGCGCGTGAACCACTTCCCCAACCACGTGGAGTTGACGAGGAAAGATCTCATGGCGAAGAACGTGAAGCGGTCGCTGAAGGGCGCGGCGAAAAACGGTTTGGACCCCGCGGAGTACGACTTCATTCCGCAAACGTTCATTCTTCCGAACGAGGGCGCGATGATGCTCCGGCACTTTCGCGAGAACGGGGGGATGTGGATCATGAAGCCCATCGGCCGCGCGCAGGGCAAGGGCATCTTCCTCGCGTCGAAGCCAAATCAGATTGAGGCGTGGATGCGCGACCGCGGGACGCAAAAGGCGGAGAACTGTTGCTACGAGAACTACGTCGCGCAGCGGTATTTGGACGACCCGTATTTGGTGGGTGGCAAAAAATTCGACATGCGCATCTACGCGGTGTGTTTGTCGTACAACCCTTTAAAGGTGTACCTGTACCGCGAGGGGTTCGCGCGGTTCACGAACGCGCGCTACTCGATGAGCAAAGCCGACATCGACAACCCGTACGTGCACCTCACGAACCACGCTATTCAGAAGAAGGACGAGGCGTACGACGCCGATATTTCCGACTTGAAGTGGTCCATATTGGAGCTGAAGAGGTTCATGACCACGAAACACGGCGCCGAGGCGGTAAACGCGTGCTTCGCCGGGATCCAGAGCATCATCGTGAACTCGCTGCGCAGTGTGTCCAACGTCATCATCAACGACAAGCACTGCTTCGAGATGTACGGATACGACGTCATGCTGGACGCCGACCTCAAGCCGTGGCTCATCGAGGTCAACGCGTCGCCCTCGATGTCCAGCGACACGCAGACGGATCACGACCTGAAGTTCGGGCTGCTGGACGACATGCTCACGCTGGTGGACGTCGAGAACCACTTCGCGGGGCGCGCGCCGCGACGCGTAGGCGGCTTTGACCTGATTTGCGAAAACGGAGCAGAGACGCGCGGCGAGGAGTTTGGGGCTCTGCCCACGATGCTCGGCACGCGCAACGACAGGCTGGAGAGCCTGAAGCGGCTCAGGAGGTGGTGCACTTTGGGAGACCCGGCGAAACCCGGCGATGCCGCGTCGAAAGAGAGGGACGACGAAGGGGTTCGGGGTACACGACGAGACGCGCGGTGACGAGATGTCTCGGTTTGACGATTGCTTTTGGAATTTTTAGGAACTGCAGTCGTCGTCGCGGAGAACAAACGCGCGGTTTTCGGCGGCGCCGCCCGAGCTCCGTTCGCGTCGGGGGTCGCTTCTTCTCGTTCACTTGTTGTCGTCCTTGAGGATGGGCTTGCCGTGCTCGTCGAGCGGCCACGGGTTCCCCTCGGGGTCCACCGGCACCTCGAGTTTTTCCAGCTGCGGGTGGCTCCACGGGTACCGCTTGATCATGGCCCACTCGATGGGTTTGCCGAAGTTCTTCTTGAAGTTCTCGGTGAACCGGCGCGAGAAATCTTTGAACTCGGGCGTGGAAAAGCTCAGGCGCGGGTCCTCGTGCTTCCTCTGCTTCGCCAGCGCCGCGGTGTGCTCGCGCATCTCCTCGAGAAGTCGAGCCACCTCAGGGTTGTTCCCGGTGTCCATGCCTTCGAAGCGCTTCAGGGTGTCGGCGTCGCGCTGCGCTCAAGGACGTCGAGAGCGATTCGGCGCGGAAGGCGAAGAGGCGTTTTCGTGTCAGTCGGACGATGGGCGCGGCACGACGGGAACGGGGAGAGGTCACGCGGACGGGCGACCGGTGGAAGCGAGGCGAAGCGGAAGCACGCGCGGGGTGTGCTCGCGCGTGCCCGGTCTCGCGGGATGCGCTCGAGACGCGGTGGCTGTGGGGCGCGGAGACGCGACGCGTACCTCAGCCGCCTCGGGTCCGCCCTTGTACACCATTGTCTCGTCTCGACGAAAGGATGAGACGGGGTCGGGGCGCTTCTCGACGTGCGGAGAAGCGGTGGGAGCGCTCGGAGCGGGCGCGGGTTCGAGCGGGCGTGTTAGCCACGGGGCGGAGTTGCGGGAACACGGAGGCTCGGCGCGCGCGTGTGTGCGCGCGGCTCGGGGTTCGGGGGCTTCGACAAACCCGAGGAACCGAGCGTTTTTTCGTCGTGCGCACGAACCCGCCGAACTTCCATCCCACCGGCATGACCGGCGTCGCGTCTGAAACGTCGGCACTGGTGGCGACGTTCGCGGCAAAATGCGCGGCTGTCAGAGGTCGCGCGCGCCGAGGAAAAAGGCACATCAGTCCGCGCGGGGTCGCGGCGACGCCGCGATGTCCGTCGCGCTGGACATCTTCGTGGTGTCGTGCAAGGCGGTCCTGAAGGTGTTCATCATCGGCGGCGTGGGATGTTTCGCGCGGCGGCGCGGCCTCCTGGACGAGGACTCCTGTCGCAAGATGGCCAAGCTGAACGGCGCGGTGTTCCTGCCGTGCCTTCTTTTCGTGGCGCTGGGCAGGAGCGTGACCATCGACCACCTGCGGAACGTGTGGCTCCTCCCCCTGAGCGCGTGCGTGAACATCGCGCTGGGTGCGGTGATGGGCAAGGCGCTCGTGCGCGCGCTGGGCACGCCTCCGGAGTTCAGAGGCGCGGCGGTCGCGTCCGCGGCGTTCGGCAACTCCCTGGCGCTGCCCGTGGTGCTCATCGCCGCCGTCGTCGGCGCGGGCGACGTGGGCGACGTGTCTTTCGGCGAGGACGCGCAGGCGGAGTCCCTCCTGTACCTGGGCGCGTACATGACCACGCTCACGGTGCTGATGTGGACCATCGGCCCGGTGTGGATGCGGGAGGGAACGACGATCGCCGCCGAGGAAGAGGAAAAAAACGCCGACGTCGAGCTGAAAGAACTTGTCTTGGACGACGCCGAAAACGCGTTGGACGCGTCCTCGGGCGATTCCGTCGCGTTCGTCAGCCACGCGTCAGTCTCCGCGGTGGAAAACGAGCGGAGTCGAGGACGAAACGCGTCACGAGAAAGCGACGAAGAAGCTTCTTCGTTCCCGAGAGACAAACGCGTGTCGGAGGCTCGCGTCGCGAAGACAAAACAAAACCTTTTCGGGGTCGCGCGGTTCGTCGCCGCTTTCGGTCCCGCGTTGAACGCGAACGTCGCCGCGAGTTTGCTCGGGATCTTCGTGGGCGTAGTTCCGGCGCTTAGACACGCGCTGTTCGACGAAAACGGTGTGCTGTTCGTGCTGCAGGACTGCGCTTCGATCATCGCCGCGGGTGCGATCCCGCAGGTGATCATCATCCTCGGCGCGTCGTTAGCGAGCGGGCCAAAACACGACGCGTGCGACGGTTTCTGCGCCGCCGGCGTGTGTTTTATTCGGCTGATCGGCATACCCGCGGTGAACGTGGGTTTGTTTCTCGTGTTGCGAAACGCGTTGCCATCCAGCGCGGTTCCCGCGTCGCCCGCGTTCTGGCTCACGTTCCTGATCGAAGGCGCGACCCCCACCGCGAACAACATGATGCTTCAGGTGCAGATGTTCGGATCGCCGCGCGCCGCCGACGGCGTCGCCGCGCTGCTCTTCTGGCAATACGCCGCCGCGCCCGTGCTGCTCACGGGCGCGGTGGCGCTCTTCCTCGCCATCTTGTGAAGGTTCGTGGGTCGTAGGCGGCGTGACGATAGTAGACATTTTTATTTAGTCGTGCGTAGAAGAAGCGTAGAAGTAGACGTCCGAAGGGGGCGGACCGAGGTATCCCTCGCGAAGAGAAAAAAGTGCGCTCCCGCGATTTTCGCGACTCGGGTCGAACGTTTTCGTCTCGCGAAAATGCAATTTCGCGAAAACAGGAACACGTCGATCGGTGACGGTGGCACGCGCAGATCACGAGATCCGCCAATTTTTCGTATGGACAAGCAGTCTGTTTCGAAGAGGATCTGATCCTTCGGAAGATTTTTTCCCGTAAAGCAGAACCCTTTGTCACGCGATGCCACTTTGCATCGCAACCCCCTGCGTCGCTACCATGTCTGCCCAAATGCTCGCTTCCCCCGTGGCGGCCCACGCCGTCGCCTCCCGCTTCGGCAAGAAGGCCTCCGGCGTGTCCGCGCGCAAGGCCATCTCCTCCGTGCCCGTCGGCGGCCCCCGCGTGCAGGTGCGAACTCGCGAAACCGGCGCTTTCCCCCGATGGTGCAATCCGTCGCGCGCGAGATCAGGATAGACGGCGACGCCGGCGCGTCCGTCCCGCGCGCGACGCGTCGATCGCGCGGACGGCTTCGAGCGCCGTCCCGACGTCGAACGACGCGCCGACGCCCCGCGCGATGACGCCTCGTCCCTCCACGCCGCCGCGACGCACCGACGTTTCACGCTCGGAACCCTCGACACCACCGAAGAGGGAGGTGGCGGTCGACGCGCGACGCGCGAAGCCTCCCCCTCCTGTGCGGATCGACCGCCAGAGAGACTGACCGCCGCGTTCCCTTCCCCCCCTTTCGCCTTTTCACGCAGGCTGCCCCCAAGGCGGCCTTCTCCGTCTCCGCCTCGGCGCAGAAGACGGCTATCGTGACCGGCGCCTCCTCCGGTCTGGGTCTGTACACCACCAAGGCGCTCATCGACCGCGGCGACTACCACGTGGTGATGGCGGTGCGCGACGTCGCCAAGGCTGAGGCGGCGGCGCGCGAGTTCGGTTTCCCCGCGGACTCCTACTCCGTCATGGAACTCGAGCTGGGCGACCTCAAGTCCGTGCGCTCGTTCGTGAAGAAGTTCCGCGGCGCGACGCGCCGCGCGAAGACTTTCCAGGCGCTCATCTGCAACGCCGCCGTGTACTTCCCCAACGCCATCGAGCCGACGTACACGAAGGACGGGTTCGAGGAGTCCGTGGGCGTGACGCACCTCGGGCACTTCCTGCTGTCGAACCTGCTTTTGACGGATCTCGTCAAGGCGGACGACATGGGCATCGACAAGCGCCTGTGCGTCGTGGGCTCCGTCACCGCCAACACCAACACGCTGGCGGGCCAGGTGCCCCCTCGCGCGAACCTCGGCGACATGTCCGGCTTGGCCAACGGTTTGGCGGGCGACCGCAACGGCGGCGCGATGATCGACGGCGAGCGCTTCGTCGGCCCCAAGGCGTACAAGGACGCGAAGCTGTGCAACATCCTGACCGCGAAGGAGATGTCCAACCGGTGGCACGAGTCCACGGGCGTGACCTTCAGCACGATGTACCCCGGGTGCATCGCCGACACGCCGCTGTTCCGCAACCACACCCCCGTGTTCCGCTTCCTGTTCCCGCTCATCCAGAAGTACGTCACCAAGGGCTACGTGTCCCAGGCCGAGGCGGGCGGGCGCCTGGCGTCCGTGGTGTGCGACCCCGACTACACCGAGTCCGGCGCGTACTGGGCGTGGAAGGGTGGCGGCGACCAGCTCTGGGACAACTACTGGGACAACTCCAACCGCGAGAAGGCGTTCAACAACAAGACGTCCAAGGAGGGCGGTGACATGCTCAAGGCGAAGGAGATGTTCGACATCTCGCAGAAGGTGGTCGGGCTCAAGGACTCCGAGCTGTGCACCGCCAAGAAGGGCCAGAAAGGAGGCGGCATGTCGCTCCCGAGCATGCCGAACATGCCCAAGATGCCCGCGTTCGGCGGCGCGAAGTAGGCGGCGGCGATTGAGGATGGCGAGGCGCGAGGACGGAGGCGAGAAAGACGATTTGATTTGTGAAACGCGCGCGAACACAGAAGCAAGACACTTGGTTCCGCGCGCGATGGAGGGCGTCGGGCGAGTTTGAAATACGAGCGGAACATGGATGTTAAAACTCAACCACCTTGGACTTTTTAGCCTTCGTAGCTTTCTTGTTCCCGTCGCCGCTTTTCCGCTTCTTCTTCCGATCGCTTTTGTCGCCGCGCGGAGAGCGCTCCTTAAGCACCGCGCCGTCCTCGCCCTTCTCCCACTCCAGATCCGCCGCCGTCGGCGGGTCGTCCGAGTCCGAGCCGCCGTCGCCGTCGCCGTCGCCGTCGCTGTCGCTCTCGTTTTTTCTTTTCAAAGCCGGCTTCACCGCCTCCCCCAGCTCCTCCTCGAAGTCGTCCTCCAAGTCGTCGCCGCCGCCGCGTTTGTTCTCGCCGGGAGCCGCGCCTCTGCCCGCTCGTACCTTCTTGGGCGGCACGTACTTGCCGCTGTTTTCCTTCGGGCACGCGGTGGAGACGTGCCCCTTCTCCCCGCATCTCAGGCACTTGTCCTTGCTCGGGCAGTGCATCGCCAGGTGGTCCGTGCCCTTGCAGATCTTGCACGCGCCGCCGTTGATGTAGATGCCCTGCTTGTTGCTCGGGCAATCGCGAACGAGGTGGCCCGTCTCGCCGCACGTGAAGCACACCGCGAATTTGAAGTTGGAGTTGGGAGCCTTGCACTCGCGCGCGGCGTGGTCGTCCCCGCCGCAGTTGAAGCAGGTCTTCTTGCCGCGCACGCCTCCGTTAGCGCCACCCTTCATCACGCGGCAGTCGCGCAAGGAGTGGCCCGTGCCCCGGCACCCGAAGCACACCAGCTTGCTCTTCCAGATGCCGCCGTCGCGGCTGCCCCCGGGGAAAGCGCCTCGGCCGCCTCCGGAAGCGATTCCGCCGCCGCGACCGCCCCCGCGGCCGCCGCGGCCGCCGCCGCGGCCGCCGCCGCCGCCGCCGTACTTCTGGCGCTTGAAGTCCCGCTTCTGCTGACCGTCCTTGAACCCCATCGCGAGACGGTGAGGGTCACGTGCGCCGCGCGCAGAGCAATGCGGCGGCGGCGGTGGTGTCGGTCCCGCCGGCTCCCCTTGTCCGAAAGCAAGCCACGAACGAAAATCACGGCACCGAAAAAAGGTTTACGCGCTTTCGATCTGAGGTGACCTCGCGCGCCCACTCGAGCGCGCGCGCGACCGACGGCATGCCGAGCGACATGAAGGTCACCGATAACATACACAAACCCGAGAGGGATGCTCGCCTGTATCGGCGTGTCACGTTTCCCAACGGTTTGGAGGCGTTGCTCATCAGCGATCCGAGCTTGGTGCGTTCGCGAAGCGGCGGCGGCGGTGGCGCGTCCCTCGTCTCGATCGTCTCTCACGACACCGCGAAGCTCGCGCCTCGGACCGACGCCTCCCGGCGACCACCTGACCCTTTATCTTCTTCCCACACGCGCAGGCTGGCATGCAGACCCCCACCGAGGATGAGGGCGACGACGAGGAGGAACAGGAAGCCGAGGATGAGGAGGAAGAAGAAGACGAGGAGGCGGATGGAGACGACGACGATGACGATGAGAACGGCGCCGAAGACTCGCCCGGCGCGGGCATGAAACTCGCGGCGTGCGCCGTGGATTTCAACGTGGGCTTCTTCGCGGACCAGGCTTCCGGTTTCGAGGGCATCTCGCATTTTCTCGAGCACATGGTGTTCATGGGCAGCGAGAAGTACCCCGGCGAGAACCACTTCTCGGACTGGCTGTCGCAGCACTGGGGCAGCGAGAACGCGTGCACGGATTCCGAGCAGACCACGTATTACTTCGAGTGCCACCCGAAACACTTAGAGGAGGGCCTGGACATCTTCAGCGGGTACTTCCTGAGCCCGTTATTGAAGATGGACGCGGTCGAGCGCGAAGTGACGGCGGTGGAGTCCGAGTTTGAGCGCGTCGTGAACAACGACGCGACGCGCGTCGAGGCTATCATGGGACACGTCTCGAACGACTCGCACCCGTACCGCGTGTTCGGCTGGGGAAATCGCGCGAGTCTCACCGAGAACCCGCTGTGGAAACAGGGTTTGATTCGCGACAAACTGCTCGAACACTGGCGCAAGCACTACCACGCGGGACGCATGTCACTGACGCTGTTAGGAGAACAAACTTTGGACGAACTCCAAAAGATGGTCGCCGACGTGTTCGGAGACATGCGCGCCGACGGCGAAGCGGCGATTTCGTACGCCTCCGCGGGCGCGCCGTATTTGAACCAGCTCCCCTTACGCATCGACACGACCATGATCCGCGAGGGCAAGCAGCTGGATTTGGTGTTCACGGTTCCGAGTTTGCTGCGGCGCGCGTATAAACGCAAGAGCACGGAGTACGTGGAGGAGCTCATCGGGCACGAAGGCGAGGGGTCTTTGTTCGCGTCGCTGAAATCGCGCGGGCTGGCGGAGCGCATCAGCGCGGGCGTCGCGGCGGGCGGGCTGGCGGATACCACCTGCTGCGCGTTATTCACCGTGACCATCAAGCTCACGGACGAGGGTTTTTCCAAGGTGGACGATGTCATCTCTTCGTTCTTCCAGTACGTGGAGATGATGCGACGCACGGGGCCGCAGGAGTGGAGCTGGAGGGAAGCCAAGGACCTGCGCGGGATCGAGTTCCGGTTCAAGGAGGAGGAGGGCGCCGCCGAGTACACGGAGATGCTCGCGATGACGATGCGCAGGTTCGAGCACGAGGACGTGTTACGCGGGGAGTACGCGTTCGACGAGTTCCACAGAGGCGACATAGAGGCGGTCGTGGACTGCATCACGCCCAGGAAGTGCGTGTACATAGTCAGCGACCACGCGTTCGACTGCGACGCGCCCGGGGTGGAGCGCGAGAAGTGGTTCGACGCGCCGTTTTCGCGCTCGGCGGTTCCGGAGAAAAAACTCGCCGAGTGGGAATCGAACGAGCCCGACGCCGCGCTTCGGTACCCCCCGCGCAACGTGTACATCGCGGAGCGGTTCGAAATCAAGGCGGGGAGCGCGATGAGGCTCGAAACGGCGAAGAAGGCGGGCGTCGTGCCCCTCGACGCGACGACGCCGCCTCCGGCGCCGCTGGTGTCGCCGCCTGAAATCGTGCACGAGTGCGCGTTGATGCGCTTGTGGCACAGGGCAGACGACAAGTTCGACCAGCCGCGCATGAGCGCGTACTTCCACGTGAGTTTACCGGGCATAGAGGACTCGCCGGAGGCGTTCGTGGCGGCGGACATGCTGACGCTGATGATTCACGACCGGCTGCAGGATCGCGTGCGGTACCCCGCCGAGCTGGCGTCGCTCAACGCGGGCCTGGACGTGGTCGGCCAGCACACCTGCTTGTCTCTGACGTTCGACGGGTTCGACTGCAAGCTCCCGCGTTTAGTTCAGGCGTACTTCAGCGCGGTCGCGGACTTCGAGCTCGACCCCGCGCGGTTTCACAAGGTGAAGGAGAAAAGGCTGAAGGACCTGAAGAACTACGGCTTGAAGCCGGGACGCCAGGCGCGTTCGTTGCTGCACCAGCTCCTGAAACGCCGCGAGGCTTCCGAGTCGTCGAAGATCGCCGCGCTGGAGGCGATGGAGCCCGAGACGCTGACACAGTTCGCTCGCGCCGCGTGGCAAGGCGCCGCGCACGTCGAGGGCTTGATCATCGGGAACGTCACCGCGGAGGAGGCGCTGGAGATGGGCGCGTCCGTCCGCGAAGCGTTCAAAAAAAGCGCCCCCGTCGCGGCGGAGGCGTTTCCGAAGAAAGAAATCGCCGTCGTGCCCCCCGGCGACACGCGCTTCGCGCTCGCCGCGCAGAACCCCGAGGAGGGCACGAACGTGGTGTACGTGTACTACCAGCACGGCGTCTGCACGCACGACAACAGAGCGGTGAGTCTGTTGGTGCACCAGCTGATCGGCGAGAAGCTCTTCGACCAGCTGCGCACGAAGGAACAGCTCGGATACGTCGCGAGCGGTTCTCTGGAAACTCTTTACGACGTGGGCGGATTCCGAGTCACCGTGGAGAGCGCGTTCCACTCGCCCAAGTTCGTGGAGGAGCGCATAGACGCGTTTCTGCGTGGGTTTCCGAAACAAGTTCTTTCGATGGACGACGCCGAGTTTACCAAGACGCGCCGCAGTTTGGTGGACTCCGTGCTGACCATGGACGTCAGCCTCAGCGCCGAGGCGGACCGCCACTGGACGCACGTCAGCAACCAGAAGTACCAGTTTTACCGCGGGCAGATCATCGCGGGTTTGATCGACGGCGTCTCGAAAAAGGAGGTCGTGGAGTGGCTCGAGGCGAACCTCGCGCCGATCGCCGCCGCGCCTAACGCCAGGCGCGTCACCATCCACGTGCACGGCAAGAACCACCCGCTGGAAGCCGCGGATATGGGCGCCGAGTCGGGAGGACAAAACGCGCTCGGCGCCGACGACGTCGCCGCGCTCAAAAAGTCGTGGGGATACCACCCGGCGCAGGGCGACCCGACTCGCGTGCCCGAGCTGGAGATGCCTCCCGAGTCGATGGCGAGGCTCTCCAACACCGACGTAGACGCGGCGCGGAGGAAGGCGGAGGCGGCGGCGCGCGCGGCGGCGCGCGACGGCGACGACGCGCCGCGGTTGAGTAACCAGTGGGCGCAGCGTTTAGCGGAGCGTCGCGCGATGTGCGCGGCGGGGTGCGCGTGCCTGAAACCGTCGGGGGGAGGACCGTTCAAGATGCCGCGGCTGAAGAAGTGACGAAACGCCGAAACGCCTGTCTGTACCTTCGCGGGTTCGTCTTCCGGGCGCGTCGCGTGTGGTCTTTGTAGTCTATACACGTAGTCCATGAAGTATCTTAACGCGTGGATTACGTCGCTGGCTCTCTCTACTAACAAAACGACAAGACAGCCTCGCTTTCGT
>ENA-OUOG01001715-OUOG01001715.1-marine-metagenome-genome-assembly--contig:-NODE-1715-length-24520-cov-4.948329_pt1 | contig 24520 bp, 17 predicted proteins | sample MGYA00248635_ERZ508505 | MGnify/ENA primary metagenome ERZ508505 (study PRJEB26176, sample SAMN06267871) | marine metagenome | isolation source: Saanich Inlet, British Columbia, Canada | place: Pacific...
TTTATTGATGAAGATACGGAAGAGGCGCGTCTTGCGTTAGGGCGTCCGCTTAATGTCATTGAAGGCCCGTTAATGGACGGTATGAACCATGTTGGTGATTTATTTGGCGCTGGCAAAATGTTCTTGCCGCAGGTGGTGAAATCAGCGCGCGTTATGAAACGTGCCGTCGCTTATTTGGAACCATTTATGGATGCAGAGAAGAGCGCAGCCGGTCTTGAGACTGTTCGTCATTTTGCCGGAAAAGTTCTCATGGCAACGGTGAAAGGCGATGTCCATGATATTGGTAAAAACATTGTTGGTGTTGTTCTTCAGTGTAATGGTTATGAAGTTATTGACATGGGTGTGATGGTACCTGCCGCAGATATTTTAGCGCGGGCGCGCGAGGAAAATGTCGATATTATTGGGCTCTCTGGTTTGATAACACCAAGTCTTGATGAGATGTGTCATGTGGCTGCTGAAATGGAGCGGTTGCAGATGGATATTCCGCTTCTCATTGGCGGAGCGACGACATCTAAAGTCCATACTGCGGTTAAAATAAACCCCAATTATAAGCGCGGACAAGTTGTCTATGTAACAGACGCAAGTCGTGCCGTTGGTGTCGCGAGTAAATTATTATCGCCAGACGTATCAACGGAATATAAAAAAGAAATTAGAGATGACTATGAAGCGATGGCCACGGCCCACGCCCGAAACCCGCAAGGGCGTTCACGAGCTAGCATTGAAAATGCTCGTGCAAACCGATTGGTGCTTAATTTTCAGGACCCTGCACCATGCCGTCCACAAAAGCTTGGTCTGACAGAGTTTCCTGATTTTGACTTGGCGACCTTGCGTGAGTTTATCGATTGGACCCCGTTTTTTCAAAGTTGGGACCTGCATGGCAAGTATCCAGAAATTCTAAATGACACAGTTGTTGGAGAGGCCGCGCGATCACTTTATAAGGATGCGCAGGACATGCTCGATCGTATGATTGCGGAAAAATGGTTAACGGCCAAAGCTGTTATTGGGTTTTGGCCAGCCAATAGCGACGGTGATGATATTATCGTGCGCTCTGAAGACGGCACCAAGGAATTGGGACGCTTTCATACGCTTCGTCAGCAAATGGATAGGCGAGATAGTGATCGTCATAATTATGCACTATCTGACTTTATTGCCCCAATCGATAGTGGAGTAACTGATTATATTGGTGGATTTGCCGTAACGACCGGCCATGGTGAGGACCTTGTGGCAAAGCGCTTTGAGGATGCCGATGACGATTATAGCTCAATTTTATCTAAAGCCCTTGCCGATAGACTGGCAGAGGCATTGGCTGAGCATATGCACCAGCTTGTTCGGACCCAATATTGGGGATATGCAAAGGAAGAGGCTCTTTCCAATAATGATCTGATTGCAGAACAATATTGCGGAATTCGACCAGCCCCCGGATATCCTGCGCAGCCTGACCATACAGAGAAAGAGTTGCTATTTAAACTCCTCGATGCGGAAGCTCGTGCCGGCATTAAATTGACCGAAAGCTTTGCAATGTGGCCTGGAGCGGCTGTGTCCGGTCTTTACTTTGCGCATCCTGAAGCAAAATATTTTGGCGTCGGTAAGATTGAGCGTGATCAGGTTGAGGATTATGCGCGCCGGAAAGGTTTTGACTTGTCTACCTGTGAGCGTTGGCTTGCTCCAATTTTAAACTATACGCCAAATTAGATTGAATCTGGGGTGGTTATCAGTATTAGATATCTCTATAAACGAGACATGATACAAAGATTTAGGTGCAGGCATGTCAGTTTGGGGTAAGCTTGCGGGATTAGCCGCTGGTTACGCTCTGGGCGGCGTTCCGGGTGCTTTGGTCGGTGGATTCCTTGGTCATTTTGTTATGGATCGACTCGCCGACAGAGAAGTGACCTTCACTATTGCACTCATTGCTTTGGCCGCCAAAATGACACGGGCTGATGGATCTGTCTCACCAATTGAGGTGCGCGCTGTACAGCATGTCTTACGCGTGCCGAAAAGTGAAATGGCTAATGTTGATCGTGTCTTTCGCATGGCTCAGGGTGACGTTGCGGGCTTTGATAGTTATGCGCGCCAAATTAAAGAGCTTTATGCTGATAAGCCTGAAACGTTAGAGGATGTTTTAGATGCCCTCTATTTTATTGCATATGCCGATGGCGTTTTGCATCAAGCGGAAGAGCAGTTTCTTGATATTGTTGCTGATATTTTTGAAATTGATAAAGCTAAAATGGCGCAAATTCAAGCGCGCCATGGCGGTGAGGGCGCGCTTAATCCGTATTTAATATTAGGTGTCTCTGATAAAGACAGTGATGAGGTGCTGCGAAGTGCTTATTATCAAGCGGTTCGCGATAACCATCCCGACCAATTACAGGCGCGGGGAATGCCGCCGGAAATGCTTCATGTGGCGTCTGCAAGGATGGCAGCTATAAATGAAGCATGGCAGCTTATTAAAGACGCGCGTAAGCTCTCATAATAACGTATATTTAAAAGGTGAAGGCTATGAGTATCGATCTAGAGGCTTTAAAAAAAGAAGCCGCACTTCAAGCTTTAGAGTTGGTTGAAGATAATATGCGGCTTGGTTTGGGCACAGGTTCGACAGCGCGTTATTTCGTGGATGGCCTAGGAGAGCGCGTTGCCAATGGGTTGTCGGTAATATGTGTGCCGACCTCAGAAGCTACCCGCGCGCAAGCTGAGCGTTTAAATATCCCATTATCTGATTTAAGCACCCTTGGGTCTCTTGACCTTACGGTAGATGGTGCTGATGAAATCGACCCGCAGCTCAGGCTTATAAAAGGCGGCGGCGCTGCATTGTTGCGTGAAAAAATTGTTGCCGCTGCTTCAAAGCGAATGGTTGTTATTGCGGATGCGACCAAATGTGTTGCCCCATTGGGCGCTTTTCCTCTGCCTGTCGAAGTGAATATGTTTGCTCATGTCGCGACTGCGAGGATGATAGAGCAGGTCATTGCACAAGCTGGTTTAAAAGGTTCTGTAACTTTACGCGAAGGTGCAGATGGGCCTGTTATCACAGACGGTGGGCACTATATTTACGATTGTGAGCTGGGGGCGATCTCTAACCCAGAAGGCTTGGCAATTGCGCTTAATCAAATTCCAGGTGTCGTTGAGCATGGTTTGTTTATTGGTTTGGCATGCGCGGCCTTTATTGCAGATAATGGATCTGTTCGTATTATGGGAAACCCGGAAGGTAACGCGAAATGAATACTGATTATGACCTCATAGTAATAGGCGCAGGTAGTGGTGGCGTTCGTGCTGCGCGTATGAGTGCATCGCATGGCGCCAAAGTGGCCATTGTTGAAGAATATCGCGTTGGTGGAACATGTGTGATACGCGGGTGCATTCCTAAGAAATTATACGTTTACGCCAGCCACTATCATGAAGAATTTAAAGATGCAGTAGGTTTTGGTTGGCACGTACCAAAGCCGTCTTTCGATTGGAAGACGTTACGCGGCAATAAAGATATAGAGATACAACGTCTGAATGATATCTATACCCGCAATCTTAAGGCCAGCGGGGTTGATATTGTGGAAGGGCGTGGTGTCTTGACGGGGCCCAACACTCTTGAAGTAGGTGGGCAGGCCTATCAGGCAAAAACAATTCTGGTGGCGGTTGGGGCTGCTCCATTTATTCCCAATATTCTTGGGCGCGAGCATATTGTGACGTCCAATGAAGCATTTGATTTAGACCAGCTACCGGCGAAAATTACGATCGTTGGTGGTGGGTATATTGCCGTTGAGTTTGCGGGTATTTTTAATGGTTTGGGCGTTGAGACTGAGCTTGTCTATCGCGGCAATCAACTGTTGCGTGGGTTCGATGAAGATATTCGGGCGCATTTAGGGGCAGCACTTCTGGAAAAAGGGATCAAGCTTAGACTGGAGCAAAATATTGCGACTGTGACCAAAACAGAAAAAGGGTTTGAGCTTGAATATGAACATGGCGAGAAAGACCAAACGGGTCTTGTCATGTATGCAACTGGGCGTGTTCCATATACGCAAGGTCTTGGACTTGAGGCGGCTGGCGTTGAGCTAGGAGCAAAAGGCGAGATTAGTGTTGATGCCTATTCTAAAACCAATATTGATAGCATTTATGCCGTTGGCGATGTTACCGACCGTGCTGCACTCACCCCTATTGCCATTCGCGAGGGTGCTGCTTTTGCAGAGACTGTTTATAATAATAATCCGCAAATGGTTGACCATTCTATTATTCCAACAGCTGTATTCTCTCAACCTGAGATTGGCACAGTGGGTATGCGTGAAGATGAAGCGCGTCAAAACCATAAGGTTCATATTTATAAAACAAGCTTCAGGCCGCTCAAAAATACACTTTCTGGCAATGCAGAAAAAATGCTCATGAAGCTTATTGTTGACCAAGCCTCAGATCGGGTGCTTGGATTGCATATTATTGGTCCAGGTGCTGGTGAAATGATCCAAGCTTTTGGCATAGCCGCGACAATGGGCGCGACAAAAGCACAGTTCGATGCAACCGTTGCTGTTCATCCGACAGCTGCGGAAGAAATGGTGACCTTTAAAACGCCCGAAGCGGATTGAGTATTATTTTCCGCCGCGCATGCTTTCTGCGATGAGGAAGGCGAGCTCAAGTGCTTGCGAACCATTGAGGCGGGGGTCACAATGCGTATGGTAGCGCGATGACAAATCTTCCTCAGAAATAGCCTGAGCACCACCAAGACATTCGGTTACATTTTGACCTGTCATTTCAAAGTGAATGCCACCGGGATAGCTGCCTTCAGCTTCATGAACTGAAATAAAATTCTGCACTTCCGCGAGCACAAGATCGACCGGGCGGGTTTTATACCCATTAGATGCCTTGATCGTATTGCCATGCATTGGATCGCAAGACCAAACAACTTTGCGACCTTCTTGTTGCACTTTCCGAATGAGTTGGGGTAGATAATTTTCTACCTGATCATGTCCAAACCGCGCGATCAGTGTAATGCGTCCGGCTTCATTTTCTGGGTTTAATTTATCGAGCAACGTAATCAGCTCGTCGGGTTGAAGGGATGGGCCACATTTAATGCCAACAGGATTTTTAATACCACTCATGAATTCGACATGGGCACCATCTGGCTGTCGGGTGCGGTCACCAATCCACAACATATGAGCTGATGTGCAATAGTAATCACCCGATATACTATCGAGGCGCGTTAGGGATTGCTCGTAACCCAGCAAAAGAGCTTCATGGCTCGTGAAGAAGTCGACCATGCCCATTTGCGGTGCTGTGGCACTGTTAATGCCGCATGCGCTCATGAAGGAAATAGCACTATCGATCTTATTGGCCATATCTTCATAACGTGCGCCTTGCGGGCTATCAGCAATAAAGTCTTGGTTCCAACGATGAACCTCACTGAGGTCGGCATATCCACCCTTAGCAAATGCCCGTAATAAATTGAGCGTTGAAGCGGCTTGACGATAAGCAGCAATTTGACGTTCAGGATCTGGGACACGTGCTTGTGCAGTAAAGTCCATGCCGTTAATAATATCTCCGCGATAGCTTGGAAGCTCGACACCATCTATGGTTTCAGTATCAGCAGAACGCGGCTTAGCAAATTGGCCGGCCATGCGTCCGACTTTAATAATGGGTAATTTTGCCCCATAAGTTAACACAATGGCCATTTGTAATAAGACACGGAATGTATCGCGAATGTTATCTGCGCGGTGTTCGGCAAAACTTTCAGCACAATCGCCCCCTTGCAATAAAAAGGCACGTCCTGCACTGACTTCAGCCAGTTGCTTTTTTAAGCTGCGCGCTTCACCAGCAAAAACGAGCGGTGGGAAATCGGCCAGGCGGCCTTCAACAGCCTCGAGCTTTTGCGTGTCGGGATATGTTGGCACTTGCTTAATTGGGAAGTTGCGCCAGCTATTAGGGGACCATTTTTGTGTCATTGAAATTTTCCTTCTTGTTTTCATATACGGCGTGATGGGACTTAATTAAACCCCTAATCATCTAATTTTTTCTAATTTAAGTGCCGGTATAAGCCTTTAATGTCTTTGGTTTTGAGGCATATGGCTACAATATCGTGTCTTTTTACGCGCTGAGTGTCCTTGTTTGCCCCAAACCAAGCCAATGGCTCAAAAATTCAGCTTTCCTAGCTTGTGACCGAGCAAAGGGCGCGCTACACAGTAAAATGTGATGGAGAAATTATGATTTTCGCTTTAATGCAACAAAACCCAATTGTTGGTGCGCTTGAGCATAATGCGCAATTGCTGCGCGAAGGGCGTACCCAAGCTCAGGCAAAAGGCGCAACCTGTCTTGTGGTCAGCGAACTTTTCTTGACAGGATATCCACCTGAAGACCTTATCTTGAAAGCCTCTTTTATTGCCCGTTGCCGCACGCTGGTGGAAGAATTGGTGCGCGAGACAAGCGATGGTGGACCCGCAATTATTTTTGGTGCTCCTTGGGTGGAGAATGGCCAATTATATAATAGTGTTATTGTAGCTGAGGGTGGGCAGTTTAGTGTTCGGCACAAAGTCCATTTACCCAATTATGCAGTCTTTGACGAAATGCGTTTATTTACGTCCGGGCCTATGCCTGAGCCTGTTGAGATTAATGGTCTTTCCATTGGCTTGCCCATTTGTGAAGATATTTGGTTCTCGGATGTATGCGCTCACCTTAAATCTCGCGGCGCTGAGATTTTAATTTCTCCAAATGGTTCACCTTATGAACATGGCAAGCATATGCGGCGTCTTGAGCATGTGCGCCATCGCGCCCAAGAAACACAACTGCCCTTCGTTTATGTCAATCAATATGGCGGGCAAGATGAGCTTGTTTTTGATGGTCGTAGCTTTGTCGTGAATAAAGAGGGTGCGATTATGCTCGAAATGGCAGCGTGGGAGACAGCTTTTGAAACCATTACGTTTCCTCTAGCGCCTGATAGTCAGCGGTTTGCTCAAGATCGTTCTGTTGAAGAGGATCGTTTGTCTGACATGTATCATGCGGCGATGGTTGGTTTGCGTGACTATGTAGAAAAAAACAAATTTCCAGGTGTTCTTTTAGGGCTATCTGGGGGCGTTGATAGCGCCATATGTGCCGCAATTGCTGCTGATGCTTTGGGTGCCTCGCGGGTTCATTGTGTCATGCTGCCATCTGTTTACACAAGTCAATCCAGTCTAGATGATGCGATCGCGTGTGCATCCCAGCTTGGCGTGCGTCTAGATACTGTTTCGATTAAAGATATGGTGCGGGCAGGCGAAGACACACTCGCCCCTATATTTGGCGATCGCGCACCTGATGTGACAGAGGAGAATATTCAGTCCCGGATCCGTGGCACATTGCTTATGGCGATCTCTAATAAACTGGGGTCTATGGTTGTCACCACTGGCAATAAATCTGAGGTTTCTGTAGGTTATTCTACGCTCTATGGCGATATGAATGGTGGTTATAATCCGATTAAGGATATTTATAAGACGGATGTTTTTGCATTATGTGATTGGCGGAACGCTCATTTGCCGGTCGGTAGTCGATTGGATAAATTGGATATCATTCCCAAGGTCATTATTGAAAAGCCGCCAAACGCCGAATTGCGTGATGACCAAAAAGATGAAGATAGTTTGCCGCCCTACGACATATTGGACGGAATTTTGCAGGCCTTGGTTGAAGGTGAATGCAGCTTCGAAGAAATTGTATCGCAAGGGTTTGATCCTGAACTTGTGAAACGGATCGAACATCTTCTATATGTTTCTGAATATAAGCGCAGACAATCTGCGCCTGGACCAAAAGTTGGCCATAAGAATTTTGGTCGTGATCGTCGTTATCCCATCACCAATGGGTTTCGCGACGCCCGTTTGAAAGGTTAAGTTTATGACAATCCGCACTCGTTTTGCACCAAGCCCCACCGGCTATTTGCATCTGGGTAATGCAAGAGCTGCATTATTTTGTTGGCTCTATGCGCGCCGTCATAATGGCGAGTTTATGCTTCGCTTGGATGATACAGACATAGAGCGTTCTACCGAAGCTTATGCCGAGGCGATCGAAGAAGACCTGGCTTGGCTTGGTTTAGATGTTGACCTCAAAGACAAGCAATCAGGGCGCTTTAATCGTTATGATGACGTGACGGCAGATTTAAAGGCGCGTGGCTTGATTTACGCCTGTTATGAAACACCTGATGAGTTGGACAGAAAAAGAAAGCGCCAGTTATCGCGGGGGTTACCTCCTGTTTATGATCGGGCTGCACTTGATTTGACCTCTGAGCAAATTCAAGCCTATGAAGCCGAGGGACGTGCTCCCCACTGGCGTTTTAAGCTTTCTGGCGAAGTTGTTGTTTGGGATGACCTTATTCGCGGGCGCCAAACAATTGAAACAGCGAGTTTGTCCGACCCGATTTTGATCCGCGGCGATGGAAGTTATCTCTATACATTGCCAAGCGTCATTGATGATATTGATTTTAATATTAGTCATGTGGTGCGCGGTGAAGACCATGTGACGAATACGGCAACTCAAGTGGAGCTGTTTCAGGCACTTGGAGGCGCCTTGCCGCAGTTTGCGCATTTTTCTCTATTACAATCTGCCGATGGTGGTGGTCTTTCAAAACGGTTAGGCGTTTTGTCTTTGCGGGATTTACGCGATATGGGCATAGAGCCCATGAGTATTAATAGTTTGATCGCGCGGCTAGGGACGGCTGATGCCATTGAGGCGGTTAATGATATGGCGCCGTTGATTGAGGGTTTTAATTTTGCACGCTTGGGACGCTCTCCAGCCCGGTTAGATATTGAAGAGCTTAAGCGCTTGAATAAAAAAATTATCCAAGACATGCCTTACGCCGTTGCAGCACCAAAATTAAAACAAATTGGTCTTGGTATTGATGAGGCCTTATGGCTTGCCATCCGCGGCAATTTAGAAACTTTGGGTGACGCTGAGCAATTTATTAATATTATAGCTGGTAACTTAACACCCATAATACATGATGAAGATCGCGACTATATTGCTCAAGCTTTAACACTGCTTCCAGGCGCGCCATGGGATGATCAAACATGGGGTGCATGGACCAAGGCTTTAAAAGACCTTACAGGCCGAAAGGGTCGTGGTCTTTTCATGCCGTTACGTTTGGCATTAACCGGACAAGAGCATGGACCTGAAATGCAAAATTTAATTATTTTAATTGGTCCCGATCAGGTGAGCGCTCGCTTGGCTCAAAAATAAGGTTCCTAGTTTAATTTTAAATTGTATTTGACCATGAATAATGATGAAAAGTCTTTTTTTCTATGGTCTTAGCTATAAATCTGCATAAAGTATTTCTATGACAATGAAACGCCGATTATATATTTTTGATACAACTTTACGCGATGGCCAGCAAACCGCAGGTGTTGACTTTAGCGTTGAGGATAAAATTCGTATAAGCCAAGCGCTTGATGCGATTGGCGTTGACTATGTTGAGGGTGGGTATCCAGGTGCCAACCCAACGGATACGCAATTTTTTGCCCAAGCGCCTCACCTGAAACAGGCAAAAATGACGGCTTTTGGAATGACAAAGCGTGCCGGACGAAGCGCCGATAATGACCCTGGGTTTAAAGAAATTATAGATGCTCAGGCACAGGCCATCTGTTTGGTTGCTAAGTCATGGGACTATCACGTGGATGTCGCGCTTGGCATTACACTTGATGAAAATTTGAAGACCATTGCTGAGAGCGTCGCGGCAATTTGTGCCTCTGGCCGTGAAGCCATGATTGATTGCGAACATTTTTTTGATGGATTTAAGGCTAATCCAGATTATGCACGTTCGGTTGTACGAACAGCACTCGATGCTGGGGCGCGTTGGGCTGTCTTGTGTGATACCAATGGTGGAACGCTGCCAAGCGAGGTCTATGAGATCGTTCTTGCGCTGACATCGGAATTCGATGGCGCTCATTTGGGCATTCATACTCATAATGATACAGAGAATGCGGTTGCCAATTCCCTTGCGGCGATAGAGGCCGGGGTTTGTCAGGTTCAAGGAACAATTAACGGACTTGGTGAGCGCTGTGGTAATGCAAATATTATTTCCTTGATCCCATCTCTTCTTCTAAAGCCAAGGTTTTCAGATATGGTGGAGATTGGTGTTTTGCATGAGAAATTACCAAGTTTAACAGCTTTGTCGCGTATGCTTGATGATATTCTTAACCGTACGCCAAACCGTCATGCCCCCTATGTTGGGGCTTCGGCTTTTGCCCATAAAGGGGGCATACATGTGTCGGCTGTCATGAAGGATCCGTCGACCTATGAACATGTAAAGCCTGAGGCCGTTGGCAATAAGCGTTCAATCCTTGTTTCAGACCAAGCCGGCAAAAGCAATGTCATAGACCGTCTTATTTCTGCTGGTATTGAGGTCGATAAAAAAGATCCCGCTATCGATCGCATTTTGTTTGAAGTGAAGCAGAAAGAGGCTGAAGGATATAGTTATGACGGCGTTGGAGCTTCTTTTGAAATCTTGGCACTTAAGCAATTAGACCGTTTAGAGCACTATTTTGATGTCGATGGTTATGAAGTGCGTGTGGCAAAGTCGGGCCAGGCTGAAGCTGTTGCTAAGGCAACCCTTAAATTGGTGATTGATGGTGAGCTGGTTGAGAGTTGTGGAACAGGGAATGGCCCCGTAAATGCTTTGGATAATGCATTTCGCGGTGACTTAAAGCGGTTTGCTCAATATATAGATAATATGCGGTTAACCGACTATAAGGTGCGTATTTTGAATACTGGCACTGAAGCGATTACGCGCGTGACAGTTGAAACTAAAGACGAGCATGGGGATAGCTGGCGGACAATCGGGGTTAATGCAAATATCGTTGTGGCCTCTTTTGAGGCTTTGCATGATGCGCTCATCTATAAACTCTTTAAGGATAAAGCATCTGCGGCATCGAAATAACGTCGTTATCGTCGCATAAGTGTCGCGAAATAGATTGCAACGTGCTAAAATAAAAATCAGTAAAATGTTAAAAGTTTAAGGAAGGCAGCTTATATGCGCAGTATTGCTTCAATTTTTGTTCCTATTCACCCTGAAGGATACAGGTTTATAGGAATCTTTGCAGTTTTGGATGTCGTATTTTTCTTGCTGTCTCCCGTCCTTGGTTGGATTGGTTTTGTCCTGACACTGTGGTGCGCTTATTTCTTTCGCGATCCTGCACGGGTGACCCCGCAAGCTGATAATTTGATTATTAGCCCCGCAGACGGCGTGGTGAATATGATTACCGAGGTTGCTCTGCCACCCGAATTGGGTCGACCTTCGGAAAAACGCGTGCGTGTTTCCATTTTCATGAATGTGTTCAATTGCCATGTTAATAGAATGCCCGTCAGTGGTTCAGTCGTTAAATCGCTTTATCGTACGGGTCAGTTTTTAAGTGCAGACCTTGATAAGGCTAGTGATGCAAATGAACGTCACACGATGGAAATTTCTTTGCCCGATGGCAGCGATATCGTCGTTGTGCAAATTGCGGGCCTTGTTGCGCGCCGTATCGTTAATTATGCAAGTGAGGGTGATGATTACTCGGCCGGAGAGCGGTTTGGGTTGATCCGCTTTGGTAGTCGCTTGGATGTTTATTTGCCAGAAGGTGTTTCCCCTAAAGTAGCGCTTGGACAAACAGCCATTGCCGGTGAAACTATTCTTGCGGATGTGGATTCTGATAGTGGTATTGGCGAAGTTGTTACGCAATGAGCGAGCACGAACCAATTCATAAGGAGCGGGGTAAGTCACGCGTTCGTTCTACATTTCCCCTCGCAAAACTCATCCCAAATGTCTTAACCTTAATTGCCTTTAGTTTAGGGTTAACCTCGATCCGTTACGGATTAAGTGGTAAGTTTGAAATGGCGCTCCTGTGTATTATTGGCGCCGCCTTTTTAGATGCGCTTGATGGTCGTGTGGCGCGTCTTTTGAAAGCCGAAAGCCCAATGGGTGCTCAGCTTGATAGTCTTGCGGATTTGATGAATTTTGGTCTTGCCCCCGTATTGGTTTTATACATGTGGGGTTTGCAAGACCTTGGGCGCGTTGGTTGGTTTGTGTTGCTCTTCTATGGCGCATGTTGTGCCTTACGTTTAGCGCGCTTTAATGCTGCCCTTGATATGCCCGATCGTCCAATCTGGATGCGCCAGTTCTTTGTTGGCATGCCAACACCTGCAGCTGGGTTATTGCTGCTCTCTCCTATTTGGTTGAATCTAGGATATGACATTGACTTGCGGAGCACACCTTTGGCTATGACAGTGTTTTCGATTGCAATTGCTATTTTGATGGTGTCTCGCTGGCCGACATATTCTGGGAAAGGCATAACCACGCGCGTGCCACGTGAATATGTGCTGCCTATTTTGGTTGCCTTTGGTTTTGCTGCCGCGGCGATTTTTACCTTTCCATGGAAGATTTTGAGCGTCGTTGCTTTAGGCTATGTTGTGTCATTGCCGATCAGCTTTATGAGTTATCGTCGTTCCGCACGCCAATTAACCGAAGGTTAATGGTTCTGGCGCGTTTGCCTCATGTGGCAAGCCAGTAGAGCAGGTGACAGAATTTTCAATCATTTTTATGAGCTGCCTATCCACTGCATGCCAATCACCGAAGCTTATGGCATGCAGTGGCTATTAAGCATCAATAAAGGCCTTTAGACGTTTTGGGTCTGCTTCCAGAACATGATCCGCTTTAGCGCAGCTTGCTTAAAGCTTGGCATGCGCTCTGGCAAAGTAATCATGACAGGAATAATGATGAGTGTTAGCAGTGTTGAGAATCCCAAGCCGCTGATTATGGCGGTTGAGAATTGAACCCACCAAAAGCCTTCCGGCGCACCAATATCAATGAAGCGGGTAATCACGTTGATATTAGCATGCAGTGCCATAGGCAAGAGACCTATCATTGTTGTTATGGTTGTGATGAGAATGGGGCGTAAGCGCTGTCCAGCTGCCCGTAAGATAGCCTCGCGAGATGGCATTGATTTGTTTAATCGTTGGAAAGTATCAATCAGAACAATTGAATTGTTCACAACAATACCTGCCAAAGCAACAATGCCTGTGCCAGTCATAATAACGCTAAAGAGCTGACCGGTCACCAGCATACCAAGCAAGACGCCTATTGTTGACATAACCACTGTCGAGAGCGTTAGGAAAGTATGGTAAAGACTATTAAATTGAAGCAATAGAATAATGAACATGAGGAACAATGATCCCATCATGGCCTTACCTAGAAACTCTCCCGCGTCTTTTTGTTCTTTATTCGCGCCCAAAATATTTACATTTACCCCATTAGGTACAGGGTTATCTTCTAGCCAAGCTTTAAAGTCCTGAACGGCCTGGTCGGCAATAAATTTTTTGCCTGTTTCAGGGTCTATTTTGGTATTGGCCTTAATTGTGATTGTGCGATAACCGTCTTTGCGCGAAATATTTCCAACACGTTGCCCCGGCTCTCGTTTGACAAAATTAGTAATGGGAACCATGCCATTTGGAGTTGAAATGCGGAGTTGGTCGAGTTGATCAAAGGATCTCGCATTAAACGGGAAGCGGGCACGGATATCGATTTCATCATCAGAATCGTCAGGTCGGTATTTTCCGACCAGCACGCCGCCAGTTACAAACTGAACAATGTTGCCAATTGTGGCGACATCCACACCGAAACGCCCAGCGGCTTCACGGTCGACGTATAGTGACCATTCAATGCCGGGGAGGTCTCGGGTATCTTCAACGTCTTGAAGCTTGTCTACACGACTGTCAAAATATCCGCGCACATGAGCTGCACCTTTGCGCAGGGGCTCGAACTCGAAGCCAGCAAGCTCAATTTCCACATCCTTGCCCGTAGGTGGGCCGTCTTCGCGCTTGCGCGCTTCGACCAATATGCCAGGAATACGATTGGCTTGGTTTGTAATATCTTCTAAAATTAAAGTAGAGCGTTTGCGCGTCGAGAAATGAGAGAACTCAACAAGGATGGCGCCAATGGCATCGCGTGGTTTATTGCGATCATCATTGGTGACGCCCGCACCACCACCACCGCCAGCGGAAGTTTGAGTGAAGGCTGACTCGACGCCTGGTGTGTTGAGAATAATACGCTCAACTCTTCTGGTCAGACGATCCGCTTCATCGATAGAAAAATTGCCTCGTGCCTTGATATAAATATTTGCCTGATGGGGCTCCATTTCAACAAAGAACTCGAGCCCACGGCCGAATTGTCCATAGAGGGAGACAATAGAGTATAAAATGATGACAGCGCTAAGCAAAACCCTGACAGGGCGCTCAATGCACCAATCAACAAAACGAACATAAACGCCAGTAAAACCACGCATGGCGCGAATGTCTAATTTGCTATCTGCAGCCAAACCAGACAAGACATCGTCACCCTCTTGTTCTGATTTTCCGATTAATCCACCTAATACAGGTAAAAAGACCATGGCGGTTACAAGCGAGGCAATCAGCACAATGATAACTGTGATCGGCAAGTAAGACATAAATTTTCCACTTACGCCTGGCCAAAATAACATAGGAGCAAAGGCGGCAAGAGTTGTTAATGTCGAGGAGGTCACAGGCCAGAACATTCGAGACGCAGCAAGCGCATATGCTTTTTTGCGATCATCACCCTCAGCCATTTTTCGGTCTGCATATTCAACAATTACAATTGCGCCATCGACAAGAATACCGATGGATAAAACAAGCCCAAAGAGGATCATCAAGTTCAGCGTATAGCCAAATAAATCGATGATGAAAAATCCAATAAGAAAAGAAGTCGGAATTGCGATGCCCACAAGGATGGCCGAACGCAATCCTAGGGCAGCGACAACCAATATCATCACCAATGCAATCGCATTGGTGATAGATACTTCAAGTCCACCGATCATATCATAGATGATTGTTGAGAAGTCAGAGGAATAATCAACGCGAATTGTTTCAGGCCAATTGACGGTATAGGCGTCAGCGACTTCACGAACAGCGGCTGTCGTTTCAATAATATTCGCGCCAATACGTTTTGTGACTTCGAGGGCAATAGTGGGTTTGCCATTAAATCGAGCTCGGCGATCTGCGTCTTTAAATGAGCGACGAACTTGGGCGATATCAGCCAATTGAATAACCGAGTCACCATCGGTTTTAATGGTGATGTTTTTGATATCGTCAATATTTTCAAGTAATCCAGGGACTTTAATTGCGAATTTACCGCTTGAGCTGTCCATGGCGCCGGCTGGAACGAGCTTGTTATTTTGGCTAATGGCTTGAAATAACTGAACCGGCGTAATGTTGTAAACTTCCAACATTCGTGGATCAATATTGATCTCTAGCAGTTCTTCTCTGTGCCCAACGAGATTTGCCTCGAGGACTTCAGGAATGCCTGTGATTTCGTCTTTGAGTGCTCTGGCCCGTTCATATAATTCGCGCTCTGGAGCATCGCCTGAAAGCGAGACCATAATAACGGGAAATAAAGCGGTGTTGAACTCTTTCACGACGGGCTCTTCGGCGTCATCGGGCAATTTCGATCTGGTTGCGTTTACGCGCTCTCGGACGTCGATAAGAGCTTGGTTTTTGTCAAAGCTGACATCGAATTTTAAGAGTACAGAGCCGTAATTTTGTGCTCCCGTAGATATAATTTCCTCAACACCGGTTAAACTGCGTAGTTCTAGCTCAAGCGGTTTAACGATCAACCGTTCCGCGTCAGCCGGGGAAATGCCGGGTAATACGACGCCGACATAAATATATGGGATCGGAATATCTGGGTCAGCTTCGCGTGGAATATTGATATAAGCAATCATGCCACTGAGTGTTAGCGCAATCATAATAGCAAGGACTGCGCGGCTTCTTTCAATGGCTTGTGTAACGAAATTATACATTATTTATCATCCTATTGGGACGTTACTTGGCGGAAAACTTATCAAGTGTTTTACCTGACCCATTGGGGTCATCTTGGGTGCGAACCATTTCGCCATCACTGACAAAGTCTTGGCCGGCAATGATCAATTCTTCGCGCGCATTGAGCCCCATGACCCATGCTTCATCTGCATTATCAGATATGATTGTCACTGGAATGAATTTAGCCTTATTCTCGCGCACCACTTTGACACCAACATCACCTAATGCGTTAAGTGTCATTATCCCTTGCGAAATTTTTGTCGCTTGAACATTGGACGCGCTGATCATTGCGCGCGCACTTACACCGTCGCGCAATTTTTCGTCTTTATTGGGTAACTCTATTTCAATTTGATAAGTGCGCGTTAAGCCTGACGGGCTTTCTGCCACATAGCGTACAACGCCATCTACGTCCTCGCCTGTTGCCAAGGACACAGATGCTGTTGCATTGACCTGAATATTAGAAATATCGTTTTCGCCAGCATATGTGATCATGAGCAATGGGCTCTTATCAATAAGCTTGGCGCATACGCTGCCGGTTTTCAGTAGGTCGCCAACCTTAAGGGGGAGGCGGTCAATAATGCCGCTAAATGGCGCTTTTATATATGTGCGCTCGAGTTCAACCTGTCGGATTTTTCGAAGCGCGACTGCCGCGTCATAGTTGGCGTTTGCAGTTGCGACTTGAGTTTTGGATGTATGGCCTTTTTCAAAAAGCTGATTAGCTGCTTCAAAGTCAATTTTGCGCGCGGCCTGCAGGGCTATGGCTTCGTCAAGTTGAGCCTTGCGGGCTCCCGGATCTATTTGGCATATAAGATCGCCTTTTTTAACTCGTTGCCCCTTAGAAACAGGCATTGCCGAGATCATTCCAGTGGTTTCAGCTGAGAGGGTGACTTGACGATCAGCTTCGGTTCTGCCCTGAAGCTCAATGATCCGCGTGTGCTCCTCTTGGTTCACAATTTGTGTTTCAACCTGGAAGATATCGGTGTTGCCCGTTTTTTCAGCAATGGCGGGTGCAATTATGCGCTCTTTCTCATTAAACAAGACGCCGGAAATAACCCATAAAAACAAGGTAATGGTGATGATACATGCGATTAAGACGGATTTATTTGCCGATAATTTGGCAATAAGCTTCTCGAAGGAGGTCTTATCTTTACTATTAGGGTCAAAACTCATTGAGATGCCTTTTGCAGAAATGGTCCAGAGTGGGGAGCTTGTTTGCACATTTTATTATCAAAAATGAAACAGAAGCGATTTTAGAGTTAAATAACGTTCATATGCGATTTTGCAACCTTATAACGCTAATTTTCTGGTTAATCTGTCAAAAAATGACGCTTTGCTCATTTTTTATTTGTTTTACGGCTTGTTTCTAAACTGGCTGGCTATATTTGCGATATTTTTTTTCATTTTTACAGGTCTCAACGCATTGCCAATGCATTCATGGTTGAGAATTGCCATCACTATGGCATGATCGTTTAAATCTTATTTCTCAGGGCTCATTATGCGACATTTTACGACGGTTTTAATATTTTTGCTTTTGGTGTTGGCATATGTGCTTGCGCCATTTGGCGTTATGCAGGCGCATCATATTAAGTATAATTTTCGTAGTGAAGCGACCGATCGTGGCATTTATGGCAATGTCGCGATGGTTGTTTCGGCCCATGGGCTGGCGAGCGATGTCGGGCGTCATATACTAGCTCGAGGTGGTAACGCGTTTGATGCGGCAATAGCGGTTAATTTTGCCTTGGCCGTGGTTTACCAACAAGCTGGTAATATTGGTGGCGGCGGTTTTATGGTTTACCGCTTGAATGATGGCACAGCTGGTGCGCTCGACTTTAGAGAGCGGGCGCCTTTTGCCGCACGATTAGATATGTTTCTTGATGCCGAGGGGCAGGTGATCCCGGGCAAAAGCCTGGAGGGGCATGCGTCAGTTGGTGTTCCAGGCTCAGTGGCGGGTATGGTTTCTATCCATCAGCGTTTTGGCTCTTTGCCATGGGAGGTTTTATTGTCGCCTGCCATTGAGCTCGCGCAAAATGGTTTTGTTTTGACCGAGAAGGCCGCGGATATGTTTAATCGATATGCCGATGCCTTTGCGATAAATAGCCGTGATGCCAGCACTGTGATTAAGGCAGGCGGTTGGCAAGCTGGTGATATTGCTGTTTTTGAGGACTTAGCAAAGACGTTGACGCGGATTAAAGATGAAGGCCTTGATGGCTTCTATCAGGGCGATACAGCACGGCTTTTAATTGAAGAAATGGAAAGCGGAGGCGGCATTATCAAGCAAAAAGATCTTGATGACTATCGCGCTATATGGCGGCAGCCTCTTGCGTTTCAATATAGAGGTTATGATGTCATCTCTATGCCACCTCCATCAAGCGGCGGGGTTGCACTTGCCCAGCTTTTGGGATCGGTCGAGCCTTATAATTTGTCTGATTTAGGGCATAATAGCGCTGCTTATATGCATCTTCTGATTGAGGCCGAACGACGCGCTTATGCCGATCGCGCAGTCCATTTGGGTGATCCTGATTTTGTTCGCGTGCCGGTTCAGCAATTAATGGACCCTGCATATATTGCCGCGCGTATGTCTGATTTTGATGAAAACCATAAAACGGATAGTGCTGACATTGCAACGGGATTTGCCCCGGCCATTGAGAGTGTTGAGACGACGCATTTTTCTGTGGCCGATGCGGCAGGGAATGCGGTTGCAATTACAACAACACTCAATGGCAATTTTGGCAGTAAGGTTATTGTTAAAGGAGCGGGCTTTTTTCTTAACAATGAAATGGATGATTTTTCGATTAAACAAGGTCATGCCAATCAATTTGGATTGCTCGGCGGGCATGCGAATTCGATCGCGCCAGGTAAGCGCATGCTCAGCTCGATGACGCCAACAATTGTCAGCAAGGATGATGATCTTTTTGCAGTTATTGGGACGCCTGGTGGCGCGACGATTATTACATCCGTGTTTCAGTCTATTCTAAATATGATTGATTTTGGGATGACCGCTCAAGAGGCCGTTAATGCGCGGAAATTTCATAGCCAATGGCAGCCGGATATAGTCTTGTTTGAAAAGGGCACGCTTGATTTGCGAGACCTCTCGGGGTTGCATAAACGAGGGCATAAAATCGTTACATGGCCAAATTTTACTTATGAGCTCGGACGTCTTGAAATAATCCGTCGCCTAGATGATGGTCGCTATGAGGGAGCGTCCGATTGGATGCGCGGCTTGGATGATCGCGCCGTGGGGTTTTAAGACTGCCCGAACTTTATTCATTACCATTGTATCCGTAACATTGTATCCGTTTCGTGTTGGTCATTTTGCGATAATGATTTTGACCTTAGATCTTAAAAAAGAGACATCTTGAAATTAAATATTTTTTTGGGCATGTTCCGCCTATGAATGCATTTGATAATAACAATGATTTGGCCAAGGATGTTCCGACACCGCCAAACAGTACGCCGGTGGTGGTTGCGGCTTTATATAAATTTACGCCTATTGCCGATCCTGCATCTTTGCGTGGGCCGCTGGCCACGCAATGTGCCAAGTCTAACATATATGGCACCTTGCTGATCGCTCCTGAAGGATTAAACGGAACTGTCTCAGGGGATTATATTGGTATTTGTCAGCTTATGACCTGGTTACGCCAGCAAGCTGGCTTTGAGGATGTAAAACCTAAATATAGTTTTGCCGAAGAGCATACCTTTCATCGGATGAAGGTGAGACTTAAAAAAGAAATTGTAACAATGGGGCAACCCGATATTGATCCGACCAATTGTGTTGGGCGCTATGTGGGCCCTCAAGATTGGGATGCATTAATCAAAGACCCGGAAACAATCGTGATTGATACGCGCAATCATTATGAGGTGGCGATTGGGACTTTTGAGGGTGCCATTGATCCTGCAACGGAGAGTTTTAGAGAATTTCCAGAATGGGTGGATGGTTATCTAGATAGTCTTCCGCAAGACAAGAAACCAAAGAATATTGCAATGTTTTGTACTGGCGGTATTCGTTGCGAAAAATCGACTTCCTATTTGGTGAGCCGTGGTTATCAAAATGTATTTCACCTCGAGGGTGGTATCTTAAAATATTTGGAAACAATGCCAGAAGAAAAAAGCACTTGGCATGGTGACTGTTTTGTCTTTGATCAGCGTGTGTCGGTGCGACATGGCTTGGCGCAGGGTGATTATGATATGTGCCATGCTTGCCGGATGCCCATTACGGAAGATGATAAGTTAAGCAAATATTATACGCCTGGCCTCTCTTGTCCTAAGTGTCATGATAAAATAACTCCTGATCAAAAAATGCGTTTTGCGGAGCGGCAAAAACAAATTGAATTGGCGCGTTCACGCGGCGAGGTTCATTTGGGTGGCGATGCGCCATCAAAGAAACTGCATGACTGAGCCTCTCGCCGGACTGCCTTGTCTTTATAGTTTTCGGCGTTGCCCCTATGCCATGCGCGCGCGTCTCGCCATTTGGATGTCTGGGCGTCAGGTTTTGCTTCGTGAAATTTTATTGCGCGATAAACCAACCTCCATGCTTGCGCTATCCCCAAAAGGCACGGTCCCTGTTTTACACTTGAGTGATGGCAGGGTTATTGACGAAAGTCTTGATGTTATGTTTTGGGCAATTGAAGGCACAACAATTGTCCCGCCTAGCGATGAACAGCGTGATTTAATTTCTGTTTTTGATGATCGGTTTAAGTTTCATCTTGATCGTTATAAATATGCAACCCGATATGCTGGGGCGCAGGCAGAAGAGCATAGAGATGCAGCATTGGATATTTTGCTCGGGTCTGTTCCTCGCGATGGTCATTCTTGGTTGAGCGGTGATGTGCCGGGTTTTACCGATTGGGCAGTCTTGCCATTTATTCGCCAGTTTCGAATTGCAGACCCTGACTGGTTTGACAACGCAAACGAGTTGGCGTCGGTACGGCCATGGCTTAATGCATTTTTAAATTGGGATGATTTTATGAGCTGTCTAAAAAAATACCCGGTCTGGTCGCTAGACCAGCCGGGCATTTTATTTGGTCGTTCAGATTAGGCTTATATTTAATTAAGCCGCAAAGTTTTTTAGACGGTTTTGGATAATTTCCTCGGCGCCATTCATAATGTTATCAACCAGCTGCTGAACGCTTGGCACATCGTGAATAAGACCGGCAACCATGCCGCAGGACCAAGCGCCAGCATCCATTGTGCCCTCAGACATAATTTTTGGATATACGCCAGCGACTTCATCCATGATGTCTTCGATTTTAATATCTGCGCCAAGGCTTTTTTCTTTTTCAATAATACGATCAACCGCAGAATTTGCGAGCACGCGCTCAGTATTGCGAAGCGGTCGCATGATTAAGCGTGTGTCTAGTTCTGATGCAGCCACAATTGCATCTTTCACGTTTTGGTGAACAGGTGCTTCTTTGGTGGCAATAAAACGCGTGCCCATGTTAATGCCGTCAGCACCAAGTGCGAGTGACGCAACCAGCTGGCGTGCGTTTCCGATACCGCCTGATGCAAGGAAGGGGACTTTGAGTTCTTCAGCAGCTCGCGGTAAGAGGATCATGTTGGGGATATCGTCTTCACCAGGGTGACCACCACATTCAAACCCATCGACACTCACGGCGTCACAACCAATGCGCTCTGCTTTTAAAGCATGACGCACAGAGGTGCATTTGTGAATGACTTTAATGCCGGCATCTTTAAGTGCTGGCATATAGGCTTCCGGGCTGCGTCCTGCGGTCTCAACAACTTTCACGCCACCTTCAATGATAGCCTGAATATATCCAGGATAATCTGGTTCAGCAAAGCCCGGCAAGAATGTAAGGTTAACCGCAATGGGTTTGTCGGTCATGGTGTTACATTTTGCAATTTCGCGGGCAAGGTCTTCTGGTGTGCGCTGGGTGAGGCCGGTGATTGTGCCAATGCCGCCGGCATTGGATACCGCTGCCGCAAGTTCTGCAAAGCCGACATAATGCATGCCGCCCTGCATAATGGGATGTTTGATTCCAAATAATTCTGTGATGCGTGTTTTCATGTTGAGCTCCTTCTAAAATCCTCAGGCAAGTTTGCCGCTATCATATGGTGTTCGGCAAATTTGTGCCCACAAGAAATATTTGCTTATTGTGTAACGCATTATGCCAACTTGCTCACCGAGCAATTGCGTGACAGGCTATCGCTAATTTTAGGAAAAGCAAGTGCCGTAAATTTGTGACTTGCTGAAATTTGCTGATTAGGTTTATCTTTCAGCATCATTATTGGAGGAAAATATGGCTGAAGCATATATCGTTGCCGCTGTGCGTACTGCAGGTGGTCGTAAAGGTGGAAAATTAAAAGACTGGCATCCAGCAGATTTGGCTGGAAAAGTGCTCGATGAATTGCTTGACCGTTCAGGCGCAGCTCCTGAAATGGTTGAGGATGTGATTATGGGTTGTGTAAGCCAGGTTGGCGAGCAAGCTGCTAATGTCGCGCGGAATGCCATTTTGTCATCGCGTTTGCCTGAGAGCGTTCCTGGAACATCTGTTGACCGCCAGTGCGGTTCAAGTCAACAAAGCATTCATTTTGCAGCTCAGGCTGTTATGTCTGGCGTCATGGATTGTGTCATAGCTGCTGGTGTTGAGAGCATGTCACGTGTGCCAATGGGGTTGAACATCTCCCTTCCTTATAAAGAAGGTCATGGCATGTATGTCAGCGAATCCATGAAAGAGCGATATCCTGGTATTAACTTTAGTCAATTTGCTGGCGCTGAAATGGTTGCCAAAAAATATGGCTTAGCAAAAAAAGACCTTGATGCTTATGCTTATCAAAGCCATCAACGCGCTATTGCGGCTACGCAGGGCGGGCTTTTTGATGCCGAAATTCTGCCCATCAGCGTGACGGGTGAAGATGGTAGCGTCGAACTTCATAAAACAGACGAAGGAATCCGTTTTGATGCAAGTCTTGAGGGTATTTCTGGCGTTAAGCTGTTGACGGAAGATGGTAGCTTGACGGCAGCAACATCGAGCCAAATCTGCGACGGGGCTTCTGGTGTCATGATTGTTAACGAAAAAGCCTTGGCCAAGTTAAATGTAAAACCGTTGGCACGTATCGTTCACATGACTGTCATTGGTCATGATCCTGTGATTATGCTTGAAGCTCCCATTCCTGGGACGAAAATTGCGCTTGAGCGTGCGGGCATGTCTGTTGATGATATTGATGTCTTTGAGGTTAATGAAGCGTTTGCATCTGTTCCTGCGGCTTATATTAAAGAGCTTGGTGTGGACCCGAACAAAATCAACGTTCACGGCGGCGCCATCGCGCTCGGCCATCCGCTTGGTGGCTCTGGCACAAAGCTCATGACGACATTGCTAAATGCATTGAAGCAACGTAACGGCAAATATGGTTTGCAAACAATGTGTGAAGGTGGCGGCTTGGCTAACATCACAATCATTGAAAACATGCAGTAAATACCATGTTTTTCCCCATGGCTGTGCCATGGTTCTATTTAAGGGCGCCCTTGTGGCGCCCTTTTTTTAATCAATAGAAGCCGCTAAGCGGGGGATGGCGCGGGGGTTTCGTCTGAGGTAATCGCATAAAGTGCGACAGCCGCGGCATTTGATACATTTAGGGTGGCAAAGGCTTTTCCGTCTGAACGCATTGCTGCGGGCAGACTGGCGATGGCATCGCAATTCTCGCGGGTTAGTCGGCGAAGACCAGGTCCTTCAGCGCCCAAAACCAGGCAAAGTGGTTTATGCTGCGTCATTGTCTTTATGTCGCTTCCGCCTTCGTCTAGTCCTATCACAAAAAACCCTAGATCTTTGAGCTCTTCGATTGATCTTGCCAGGTTTGCAACCGTAATAATGGGGGTGATTTCCAGAGCGCCAGATGCTGATTTGGCCAAAATGCCCTCGCTGGATGGACTATTATGGCGCGTTACAATAATGGCTTGGGCCCCAAAAACAGTTGCCGAGCGTATGATTGCCCCCACATTATGTGGGTCAGTCACTTGATCGAGCATGAGGACGGGGCCTTTTTGCGGGTTAAGGTCGGATAATTTAGTTTCTGGTAAGGGCGAGAACGTGCCTGCAATCCCTTGATGGACCGCCTGGTCGCCTAAAAATTTGGTAATGTCAGCGGCCGACTTAATCTCTGAATGTGCCGGCAGGATTGCTTCTAAGTCGCGCGCAACATTTGCCGTTACCATTAACGTCAGAACTTGACGCTGCGGGTTAGACAGGGCGGCTGAAACCGCATGAATGCCGAATAAGACGGCATGATCGCCTTGGGGACTCTTTTTCGAGCCTTTTTGGCGTGTTTTATTTGGCTTATCGCGATTTGGTGAATATTGTTTGGGGGGCTTGCGCTTTGTCATGCGAACACTTATAACCGCGATACAGAATTAGAGCAACGCGCTCGTCATCCATCGACTAATTAATCGAAGGGTGGCGCCGCGCATGTTCTATTTTTGTGTGGTGTGATGCGAAAAACCAAGGTTTCCCTCCAGTTTTGGAAGGTTTTTTGATTTTCGTATGCTTATGGAGAGATGCCCGAGTGGCTAAAGGGGACGGACTGTAAATCCGTTGGCTATGCCTACGTTGGTTCGAATCCAACTCTCTCCACCATTTCTTTGCTCTTTTAGAGGGGTATCGAGGTGGTTTAGGCGTAAAGATGTGTGGCGAGAGGCGGGTGTAGCTCAATGGTCGAGCAACAGCCTTCCAAGCTGAAGATGAGGGTTCGATTCCCTTCACCCGCTCCAATCGCACCA
>ENA-OUOG01001716-OUOG01001716.1-marine-metagenome-genome-assembly--contig:-NODE-1716-length-24518-cov-7.008101_pt1 | contig 24518 bp, 21 predicted proteins | sample MGYA00248635_ERZ508505 | MGnify/ENA primary metagenome ERZ508505 (study PRJEB26176, sample SAMN06267871) | marine metagenome | isolation source: Saanich Inlet, British Columbia, Canada | place: Pacific...
ACTATGACGATCAGTTTCAGTCACTAACTGATCAAATCACAACGTTGTCTGGCACAGTAGCTGGGTTGACTGCCATTTCAGATCAAGTAACTGCGTTAAAACAACTAGTCGATGGTTTAGCAACAGCTGAAAGTCTTGCTAATTTGGCTGGTGTGGTTAATACCGTTTCTACTGGTGTTGATGCAAATGCTGATGCAATTGCTGATAATGCAACCAATGCAACGAACAATGCTGCTGCTGCTGCTGCTGCCACTGCGTCTGCTACTGCCGCCGCTACTGCTGCTGGTACTGCCGCTACTGCTGCTGGTGATGCTGTTGCAGATGTTGCAGCTCAAGTAGTATCTGTTCAAGCTTCTCTTACTGCTATTCTTGCTGATTTGGAAAATGTGGCTACTGCTGCTGACCTTTCAACCATTAGCGCAACACTCGCTATTGTTCAAGCAGACGTAAAAGAAATTTTAGCCGGAAGTGCTGTGATCAATCAAGATGTTGTTATTACCAACTCTGCTACGTTAGAATATGCGGAAACTCTCATTGGTACAGAAAGCGACGACCCTAACGTAATCATTAATGGAAAAGTTAAAATTGATACAACGTCTTTCACTTCAACAATTACTGCAGATCAATTGGCTTCAGTAAATGCAATTGCCGCGAAAATTGGTACTATTTTAGGTGATGGGGCAGGAAGTGGTTTGGAGGTTATATCGAATAGTATACTCACATTTACTAATCTTACTTTCATAGATGCTAATTATGATATTTCAACAACACGTCCAGAGGATTCATCTTTGAGAACAATTTCTGGAAACTTAATTACAGACTACGATGGTTCTCATGACTGGACAAACATCACTTCTGTAAATGATATTACAATTACTAATCATGCTAGTGTTACGATACTTGATCTTGAAGGAGTAACTGTTAATGGTGCGATACAGGGTGGTAATTTAACTCTAGCTAACGCTTCTTCTATTAACCTAGGTACTGCTAAATTATCTTCACTAATAGCGAACAAAGCTACAGATATTGATTCTTCTTTAGATGAATTTGCAACTGCATTATCAATTAACGCTCCACTTGCTGATACAATTGACTTTGCTGCTGAATCAATAGGAGGTCTATTAACCCTAACAACTAACACAGATACTATAGTACATTTTGATTCGTTAGATACGGTTACTGGAATTTTGTCAACTGAGGCTGGTGCTCAATTTCACATTCCTGCTTTAGTTTCTACCGCTGGTGGCGCACTTAATGTTGTTGCGGATGTTGTTAACGCCTCTGGGTTGGTAACTGTTACTGCTGCTAACGCAGCTGATTTTAATGGGTCTGCAAGTGTTATGTTAGGTAGTCTTAAGGATGTAAGAGGAACTTTAACACTGGATGGTATGGCTGTTATTAACTTGCCTAATGCTGATGTTGATACTGCTGGAGAGGTTGTTTCCGGTGTTGCAACTGATGTCACTGTTAAGTCTGTTGATGCCCTAACTAATGTACCTACCCCTACTACACATCTTACTTTAACAGGACATGATGCTGATATAATTATACCAGCTACTAACGATTATGTGACTGTTTCCATTACTGCTCTAGCTAACACCGCTATTGCAGTTACAGATAGTGGAGCTCGTGCTACTGCTGCAGCATACAAAAATCTAGTTCTAACAGATGTTACTACCGCTACTTTCGGTGGTGATGCTATTACCAACTTCGATTCAACTAACCTTTTGTATATAAATATCCAAGGAGGTGCGTCTAATCTAGCTACAGCTACCACTGATGGAGATCTTATTAGATTTATCTCTGCTGGAGCTGAACTAGCTGAATGGAATAATACTGCTAATGTAAAAGACGATCCAGCTATACTTTCTGGAGAAGAAGCTGTAACTGTAAATATTACTTCAAGTAAATTAAAAACTGTTGATTTATCAACAATGGAAAAAGTTAGAGTGGTTAATTTAGATTCAACTAATACTTTGTTAACTGCTGTACTTGCTCCACTATCAACTAATCTATTAACTGCAGGTGCTAATCCTAACTATAATATTTTTCTTTCAACTACTGTTACATATACAAATGCTGCTCTCAGAGTTGCTGATGGTGTAAATCCAGTTGTTGATTATAAGGAGGCTCACTTACACGCCCCAGGTGTTTCAACTTGGCCAGCATACATTGCTGCAGTTTCTGCTGTTAACTCTCCAGTAACTGTTTCTATAGACTTTGCTGATGTTTATCAAGGAACTGGTACTGTAGCTGATATTGGTGCAGCATTTGCTGCCGATGGACCGAATAATAACGTTACTGTTACTGATGGTCGTTTGAGTGATACAAATGATGATAATAATACTCCTCATACTTTAGTCATTTCAACTGCCGCAGAATTAGCCATTATTTCTGCTACTGCTGCTGCTAATTAGATCAAGTTTTATATCTTTTAAAACCCTCGCATTGCGAGGGTTTTTTTTTACATTTGTTTTAAATAATAATTATGAGCACCCTACAACTCTCTTCTGATGACTTACCCAAATATTTTTTATTACTTCTTTATATCATTACCGGCACCTTATCCAATTTTGGTGCTATCGATATTTTAGCCCCTCAGTGGATTTATCTAGGAAGCATAAACCTCTTATCGGCCTTTTACTTTCTTTTCTTCTCGAAGAACAAATTGGATACCGCCTTTTATCCCCTGTTTAAAACAAGCTTTATTTACATCTATCTCTTTTATGTTGTATGGAATGCCTTTAGCTATTTTTATGCCATCAACCCCGTTGAGACAGCCATTAATCTTCCCCGACTATTTAATGTTTTCTCGGCCATATTTTTCTGCTATTTTCTTATTTATAACCTACCCAATAAGTTTTTCTTCATCAGTCGTTTGTTTCTCTTCTTCTTAGTGGCTGAACTACTTGCGTTTTATAATGATTTTTTTGGTGTTTACGGAACTGCAAATTATTCTACGATGGTTTTGAAAGGTTTTGCAGGAAATAAAAATATTACTGCGGCATCCATTGCTTTTAAAGTTCCTTTTTTGCTTTATCTTCTGTCAACATTAAAGCATCGTTTTTCTCGAGTGCTTGTTTTTGGTCTTCTCTTTGGAAGTATTTTAGCGATATCTCTTATTGATGCCCGAGCTGCTATTCTTAGCTCCATCATTGTTTTTGTACTCTTCCTTTGTTTTCAATTATATGCTATAGTTTCTAAACAACTCCCTGTCCAAAAAGGACTTTTAGCTTTAATTACGATTATTGCCCCTTACCTTCTAGCCTTTGTAATTAACGGATTAATTGCTACATCAACGTCTGGTAAGACCTTGACTAATTCTATAGGACAAATTGCTTTTACAGAAGAATCGTCTAACGGTCGTTTTCAATATTGGGGAGATGCCTTTGATTATGTCAAAGACAATCCCATTTTTGCCAGCGGGTTAGGCAATTGGAAAATTGCTTCTATATCTTATGGTAAAGAACACATTAGTGGTTACACAGTGCCTTATCATGCACACAACGATTTTATTCATGTGTTTACTGAGTCAGGAATACTTGGAGGTTTTGCCTATTTGGCGTTATTTGCGGTTTTAACCTTCTATCTATTTATTTTATTGTACAATAAGTTTAAAAACAAAGGAGTATTGGAATTGCAGTATTTCTTTCTCTTGCTTCCACTAATTGTCTATGGAATAGATGCAGGCCTAAACTTTCCGGTTGCTCGTCCCTTAATGCAATCTTCCTTGGCCATATTTGCGGGTTTAATCCTCTCGCTTTATTTAGATGTAAAACATAAAGAAGAGGCAGTTCGTCCAATCAAGAAAACCCTTCATTCCGTCGTTTTAGGTTTATTTATTTTAGCCCTTATACCTAGTTTAGCTGTACATGTTATTTCCTTTAAGTCTTTACAAAAGCAGGGTCAGTTATTGTATGAATTCAATAATGCCAAGTTTAATCTTACCCGGGCCCAATTGGATGAGATATCCCATGATTTTCCCAACCTAACAGAAACGGCGATGCCCATCAAAGCCATGAAGGCTCGCTACTATTATCTACAAGGCAATAAAGAAGAAGCTTTTCAAATGATTGACGAAGGGATTAAAGACAATCCCCAAATTTATTTTGGCGAGAACCTCAAAGCGCAATACTTGCTACAAGAAAACAAGCTTGACAGCGCCTATGTGTACGCTAAACGTGCTTTCGAAGGTCTGCCCAACAACATGCCCCATTATGATATCTACATGCGCACCATGGTGCTTAAAAAGGATTATCAGGGCATTGATGCTGCCTTTAATAGAGTTCAACCCATTGCAGGCGACACCAAAACAGTTTGGTTGATTTATATTCGCTCCTTAGCTCAAACCCGTTCGTTAGGAGATTCATTTGCCATGGACCAGGCAGCAAAAGCCTACGCCTTGTTCCCTGAAGACGAAACAATTTTCCTTTTGTACCGAATTTTGACCTATGGTCAGCCGCGCATTGTAGAAGCAGAACAAATTTTTAAAAACGCAAACGAAGCCTACACAGCACGTGATTTTAATAAAGCTGCTCAACTATTTAAGCAAGCCTTTGATTTGGATCCTCTGCAACCAAGTTATTGTCTAAACACTGGCTTGGCATTTTATGAAGGAAAACAATTTGACAACGCAATCGAATATTTTGACCTGGCAATAGCCCTAAAGAAGAGTGATATTGTTGAGCGTGCGCTACGTTATAAAGGGCTCTCATTGTATCAAGCTGGAAGAGGCCCCGAGGCCTGCGCAGTGTTTATTAAGCTCAGAAATGCCTATCCAAAACGCATGTACCAGCAAGAATTTCAAAAATATTGTTTGGGTAAAAAAGAAAATTAAGTAAAAAAAGTACTTGCTGTTTAAAATTTTATAAGTACTTTTGGTACTAGATAAAATTAAATAATAGTGCTTAATCAACTGATTACCTCGAAAACCCGTTTACGCCTGCTGATAAAATTTTTTATCAGTCAGGCGAATCGAGGTTATCTAAATGGATTAGCGACAGAGTTTAACGAGTCCACCAACGCGATTCGCAAAGAACTCAATCACCTGTCAGAGGCAGGTTATCTCGAAAAATTTAAAGACAATAATAAAGTATCCTATAAGGCCAATGTATCGCATCCGTTGTTTGATGTGTTGCAAAAGGTCGTTTTTAAACACCTTGGCTTAGAAGAAATTGTAGAGCGCGTTTTGGAACGCATGGGACCAGTTCAAAAGATATTGTTAGTAGGCGATTATGCTCAGGGACTAGATTCTGGAACCGTGGATGTTGTGCTAATTGGCAACCAACTCAACACTGAATACATTGAAGCCTTAGAAGAAAAAGTAGAGGGTTTGATTGATCGAAAGGTCAACTTCTATTTAGCGACCAAGCCCAATCCAAATCAAACGAGTATCCTATTGTATGAAAGTAGTTAATATTTGTTGCATTGGCGCAGGATATGTTGGCGGACCTACCATGGCTGTTATTGCCCTTAAGTGCCCACAAATTAATGTAACTGTTGTGGACATAAATCAACAGCGAATTGATGCTTGGAATCATACCGATCTTGACCAACTTCCCATCTATGAGCCAGGCCTAAAAGAAGTCGTTGCAGCGGCTCGCGGGCGAAATTTATTTTTTTCTACAGAAGTTGATAAAGCCATAGATGAAGCACAGATGATCTTTATGGCGGTAAATACGCCTACAAAAACAGAGGGCGAAGGCAAAGGTTTTGCTGCGGACCTTACATTTGTTGAAAAGTGTGCACGTCAAATTGCAGAAGTTTCTACTACAGATAAGATCGTTATTGAAAAATCTACCCTCCCCGTTCGCACAGCAGAAAAAATAACAGAGGTATTGTCCTCCAATAATAAGAATGTTCACTTTGAGGTTTTATCTAATCCAGAATTCCTAGCCGAAGGAACGGCCATAGAAGACCTTTTTAAGTCGGATCGTGTGCTCATCGGAGGTGATGATACCCCAACGGGTCAAGCGGCAGTAGGGACGCTTGTATCTATTTACGCGAACTGGATCCCAAAAGGAAAAATACTGACTACCAATGTGTGGTCATCCGAACTATCTAAACTGGCTTCAAATGCCATGTTGGCTCAGCGCATATCATCGATCAATAGCCTATCTGCTCTCTGCGAAAAAACGGGTGCAGATATAGATGAAGTGTCCAAAGCCATTGGGATGGATCATCGAATTGGGCCTAAATTTTTAAAATCCTCAGTGGGATTTGGCGGAAGTTGTTTTCAGAAAGATATATTAAATCTGGTGTACCTATGTCGTCATTATGGCTTGGAAGAAGTGGCTGAATACTGGCATCAGGTCGTCAAAATAAACGACTATCAGAAAAACCGATTTGCAGCTAAAATTATTGCAGGGTTAAACGGAACAGTCAACCAAAAAAAAGTAACCTTCCTCGGATGGGCATTCAAGAAAAATACGAACGATACCAGAGAATCCGCAGCCATTTATGTCGCTGATGTTTTACTAGAAGAAGGCGCAGAGCTTCATGTTTATGATCCCATGGTAAAAGAAGATCGCATACGACTAGACTTAATGACTTTATGGGAGGCTAGAAATGACTCTAAAGACGAAATAGCGGCTAAGCTTGAACGATGTGTTGTTCATTTAGAACATAAAACAGCTTTAGAAAATGCCTTTGCCATAGCCATTCTAACCGAATGGGATGAGTTTGTTTCCTATGATTGGAAGGCTATTACGGAAAAAATGATGCAACCCGCGAAGGTGTTTGATGGGAGGAATGTAACAGAAATAAACGATAATATTAATCAATATTTTATTGGGAAATGAAAACGGGAACTGCATTAAATAAAGTATTTCAATTGCTCTCAAGAGAGCAAAAAAAGAGGTTTTATTTGATTCTTTTTTGTTTGTTCATAGGGATGATCCTAGAATCGTTCGGGATTGGTATAATTTTGCCCGTACTTAATGTTATTGTTTCGCCAGAAAGTTTGAAGCAATTTGGTTGGGTGAACGACTTTTTTGTTTCGATAAACCTTATTGAAGAACGAGACATCATTATCTTTTCTTTAAGCTTGTTGATCGGGGTATACTTTTTTAAGTCGTTGTACCTAGTCATATTGAATTACTATCAAAACAGATATATCTCCAATATTTCGGCCAACATTTCAAATCGCTTGTTTGCAAACTACCTTAAGCAAGATTTTATGTTTCATAACGAGCGGAATTCTTCTGAACTGATAAAAATGTTTCAAATTGAAATAAGTTTGGTCACCTCGCTATTATTATCAGGAATAATATTAATAACAGAAATAAGCATTGCTATCGCCGTTGTTATTACTCTCCTTTTAGTTGAACCAATGGGAACACTATTTATCATCTTGTTATTTTTGGTATTTGGCTCATTGTTTTATTATTTTTCAAAGAAAAAAGCAACAGCTTGGGGGCTGATACGACAGCAAGCAGATAAAAATATTTCTAAATTAATCACGGAGGGTTTAAATGGGATTAGCGAAGTATTCCTTTTAGGAAAGAAACATTTTTTTCAAAGCCGATTAGTTGAGTATAATAAAACGAAAGCACAAATCAATTCAAACCAAGTAACCTTGGGTCAAATACCACGCTATTATCTAGAATTTATTTCAATAGTTTCTCTAGTAGGGTTTATTTTGATCATGATCATAAGTAAAAAGGACGTCAATGAGATCATTTCTATTGGGGGGGTGTTTGTTGCAGCTACCTTTCGCGTTTTACCTTCAGTCAACAGAATAATAGGATCCTTACAACAAATTAAGTATTACAAAAGTAGTGTTGATTTGGTGGCTAAAGATTTAGCATTGGTAGGTTTACCAGACGTTAACACTCCCGGACGCAGTGAAATTGTATTTAAAAAAGAACTTAAGTTGAATGATATCTCTTTTAATTATCCAAAAAGCAATTCTGCTGTTCTTGAGGGTCTAAACTTCACGCTCAATTATGGAGAAGTTGTTGGAATTATTGGCCCTTCGGGTGTGGGTAAAAGTACCTTGACAAATTTAATCGTTGGATTCCTTCATGATTACAAAGGAGATTTCACCATTGATGGCTTATCCATTGATCCCTCAAATGCCGGACAATGGCGCAAACAATTGGGTTATGTGTCTCAAAGTATTTATTTGACAGATGATAGTATACGCGCCAATATAGCCTTCGGAGAAGAACCCCATGAGATTGATAATGAACGTATGGAGGCGGCGATTAAAAAAGCGCAATTATATACATTCATTCAATCCTTACCGAATAAATTAGACAGCATTGTTGGCGAAAGAGGAGCTCAACTCTCTGGTGGGCAACAACAGCGTATTGGGATAGCAAGAGCATTGTACCATCAGCCTAAATTGTTGATTTTAGACGAGGCAACAAGTGCTTTAGATGAAGATACTGAAAGAGAAGTTATGAAAGCCGTTGAAGGTTTGAAAGGAGAAATGACTATCTTAATTATAACACACCGACTTTCTACTCTAGCTTGTTGTGATAAAATTTATAAGGTTCATCAAGGAAAGATAGAAAAACAAACAATTATTTAATGTAAAGCAAAATCTAGACAGAATTTAATTTAATTTTACACCAATTGTTTTGATACTAACCCTTGAATAATTTGTATTTTATAAAATAAAAGAGAACAATGAAAAGAGTTTTATTCCTTGGCTTTAACAGAAAATATATTAGTCCTTACGCTGAAATTACTTTAAACATTTTAGGATCAATTATAGATATTTCTTTTTATGGTCCAGGCTATACTTCTCAAAAAGAACTTGATTTAGGAATAGATCAATGGATAGTTAATCAAGAACAATTTGATTTTATTATGATTGATTGTGTGGTAGCAACATGGCCTGCTAATCATCAAGGAATTGATGTAAAAAAAGTATTTTCAACCGCTAATTTAAAATTTGACACAAATATATTTTTAAAGTTTGCGAATCAATTCTACACTTTTTTTAATAACTCACCGAAAAAAAAAATAATTTTAGCTAATTGGGATGGATATAATTTGAAAAAGTATGTTGTTGATTTTGTTACAAAAACAAATGCACTTATTATTGACCCTCAAGGAATAATGGTTAATAGTGTTGAATACATAAACAAAAAGTATCCTTTTAAAAAGTTAGATCTTAATGACAACTGGTTTGATTTCTTAAATCATAATAAGGAAAGAATTATAACAGTTCCTCATGCTATTTGTTCTTCAGAATTTGATTTAACACCATTAGATAATCGTAAGCACAACTTTACAGTAGTTGGCTCAGGGTATCCAGAACGTAAGGAGGCCCTAAAAATGACTAGTTATAACTTTAGGATAAAAAGTTTTATTATCAAATTTAAGTCATATATTTATTTTAAACTATCAAAAAAATTAACTTCTGCTAGACTGAATAATTATGAATTTAGTTATTATGACATAATTTCTAATTCTAAATTTTCTTTTTGCTCAGGTGGCCCCATGTTTTCTCTAGTTAGAAAATATTTTGAAATACCATCGCGAGGAACTGTACCCATTGGCTGGGAATGTAACGGTTTTAATGATATGGGCTTTATAGATGGTGTTAATTTTCTTAAAGTCAAAAGTAATAACGAGATTAAAGATATTTTAAAAAGTTATTCTTTAAAAGAAATACAAAAAATTGCAAATGAAGGTAGGAAGTTAATATGGAGAAATCATTCTGACTGGGCAAGAAGGAAACAGCTCTTGGAGACGTTTAATTTAATTTCTGAAGAGAAGTTTAATGGCAGTTATTGGGAAAAAGGAATGTACAAACATTTTTAATTTTTAAAATTAATTGGATGTTTTACAGAGAGATTATATGTGGAGTATTTGATGGGAAATTAATACTAGATTATGGTGGTTAAAAAAGATATGAAATGTCAGAAAACAAAAACATATTAATTACTGGTGGTGCAGGATTTATAGGTTCTCATGTAGTCAGAACTTTTGTTAATAAACACCCGGGTTATAATATTTTCAATTTAGATTGCTTAACATATGCCGGGAATTTAGAAAATTTAAAGGATATAGAGAACGCCTCAAATTATAAGTTTCTTAATGGCGATATTACAAATGAAGAATACATAAAAGAAATTTTTAATAGTTATAAGTTTGAAGGAGTTATACATTTAGCTGCAGAGTCTCATGTTGACAGATCAATAGTTGATCCACTTTTATTTGCAAAGACAAATGTTTTAGGAACTATGGTTTTGTTAAATGCATTTAAAAATGTGTGGTCAAATAATTGGCGAGGAAAAAGGTTTTATCACGTCAGTACAGATGAAGTTTATGGAAGCTTAGGAGAGACAGGACTATTCACTGAAAACACCCCATATGATCCAAATTCACCATATTCAGCAAGTAAGGCAAGTTCAGATCATTTTGTTAGGGCCTATGGAGAAACCTATCAACTACCTTATGTGATTTCGAACTGTTCAAATAATTATGGACCAAATCATTTCCCTGAAAAATTAATTCCATTGTTTATTAATAATATTCTTAATGGGAAAAAATTACCTGTATATGGGGATGGGAATTATACTCGTGATTGGTTGTATGTAGAAGATCATGCAGTAGCAATAGATTTAATTTTTCACAAAGGCCTTAATCATGAAACTTACAATATCGGTGGATTTAATGAATGGAAAAATATTGACTTAGTAAAGTTATTGTGTAGCCAAATGGATCAAAAATTAGAAAATTCACCCGGTACAAGTCAGAAGTTAATAACATTTATTAAGGATAGACCAGGCCATGATTTGAGGTATGCAATTGATGCTTCCAAAATCAATCAAAGTCTAGGCTGGAGGCCAAGTGTTACTTTTGAAGAAGGTCTTTCCAAAACTATTGATTGGTATTTTAACAATAAAGAATGGTTAAAGAATGTTATATCTGGGGATTATCAAAATTACTATAAATCACATTATAAATAATAGATTATGAAAGGCATCATTTTAGCCGGAGGTTCAGGCACAAGACTTTATCCATTGACGATTTCGGTAAGCAAACAATTACTTCCGATTTACGATAAGCCCATGATTTATTACCCATTATCAGTATTAATGTTGGCAGGAATTCGTGAAATATTAATAATCACCACACCTCACGATCAGGAAGCCTTTAAAGCATTATTAGGGGACGGTTCACAGGTAGGTTGTTCTTTTGAATATGCGATACAACCAGAGCCAAATGGTTTAGCTGAAGCCTTTGTTATTGGAGAAAAATTTATTGAAAATGATAAGGTTGCTTTAGTTTTAGGAGATAACATATTTTATGGGAATGGTTTAGGAAAAATATTAAGAAAGAATACTAATATTGAAGGAGCTTTTATTTTCGCTTCTAATGTTAGTGATCCAGAAGGATATGGCATTGTTGAATTTGATAGTAATCATAAAGTTATTAGTGTTGAAGAAAAGCCATTAAAACCTAAATCAAATTTTGCAATACCCGGTTTATATTTTTATGACAATAGTGTTGTTGAACTAGCAAAAAAAGTAAAGCCAAGTGAAAGAGGAGAAAAAGAAATAACCACACTAAATGAGATGTATTTAGAAAAAGGAATGCTACATGTTGGGGTTTTGGAGAGAGGCGTAACATGGTTAGATACAGGAACTATTGATTCTATGGATGCAGCAACAGAATTTGTTAGAGTAATAGAAAAAAGGAATAACACCAAAATAGCATGTTTAGAAGAAATTGCATACTTACATGGATTTATTAATAAAGAACAATTATTGAAAGCTTCAGAGAAATATGGAAAAAGTGGTTATGCTAGCTACATTAAAAAGTGTGTGAAGTCATGATAGAAGGAGTTCAAAATATAGATTTACCCATAATTAATGATACTAGAGGGAATTTAAGTTTCTTTGAAAATAATAATCAGATTCCTTTTGATATAAAACGCACTTATTGGATTTACGATGTACCATCAGGTGGAGTGAGAGGAGGTCATGCATTTAAAAAATCACATGAATTAATCGTGGCATTATCGGGTAGTTTTAATGTTGTTTTGAACGATGGGAATAACGAGGTTATATACAGTTTAAATAGATCAAATAATGGATTGTATGTTCCTAACTTACTCTGGAGAAGTTTGGTTAATTTTTCTACAAATAGTTTGGCATTGATTGTCTCAAATATTGAATATAATTCAAAAGATTACATTACAAATTTTGAAACATTTAAAACTCTAAAACATGAAAAACAATAAGGTGTTTGATTGTTCTATAGTAGATCTTTCAAAAGTCCATATGAATCATGGTAATATTACAGTTGTTGAAAACAATGATAATAATCCTTTTGAAGTTAAACGTATTTATTATTTATACGATGTTCCAGGTGGAGAAGAAAGAGGCGGGCATGCACACTATGAATTAGAACAATATATTATTGCTGCAAGCGGAAGTTTTGATGTAATTTTAGACGATGGCACAAACAAACAAAAATTCACTTTAAATAGACCATACCTAGCACTTCATGTTGTGCCTGGATTATGGAGGGAATTAAATAATTTTTCATCTGGATCAATAGCGATGGTTTTAGCTTCAGAATTATACGAGGAGAATGACTACATTATAGAATATAACGCGTTTTTAAAATATAAGAAATGATATATTTCATTCTTGGATTATCTGATGTTAAGATAAAAAATATTGGAGAGGGAACTATTTTTTGGCAATCTCATAAATAAATATGATATGTAACCGATAAAGGTCATATTTTAGATTTGGATTCTAAAAATACAATGAAAGTAAATACTGTTGGAACTATAATAAAAGCATATTGATGAATGATTAAATTTCTAGATTTACAAAAAATCAATACTCAATACGAGCAAGAGTTAAAACAAGCTTCTAGCCGCGTTATTGCTTCTGGTTGGTATCTAATGGGTAAGGAATTAGAAGCTTTTGAGCAAAGTTATGCTGCCTTCTGTAAAGTTAAATATGCTCTTGGTGTTGCAAATGGCTTAGATGCTTTAAGATTAATATTTAGAGGGTATTTAGAGTTAGGTCTAATGAACAAAGGGGATGAAATTATAGTTCCTGCCAACACATATATCGCATCTGTTTTAGCTATTACAGATAATGATTTACTTCCAATATTTGTGGAGCCAAATTTAGAAACGTATAATTTGGATTCTAATAAAATCGAGGCTGCCATTACAGATAAAACAAAAGCAATATTAACAGTACATCTATACGGTCAAAATTCTATCGACGATCAAATGCGAGAAATCTCTTCGAGGTATAATTTAAAGCTTATTGAAGATGGAGCTCAATCACATGGTGCGAGATGGAATAATAAAATTTCAGGTGGTATTGGAGATGCTGCTGGGCATAGTTTTTATCCAGGAAAAAATTTAGGTGCTTTAGGTGATGCTGGTGCTGTTACGACTAACGATAAGGATTTAGCGAGTACAATATCAGCTTTAAGGAATTATGGATCTGAAAAAAAATATGAAAATATTCACAAAGGATTAAATTCTAGGTTAGATGAAATTCAGGCAGCTTTTCTAAATGTAAAATTAAAATATATTCAAGACGATATTGATAAGAGACGTAAAGTAGCAGACTATTATTTTAATAATATTAAAAATGAAAATATAATCTTGCCAACTGTTTTAGAAGAAGAAGGCCATGTTTGGCATTTATTTGTGATTCGAATAAAAAACAGGAGTGAATTTCAAGAGTACTTGAAGCAAAATAGCATTGAAACACTTATTCATTACCCAATTCCTATTCATCATCAGAAAGCTTACAGTGATTTCAAAAACTTAGAATTACCAATAACGGAATTAATTCATAATGAAATTATCAGCTTGCCATTGAGTCCAGTTATTGGATTGGACGAATTAGCAAATGTTGTAAATGTGATAAACAAATATTAGAGACTCAAAGTGAAATTAATTCTCAATTTACGTTACGCTGTAATATATATTTATGCTAAAATTAATAATATTTAAGAGGTACAGTTTTCAGAATTGTAAAACTCCATACTAGAGGAATTTGAGAATTGTTTTTATTTTGATTTAAGAACAATAATGAGTATTTTTGATAAAATATTACTTTGAATTATGGAAAATGAAATTTTAAAATTACTGTCTGTTGCCTTAGGAACTGATGTTTCAATAGAATCCACTTCTTTGGATATTGATGAGTGGGACAGTCTAGGTCACCTATCAATATTACAAGAATTAGACATGAAGTATGATAATATAACAGATAGAGCTCCTGGATTAGCTAGTGTGTCTTCAGTAAAGGAGATAGTTGATTTAGTTAATTCCGATCAACAAAAATGAAAATCTCAGGCATAGCAAAAGCTCTAGGCGAAAATAAAATTCTTCTTAAACATAGGTACGACGATATTGAAAGGCTAACTAATAAGTCAGGAATTGATGCTGTATTCGAAACAAAAGGGAATTCTATCGACTTAGCTTTTAAAGCATGTAACAAGGTTTTAGAAAATTACAATAAACAAGACATCGAGTGTCTTATTCTAGTCACACAAAGCCCTGTAGACTTCTTACCTGCAAATGCAATAAAATTATCAGCAAAATTAGGTCTTAGTAAATCCATTTTCACATTTGATTTAAACCAAGGTTGTTCAGGTTTTGTTCAGTCTTTTATTGTTGCAAATCAGCTTATTTCTAAATACAAAAAAATACTTCTTGTTACAACAGATTGTTATAGACAGAAGCTAGCTTTTGATGATAGATCTACCAACGCTGTGTTTAGTGATGGCGCTTCTGCTATGATTTTGGAAGACGATAGTGATAAACATTCCATTTTATATGACTCTACAATAACTGAAGGTAATTTAAGAAATTTACTATATCAGTCTTGTGGTGATGAAAACAATGGGAAATTACATATGTCAGGAGCAGAAATATGGCTTTTTACTAGAAAAGTAGTTGTACCTCAAATTCATGAAGCTATAAAATTTTGTGAGGCAAATTCCATACCTATTGGGGGTATATACATGCATCAAGCAAGTAAGTTGGTTGTCGAGGGTATTAAAAAAACCATGGGAGAACATATTCCTAAAGTGTTTGAAAATTATATGGATTATGCCAATACTGTCTCTTCAACAATCCCTATCTTGTTGATAGACAAACCTTTTGATAAGTTAAATGGAGCGGCAATATTTGCTGGATTTGGAGTTGGATTAACCTCAACAGTGGTTGTTTATAAATAGCTTAAATGAAAGACTTATATATTGTTTTTGGTTCTGAAACTAAACTTTTGAAAAATTTATTTACTAAAAAAGATGTTTTTTTTATCAGGATTTATAATAATCGTGTTCCATCAAAATTATCCAATTCTATTGATATTAATTCTTTTAAAAACTTCAAATTAGAATTTGAAGTTTATATAGAAAAAAATAAACCAAAAAAAATAATTTTCATTGGAGCTGCTTTTGTTGTTCAAAATAATCTGTTGGTTTTTGAAAAACAAAACGATTTAGATAATATGCTTGAAACAAACATATCTTCATATGTTAAATATGCTAGGTATTTGATTCCCTTTATGCTTAAAAAAAAATCTGGGAATTTTATTTTTCTAAGTTCATTTAGAGCTGTTACTTCTGCAAGAGGGATCAGTGTTTACTCTGCATCAAAAGCATTTTGCGAAAAATTTTTTGAAACTATTGGAATTGAATATGGCTCGCATGGGATTTATTCAACATCGATTAGACTAGGCTGTATGGAAGGGCGAATGATGGATGTAATTCAAGATGATTACAAGAAGAATTTATTAAAAAATATAGGCTCAAAAAGACTAGGTACCTCGGGCGATGTAGTTAATGCTATTGATTTTATTTTAGCAAATAATTATACTAATGGGGGAGTTATTGATTTAACCTCTGGAATTAGTTTTTAACATGATTGACAAAATTTTTAATACTATTCCAATTAAAGGTCATTTCTGTCATTTATATCCTGTTGAAATAAGCGATGCTCAATTTATATATGATCTAAGAACTCAAGTTGGAGGAGGCTTTTTAAAAAAAACAGGGCCTAATGTTGATGATCAAAAGTTTTATCTAGAAAAGTATATGAAAAATTATACCTTGAAAAAGGAAATTTATTTTAAAATGCTGGATTGTAAAACAAAAGAATTTGTTGGAGTAACTAGATTTTGTGAGTTAGATACCCTAACCAAGTTTGGATTTGAAAGTGGAATAATGTTAAAAAATTGTGCTCCAAATATTTATTTGGACGCAATGTTTATGATCTTTAAGATGGGTTTTGATCTTTTAGATCGACAGATTTCAGGGCCATGGTTAGTAGACTCTAGAAATACAAGAATGATAAAATTTCATCAAAAAATAGGTATTGCTAAGTTGGTTAAAAAAGATGAAATTTATAATGTATTCGAGGCCCACAGTAAAGATTATTTCTCTAAGGTGAAAAGGTTTGAAAAACTTAACTTTGGCTTAATTAAAAACTTATAATATAATGAATGAGTATTCTCAAAAACTTTTTAGTGATGGCTTTGTTCATATCCCTAAATTCTTTTCTTCAGAAGAGATCAAGGACATTGATTATGCAATTAACACAGTTTATAATAATCCGACTTTATTTAAAATTATTAAAAAAAATGAAAGAGGCGAGTTTTTTATGGATTATAATAATTGGAGAAGAAATTCAAAAATAGAAAAAATTTGCAAGTCTTCTAAAATTGTAGACTTTATATGTTCTTTGACAGAATCAAAAAAATGTTGGCTAATGCATGAGGATGTTATAATTAAAGATGGTTTTGCCGCGCAAACCCCTATTCATCATGATCGCCCTTATTTTATTTTTAAAGGAGACTTGAATATCACCATGTGGACATCTGTTAATGATATTAAAAAAGAATCAAGTTTAATTCTGTTAAAGGAGAGCCATAGATTAAATAATCTTTTTTTGCCTAAATCATTTTCTTCTAGCAAAAATTCTAAATTTGATGATAAACCTGATTTAGAATTCACCAATATCGACGAATATGATTTTAGCAATAACGAGGAGGTTAGTTTTGACTTTCAAGCAGGAGATGCTATTTTTTTCTTCAACAAAACTGTCCATCGAGCTCCAGAACAAGTCTCCCAAAATATAAGGAAATCTCTTGCAATTAGGTATCTTTTGGATGGGGCTAGTTTGACTGAGAAATACTACAATGACGTCCCACCATACACACGAATTGGGGTTAAAGTTAAAGAGAATGCTCCTGTTCCAGAATCTTTTTTCCCACTTTTAAAAAGTTAATTATGTGGGCATATGGTATAGACAAAGAGACTGTTAAGAAAGCAGTTAGTGTTGATTTAGATAAAAGAAAACCATCAGATTATTTAGTAAAACTTGATGTACCAAAACCTGAAATCTCTTCAAATGAAGTATTAGTAAAGGTTAATTCTAGCGCTCTAAATTATAACTCAATTTGGAGTACTTTATGTCACCCAATCTCTCCATTTCAACTTATAAGTGGTTACGTGGGTAGAAACAAACATGAATCATCACATTTACAAGATTTTGCAATTTTTGGAAGTGATGCATCTGGAACTATTGTGAAAGTTGGCGATAATGTTAAGAATTGGAAAATTGGCGATGATGTTATTATCCATTGCAATATTGTAGATTCAGAAGATCCAATTATTCAGAAAGACGGTATGTTGTCTGAAAGTCAATCTATTTGGGGATATGAAACAAACTATGGTGCTTTTGCAGAATATACCAAAGTAAAATCTACCCAACTCATAAAAAAACCTGATCATCTTAGTTGGGATGAAGCTGCATCATTTGGCTTAACTCTTTCAACGGCTTACAGGATGCTAATTTCTGATAATGGTGCAAAGATTAGGCCCGGAGAAACCTGTTTAATTTGGGGAGCAGCAGGTGGTTTAGGACTATTTGCAATCCAATTAGCTAAACTAGCGGGAGCAAATGTTATTGCAATAGTCTCAAGTGATGAAAAGATTAGTGTTTGCAAAAAATTTGGAGCTGATTTTGTTATAAATAGAAAAAAAGATTTTCCAAAATCTTTTACTGATGAAGATGGTAATCCTGATTACTTAGCCTGGAGAAAAATAAGTTTAATATTAAAGAAGCTGAAAGCTCCAGATATAGATGTAGTTTTTGAGCATGTTGGTAAAGAAACATTGGGTCTTTCCATATATTTATTGAAAAGAGGAGGAAGAGTTGTTACTTGCGCAGCTACAAGTGGATTTTTAGCTACTATTGATTTAAGGTTTTTATGGATGCAACTTAAATCTATTGTTGGTTCTCATTTTGCTAATTACGACGAAGCAAATAAGGCAGCTAAACTTGTTTTTGAAAATAAGATTACGCCTGTTTTTAGTAAAAATGATATAGCCTCTCTTCCAGAAATGATGGATAAAATGTATTATGGAAAAACATATGGTAAAATTGTTTTTAATCATCCCCTCGATTAACGAGCTAGAATGAATATTTAGAATGTAACTTGGTAAAATTTCAAGTGTTTACATATTTTATATTATCAATTTTACAAATCATAAAACGAAATGCAAATTCAAAAGCACAAGTTTTTAAAACAATTTAATTTTTTAAGATGAATCATCCTCTATTGTTCACCTTTCAAGATTTAAAAACAATTTTAAGACCTTATCAAATTCAAAACTAATCCATATGAAAATTTTGTTAATGGGAGATTATTCTTCTTTGCATTTTAATTTATATAAAGGTTTAAAATACCTTAATCATGATGTTGATTTAGCAAGTACAGGAGATGGCAGGGGCATATATAATACTCACAATCTAAATCCGCCAAAATCATACAATAATCGTATTATTAATGGAGCCTTGCGACTCAAGATAGAGTTTTGGAGCGATAATTCACCCAAATTATCTTTTCACTCTAAAAACGAGTAATTCCAAACTACTAGATAAAGTTTATAAATAAAAAATGAAAATCTCCAATAACCCTTTTGACTCTTCACATAAGCTCATTGGGCTTGAGGTGTCCAAAAAATCGATCAATTTCCCACATTTAATCAGTTTGTTTTCGCTCATAAAATAAAAAGATTTGAAAGATAATTTTCCTTTAGTAGATGTATTTATTCCGACATATAACGCAGAGAATTTTCTAAAAAAAACACTAGATACTGTTTTAGGGCAAACTTATCCTAATTTAAGAATCTTGATTGGTGATGATTGTTCACCAGATAACACATCTTTAATCATAAAAGAATACCATTCAAAATACCCAAATAAAATTGACTTTTACATCAACGATTTCAATTTAGGGATCACAAGTAACTGCAATAAACTATTAAAAAAATGTACCTCAAAATACATCCTATTTTTGGCTGGGGATGATTATCTACATAAGGATGCAATAAAAAAGAAAATGGCTTTAATGCTAAAAAACAAAAAAACGGTTTTAGTTGGGTCAGGTATTTTTCTGGTTGATGAACATGATCAAATTTTAGCTCTTTTTCATCAAAAATATAAATTCACACAGATAGGTAATTCATTATGGATTAAACATGGAATGATATGGGGAGCAACAGGGTTATTGATTAAACGGAAACCTTTATTATTTGACGAAAGGATACCCTCAGCAAGTGATTATAAGTATTTTGTGGAACATATAGGTGTTAAAGGGGAAATAAGGTTTTTAAATGAAGATTTGGTTTATTACAGAAAGCATTTAAATTCAATTACAACCCATAAAAGCAATAGAGCATCACTAAACAAAGATCATTTGAAAACCAGACTACTCTTTCTTAAAAGAAATGATATAAGTAAATATGACTCTTTTTTTGGATTAGTTGTTTTTATCTTAAAATATTTTTATAATAAATTTTTAATTCGTTAAAATAATGTGCGGAATATATCTTACCAATCTTCCTATAAATAAAGACAATTTACAGAAGAAACTAAAATCTATTGTCCATCGTGGGCCAGATTTTACAGGAACTCTTCAACAAGATAATTTGTCTTTTGGGCACACGCGCTTATCGATCTTAGATCTAGATTCACGATCCAATCAACCCATGATTCATGAAAATTTTGTCTTAGTTTTTAATGGAGAAATATATAATTATCAAACGATCAAAAAAGAGCTTCAAGAATTAGGAGAAACTTTTTCTACACAAGGAGATTCTGAAGTGTTGTTGGTTGGGTATAAGCACTGGGGGAAAGCTATAGTTCCAAAACTTAATGGCATGTTTGCTTTTTCCATTTATGATAAAAAAAAGAATGAAGTTTTTAGCGCTCGTGATCGATTAGGCGTAAAACCCTTTTATTATAGTTGGGATAAAGGAGTATTTGAGATTTGTAGTCAAATTAAACCTTTATCAGAAGGAAAGACCATTGACCAGCAAGCCATTGAAATTTACTTACAAACGGGTTATATCCCAAGCCCTTGGAGTATCTTTAAAAAAGTAAAAAAACTCAAGCCTGGCTTTACTATGACCATGAGGCTAATGGAACAGGAAATTGAATTTGAACAATACTGGGAATTACAATCAACTAAACAAACTAAATTATCCTACCAAGAAGCGAAAGAAGAATTACATGAACTTTTAAAGGATGCTGTAAAAATCCGCCTACAATCTGATGTACCCTATGGTAGCTTCTTATCAGGCGGTATTGATTCTGCATTGGTTTCGGCAATAGCAAATAAGGAAGAAAAGGGAAATCTAAAAACATTTACCATAGGATTCGATAACTCAGAATATGACGAAAGTGTTTTGGCTAGTAAATTTTCAGAAATCATAGGATCAAAACATCAAGAAACCATATGTTCTGCCAAAGATTTAATGGAATTGTTCCCTACCTTTTTCAAGACCTATGGCGAGCCTTTTGCAGATTCATCGGCAATACCATCCTTATTGCTCAATAAAACCACTAAACCCATGGTCACTGTTGCACTTTCTGGTGATGGTGGAGACGAAAGCTTTTTAGGGTATAATCACTTTGAATGGTTAACAAAAGTATCGTTGTTTTTTAAAATGCCCTATTTTTTTCGAAGGTCAATAAGTATTATCATTCCTTTTCAATGGCTAGGTAAAAAAGGTCAAGGCATAAAAAATATTTTAAAATACAAAACTTTAGATAATTTTATAGAAGGAATTTTTACGGGTTTTGGTTCACTTCTTTTAAAGAAAAAGAATCTAGGTTGGCTTGAAGAATTTAAATTATTCAAAATTTTATCAGACCAGTCTCTCCAACGAGCAGCAGATTTAAACATTAAACTATGGCTGGAAAACGATAGTAATGTTAAAGTTGATCGTGCAAGTATGGCCTATGGAGTTGAAGTAAGAAGTCCTTTTTTAGATTATAGAGTAATAGAGTTTGCAAGAACCCTCCCAATTTCCTATCGTTTTCATAATGGAAAACGGAAACGAATTTTGAGAGACATTCTTAATGAATATATTCCGGAAACGGTTTTTGATGTACCTAAAAAAGGGTTTGCAATTCCTTTAGCAGAATGGATGCGTAATGAATTAAAAGAAGATATAATCGTACATTTAAATGACGATTTCTTGAACAGTATAGTATGTTTACACTCAAAGAACGTAAAGAAATATATGCAGTTGCATTTTGATAATAAAGGCGATTATTCCTCCTATCTTTGGCGTGTATTTGTCTTGAGTAAATGGTATAAAACGAACAAGTTTAAATAAGGATAATGGAAAGATTTCAATTTGGTAAAAACTGGTTAAATTTTTTAAATAACCTATCAGATGACAGGATTGAAAATTCTGAAAAAAGTTTACTCTCCATGCTTGGAGTAAAATCTCTTGAAGGAAAAACATTTCTTGATATTGGAAGTGGGAGTGGCTTATCTTCCTTAGCCGCTAAAAGAGCTGGCGCTAATGTTCATTCGTACGATTACGACATACAGTCTGTTGAGTGCACTAAAGAGCTTAAAAGGCGCTATTTTAACTCAAATAAAGATTGGAGAATTGAACAAGGGTCAATACTAAACGAGCAATACTGTAAAGAGCTTGGGCAATTTGATGTTGTGAATTCTTGGGGTGTTTTACACCATACTGGAAATATGTATGAAGCATTGAAGAATGCAGATATTTGTGTTAAGAAAGATGGATATCTATTTATTGCCATATACAATGATCAAAGACTACAGTCCCGAATTTGGACTAGCATTAAAAAAACATATGTAGAAGTTCCTATTTCAAGGCCTTTACTTATTTTGTTTGGTTATGTAATATTTTGGCTTCCATTTTTTGTTTTAGGTCTTTTTCAACTGAACCCTTTTAAAAGGTGGAAAAATTATAAGAAAAGAAGAGGGATGTCTCCTCATCATGACCTTGTAGATTGGATGGGTGGGTATCCATTTGAAGTTGCAAAACCTGAAGAGATAATTCATTTTTATTTGAAAATGGGTTATGAATTAAAACGTTTAAAGACCTGTGGGGGTAGATTAGGATGTAATGAATTTGTTTTTAAGAAAATAAAATAAAAAAATGCTTTGTTATTTAAAGCTCAAGACAAAAATTTTTGAAAAATAAAAAAATAAAAATAATCTTTGTTTTACCGCACCTAAAGGCTGGAGGTGCTGAGCGAGTAGTTTCATTTCTATTTATGCAAATGGATAAAAGTATCTACGATTTAAACTTGCTTGTTTTAGGGTCAAGAAAAGACAATCATTATAAAGTTCAAGAAAACAATGTGCATTATTTGAACATTGATCGCTTAAGAGGCTCTTTTGTTGGAATAATTAAATTTTTAAGGAAGAATAAACCAGATATTGTTTTTAGTAGTATTGGGCACATCAATATTTATTTTGGTTTAATTAAAACCTTTTTTCCAAGAGTAAAATTTATAGCAAGAGAAGCAAGTATTTATTCAAGTGTTAGGAAGTTTCACAAAAGACCAAACCTACCAAAAATAATCACAAAAAATTGTTATCAAAAACTTGATGCCATAATTTATCAATCAGAAGATATGAGGAAGGATTTCGAGCAAGTTTTTTCAATTTCTTCGCATAAAGGTATACTAATACAAAACCCGATTACTTTAATACCAAACCCTGTCATTAAATCTGAAATAAAGAATACTCCTAAGACTTTTAAATTTATTATTGTAGGTAGTTTAATTGAAAGTAAAGGACATCTTAGAGTATTTCAATCATTAAAAAAACTTAATTTTGATTTTACCCTAGAAATTATTGGTGAAGGCCCTTTAAAAAAGGCCTTAAAAGACCAAGTAACCCTCTTAGGAATGAATGATCAAATCCATTTTAGAGGACTTGAAAAAGACATGAATAAGGTGTATGCTTCTGCAGACTTTTTGATTCAAACTTCTTATTTTGAAGGATTTCCAAACGCAGTTCTAGAAGCGCTTTCATTTGGAGTGCCATGTATTATTTTCGAAGCTCCTGGAGGTCATAAGGAAATGATTTCAGAGGGAATGAATGGATTTATGATTTCGAATGAAAACAAGGCAGAAGTTGTAATTGAAAAAACAATACTACATGATTGGGATAGGATGGAAATTCAAAGTGATGTTTTATCTCGTTTTGGGCCAAAAAAAATAATCGGACAATATGAAAAATTGTTCCATCAAATCTTACAAAAATGAAAATCCTCATCACCGGAGCAGCTGGCTTCATTGGCGCTAACTTATGCGAGTATATGCTTGAAAAAGGATATACTGTTATTGGTTTAGATAACTTTGCCACTGGGCACGCGTATAACCTCAATGAATTTAAAGAGCATCCCAACTTCTCTTTTATCGAAGGAGATATTCGCGATTTGGCTATCTGCCTAAAAGCAACTGAAAAGGTAGACCATGTTTTACATCAAGCAGCTTTGGGTTCGGTTCCAAGATCATTGTTAGATCCAATAACCTCAAATGAAGTTAATGTAAACGGCTTTTTAAATATGTTAGAAGCCAGCAAGCAGAATAAGGTTAAACGTTTTGTGTATGCCGCTTCCTCCTCCACCTATGGCGACTCTAAGGCCTTGCCAAAAGTAGAGGAAAATATTGGGAAGCCACTTTCACCTTATGCCATTACCAAGTATGTAAATGAACTGTATGCAGATATTTACAGCTCTGCCTATGGTATGGAAACGATAGGCTTACGTTACTTCAATGTCTTTGGGCGACGACAAGACCCCAATGGTGCCTATGCAGCCGTAATTCCAAAGTTTGTGAGTCAATTTTTAAAAGGAGAATCCCCACAAATTAATGGAGACGGTAGCTTTTCAAGAGATTTTACCTACATAGACAACGTAATTCAAATGAATCATTTGGCAATAGAAACTAAAAATTCTAAGGCGATTAATCAGGTTTACAATACGGCAGTTGGGGATCGAATCACGATTCTAGAAATGACAAAGTTTATTCGCGAAGGGTTATCTGAATTTGTCCCTTCAGTTGCCGATATAGACATTAAATTTGGTCCCGATCGAAATGGAGATATCCCCCATTCACAGGCCAGTATTCAAAAAGCAAAACATTTATTAAACTACAATCCAAGTCATGATTTTAAACAAGGTTTAAAAGAATCCTTAACTTGGTATTACAATAA